>Ga0206887_10003_pt1 | contig 68923 bp, 60 predicted proteins | sample Alteio_BWOrgHeat_89_FD_153248 | JGI IMG/M metagenome (GOLD analysis project Ga0206887, IMG submission 153248) | Enriched cells from forest soil in Barre Woods Harvard Forest LTER site, Petersham, Massachusetts, United States - Alteio_BWOrgHeat_Nextera3 ...
ATTAATTCGTGTAAAAGTCCGGCAGACCAATATAGGCAATTATAGGTAAATGTAGCCAAATATAGGTAAATATAGCCATTCCCGGAAAAAAAAGATCGTTTAAATCTTTTTGGTGGCGGAAGGCCGTGGCCAGTCAAGGTGTTTTGAAAAAAATATTTTTTTCTGCCCCTTCAACCTGCAACTCGCTTACGGTTTTCGGAACCCTACGGAACCCTAATGTACCCTACAGAAGCCCCCCGGGGGGGGTCGCGGCACTTCTATATGACCGGCAACATGAACATTAAAAGCCACAGGAAACAAACCAGGAAACCGAACACGGCTACCAGCCGATAGGTGCGCCGGAAATAAAGGCTAAGCGAAAATACGGCAGCCATTAAAAGGATGCACAGCCATTGAAGAACATGCGAGTAACGCGGCGAATAGGACATACTGACCGGCTGCCAGAAATACATGCTCAGATAAGCCAGCGGAACCAGTGTGAACAAGGCGACCCTCAGGCTTTTTGTTGAGGTCGAGTCGGTCATAACATCACTCATTTGACAGGGCGGAGCAATGCGGCTCACGCCATTTATGATTTACGATGGGCAAGGGAAACGGGCAATATCCAGTGCAAATTAAAAAAAAGCATCTTCAATGAAACCGTCGCCGGCCGCCTTGCGCCAGATTTTGCATCCCGCCGTGATTGTGGGCGCGCTGGGCTATTTCGTGGACGTGTATGATTTGATTTTGTTCAGCATCGTGCGCGGCGCGAGCCTCAAGGGCCTGGGCGTGCCGGCGGACCAAATCCTGTCCAAAGGCGTCCTGCTGCTGAACTGGCAAATGGGCGGCATGCTCATCGGCGGCATTTTCTTCGGGATGCTCGGCGACCGCTTCGGCCGCGTGGCGCTGTTGTTCGGATCCATCCTGCTTTATTCCATCGCGAACATCGCCAACGGTTTTGTACAAACCATCGAGGCGTATGCGTTATGGCGGTTCATCGCGGGGTTTGGACTGGCTGGCGAACTGGGTGGGGGCATCACGCTGGTCACGGAAGTTTTGCCGAAGGAACTGCGCGGCTACGGCACGGCCATCGTTTCGTCCGTGGGTGTTTCCGGCGCGGTCATCGGCGGATTGGTGGCGCAAAAGGTGGCGTGGCAGCATGCGTATTTCATCGGCGGCGGCCTGGGCCTGGGATTGCTGGTGCTGCGGATGAGCGTGGCGGAATCGAGCATGTTCCGGCAATTGCGCGAGGGGCAAACGCACGTTTCGCGCGGGAATTTCCTGAGCCTGTTCACGAGCGCGGCGCGTTTTATGAAATACCTGCGCTGCATCTTGATTGGCATTCCGCTCTGGTGTGTCGTGGGTATTCTCATCACGTTCTCGCCGGAAATTTCGAAGGCACTGAACATCCAGGGCGAGGTCAAGCCGGCGCAGGCGATTGCGTTCACGTATTTGGGCATCACGTTTGGCGGCTACGCAAGCGGGCATTTGAGCCAATGGCTGCAATCGCGCCGAAAGATATTATTTGGCTTCCTGATTTTCACCGCGCTGGCCGTGGCCGCCTATTTCTGCTGCGGCGGGTTGTCGAGCGGCACATTTTACCTGGTCACATTGCTGATGGGTTTCGGCGTCGGTTATTGGACGATCTTCGTCACGGTGGCCGCGGAACAATTCGGCACGAACATCCGCGCGACGGTGGCAACGACCGTGCCGAATTTCGTGCGCGGCGCAACGGTGCCGCTGACACTGGCGTTCAACGGACTGAAACCGTACACAGGCGTGATTGGGTCGGCCGCCATCGTAAGTGCCGCGTCCATCCTGATAGCGCTGTGGGCTGTCTGGGGAATGCAGGAAACGCACGGGAAAGATTTGGATTATATCGAGACGATGTAGCTCTTAGCCACAGATGTTGATTTCAGAGACTCCTCACGTCGTCTCCTGCCAAAAAAAAAATGCCCCGTGGTTTTCCACGGGGCATTTCGATCCTGTCTAAACTAAATTTGCTACGGCGTGACGACGCGGTAATAGCGCGCGGGGAACTGGCCCGCCTGCGGATCCGTGAAGATATAGGTGCTGCTGGTGGGCGGATTCGTCGCGATGGTGGTCCACGATGACGGATCGGCGAGATTGGTCGTGGCCTGGACCCAGGTGGTCTGAGCCTGCGCCGTTTGCACGTTGAATTTAAAACCGCCCGAAGTCGAAGGCCCGACCGTCGCCAGTGACGCGGACTGTGGCACCGGGTTGACGACCAGCGACGGGAGATACGTGTAGGCCGAGGTATTGCCCGCCGTATCGAGTGCGCTCACGCCCCACAGAAACGCCGTGCCCGGGCTGATGCCGGTGATGGTGATGCTCGTGCCCTGGATATTGGCCACACCGAGCGGATACTGCGCGGCATAGCCATTGTACCAGCCGAGGACTTCATAACTGGCCACAGGAAATCCGCCCGTGGGCGCGTCCCAGGCGAGCGTGATGGTCGTGGAAGTCAATCCTGTCACGCGAAAGTTCGCGGGCGCCGGCGCGGGCAGGGTCGCGGCGCCGATGGCCGCGTAGCCCGAAGAACCGCCGGGCCCAATGGCCTTGATATAGTAGGTTTTAGAAGCGCCCGCCGCCAGGCCGCTGATCGTGATGGTCGTCGATGTGGTGCTGGCGATTTGTGAATAGATGATGCCACCGCCGCTGCCCCTGGGACTGTGGTAAACGTACCCCAATGATACCGTGTAGGTCACCGCGCCGTATGCGGGGTCTTCGGGACTCCATGAGAGGGTCACCGAGCTTTCGGTGGCAGCGACAACCGTCAAGTTGCTCGGAAGTACCGGCGGCGGATTGGGAACGTTGATGGTGAACGCGAGGTTGGTCGAGCCGGAATAGTTGGACGCCTGGATAACCACCGGAATGGCTCCGATTTGGCCCAGGCCTTGTGGCGACCATGTAATCGCACCGCTGTAGTAATCCACCTGCATCCCGGCGGGGCCGCTCACGAGCGTATAAGTGGGAGGTGGATTGCCCGTGGCACTGACGGAGGAGGCATAGCTGCCAAGATACACCGCGTTGGTGGCGGGGAAGTGGATCCATACGGGCGCGCTGTCAGGCACGCCAAATGGCTGGCTGCGCCAAACGTCGCTGACATCATAACCGTCGGCATCCGCGCCGCCCATCACGATGAGCCGGTTCGAGCTGTCCACTCCCATCGCGGAGAGGCTTAAGCCTTCGGGCAACGGCGTCGATATTGCCCACGAATTGGCGACGGGATCATAAACCTGGACAAGGTTGGTGGAAACGCCGCCGCACGTGCCGCCCGCGACATAATATTTACCGTCAGGGCCGAGTGTCGCCGCGCTGCCCGCCACGGCAACGGGCATGGGCGCCATGTTCGTCCAACTGTTGCCGCTCACGGAATAACGCAGGACGGAAGCCGTCTCCGTCCCAATTACCGGGTCGGTATATCCGCCGAAGATGTAAATGTAATTGGTCCGGTTGAATACGGCGGGGAAACCGTAGCGCGGGCCAGGCAAGCTGGCGATGTAAGCCCAGGCAGGAGTGTTGTCGCCCAGAGTCAGACGCTCGGCGGATGACAGCGGATTGCCATTCGCATCGAGGCCGCCAAAGGCGTAGGCGTTTCCGTTTCTGTCCGGCGCATACCCCAAATAAGCGCGGGAGGTATTCATGGAAGGCAGCGCCGGCGTGGTATCGCCGGAGAGACTATAGTCAATGACGATGTCCTGGGCGTTCGTGCCGTCGGTCCCGCCATAAATAACCATATTGCCATCGCTCAAAACAGCGCCGCCACCGATGTTCAGGCTGTCATACGGCGAGAGATACGTCCAAGAGCTGTTCGTCGCCGCGAGGCTGATGGGATAACTCAGCGAATAGTAATAGTATTCATAGGCGTCGCCGCCGGTGAGAATGTTTTTGCCCCCGCTAAAGACGGTGGCGGAGCCGCTCATGGTTATGCCCAGGTCCGGACCGGGCGACCACGCCAGGGGCGCTGCCGACAATGGAATTTGCGTTTCGACAAGCAATAATAGAATGCCTGTCATCAAGACGGCCATGCTGCCTGTTTTCATAACGTTCCTCTGCTTTTGACGTTACAAACTGGTTAACCCGGTCTTGCCACGCTCGTGGCAAATAACCGCAACTCTCTATGGTCGCCACATTAACAGCATAAGTATGACTGTCAAGTTAAACATTGTTAACTAATACTTTTGGGCTTATCTCGCTGATTTCCTTTTCTTTATGCAGGGGACCAATCGCCATCTGAAAGGAAAAAAACGCCCCGCAGTTGGCCGCGAGGCGTTGTGGCTCGACAGAGTCTCGCCCCACCATTTGGGTTATGAACCCACGCTGGCGAGTTCTTCGTTGTTCTCGACGTTGACGATTTTGAATTGTTCGGCGTGCATGCCGGTGTCGGCGCGGAACGAGAGCTTGCCGAAGTAGCGTTTCTCCATCTCGATGAGATGTTTTTCGTCCTCGGTGCGGAGGCGTTCCAGGACCGTGGGATGCACGACGATGCGGAGCTGGAAGTCCGTCTCGTCGCGAGTGCGTTTCTTGAGGATTTCCTGGAGCTTGCGCTGGATTTCCACGCTCATGGTGACGACGCTCTTGACCTTGCCGCGGCCTTTGCAATACGGGCAATCGTCATAGACGGCGCTGCGGACGCTTTCGCTGTGGCGCTGGCGGGTCATTTCCATGAGGCCGAGCTGCGAGATGGGCAGGATGTGGGTCTTGGCCTTGTCGCGGCGCAGGCCCTCGCGCATGCGCTGCATGACCTGCTGGCGGTCGCGCTGGTGTTTCATGTCAATGAAATCGAGCACAATAAGGCCGCCCATGTTGCGCAGGCGGAGTTGCCGGCAGATTTCGTCGGCGGCCTCGAGGTTCACCCTGAGAATGGCCGCTTCCTGGTCGCGCCCGCTCTTGTGGCGGCCGGTGTTAACGTCAATGGCCACGAGCGCCTCGGTCTCGTCAATGACGATATAGCTGCCGCTCTTCAAATGCACCTGGCGCGAGAAGGTGTTCTCGAGCTGTTTGCTGATGAGGAAACGGTCGAAAACCGGCTGTGGTTCGGTGTAGAGCTTGATCTTGCTCGCGGAGCGCTGGGAGATTTTCGAAATCATCTCACGCATGCGGTCGTGGGCTTTCTGGCTGTCCACAACGATGCGTTCGACGTCCTCGGTGAGGAAATCCCGCACGGTGCGCTCGATGAGGTCCGGTTCCTGGAAGATGCAGGTGGCCGTTGGCTGTTTGTCCTTCTTCTCGAGCACCTGGTTCCATTCTTCGAGGAGCAGGGCGAGATCGCGGACGAAGTAACGTTTCTGCTGGCCTTCGCCGGCGGTGCGCATGATGACGCCCATGCCTTCGGGAATGGCGAGTTCGCGCAGGATTTTTTTCAGGCGCTTGCGTTCCTCGGGATTTTCGATTTTCCGGGAAATGCCGGACTGGTCCGAATTGGGGAGAAGGACGAGATAACGCCCGGGGACGACGAGGTTGGTGGTGACGCGCGGGCCTTTGGTGCCGATGGGGCCTTTGGTGACCTGCACGATAATTTCGCTGCCGGGCGGGTACAAACGCGGAACGTCTTTTTGGGTGATCTTGGGTTTGTCGCGGCGGCTGTTTTCGCGTTCGACGATTTCGACGCCGCTGTCGAACTGGTTGGGGACGATGTCCCAGTAATGGAGAAACGCGTTTTTCTCGAAGCCGATGTCCACGAAGGCGGCCTTGAGGACGTCTTCCAGGTTGCGGACGCGGCCTTTGAAGATGCTGCCGACGAGGCGCTCTTCGGTGGTGCGTTCGATGTTAAATTCCTCGAGCTTTCCGTCTTCAGTGACCGCGACGCGCGTTTCGAGCGTCTCGGCGTTGATGATGACTTCCTTATGGATTTTCTTCACCGGTTTGATGAGCCGCTGGACCCTTTTGACAAGGTTGCTGGCGGCGGTTTTTATCGCATCGAGGACGCCGGTGGGACGCTCCTTGAGGGTGACCGGCTCGAATTTTTCCTCCTGCACGACGGCGGGCGTTTCCAGGTTGGGCTCGCGAAATTCCTTATTTTCGTGGAGATCCGCGGGCGGTTCAGTGCCTTCCGGGGGCAAACCGGCGGCGACATTTTCCGCGCGCTCGATCTCCTGGGTATGGCGTTTCTCGAACAACCGTTCGTTGCCGCCCTGTTCGCTGATGACGTCAGCGCGGGCCTGGTTGGCTTCCCGGTCCTGCTTTTGCTTCATGGGGCCGAGGCCGCCCTTGGGGCGAAAGCGCATTCCGCGGCGATGCCGGGAAAATTTATTGTCACTCATAAGTTCAGTATCCTTTCCGATGGATGTAGACATTTTGCATCAGGCCCGCGGCGATCAGGGAGCCCAGCACTGAAGACCCGCCGTACGAAACCAGCGGCAATGGGACACCCGTCACGGGCATGATGCGAATATTCATTCCGATGTTGATAAAGACGTGGCTGAAGATGAGCGTGACAACGCCCACCGCCACGAGTTTGCCCAGGCGGTCGCGCGCCTGGCCGGCGATTCTTAATCCGGCGAAAAGAACCACCGCATAGAGCGCCAAAACAATGACGCTGCCGACGAATCCTTCCTCCTCAGCAATGACGGAGAAAATGAAGTCGTTGTGAGCCACCGCCCGCGGCAAATAACCGAGCGCATTTTGCGTCCCGTGCCGCCAGCCTTTGCCCGTCAGCCCTCCCGAGCCGACGGAAATCAACGCCTGCCGGACGTTGTAATCATCGCCTGGTTGTGATTGGCGAAGGCTTTGCAACTCCTCCGGGGTGGCATCCGGCGGAGCGAAATTATTATGGCCGAAATAAACCAGCAGCCGTTCTTTCTGGTAGGGTTTCATCGGAAATTGCAGGGAGGGCGGCGCGAACAAAATGTCCGCGATAAACAACACGCCCAGCAGTCCCACGGAACCCACTAAAAGCGCCAAATACCGTTTGGGAACCCCGCCCACGTACATCATGGCCAGGCCCGTGGGGACCAGCACCATGGCGGAGCCTAAATCCGGTTCTTTCAAAATCAGCGCAAAGGGCAGCATCATCAGCCCGATCGCCATCCAAAAAATGGGCGGACGTCTTAGCTCTTCCACCGGGCGGCTCAGAAAATTCGCCGCGGCCAGGATGAAGGCGAGCTTGGCAAATTCGCTGGGCTGGAACTGGAACCCCGGCAAATCAATCCAGCGCCGCGCGCCCCAGCCGTGCGTGCTGCCGATGCCGGGAATCAAAACGGCCACCAGGCAGACAATCATCGCCCAGTAAAGCACCATCGCCCAGCGGGCAATCACGTGATACTCGACGATACATATCGCCGCGCCGAAGCCGATGCCGACGGTGTACCACACGAGTTGCCGGACCCACATCTGGTCGTACCACGGCAGCGAAGCGAAGGCGGGATTGGCGTGGGTGGCGCTGCAAACAAACAACGCGCCGACGATCATCAGTCCCGCCAGGGCAACCAATTGCAACCGGTCGAAGCGCTCTCCGTGTTCGTTGATGGATGGGTCAACCATGGTTATTGTCCATTCACAGCCACAACCGGTGGCATTGAATTTTCCTTCTTTAAAATTTCCGCGTAAATATCGTGCGCGATGGGCGCGCAAACGATGCCGCCGGAACCGGGACCGGGGCCTTTTTGGACCATGACGACGACGGCGTATTTGGGATTTTCATACGGGGCATACGAAGCGAACCAGAAGTTGTGCCCGATGAGGTCGCCGTTTTGATTCTGCACCTGGGCTGTGCCGGTTTTGCCGCAAATGAGCAGGCCGGGAACACAGGCTGCTTTGCCGGTGCCGTTCTGGGTTTCACCAAGCATCGCTTCGCGCAGGATGGTCAGGCTCCGTTGGTGGACCTCCAGATGATCGCGCACGATTCCCGAAGGCTCAATCATCGGCGCTTCGCCACCGGACGGATCTTGAGGCTCAATCCGGTCAACGAGGCGCGGCCATAAAACGGTCCCGCCGTTGGCGATGGCGGAATAGGCGACGGCCATTTGCAGCGGCGTCACGGCCATTTCACCCTGGCCGAAACAAATGTTGGCGGAATCGCCGTCGTGCCAGTCAGACTCATGGACGCGTTTCAAGGTCGGGAAACGGCCGCGGGAATCCTGGCCGGTTTGCAGTTTGGTCCCTTCTCCGAAATGAAATTTTTCCCCCATCCGGATGACCCTGTCGATCCCGGTTCGCAATCCGACGAAAATGAAATAAGAATTGCTCGATTCGGCGATCGCGCGATCAAAGTCATAAGCTCCCGGAGCCACGGTGTCTTTGATTTTTCGCGGGCCGACATGGATGCAACCGTGCCCCGGATTGTTCGGGTCTTCCTCCACATTATAAATCTCATGCGGATTCAGGCCGTCTTCGAGCGCCGCGAGGCCGACGACGGGTTTGAAAATGGAGCCGGGGGCGTCGAATGTCTGCGTAGCGCGGTTCATTTGCGGAAGGAGATTGGTGTCTCCCATCATTTCAGATTGTTTTTCCAATTCGTCCGGCGGGAGGTTGCCGGTGAAATAATTGGGGTTGATGGTCGGCGATGAAACCATGGCCAGGACGTCGCCGGTGCGGACGTTCATTACCACGATGGCGGCCCGCGGGTCCGCGCCCTGGTGTTGCACGAGTGATTCTTCCGCCGCGCGCTGGATGTCCAGGTCAATCGTCAGCCGGACATTGTTTCCCGGCTCCGGTTCGCTGCCGGTGTCCTGGTTCTCGCGAAAGCCCTGGTTGTTGACCAGCACGGATTCCATCCCCGCGTGCCCGTGAAGCTCCTTGTCAAAACCGCCTTCGATGCCGATGACACCTTTAAAATCCGGCAGGCGATAATTGAAATAGGCTTCCTCTCCTTCAATGGAGCTGTCGTCCTTTTGCACATAGCCGAGCACGGATGAGGCCATCGTGCCGAGCGGATAAAGGCGCGTCGTCAGTACGTCCAAATCTACGGCGTTGCGGTCGGAATAATTTTCCTCGAAACGGGCGATTTCTGCGGGCGAGAGATTTTGGCAAATGGTATAGGGTTCATACAGGCTCGCTTGATAAGCGCGCTCGAAACCGCGGGCGTCAAAGGTGAGCGGCCGCTGCAGGGTCTGGGACATCCTGGAAATGACCCCGTAGGCCACGTCGCAACGCGCCTGCCAGCGGAGCGCCGCCGTTTCATCTTTTGAAAGTGAGGCGCTTTTGGCGCTGGAGGCAGAGCGGGCCCAGAATTTCCAAAACGGCTGGGATGGCGCCGCCGGTTTGGCCGGATGCAAACGTTTTTCCTCCGCCTGAAATTGCCCGGTCAAATCGCCAAGGTAGAGGCTCAAGTTATAGCTCGCCGCATTTTCGGCCATCACGCGGCCGTCGCAGTCCAGGATTTTTCCGCGCATGGCGGGCACACGGACGGTGCGATAGGACTGCGTTTGCAAATGGCTTTCGTACTCGCCACCGGAAGCCACCTGCACCCACCAGAGGCCGGCGAGCAAAATGAAAAAACCCGCCGCCAGCGTCATCGCCACCAGGCGAAGCTGCGGATCGTTTTTCTTTAACTCGTCAAAAATTAACATGGTGTCTATCTGTGGCTGCGCAAAATTTCGCGGTCGGGCCGGAAACTGGTCTCGGTCCGCGGCTGATAGCCCAGCGCTTTATCGCACCAGCCGAACAGCGCGAAAAAGAACGGCGTCGCCACCGCCCCGCCGGCAGCCATGACCATCCATTGCCAGAGCGAACCCCAGCCGATCAACGGATGGTTGCCGGCCGTCAACAAAAGCAACACAGAGACCAGCGGCGCGACCGCGCTGGCCACCCCGCCGAGGATAAATTGCGCGAAAGGCAATTCGCGCAGGATCAAATCCCGTTGCAGGAATACCGGGAAGCTGATGATGAACAACGGCAGGATCGAAAGGCCGAGCGGATTGGCCGAGAGCGAATCAAACCAAAGCCCGCCAAAAATGGTGAGCAACGAAACAACGCCGATATTACAACTGAGCGCGGCATAAATCATCAGCGCCGGCAGCAAATCAATTTGCGCGCCGAGAAGGTTGCGCGGGCCCGGGAGCACCGCCTCCGCAAAAACGGAGAGGAACGCCGTCGCCAGCACCAGGATGGAATTGAGGACGTTCATGCGGGTTCTATTGCCATTGTGTCAGGACCCATACTTCTTCCAGGGCGCCGAGGTTGACGTTGAGTTTCACACGCGCTTCCGTGTAAAGGCCGAATTCGACCTGCCGGGAATCCACGATTTCGCCCAGGGGAATGCCCCGGGGAAAAACCCCACCGATGCCGCTGGTAACCACCTGCTGGCCCGACTTTAAACTGGCACCGCTCGCCAGATAGGTCAGGTCAGCCAGGGAACTGTTCAGCGGGCCGCTGGCGCTTAAAATCCCGGTGTCCTTTGCGGCATTTTCCACGAGCGCGGAAACGCGGCAGTTCGGGTCGCCAATTAAAATGACTTGCGACCGCGCAAAACCGACGGACGAAACCCGGCCAATCAGGCCGTCGGGCGTCAAAACCGGAAGGTTGAGGGTAATGCCGTCATGGCTGCCTAAATCAATTTCAATGGAGCGCCACCAGTTGGCCGGGTCGCGGGTAATGACGCGGGCCAGTTTCATCTTCCAGGGCTGCTGCCGTTGCCAGCCGTACAGGTCGCGGAACCGGTCATTTTCCTGCACGGTAGCCTGCGCCTGGAGCTGCTGCATTTGGAGCTGCTGGACTTGCTGGCGGAGATTGGCGACTTCATGCAGGAGTTCGCGCCGGGGCAGGACACTGTCCGCCAGGTCCGCCGGCAATTGCTGGCCCGCGTTGGCGAGGCCAAAAAGCGGCAAAAACAAACTGCCGAGGGCAAGCTTCAGGTGAGAGGTCGCGCTCGAGGGCAGGCTTAAAATTAAAACTGCCGCCAGGACCACGATTCCCGCTGCGATATAATTATTCTGTTTGAACATCCTGCAATTTCTTGCAGGCGAAGCACTGGAGAAATCAGTATTTGGCGTTGGTCGCGACGCGCTTGAGGAATTCGATTTCCTGCAAGACGCGGCCGGTGCCTTCGGCAACGGCGCTCATGGGATCGTCGGCCAAATGCACCGGCAAGCCGGTTTCTTCGGCCACGAGCCGGTCTATGCCGCGCAACAGCGAGCCGCCCCCGGCCATGACCAGGCCGCGATCCACGAGATCGGCGGCGAGTTCCGGCGGGCAGCGTTCGAGTGTCAGGCGGATGGATTCCAAAATGCTCGAGAGCGGTTCTTGCAGCGTTTCGCGAATTTCCTCGGAACGGATGGTCAATGTCTTGGGCAGGCCCGTGCTTAAATCACGGCCCTTCACATCCATCGTCAATTCTTGTTCCAGGGGAAAGGCCGAACCGATGCGTATCTTGATTTCTTCCGCAGTGCGTTCACCTATCATCATGTTGTAGGCGCGTTTCATGTGCGCGGTGATCGTCTCGTCAAATTCGTCTCCGCCTACCCTCAGGCTCCGGCTGAAGACAATACCGGCCAAGGAGATGATGGCAATTTCACAAGTCCCGCCGCCGATATCCACGATCATATTGCCCGCCGGCTCATGCACCGGCAGACCCACGCCGATGGCCGAAGCCATCGGTTGTTCAATCAAATACACTTCGCGCGCTCCGGCGTGAGTGGCGGAATCCTTGACGGCCCGTTTTTCGACTTCGGTGATACCCGAAGGCACCGCCACCACGACGCGTGGGGCGATTAATTTCCGATGGTGGACCTTTTGGATAAAGTGCCGGAGCATTGCCTCGGTGATTTCGAAGTCGGCGATGACGCCGTCTTTCATCGGGCGAATGGCGACAATATTACCGGGGGTACGGCCAAGCATCCGCTTGGCTTCGTCACCCACGGCCAGCACGTTCGTTGTGCCGGATTGAATGGCCACCACAGAAGGTTCGCGCAGGACGATTCCGCGGTCCCGCACGTAGACGAGGGAGTTTGCTGTGCCCAAATCTATTCCAATGTCGTTGGAAAACAGGCTTTTTAATTGCGCAAGCATGAATATGCCTAACAAGAGAATTAAACAGTTTGCGGGGCAAGGCGTCAAGCTGTGAATAACTTTATCGATGGCGGAGAGTTTTTGACACGAATTAACGCGAATAATCGCCAATGGATTGAATGGTGGGGCGAGACTCCGTCGAGCCCTGACTTTCCCCCAACCACTCTCTCCCAACTTCTTTTCAAAGAGCAGCTCTCAACTATCAACTACCTGCCGCGTCGAAGCCCCGCCGTGCGGGGCGAAGGCGGGTCTCTCCGCTCTCAACCCTCAACCTTCACCACGTTCTACGTGGCTCAACCACCGCCTCATCTTCATTTTCAAGGAGCAAAGGCCATTTCCCGCCCTCCATAGGCCATGCGAAGGGGATACCACGAGTTCGACTCAGCTTATAGTTAGTTGCTACCGCAATCGTACGTGCAGGAACAAAAACTTGACTCCAAGTAATTCACGCGGGCAGCGGTTTCTTTTCGTAAAAAACCACCCCCACGCGACGGATATGGTCGAGCAAATCCGCGTGGGTGATCTCGCTGAGAATGGAAAGATCGACCTCATAAGGCAGCGGCAAATCATGCAGCTCTTCGCCAATCCGGCCGCGAATGCGCTCGTTTAGTCCGCCACCGTCCAGCACCAGGTCAATGTCCGAGCCGGGCTTGAAATTTCCTTTGGCGCGCGAACCGTAGAGCACAGCTTTCTCGACCTCCGGGTAACGGGCGAACACCTCGTGGATCTGCGCCACCGTCGCGGCAGGCAGGCCGTGGTTCATACGCCACTCGCCTCCTTTTTCTCCAACTGCCTAAACCGCGTCTCCATGGCGGCAAAAGCCGGGTGAAAACGCCCCAGAATATCCTTTACGATGTCTTCCGCGATTTTTTCCTGATAGGTGTGCGAAGTCAAGTTACGCGCCTGGATCATGTCCATCCATGCTTCGCCGTCTTCCAGGAGACCGTTCTTGAACGCCTGTCGCGTCGCGTTTTTTGATCCGACGAGATCAACAAAGCCCTGCGCCTCCAGATAATCCTTCAAAACGTTCCAAGCGAGCTCGTGTGTGAATTCAAAGCCCTGGATAAGGCCCTGTTGCTCCAGGTCGGAAAGCGGACGCTCTCTTGAAAGCTTGACCGCCTCCGTCAGGCGGGACAGCGCCTGCCGGTAATTCTGAAAGCGTTGCACCCAGCGGATGTCTTTTTTGTTCAGGGCATCAGACATGATTAAAGTTTTCCAGCAAAGGCTTCATTCAGCAATGATTTCTTTAACGCCTCAAGCGCGTTAAGCCTCCTATTCCGTACACTGCATTTTTACCACGTTTCACTTGGCCCGCATTTGAAGAACCAGATTCCAAGTTATTTACGTAGGTTATCTGATGGGATTTATTTTCCCGTCTTTTTTTTCCTTTTTTGTCAGCCTTATTGGGACTCGATTCGTGCGCTTCGCCCTTTGATATGGCTCATTGAACCAGATAATTTCTTTCCGCTCGAATGCTTTACCATTGTTGCCTTTAGTGAGAGCGCGAATAGACTGGCGGCTCCAACCATTTTTTTTGTTCAAATATTTACAGTAAAGAGCATTGTCATATCCACTGATAAAAATCATGCACTTTGCCTTCACTACCTCTTTCAACAACTTCTCGTGGAACTCTTTACCATTTTCATCATGGTCATAGCCCAAAATACGGTCTCCAAGGTAAGGTGGGTCCAAATACATTAGCGTTGCAGGCCGATCCTTAAAAACTTTTAACAATTCCAACGCGTCTTTTCTGTCCACGCGAACCTGTGCTAACCGAATCGCAACTTCTTCGAGATATTTATGCATCTCGTTCCAGCGGTTAACTCTAGCCTCCACTTTATTTCGAGCATATCCGAATCGTTCTTCATTCAGTTCATTTTGTGGATTCTGTCGAAATCCGGCATCCCAAGGCATTCGAGCCGATTGGGAATCGGCGAAAGGAATTTGTGCCGCGTAGCGGAACGAAGGTTGCGCAGCAACCGAGCGAGCGGGCGCGAGCGAGTCAATCATTTTTTTTCGCTCTGCGGGACGACGGTGGGTCAAGGGGTTTTGAAAAAATATTTTTTTTCTGGCGCCTTGGCGTGAGACCAGGTTTTGGAACCCTACGGAACCCTAATGTACCCTATTGAACGCCCCCCGGGGGGAAGGGGTGAATAGGAAGTCCCACATTGACTCGCGCTCGCTTTTGGGCGCTCGCGTGTCCCGCATTCGCGGGAGTCCACGTCGGGGTGTTTTGGGCTCAGTACCCGGGGTGGTCGCGCTTCGCGCTCGACCCCGGGCTAATGTCCTGAACCACCTTCCGGGTTCTCAATTAGTGCCTGCGGCAAAAGAAAACATCCGTGTTTATCTGTGTCCATCCGTGGTTGAAATCGGAAGCCTGCGGGAGGCTATTGTAGCCTAATGTAGGCTACGGAAGACCCCCCCGGTGGGCTACGCGTGGCCTATTTGGTGATAGTACGATGGAAGATGCACCAGCCGTAGGCCGGCAATTTGAAGTCGGGCAGGGTGCCATCCACCGGGACGGGCTGGTCGCCGATGTTGACGGGTTTAAACCCGTCGGCGTTATCCATGCTAACGGAGCCTTCAACCTGGCTGGTGGAAAGGTTGATCAATACCAGGAATGCGTCCCTGGCATCACTGCGGACGAAGCTGACGACCTGGTTGGTGGCGGTATTGTCGAGCCATTGGACGTCGCCATTGTAAAAGGCGGGGTTGGTTTTGCGCAGTTTGATGAGGTCACGGTAGATGGCGCGCAGAGGCGGGCGTCCACTCGGGTTCCAAAAGATCGGCAGCTTTTCAAACAGCGCCGGGTCTTCGGATTCGGTGGCATCGCCCACTTCCATGCCGTTATAAAGCATCGGGACGCCATCGAGGGTCATCATCAGCACCTGGGCCGCCAGGGCGCCGGTGATGCCGTAACGCGCCACGGCCCGGGTTTGCTCGTGGTTATCGGTAAAGCGCAGGTGCAACGCGCGGTCGGGAAAACGGTCATTCGCGCGTTTCCACAATTCGCCGATGTTGTTGGCGGGCTGCTCGCCGTTCATGACCGCGCCGACGAGGTAATTCATGCTCCAGGAGGAGTCCACATCGAAGGCGTTGGTCAGCAATTCCGGTTTTGCCCCGGCATCGGCGAGAATGATGACCTGGGGGTTGACCGCGTGGAGCGCGGCGCGGGCTTCTTCCCAGAAATCCAGCGGTACGTTCGGGGCGATATCACAGCGAAAGCCGTCCACGTTGTAATCCGTGAGCCAGTATTTCATCATATCGATCATATAACGGCGCACGTCGGGGTTGGCATAATTCAAGCCGGCGACGTCTTTCCAGGCGGGATCGGGCGGAATGATGTTGCCATTGGCATCCTTCTCATAGAATTCGGGATGCGTCGCCATGAGAACGCTGTCCCATGAGGTCTGGCCTGCGGCGATGTCCATGACGATTTTCATGTCCCTTTGGTGCGCCTGGTCCACCAGGCGCCGGAAATCGTTGGTGGTGCCGTAGTCGGGATTGACGGCGTAAAAGTCGCGCACGGAGAAGGGACTGCCGAGTGCGCCTTTTTTCATGGTCTGCCCGATGGGATGGATCGGCATAAGCCAAATGATGTCCACGCCCAGATCTTTCAACTCGTCGAGGCGTGCCGTGACGGTGTTCAGATCCCCGGCGGTGGAAAAGTCCCGCGGAAAAATTTCGTACACGACCGAACTCCGTAACCAGTCCGGCGATTGCCGCGTCGTCAGGGCGGACGGGTCGGCTTGGACCGTCGCGTCGAACGGGGCCAACAACGAGCCGAGGCAAAGCAAAGCCAGCAGGCAGGGCGTTTTTCGAATGATCGTTTTCATAGGTCAGGGAGACTGAATGGCAAAAGCTGGGGCCGATTGATAATAAGCTGATTTTCGCGCTGCGAGACGAGGCGTCAAGGACATAAACATGCGGTTTTGCCGAGCTGCAGCCGCAACGGATGATTTCTTTGATCCGTCGGATGATTATCGGACGATTCCAATAATATTGCATTCCGGCAAAGACGTCCTTGAAATTTGCAAGCGCCCGGACGGACGCAACATCCATGGGCAGACATCCATCGGACGATTCGAGAGAAAAATCGGACGATTATCGGACGATTCCATCACGGGAGTCCTTCAGCCTGTAGGCGGCGTTCCGTCCGCGTCCTGTCCGGATCAATATCTGCAAATCAACAAGCCCGACCAGATCACGGTGGGCGGTATCCTTGACAACATTTAGATGGAGGACACACCAGCCGCTGGTAACATGTCCGGCTTTTGCCACCTGGGCGACGATCTTTTTCTGCCGCTCATTAAGTTGAGATTCAATAGCCGGTGTCACCAGAAGCCGGGTTTCCGGGACACGAATACCGTCCAGATTTTCACCCGGACCAGGGAAGACTACCTGAAAATAGCCAGTGTCTGTGCCAAGAAGCGGCTGGCCCAAACCGTGATTAAGCATTTGATCGCGCATACGCCGGAAGCCGCTGCCGCGTTCCTCGACACGATGAAAATAGGAGAGGCATTGGGCCAGCACGGGGTTACGGGAACAAGGGCGATACTTCCCTTTACGAAGACTGGCCAAAGTAAGGGGTGAGGGCGGCAGGCCGGGACTGGAGACAACCACGCGGTCAGCAAAAACTTCCAACATGATTTTGCGCCCGGCGTCCTCGTATTGGCGGTGAGCAACTGCATTAACCAGAGCTTCCCGCAACGCCTCAACGGGATATTCGTCCAGGCGGACGCGATTGAGACCAACAACGCGCATGGGATGGCGCGTATTGCGGTCAACAAAGGCAATGGCACGGTCGATGGTGCCTGGCATGTGCCTGCGGATGTCTTCATGGTCTTGAGGGTTCCCGTCCGCTTCTGTGCCGCGATACGCATCAGCCAAAATACGACACTGGGGGAAAACCGCGGAAGGGTCTTTTGCCAGCAAGACAATGCCGGCGGCGGTCGCATAATGTTCTCCGGCTCGCGCATCATACCAGACCAACCCACGCATCGAGGCTCCCGAGAGGAGGTCGCCGGAGGAGAGATTCCCGGCGTCTTTGCTTTCAGCCGTTGTAATTAATTGTCGCACAACCTCGTGATCCAGTTCAGTCCAGCGCAGCCTGGTCAACGGCTGTGACTCGAACGTCGAAGTTGCTTCGATGGTTTGTTGGGCGACTTCGTTTTCGTCGCTTGATGGTGGCGAGATGCCAAATTGTTCTTTTAACAGCTTGACCAAGGCGGCCCGCACTTCTTTTTGCAGTTCGATGACATTGCCAAAGCGCTTGTATTTCGGACCATCATCATCGAGTTCCTTGAGCAACCATTCGACGCCCTCCTCGCGCATCATTTTACGGTCGCCTTTGATAAACGCAAGGATTGGCAATTTTCTTTCCTTGGCCCGCCGGTATTCAGCGTGGGTTATGGACAACTTGCCGGCCAACGTGCCGTATTGAGTCCCCACGATGAGCAGATAAACACGACAGCCGTCGAGTGATTTCAGACATCCTTCCAATGCTTTGTCTGGCGACGCTGGCTCGAATTCGTAGAGGACCGATGAACAATGTGCTGATAAAAACAGGTCTGTGTTTAACAGGTTTTGGATAATAACCCGCTCATCTTCGAGTTCTTTCTGTACCGAGCTGACGAATATGTTCAGTTTCTCATTCATAGATGAGCTTTCGAGAATTATAACGCCTGCCCTTCAAGCAAAACTGGTGCCAGCGGCAGGAATTGAACCTGCGACCAAAGGCTTATGAGTCCTCTGCTCTACCCCTGAGCTACGCTGGCAAAATCGCAGAGCATAAAATATCGGCGCTGGCCATTCTGGCAAGTTATTTCGCCGTTGTAATGGCTGGTTTTGCCCGAAATTCTTTCTTCGCTCAGGCGGGCGGGACATTTACCATGACCAGACAACGAAACGAACTTAAATGAAACTGCAACTTTGCCTGACCCTCCTGACGGTATCCGCGCTTTATTGCCACGCACAGGTGGCGTCGCCCAACACCGACCTGAATGCGCGGGAAAAGGAGATCGTCGCCGCTTCCAAAATGAAAGCGCCGTTCAAAATTGTCCACGGCAGCGGGCTGGCGCAGACGCCGCCGATGGGCTGGAACAGTTACGATACGTACAGTGATTCGGTAACGGAGGATGAAACGCTCGCCAATGCGGAATGGATGCAGGCGCATTTGTTGCCATTCGGCTGGGACACGGTCGTAATCGATTTTCGCTGGTACGATCCACATCCCACGGGCGCGGATTTTTTATTGAACAAAACCCGCACGGGCGCGGCGCTGGCGGCGGATGAATTTGGCCGGCTGTTGCCCGCGCCAGACCGGTTTCCTTCATCCACAAACGGCCCTGGATTCAAGCCGCTGGCGGACAAGCTGCATGCCATGGGCCTGAAGTTTGGCATCCACGTGATGCGCGGCATCCCGCGCCAGGCAGTGCGCGACAATACGAAAATTTTCGGCGGTGATTTTTCCGCCGCCGATGCCGGAGATCCCAATGACAAATGTCCGTGGTGCCCGGACATGTTTGGCGTGCGGGACAATGCCGCCGGGCAGGCCTGGTATGACTCGTGTGTGAAACTCTGGGCGTCCTGGGGCGTGGATTACATCAAGGTGGACGATTTGTCTGAGCCCTATCACGCGCCGGAAATTGAAATGATTCATTGTGCGCTGGCGAAGGTGGACCGGCCGATTGTCTTCAGCACGTCGCCGGGAGCGACGAGCACCAGTCACGCGGGGCATATCGCGGCCAACGCCAATCTCTGGCGCATCTCCGGCGATTTCTGGGACCGCTGGCAGAAACTGAACGCGCAGTTTGACCTGCTGGCGCAATGGCAGGACGCGGGCGGGCCGGGCCATTGGCCGGACGCGGACATGATTCCACTCGGTTACCTCGCCATCCGCTCGAAGATCGACGGTGACCCGCATTGGACACATTTCACGCGCAACGAACAGCTCACATTGATTTCGCTGTGGTCGCTCGCACCTTCGCCATTGATGCTGGGGATGAGCCTGCCGGACAACGACGATTGGACGACCGCGCTGCTGACCAATCCTGAAATAATGGCGCTGGACCAGGATCCGCTGGGCAAACCGGCGCGGAGGATTTTCATCCCAGGATTGGCCGCTGAATTGTGGGTGCGCGAATTATCCGATGGCGCCCATGCGGTTGGCTTGTTTAATCGCAACAGCCAGCCGGTCAATGTGAACTTCGAGTGGAAAGTAATCGGCTTAAAGCGAACATTAAAAGTCCGTGACCTTTGGCTGCGAAAGGATTTGGGGAAAGAAAAGGCTTTCATCGGAGAACTTCCACCGCACGGCTGCATCCTCTTGCGGGTAATGGATTAGTTTGGCAAAAGCGCCCATCATAGACATTTCTAATAACACCGGCAGGTGATATTAGACGACCAAGGCTTGAAAACTGCTTGCTCCACATTTATATATAAAGCTGATGGAGCGGATGGACGAGGGCTTGTACTAACCAAACATCAAGTTCAAGCGTGCTTCGTCTTCGTCTCCAAAAGTCTCTGTTTAGCAAAGACTTCTGAATTTTACGTTGAATTATTGAATGATTATGAGTTCTACTCCGTTCAGCAATCTCTCCTATATGGAGTTGATTTACAGCCATTACCGGCGCGATCCGGAATCCGTGTCGCCCGAATGGCAGCGTTATTTTTCCGAAACGATTGACGGGAAAAAAAATGGCGAATCGCGCCTGGCGCCGTCGTTCACGCCACGCAGCATTTTTAACCCGGCCATGCCGACGTCCGACACCGCTAAGCCGCTGGATGCACGCACCGCGGGCATTCACGAGCGGCTTTATGAACTGATCCGCAACCACCGCGTGCGCGGCCACATGATTGCGGCCATTAATCCGCTGGGCGCTCCCCGCCCGAACATGCCCGAGTTGGAACTGGATTACTACGGCTTTAACGAGAGCGAACTGGACATGCTCGTCAGTTCGGTAACGCTGCCATATAACACCCCCCTCACCGTCCGGGAAATCTTCCGCCGGATGCGCAACACGTATTCCCGCTCGATTGGCGCGCAGTTCATGCACATCGGCGATGTCAAAATCCGGCAATGGCTCCAGCACCGGATGGAACTTACGCAGAACCGCCTGGAACTTTCGCGCGAGGAGCAAATCCGCATCCTGACCCGGCTTACCGACGCGGTCATCTTCGAGGAATTTCTGCGCAAGAAATTTCTCGGCGCGAAGACGTTTTCACTCGAAGGTTCGGAGACCCTGTTGCCGCTGCTGGATTTGGCCGTGGAAAAAGCGGGCAGCCAGGACGTAAAAGATATCACCATCGCGATGGCCCACCGCGGGCGCCTGAATGTGCTGGCGCATATCGCGGGCAAAGATTTTAACCGCATTTTCCGCGAATTTGCGGACGCGGAACCGGAACGTTCGGTTGGACGCGGCGACGTAAAATATCACAAGGGCCACAGTGGTTATTGGACAACGGGCGATGGGCAGAACATCCACATTTCGCTTTGCTTCAACCCGAGCCATTTGGAATACGTCAATCCGGTGGCCATGGGCCGCACGCGCGCGCGGCAGGACCGGCATGGCGATGACGTGCGCCGCCAGTGTCTGTGCCTGTTAATTCACGGCGATGCCGCGTTCGCGGGCGAAGGCATCGTCCAGGAAACGCTCAACTTGAGCGAACTGGCCGGTTACACGGTCGGCGGGACCCTTCACGTGGTTTTGAACAACCAAATCGGGTTCACCACGGGGCCGGAAGAATATCGTTCGACGGCGTATGCCACGGGCATCGCGCGCATGATGCAATCACCAATTTTTCACGTAAACGGGGAAGACCCGGAAGCGGTCGCGCAGGTTGTGCGGCTGGCGCTGGATTTCAGGCAGGAATTCCAAAAGGACGTGTTTATTGACATGTATGGATATCGCCGGCTCGGCCACAACGAAACCGATGAACCGACGTTCACTCATCCGGTCCTTTACCGTGCCATCAGCCAGCGCAAGAGCGTTCGTGAAAGTTATTTTGAACATCTGAAGCAATTGCGCGGTGTGACGGCCGTGGAAGCCGATAAAATCGCGCATGAACGGCAGGAAAAACTGGAGCGTGAACTCGCCGTGTCCCACCAAAACGGCCAAAACGGCCACACGGAATTCAAGAAAGGCGGCATCTGGTCGGGTTATACCGGCGGACCGGAGCCGCGTGAAGAAACGGAATCCGGCATCGCGCCGGAAAAAATCTCGCGCCTGCTCCGCAAGCTGACAGAGATTCCATCGGATTTCCATTTGCATCCGAAACTGCAGCAGACGTTTGAACGGCGCCTGGAGATGGCGGATGGCAAATCGCCGCTCGACTGGGCGGCCGCGGAAGCACTGGCTTTTTCCTCGCTCGCGGACGAAGGCGTCCGGATCCGTTTATCGGGCCAGGATGCCGAGCGTGGCACGTTCAGCCATCGGCACGCAGTTTTGCACGATTACGAAAATGGTGCACGGTATTTCCCGATGCAGCATCTGTCCGACAAGCAGGCGCCCGTTGAAATCATCAACAGCCCGCTGTGCGAATCGGGCGTGCTGGGTTTTGAATACGGCTACAGCCTCGATTTTCCCGAGGCGCTGATTTTGTGGGAAGCGCAGTTTGGCGATTTCGTCAACGTGGCGCAGGTCATTTTGGACCAGTTTATCACAAGTGCGGAGGACAAATGGCGCCGGCTTTCCGGCCTGGTCATGCTGCTGCCGCATGGTTTTGAAGGCATGGGGCCGGAGCATTCCAGCGCGCGCATCGAGCGTTTTCTCACGCTGGCCGCGGAGGACAACATCCAAATCGTTCAGCCGACCACGCCCGCGCAGCTCTTCCATTTGCTGCGGCGCCAATCGCTTCGAAAATGGCGCAAGCCGCTGGTGGTTTTCACGCCCAAGAGCCTGCTGCGCCATCCCAAAGTGGTTTCCCCACTGTCGGATTTTACCAACGGTCATTTCAAAAAGATCCTGGCGGATGATTTGCCACCGCAAAATGTGAAGCGCGTTTTGCTTTGCACCGGGAAAATTTATTACGAATTGCTCGCGTATCGCGAAGAGCACAAACGCAACGACACGGCCATTATCCGGCTCGAACAGCTCTATCCCCTGCGGGACGAGTTGCTGGAAAGAACTTTGGCTCCGTACGCCAACAACACACCCGTGCTGTGGGTGCAGGAAGAGCCGTTCAACATGGGCGCGTGGCGCTACCTGCATGAAAAATTCGGCAAACATCTTTTTGGCCGCCTTCCGTTCGCGCCCATCAGCCGGCACGAATCCGCCAGCCCGGCGACCGGTTCCTCCAGCGCGCATAAGCTGGAGCAGAAGCAGTTGATTGAGCGCGCTTTCGGGCATGGCGAGCAGGCCGAAGGAAAGGCGAAATAATGAGGGCTTTTTTCAATGGCCTGGTCCTCGGAATTATTGTCGGCGTCGTGGCCTATTGGTATCTCCAGAAAAAAGCCGCGGAACATCCGGAAGCCGAACAGCGTTACCAGCAGGCCGCCGCCCAGACCATGAGCAATGCGTCCGTTACGGCGCACAGTGTATCCGACGCTTTGAGCGCCAAGCTGGACACGCTGGATTTGAGCACAGACCAGATTAAGTCTGAATTATCAAAAACGGGCCAGGTGGTCCGCCGCAAGGCGCAGGACATCGGCGAGGCTGCCGTCAATACGGCGTCTGATGCCCGCGCGGTGGCGGAAATTAAAACCAAGTACGCCGAGGAACCGTCGCTTTCTGTCTGGAAAATTTCCGTCAGTTGCAGCCAGGGCCACGTGAAACTTTCGGGAACCGTCAAATCACCGGACGACATTGGAAAAGCCGTTGCTCTGGCGCTGGACGCCGACGGCGTCCGTGATGTAACCTCCACTATTCAAGTCCAACAATGAGTAATCCTATGCCTGTCGAATTAACCATCCCCAGCGTCGGCGAATCCATCACCGAAGTCCAAATCGCCGAATGGCTCAAGTCCGAAGGTGACCTCGTAAAAAAAGACGAGAACGTCGCCGTGATTGATTCCGAAAAAACCACCTTCGAACTCCCCGCGCCCGAGGACGGGCGCCTGAAAATTTTGCACCAGGCCGGCGAGACGGTGAAGATAGGCGCCGTCGTTGGGCAGATTGATACGAACGGCGAATCGCCAAAAGCAGACGCCGGGAAAAAACGGAAAGAACCGGAGCCAGTCGCGCCTGCTCCGAAAAAGGAAGCGGCCAAACCCGCTGAAGAAAAGCCAAAGGCCGAGGCCAAAGCGGAAAAGCCGGCGGAAAAACCCGTTCAAAAGCCAGCCGCACCGGCCGCGGCGCCCGCGCCCGCCCCGAAATCACCTTATACTGGCGCCGGCCGCGAGCAGGAAGTCGTGCCCATGACGATGCTGCGCAAGACAGCGGCCAAACGGCTCGCCGAGGCCAAGCAACAAATGGCCATGCTCACGACGTTCAACGAAGTGGACATGAGCGCGATCCAGGCCCTGCGCGCTACGCACCAGGAAAGTTTTGAGAAACGTTACCAGGTCAAGCTCGGCTTCATGTCCTTTTTTGTGAAGGCAGTCATTGACGGCCTGAAACAATTTCCGCAGCTCAATGCCGAGATTCGTGATACCGACATTATTTATCACAACTATTTTGACATCGGCGTGGCCATCGCCAGTGAACGCGGGCTGGTGGTTCCCGTTTTGCGCAACGCGGAGCGCCTGAGCTTTGCGGAAATCGAAAAGGCGATTGGCGATTTTGCCAAACGCTCCAAGGAAGGGAAATTGAAGCCCGACGAGCTGGAAGGCGGCACGTTCACTATCACCAACGGCGGCGTGTTCGGCTCGCTGCTTTCGACGCCCATCATTAATCCGCCGCAGACGGGCATTTTGGGCATGCACTCCATCCAGGAACGGCCCGTGGCCGTGAACGGGCAGGTGGTGATTCGGCCCATGATGTACACGGCGCTGACGTATGATCATCGCATCGTGGACGGACGCGAAGCGGTCCTCTTTTTGCGCCGCGTGAAGGAAGGGATAGAAAATCCCGCGCGGATGTTGATTGAGGTTTAAGGTTTTAGAATGACAATGGGCCAAATGAGTTTCCGCTCATTTGGCCTCTTTTGTTTTGTCGTCCATCAAGCGTTCCAATTTTTCAAGTCGCGCCTGCAAGTCCTGGATCTCAGCGTCTTTCTCAGCCAGCTTTTGATTGAGCCCCTGAATCGCCGCCAGCGCCACGCCGCCTTCATCCACGACAGAAATATGCTTATCATCGGTACCGTTCAAACCGAACGCCGCGTGGAAATCCTGCGCCATGGGACCGATATGTTTAACATCATTGGCGTCCATTTTGTACTGCCATTCGGTGAGCGGCATGGCTAATACCTTGCTGAGCACTTCACGGGGATTGATTGGAGTAAAATTTTCCTTCAGGTTGCGGTCGCAACTCGATTGCACGGTGCCCGAAGGCGTGAAGACGTTCCCTACTAAAAACGTGGCGGTTTGCGACGTGCCAATGCGAATGACATTGGCGTCACTGGCAAAACCGGTATGGCCAATATCAATATTGGAGCTGCCGATGGTAATAGACTGTCCGGCCAGATAACCCAGCGCAATGTTGTTTGAGCCCGTGCTGCTTGAGAAAAGCGCATTAAACCCCACGGCCGTGTTGCCAAAACCGCTGGTGCTTCCCTGGAGCGCATTCGCCCCGGCGGCCGTATTGTTCCCATTGGTATTTAAATAAAGAGCATAAATACCCGCGGCTGTATTATTATTGCCGTTGGTGTTCGTGTACAAAGCATTCAGGCCAATGGCTGTGTTATCGCTGCCGTTCACGTTGGCCTGGAGCGCGTAAGTGCCAATCCCGGTGTTACCGGTTCCGTTGGTGTTGGCGAGCAGCGAGTTCAAGCCCTCGGCCGTGTTATAAAGGCCGCCGGCATTCGCAGCGAGGGCATGAACGCCGATGCCGGTATTATTATATCCAGTCATGGCGGAATTCCCCGCGGCACCCGCAAAGAAATTCCCGGCCGCCGCACCGGCGGTATTGCCGATGCTGACCAGTTGTGACGCGGGAAGGTTCGTCAGGCCGCCGCCGTTGCCGGCGAACGCTGAATTGGTGATGAATGCGTTCGTAATGGCGATGCCGGAAACAACGTTGCTGGCCAGGGCCGCGCGGCCGCCATTCAGGTTCGTCGCCATTTGCCAGGTGGCCGCGTCGAGCTGATTGCTCGTAATTCCGCTGAGACAATTCAATGGCACGGTGCCGGCGACCAGGCTGCTGGCATTAAGTGAGGTCAAATTCGTCCCATCCCCTGAGAAACCGGCCGCCGATACGGGGCCGGAAAAGACCGCATTGGTGGGCAGCGTGCTGTTCGCGACCATGCCGGAAATTTGCGTTGCCGGGATATTGCCGAGAAGATTGCTCGCATAATCCGCAAAAGCGGCATAGGGCAACGTCGTTAAATTCTGCAAGGGTGAGAGCGCGGCAAAACCCTTTACGCCGTCATTGAACCATATTTGCAATTGCAAGTTCGGCTGGCTAAACAGGGCAGCGCTTATGGCCGTCATGTTTGGTATCGTCGTATCTCCCAACCCGGCCGTGAACAATCCGTTCGTCACACCGATGCTGACGCTGGATGACGGTTCACTGCCGGCGACACTCGTGCCGTCGTTGCTCCAGTAGGTGGTATAGGCCAGGGCCGGTGGCGGCGGTGCTATGATCACGTTGGGCGTGTTTGTATAGCCGGAACCGTTGCCGCCCGGGTTGACGGTAATGGCCGTCACCACTCCACCGCTGATCGAAGCTGTGGCGGTCGCGTTTGAGCCCCCTCCACCAAAAATCGTGACCGCCGGCGCGGTAACATATCCACTGCCACCGAACGTCACGTTAATGGTGGTAATAAAACCGCTGGAGGGAGCGGCGGCCGTGGCGGTCGCGGTCAGATTCGCGTTGGAACTTGTTACCAGCGCGAACTGAAACAGCCCGGTGCCGGTGAAATTGGTGCCACCATCCTGCACATTTCCCTGGTACGTCACGACCGCATTTTGGGCCGGGAGAGGCTGGGGGCAAAAAACGACCGCCGGCAATACCATGAAGACCATGAATCGTAGTTTCATAAATTGGGTGAAGTTAAAAATTTGCTTTAGAGACAACTGCTTTCTGGCAAAAACATTTTTCCCTGTCAAAGCAAAAGCCCGAAAATCCGCGGCGTCCGATTAAGCTTTAAAGCTCCAGCTTCGGCCCGCGCGGCCAAAGAAAGTTTTTGAGCGCGAACAGTTCGAGTGCAAAGGGAATGTAACCGCCGTAACCCGGCAACGGCATTTTGAAGACGCGCAGGAATTCTACGCCAGGCGTGTGGTAAATCCATTGCGGCCAGGACCATTCGTTCCACATCTCCCAGAAGAATCCGCAAATCAATGCGCCGAGTGCAAGTGAAATGACCGGCCGCCAGTCGCCATCATTAAGCCACTGCAAAAGATGTGGTCGCCCCAGCCCGCGGTTCAGCGGCTCGAGAATCAGCACAAGCGAAATCCAAACGAACGGGTAACAGAATTTTGGCCACAGAAGGGTGGCGGACAGCATCAATAGTCCCGTTGCGAGCATCAGCGCATTCACTCGCAACGTATCCGGAATGCGCACGCCCGGACGCAGGGATTTGACCCAGCCAAACGTGCGCGCCAATTCAGCCGTTTCAAACACGGCCGGCATGACGGTGGAAAAGCACAGAGTGCAAAGCATGTTGTATTCGAGCGGCGTGAAACCGCCGGCGCCGAGATATTCCCAGTTGCCGGTGCGGTTGTTGATGAGTTCAAACAGCCACCACGCCGGCGCGGACAGGATGAAGAGCAGGACAAAACCGCCGCGCGAGCGCGTCCATAGCGACGCCCCGCCCCGCCAGCACACCAGCGCGTCCACGGTGAAAATGTAGCCCAGCCACAACGGGAAAAAGAGGTAAGCGGTGCGCTCACCCGGAAGCAGCCAGTTCAGCGGCCAGCAGACGGCCAACAGGAAAAATCCCAGCCATCCCTGGGGCGCGAACCGCGGCAATGATCGTGCGGCATCCATTTCTCGCCACAAATTAATCTGCAGTAATTAAAATGCAACGGCTCGCCAATTTCTATTTTCCCTGCCCGAGCAAACCCGCGAGTTGCGTCAGACCCGGTTCATCCATGTCCGAAACGAGGTAATATTGAAAACCACCGGCCGCGAAAGAGAGGATGTTATAACCGTGATAACTTTCCTGCTGTGATGCACCGGCATTCACTACGGGCCAGATGAACACGTTAATGATATGTAGTTTGTGTTTATAAACCAGGGCTGCGACGGTGCGGCCATTGAGGTAATCCAGCCGGCCGCCGAAGAGCGCGAAACCCTGGTCTTTGAAATCCGTTACGGCGGGCGAGAAATCCAGTTTGCCGGCGAACCATGGTTTGACCGTGTGTTTGTCCGACGACAAAACGTCGGTCAAATGTTCAGCCAAGAGCGAGCGGAAGTGGGCGGAAACAATTTCCTGGGTGAGCTGTTGCTGCGCCGAGGGACGGGTCAGCGTGACAATTAAAAGCAACGCCAGGCAAGCGGTAGCAACGCTGGTTGTAGTTGCGGTCAACCAGTTCCAATTCCAAAAATTCCACCGGGACTTTGTTGCAAATTGCGAGGATAATTCAGCTTTCACCTTTCGGCGCAGCTCTTTTGGGGCAGTGAAGTACAGTGCATCCTGCTTCAGCGCCTTTTTTAACGCCTGCGCGTTGCGCCATTCGAGTGCGCACGCGGAGCAATCGTGGATATGTTCTTCCAGTTCCAAAATTGCGGCGGCATCCAGTTCGCCGTCGGCGTAGGGCTCAATAAGCAGTTTGGCTTGCTGACAATTCATTTTTGATTTTCAGGTTTAAATTCGCCGGCGAGGCTTTTTTGCAGTTGTTTTCGCGCGCGCGCCAGGCGCGACATGACAGTGCCGATGGGCACATCGGACAGTTCGGCGATCTCTTTATAATTCAGTCCTTCCATCTCGCGTAAAACAATTATTTCCCGAAACTCAACCGGCAGTTCGGCGATGGCGCACCGGACCGTTTCCGCATCCGCGAGCCGCAAATTGATATTTTCCGCGTTCGCGGAAACGTCTTCCACAGCCAGCGCTTCGTCATCCAGTTCACCGGCAATTTCCTTCGGGCGGTTTTTTTGCAGCCAACTGTAAAATGTGTTGCGAACAATCGTGAGCAGCCACGCGCGCGCGTTTTCGCCGCGATAACTTCCAAAAAATTTGAAGGCGCGCAAGCTGGCTTCCTGCGTCACATCCTGGGCGTCGTGGTCGTTGCTGGCGAGCCAGCGCGCGAGATTGTAAGCCGCATCCAGATGCGGCAGTACAGTTTGCTCAAATAATTTCAATCGTTCGCGCTCGTCCACTAGACCTAGTTTTCGTTCGGGCCGTCATTTAGCAAGACCATTCTTCACTGAATTTTATTCCCGAAAGATTTTTTGTTCTCCGGGAATAATTGCTCGCACACACGGTCTGGATGTTTGTCATATGAAAAGGAACATCAAATGCGAGGCTTGGGTTTCACGGAGATTCATTCCTCCAATTCTTTTTAGATGTTCCAGGAATAAATCCCGGTCGCGGGCAGTCTGGACAGCAAACAAACTCAAGGCTAATGAAAAACAAATCAAACGAATTGACGGGCACTTGCCATTTGCCGGCAGAAGTTGAACATCCAGCGCTTAAGAGCCACGTTCAAGAGACACTTGACAAGGTCGAAGGAAATGTGACGGCGCACGATACCCTTCGGTGTGCGGATGCCCGGTCCGATCTTCGTGAACATTCCGTGCTTCAATGTGTTCCTCTCCAGGGACAGGCCTGTTTCCGTTGCCTGTGCTTGTTAGCTCACCGGATAGAGAATTCAGGAGCCTGCGGGAGAAATCGCCTGAGATGTCCGGCAGTTATTAATGAAGGTATATCCTCAGAGCTTTCGGCTTGCGCGAGCACATAACCAATAAATTTAAAGTATGCAACTAAATCCGATGTTAGCCGTATTCAATCTGGGTGGCGGAGAAATTATTTTGATCCTTGCCCTCGTGCTGATTCTTTTTGGCGCTAAAAAACTGCCGGAACTTGCCAGGGGTTTGGGCACAGGCATCAAGGAATTCAAGAAGGCGACTGGCAACGCCTCGGAAGAAACATCTCAGCCGCGTTCGAAGCAGGAGGCTGCCCCTGATGCACAAACAGTTAAACATTTATGATTTTCCTTATCCTTTATGCTCTGGTGATTATCGCTCTGATCTGTGTGCTTTCAGCATGGTGCGTCTGGCATGTGTATCTGCTCCTTAGCTGGCATTGGGAAACCCGCCATCACAAACGACGAGATTGAAGTTTATTCCGCCAAATGAAAAAGCAGTCGCCAGACAGGATGGCCAATGGGATGGTTTTCACAGCAGAGGAACACCTCGAAGTTCAACAACAAATCGAGCGGCGCGCGCGCGAGCTTTGGTGTGCGGGAGGATGTCGTCACGGCACCACCTTAAACGACTGGCTCCGAGCCGAACATGAAGTTTTGGCGCAATTCATACGGGCTTGTGCCCGGCGACACACATTGCCGCAATCTTCGGTTGGCATCGCACGGAGCAAACCAGAAACCCGGATTCTGAAACGCGGGCAAGCTATGGCAGCAAGAGACCCGCAATCAACATCCGTATTGGCCGCTTTCCCCTGATGAATAAGATGTTTGACAAGGACATAACCAATCCGTATTCGGCAAAAAGAATGACCAAGCCGGTCAATTTCTATTGTTCCGCCCCATCTGCGCAGTCGGTTTATCTGGCAGGCGATTTCAATGGGTGGGATCCGGCTTCTCACCCGATGCGGCGCCGTGTGGATGGCTGGTGGTCTATTGAAGTGCAACTTAGGCACGGCCATCACCGATACCGGTTCCTGGTGGACGGCAAACCAGTGCTTGATCCGCAGAGCACAGGCATTGCCCGCAATGAGCACAACGAACCGTTTTCTCTCCTGGCAGTGAGTTGACTGCTCGACTCGGGTTTCAGGGAGAATTCGTGTTACGAATCTTTTTCAACAGTCCGGGAATAAATCTCCCACGGTGATGGTCTGGAGAATTGAACAAGTTAAAACCTTATGCAAAACGACAATCAAAAACAAAATACCAAACTTATTAAAGAAGTTCGTTTGACGGCAGATGCCGTCGACATCAACCAGAAAACCGAAAACGACGGCATTGACCGCCGGGGCTTTTTGACATGCATGGCCTGGGCCGGAACAGGAATGCTTTGGGGCGTCGCCGGCGGAGTGCTCGGCTCGACGCTTTTACCCCGACGGGCCGGAGCACAGGATTTGGACGGCATGATGCAAAAGAGCAGTTTCAGCTTTGTCCAGATCAGCGACTCGCACATCGGCTTTAACAAAGAAGTGATCAACAAGGATGTGGTCGGTACGCTCAAGCAGGCGATCGCGCGCATCAACGCATTGCCGGAGGCGCCAGATTTTGTCCTGCACACGGGCGATCTCACCCATCTTGCCGATCCGGAGGAATTTGACACCGTTGACCAATTGATGAAGACCATAAAAACCCAGCAAGTGTTTTACGTGCCCGGTGAACATGATGTCACCGGCGACAACGGCAAATACTATCTTGACCGCTTCGGAAAAGGCACCAAAGGCCAGGGCTGGTATAGCTTTGACCATAACGGCGTTCACTTCATCGGTCTCGTGAATGTGGTGGACATCCAGCAAAATGGCCTGGGCGCGCTCGGTCAGGACCAGTTGGCCTGGCTGCAAGATGATTTGAAGGACCGTTCCAGTGAGACTCCCATTGTCGTATTTGCGCACATTCCGCTCTGGATGGTTTATCCCAAATGGGGTTGGGGCACCGACGATGGCGCCCAGGCGCTGACCTGCCTGAAACGCTTTGGTTCGGTCACCGTCCTTAACGGTCATATCCATCAGACGGTGAAAAAAGTCGAAGGCCGCATGACATTTCACACGGCCATGTCCACGGCGTTTCCGCAACCCGAGCCCGGCAAAGCGCCCAAACCCGGACCAATGAAAGTGGACGCCGGAAAATTGCGGGATTATCTCGGCATCACCGATGTCAATTATACCGAAGGAAAAAGCTCACTGGCGGTGGTGGATTCCACCCTCGGCTAGTTCACGAACCATGAAAATCCATCCCGTCTTCATCATGACCGCACCGATCGCGATTCTGGTCGCATGCGTCCAATACGGGGCCGACAGTCAACCCGCCCAACCGGCGCAACAACCGGCACAGCCATCGGCCGCACGAACGTTGTTTCTTCGGGATTGTGCGCATTGCCACGGCGCCGATGCGCGCGGTGATGACGGCCCCGACCTTCACGATATTGGCTGGACCGATGAACAAATCGCCAGCCGGATTCGCAAAGGCAAAGCGGGGCAGATGACAGCATTTGCAGGAAAGCTAAAACCAGCCGAGATTGATGCGCTGGTGACCTATGTACAGTCCTTGAAATGAAGGCACGCCAATTTTTGCCATCAACGGTATCAGAACTTCCACTGAAGCATGACCATGGCGGAATTGACCTGAACGCCCTTAAAGTTAGCGCTGATGGAATTCCCAAACCTGTCAAAATAAGTGTAGCTCGTGTCGCCGGTAGCAAAATAATTGTAACCGATGGCCGCCGAAAAATGCCGCGAGATTTTAAACCGTACGCCCGCAGACGCGGAATAGGCAAAGACCGTGTCCCAGGCGCTTCCGGAAACGAAGCCATTGTTATTGTCTCCGAAACCAAAACTATTCGCCCAGAATTCCGATGATGAGCCGCCTACAGCCGCGCCAATGTATGGGACGATGATGGTATGCGGAATTGGGAGAGAAAGGGTCGCTTCGCCCATAAACGGCACGTTGCTGATATAAGCGTTACCTGTAGAGAAACCCGGAGAGTTAACATTGTGGATCCATGTGTCCAAATAACCAGTATCAAAACCGACGCTGATATATTTATTGAAGGCGTAGCCTATTCCCATATCCAGTGCAAAGCCCGTGTCATAGCTCACCCGCGCATTCTGCACTGTGCCAAACTGCTGAAGTGTCCCGTCAAAATAAAACGACGGCCCGCCTCCGAGGCGAAAATAAGGCCCCGCGCCCGGGGGAAAATAGTCTTCGTATTGCGCTTTCGCCAGAGGAATGCCCAAACAGAAAAAGAAAAACGAGAGCATGATAACGGCAAATTTTTGCTTCCTCATAACTTTCCCTTTGTTTGGGAACTCTCGCTCCTTTTCCAAAGCGCGTCAAGGACGTTGTCAGTGTAACGGCGGAAGGCGGTTAACTCGGCGACGTGGCCGGGACAGAGTTACCCGGACCGACCACGCCGCCCTTCTGAGCACCGCAGAGGCGGTGAAAAACTTCATTTAAAAGAGAGGCCGGGCGAAAACCCGGCCTCTTCTGCACTCAACCATATACGAACAAATAATTCCAATACCCGAAGCCATGAGACAGGTGTTCAAATGCATGATTATTCCAAAACCCGGATGGCGCCCGGCAACTCTTTGTTATCAAAAGCGCCGCGCCATTTTCCGTCATGGTTTCGATAAGCCATGCAGATATAGCCGGAGCCCTGGACCATAAAAAACTCAAGGATAAATGGCGACCCTCCTTCTTCCTGTTCCACGGCCCGCACTTCCTGCTTCTGTGCGGAATGGCTGAGCTGCTTCTCTATTTTCGATTGGTCTGCGGCGTCCATCATAATCATCCTCTCAGGGAAAATTTGCGTGACATAACGCGGAAGCGCATTGCAGCAGAACGGGCAAAATATTTCCGCTTTATCATCATTATTATGCCATGCTACCATATTGCAGGACGGACATTTATAACCTGTGAGGTTTAAACCATGAGCCCGATTACCGTCTTGCACTCGTCTGTTCAGGCCGTTCATGGGTGGTCGCAACCTACTGTGGAAGAAGCAAATCCGAAACTGCCCTTAGGGGAAGATGCCGTCCGTCTTTCCAGCAGAGAGTTGAATCAAAACTGGAATTAACGTCAGTATTGACGGACGGCATGCGGAAAGTATGACAAACAATAACCGCACGACTACTGCCCTTTAGGGAAGAACCATTGGGCATTGGAAAAGCGCCTTTCCGAACTTTCTTTCTAAGACTGCGCGGCATCAGCCTGGCCGTCCTTTTGCGCTTTGAAAAGGCCCGCCTCGTCGGCCAGGCGGCTGAGTTCGACGGCGGATTGAACTTTCAATTTTCGGGTGATGTTGGTCCGGTGCAACTTCACAGTCCGTTCGTTTATCTCCAGGGCCGCGGCTATTTCCTTGTTCATTTTGCCCTGGACGACGTGACCGAGCACTTCCAGTTCCCGTTCACTGAGGTCATGAAAACGGTGCCGCAATTCCTGGAGACGCGCGCGCTCCTGTCGTTCGTGCGCTTCACGTTCAAATGCCCGCTCGATGGCCGCGAGCAATTCCTCCTTCGGCGCGCGTTTTGTCAAAAAGTCCTCTGCGCCACGCCGCATCGCATTGACAGTCGTGGGAATGTCGCCCTGGCCGGTGAGAAAGATGACCGGAAGCGGGTTGGTAGTCTTTCGGAGGGCCTCCTGCAATTTTAACCCGTCCATGCCCGGCATTTGCAAATCCGTAACGACACAGCCGGACGTTTCCGGCCCAACCTGGTCCAGAAATTCCAGCGCCGATTCAAATGCCCGGACGGTGTAGCCAATCGCATTTAACAGGCGTGCCATGGATTTCAGGAAGGACGCATCGTCATCCACAATAAAGACCGTGCCTGACCGGGCAGAAGGCGCTGCGCTCATAATGGTAATTTATCCGTCAAAACGCCTCTGGCAAGTCGCCATCTTTTATTTTCAGGACACCAGCCGGCGGCAATATGAAGGTGAACGTCGTTCCCTTTCCTGGTTTGCTTTCTACCCAAATGTCGCCGCCGTGCGCTTCAATGATGCTTTGCGAAATTGCCAGACCCATGCCCATGCCATTGGATTTAGTGGTGAAGAATGGCTCAAAAATCCGCTCGGCCACGTCCGGCGGGATGCCAGCGCCCTGGTCGGTCACATCCACCTGCAGGTTGGAATTTTTCGTTTCCCAGACGCGCACGACCAAAGACCGGCGGGATTTCGGCAGGGTGCTCATCGCATCCATGCCATTAAGGATAAGGTTCAGGAGCACCTGTTGCAGATGCACCCGGTCTCCTTGCGCCTCGGGTAACTGCGGAGGAATTTGTACCGTCACCCTTACCTGCCGCGCTGCCGCGTCCGCTCGCGTGATCGCAATGGTGTCTCCCACCACTTCGCGAAGATCCAGGCGATTCAACGTGACGCTGCGGCGTTTGTATAAGGCACGCATCCGGTCAATCACGTTGCCCGCCCGCTTGTCGTCACGGCGGATGTCGGTCAGGATGGCGCGGACTTCATTGAGGTTTGGAGGATTGTTTTGGAGGAAAAGTTCCGCCGCTTCCGCGTTCCGCAAGATGGCCCCCAGCGGCTGATTGAGTTCATGGGTCAGCGCCGATGTCAATTGTCCCACCGTCGAGACCCTGGTCACATGCGTCAATTCGGTCCGCTGTCGTTCGATCTCGGCTTCCGCCCGGCGTTGTCGCCCGCGTTGAACCAGCAACGCGATAATGGTTATTGCCTGCGCGAGAAAGCCCGCCCCTACAAAAATAATTAGATTTCTGTGATCCTCCCAGAGTGAACGCGGACGATAGCGTATTACAGAATCCGACGGGAGCCGGCTTTCGGGAATTTTCCAGCGTTGCAACGCCCGCCAGTCCACCATCGGTGTGCCGTCATTTCTTACTTCAACAGGTATCTGGTTCACGGGCATGCCGGCGAGCACCTGCAGGGCAATTGCGCCGGCCCCTGTGCCAAGGCTCCCGGAATCCATGACATCGCCGCCCACCGCGCCCGTGCCGATCAATCCCTCGCCCAGCACATATACGGGCACGTTGGCAGAAGGCGCGAGCATTTGCACAACTTCCGATGTATAAAACGCCTGGCCGGTTATATCCCGCTGCACGGTGCCGAGTAAAATGACCGTATCGGGAGGCAGGGACGCCGCCGCCCTGCAAATTTCTGCCACCGGCATGTTTGTCCAAAAATCAAATTTCACTCCCTCGATGGCCTGCGCCATTTCAGCAATCCGGCTCAACGTGCTCTGGTCGGCCCTCGAAACGCCGCCCACCACGACGACATGGCGTGTCTCGGGCTGCAAGCGAAAGATAAATTTGATGGTGCCGGCGATATCAAAGCGTTGAAAAATCCCAGTGAAAGGCCGCCCGCCAGGCGGTTTGGGCATATCCAAATCATTCATCACCACGAAAATTGACGGGATGTTCGTTGGCAGCGCATTGGTCATTTCACGAGCCAGCATGAAGTTCCGCGCCATGAACATCATGGCCAGGTCAAGCTTCTGGTCGTCGTATTTGTTTTTGATGTATTGGCCGAAAAGGTTGTAGTGGTTGGTGTCCGGGAAGCGCCCGGAATCCATGCTTTCGGTGTAAAATATGATGTGGTTGGTGCTCCCGGCCGTCATCACCTGCCGGACAGCCTGTTCCATCAATACATTTCCCGGCAAATCCCGGGCCTCGCCGAAGAGCAACAGGACATGTTTCGTGGGCAGGCTTTCGTCATTGTTCGTATCTTGCGCCCGACAATGCTGCCTTCCAAAAAGAACAAAGCAGGCCAGCAAAAAAAGAATGACCCTTGCGGACGCGGGGCCTGGTGGCGAAAGAATTTGTTTAGTCTGAGTCAACGATACTGAAACTACTCCTCTGGTCTGTATTTTCAAGCTTTCATCGTAAAGTAACTGCCGGCTCATGGCTGCTGACGTTAAGGGCGCAAAGGTTTGAGCAACAGCCAGCCCCAGCCTGCCAGAAAACTCACGCCGCCGATGGGCGTGATGGCGCCGAGCCAAAGAATATTCGTGGCGGCCAACAAATAGAGTGAGCCTGAGAAGAAGAAAATACCGGTCAGGAAACACCACCATGGGCCAGCCTGGAACGGTTTACGCTCCGCGAGCACGAACATCATCACGGCGTGGATGAAATGGTAGAACGCCGCTTTTTCCCAGATGGATGTCGTGCCGTTTTGCGCGAGCAAGGTCTTGATGCCATGCGCGCCAAACGCGCCGAGCGCGACGGCGAGCAGACCCATGAGGGCGGAGAGGCGGGAAGCGAGAGTTGGGGTCATTCCTGATTCACTTCGGCATCTGTAATTTCAATTTATCCGCCACTTGCGATACGTCTTTGTCGCCGCGGCCGGAGAGGTTCACGATGATGAGCGAATCCTTGCCCATTTTCGGCGCGCGTTTGATGACTTCAGCAATCGCGTGCGCGCTTTCGAGCGCGGGAATGATGCCCTCGAGCCGCGCGAGTTTCATAAAAGCTTCGAGCGCTTTTTCATCGGTGGCGTAAGTGTAATCCACGCGGTTTTTATCGCGCAGGAAGGCGTGTTCCGGCCCCACGGCGGCGTAGTCGAGGCCGGCGCTGACGCTGTGGGTGAGCTGGATCTGTCCGAATTCGTCCTGCAAAATGTAGCTGCGCGTGCCCTGGAGGACGCCCAATGAGCCGCCCTGGAAGCGCGCGGCGTGTTGCTCCGGCTTGATGCCATGGCCGCCGGCTTCCACGCCGACCATTTTCACGGATTTATCGTCGAGGAACGGATAGAACAAGCCGATGGCATTTGAACCGCCGCCGACGCAGGCGATGAGCAGGTCCGGCAGGCGGTCTTCCTTTTCCAAAATCTGCGCGCGCGCTTCGTCACCGATAACGCGCTGGAAATTTCGCACCATGACGGGGTAGGGATGCGCGCCGTAGGCGGTGCCGAGGATGTAATGCGTGCTGCGGACGTTCGTGACCCAATCGCGCATGGCTTCGTTGACGGCTTCCTTGAGCGTCTTTTGTCCTGCGTACACGGCCACCACGTCCGCGCCGAGCATTTTCATGCGATAGACGTTGAGCGCCTGCCGTTCGCAATCTACCGCGCCCATGTAGATGACGCATTTCAACCCGAACATCGCGGCCACGGTGGCGGTGGCCACGCCGTGCTGGCCCGCGCCGGTCTCGGCGATGATGCGGGTCTTGCCCATGCGTTTGGCGAGCAGGACCTGGCCGATGGCGTTGTTGATTTTGTGCGCGCCGGTGTGCAGCAAATCCTCGCGCTTGAGATAAATTTTTGCGCCGTCCAGCTCACGCGTCAGGCGCTCGGCGAAATAAAGGGGCGTGGGGCGCCCGCAAAATTCCTTCAAATAATATTGCAGTTCGCGCTCGAATTCGGGGTCGTGCCGGGCCCGGAAGTATTCCTCTTCCAATTCCTTGAGGGGATGCATCAGCGTCTCGGGCACAAAGCGTCCGCCATAGGGACCAAAATGGCCCCGGGCATCCGGCAATTTTTCAGCGGCAATTGAACTCATAGCTCTATTTTCACGCAAAGGGCCAAAGAGGCAAAGATTAATTTGGGACAACGTTCCGCCAAGCGGAATATATTCTTTTAGCCGGTGGGCTCCTTCACTCCCGTTCAGTCGGCCTTGCGGCCTTGGCTGTCGCAAATCCCAAGCGGCTCAAATGTTAGTCACTACCGCTATTTTTGGGGAGCGGCTCGAATCACAAGTCTAATATTTGCAATGCTTTAACGATATTTCTAAACATTGTTTACGTTGACTATTAGCGTAACCATTGATATGTTGTTCAGGGTCAACACTTTCGAATCCGGGAGAACGTATTTATGAATACGAAATATATTTTTGGTGCACTTGTCTTCGCGGGGTGGCTCGCATGTTGCGGCAATCTTCCAGCAGATCCCTTGAACAACTGGCACTGGCACAACCCGTTGCCCAATGGAAATCCCCAGTTTGGCGCACAGACACTCAACGATATCATTTTTACCAATGGAACCTTTTTTGGCGTGGGCAATTCCGGCGTGGTTGATACCTCCATTGACGCCACAAACTGGACCCAAACCATCACCGCCACATCGAACCAGCTAAACAGTATCATTGACGTGGGCGGGAAATTCGTCGCTGTGGGGAATAACGGCGCAGTTGAGACGTCCGCCAATGGCACGAATTGGGTGCTGCAGAACTCAGGCACGACCAGCGCATTGGGTTCCGTAACTTACGGCAACGGAAAATTTGTCGCGGTTGGGGGCGTGGTGATTGCATCATCCGACGCCATAAATTGGACGCCAGCAGTTTCGGGTTTGAGCAGCGCCGGCGCCGTGGCCGGCAGCAGTTTTGGATTTGTCGCAATTGGTGGTACTAATGCGTATTTCTCTGCCGACGGTTTGTACTGGACCTATCATCCCCTGGCCAACTCGCGGGGCACTGGCTTCTTTACTAACGACCCGGTGCAGCCTCAAATCGTCACGTTTTTTAACGGCTCTTTCCTGGTTGGCGCATTCAAGCTTGTCACTTCCGGCTCCGCCGACTGGTACATCTATGCCTCTGGCAATGGCAACGATTGGACGACCAATGCAGTTGGTAACATGTTTACCAGTGTCCAGGGTTTCAGTTACTATTCTTTCATGCCCGGAAACAAACAAATGATTGCTGGCGGACAAGCTGGCGGCCAGGCCTTCCTGCAATTTTCTCCTGATGGCATAACCTGGTCCCAGACAAATATTAGTTTGCCGAACATTTTTAATAACGCTGGTGCTTATGGAAACGGTTTTTATGTCATCGTCGGTCCAGACGGGAATTTGGTTTCCCCGGATGTGATTAATTGGTCGAAACAACAATTTATCCCCCCGGCCGCTGTCGGCCCGATAAGCACATTCAACAGCATTGCCTATAGCAATGGCACGTATGTGGTCGCTACTTCCAGTTCGTTTGTCGTGTCCACCAACGATTCGGTTTACACGGTGGAAAGCAACACGCCTTCGCTTTCTTCCGTCACTGCCTATTACAACGGCTTTGTTGGCGTTGGCTCGAGCGGACAACTCTACCAGTCCACCAACGGCTTTGCGTGGTTCCAACACAATTCCGGCACGGCCAACAATCTTCACGGCATTGCCGCCGGAAACAATCTCCTGATAGCTGTGGGGGATAACGGCACTGTGCAGACCTCGCCCACGGGCATCATTTGGACCAGCCGCACTTCCGGCACGTCCCTGGCGCTCGACAGCGTGGTTTATTCGAACGGACTTTACGTAGCCGTCGGCCAGGAAGGCACCGTAGTGACATCGCCGGACGGTATCAATTGGACCGCTCAGGATTCGACTGTGCTTAACAACCTGCTCTCTTTGACTTACGGCTACTCGGCGGGATTCCTGGCGGTCGGTGCCAATTCAACGATAGTGACTTCTCCTGACGGCGTCAATTGGACGCAACAAGCTGTTGGCGGTTCGACTACTTTTGAAAGCGCCGCCTTCGGCAATGGCTATTACCTGGTCACCGGCACTGGCGCCCGGGCTTTGACATCGCCGGACGGGGTCAATTGGACTTCGCGCAACGTGGGCGCAACAGGCGGGCAAACGCTTAACGGTTCAGGTTTCTTCAACGGCCGGTTTGATATCGTCGGCACAAGTGGAACGGTGCTTGAATCTGATGCGGTCCCGCCGCTTTTTGATCTTCAGATTAAGCGCGTGCCGCCGAAAGAAATCATTACCGCTTTTGCAACACCGGGAAGCTCATTCCGAATCATTTCCGGCACCAATTTGATAGGTCCCTCGTGGTCAACCGCGGCCACGTTTAACAACGCGTCCGCTATTACGTTGTGGACGAATTCTGCGCCCACAGGGGCAGTGAATTTTTATCGCCTGATTTCTCCGTAACCTTTTGCGGATTCGAACAATCTAAAGTTCATATGAAGGCTAGAAATTTCTTTAAGGCTCTTATTTTTGCGGGATTTCTTTCCTGCTGTAGCGTCGTCTTGGCAGACCCCTTGAACAACTGGCACTGGCGCAACCCGTTGCCCAATGGAAATCCGGCCATTGGTTCGAATACTCTTTACGGGCTTTGTTTCACCAATGGAACGTTTTTTGGAGCAGGAGCCTGGGGAACGATAGCCACTTCCACGGATGGCCGGTACTGGACAGAAAACCCCTCGGCCACAACTAATCAATTATATGACATCATTAACGTCAACGGCCAGTTCGTGGCGGTGGGAAATAACGGGGCGATAGAAACTTCGCCCGACGGTACGAACTGGACGCTGCAAAGCTCAACCACCGCGAATCAGTTGAGCTCGGTAGCCTACGGCAACGGCACTTATTGCGCACTGGGGCCTTCTGTGATTCTCACTTCAGCGGACGGTGTCAGTTGGAACCACGTCTTTAACAGTTTTCATGGTGCGAGCGCTGTAGCAGGCAGCAGCTATGGGTTTGTCGCTATCACTGGAACCAATCTCGCTTATTTTTCTTCAAATGGCCGTACCTGGTCAACCAACTCTTTGCCCGCTAATACTGGATATATGGGGGGACAACTGGAAGCGCAGATCGTGACCTATTGGAATGGTCTATTTCTGATTGGGGGAGCCTCGGGGCCGCCAACATTAATCGTGAACTATTATATTTTGGCTTCGCCGGATGGCATCAACTGGCCCACGAATGTGTACACCGGCAATGGGTTCTATTTAGAGAACCTGTACACTTTTTTTATGACCGACAGCAGCAATGTCATGGCCTACGGCGTGGCCGGGGGGGCGAATTTTCTGCAAGCCTCTTCTGATGGCCTTAACTGGTCGATGAATAGGGGAGTCCCGCAGCAGGGGATTGCGGGGGCTTACGGTAATGGCACTTATGTCGTGACTGGTGGATTCGCATTCGCACCTGCTGGCGTCTATGCTTCCACGGATAATGTAAATTGGGCATACGAAAAATTCTCTTCCTCTCTTCCAACCGGCCCTCAAAGCACGTTCAACAGTATAGCCTATAGCAACGGAACCTATGTCATCGCTGCCTCCAGTTCTTTTGTCGTGTCCACCAATGATTCGGTGTACACGATTGCCAGCAATACGCCTGCGCTTTCATCGGTCGTCACCTTCGGCACCAATTTCATCAGCGTAGGCGCGAATGGACAAATCTATCTGTCCACCAACGGTTTCGCCTGGAAGCCACAGACCTCCAATTCGACGAACAATCTTCACGGCGTCGCCGCGAGGAATAATCTTGCCGTGGCGGTGGGCGATAATGGCACCGTGCTGACATCGCCAAATGGAATCACCTGGACCAGTCAGATTTCCGGAACCGCACTTTCTCTGAACGGCGTGGTTTATTCCAATGGCCTATATGTCGCCGTTGGCCAGCAAGGCACCATCCTCACGTCTCCAAACGGAACGACTTGGACGGCGCGGAGTTCCGGCGTAGTCAGCAATCTGCTGGCGGTCACCTACGGGCCGGCGGGTTTTCTGGCTGCGGGCGCCAATGGAACTATCCTCACGTCGCTCGATGGCGTGAATTGGATTCAGCAAAATTCCGGCACTTCGGCAACCCTGGAAACCGCGACGGCCGGCAGTGGTTATTACCTGGTGAGCGGCGCGTATGCAACAGTCCTGACTTCCTTCGACGGCGTCAACTGGATGCCGCGAAATGTCGGGGCCACCGGAAGTCAGACGTTTTACGGCTCGGGCTTCCTCAACGGTCGTTTTGACGTCGTTGGCGCATACGGAAATATTCTGGAGTCTGATGTCGTCCCGCAGATTTTTACTCTTCAAATTAAGAACGTGCCTCCGAATGACGTCGTTACCGCTTTCGTCACGCCGGGCAGTACGTTTAGAATCCTCTCCAGCACGAATTTGATCGCTCCTGCCTGGCCGGCCGCAGCCACATTTAATAATGCATTGGCCATCACGTTCTGGACGAACAACGCGTCCACAAACAGATATAATTTTTACCGCCTGATTTCTCCATAACAGAAAGCTGTCGAGATTGAAGTTTCTTAACATTATTTAACAGCGTTTAGGTTTACAATCTGCGTGGCTGTTGGTTTGATAATGATGGTCAACCGCTGTTTGAAAACAGGGCTTTTTTCCTCAGAAAACGACCTCAAAAGGCACGGTGGGGGTGGGTCTCGCCAAATTTAAGACAGTTCCGATTGGCTTGCTAAATGCTCGATAAACGTATGACGAAAATTCTCCGTCTCTTCGCCATGACGGCCTGCGTGTTGTTTGCGCTGAAGGGTATGGCCGGAACCATCATTCCCAATGAATTCTGGATTTGCGACCGTACCAATACCGAAAATTTGGGCACTATGGATAATCCGTATGATGGCTCTGCGCGGGTCAAATTTGACGAGATTATGAGCAAGATGCCTCCCATCGCAACGATCCATATCCTTCCCGGCACATATGAAACGTGGGGCGAACACGATTGGCAGATGACACCCGGAGAAAAAATTCTTGGCAGCGGGCGGGACAATACGGTCCTTCAATTTCCTGCCGGAACGCCGCAAGGGGTTGTGGGGAACGCCGTCATTTCTGGTCCGGGTCCTTTAACCAATGCGGAGATTGCCGATCTGACCCTGGATTGCAACTGGCACGGAGGAGGTTACACCTACAGCGGCATCTCCATCGACGGCACCGGCGACATCGTGAGACGCGTCAGGGTAATCCATTGCGGGAATACGCAGGGAGTTAATTCCGAAGCTTTCGGAATTAGTTTGGGCAGCGGCAGCGTCTCAAACAGCCAGGGAAATATCATTGAAGACTGCGAGGTTTCCGAGTTTTCCGGCGGCCCGGGCATCTCGGCCATCGGGATTGGCGGGTGTGGGACCAACTATATGAGCGGAATCGTCCGGAATAACGTCGTTCTTCTTCCGGCAAGCTCCAGCGTGAATGCCTTCGGAATTAACGGAAACTGGGTTTCGGACGGATTGATTGAAGGAAATTACGTCTATGGCGCCCTCAATGCCGTCTACTCGGACGTGGGGGGATGGACGAACACGGTAATCATGAACAACACATTCAAGAACTGTTTCAACGGGGTTGCCATTGGCCCGGCTAACAACCCGTTGAAAAATCTCACCATCGCCTTCAACAAAATCGATCTAGTGGCCACTAATAACTACCCCGCCGTTGCGTTCGATTTTTGGGGAGGTGACTGGACCAATATTTTTATCTTTGGCAACACCGTTGATTTTTACAACGGCGGTTCAAGCCCGGGGGTTTTAATCGCCGCAAGTGATGTAACCGGCCTGGTGCTGGATCATAATTTCATCGATGCCACCCTGGCCAGCAATCAGTTGACCACCACCTACTTTACGAACGTCTCAAATTTTGCAATAGACAATAATTACGATTTATTCGGAAATTATCTCGACGACCTGAATGTTCCCATGCTTGGAGGTGTCGCGGTATCTCCCTTTGGCTTGACCCTCATCAATAGCGCAGGGGCCTCAACGGCTTTGGCTACCCTGGGGTTGCCAAGTAATTCGCCGACGGTAGTAACTAATCATGAAACCGGCATCACCTTGAACGGCACTTTCAGTGGCTACGGCGGCGGCCTGACTGGTTTAAACTGGAGCGATATCATCGGCACACCCGCATTTGTGCAGTATTCCGATCCCGCGCCGACATTTGCGAATGGGATGAGTATCGGAGCCGGAACCGCTTATCGAATCGGCGGCGGCAACGTTTTATGGTGTTCAAATTTTAATGCCGGTAACCTGGTTGTTGGGTACCAGTCACCGGCGGTGATTCCGAACGGGATTCAAAATACGGTGGTCGGCCCCTCCGCGATGGCAAACTCGACGAATGCGAATGGCAACACCATCATTGGAACGAGCGCAGGCCGTAATTTGTTATCAAGCACCTACAATACCATGGTGGGGGACAACGCCGGCTATGTATTGAAACATGGAGATGACAACACGTTCGTCGGTTCCATGTCCGGATATGGAAACGGTTCCTTTACCAACGGTTACCAAAACACACTGATCGGCGATAGCTCGCTTTATCGCGCCAGAAACGGCACCAATAACGTCGCCCTGGGATATATGGCCGGGAGCTGGCTTTATTCCGGCAACAACAACGTCTTTATCGCGCACCAGGGCACATCCGCAGAGACCAATTCCAACGGCACTATTTATATCGGAGATCCCGGCGTCCATAATACCACCTACATCGCTGGAACGGTTCATGCGAGTACAGGTTTCGCCGGTAACGGCAGCGGGCTCACTAATATTCCCGCGTCAAGCCTCGCTGGAACAGTCAATGCCTCAAGCCTGCCCTTCTATATTCGCTCCGGGACAGCAAATTTTGCGGGGGCTGCGAGCGAAGTGAGCGTTCATTTCTCAGCTCCTGTACCCGATACAAATTACGTCGTAACGTTCGGATCTGAATCAAATGAGGGTACCATGACCAATACCTGGTATAATAGTAAAACGACCAACGGCTTCCAGATCCAACGAGCCGGGGGCTCTCTGAACAGCCTCGCATTCGACTATATCGTAGTACAAAAACAATGATGCCCGGCAGCGCGAGCTGCGCCTTTTCTGCGAGGCAAATTTTTGATTTGTTAGCGACGGGTTTGCCGACAGAGTCACTTGACCCATTTGACTTCGGTGAGGGGTTGAAATTCCCTCATGCGGCGCAGGATTTTTCCCGCGTCGCTTTCGATGATGACTAGTTCGCGATGTTTGGGACGGATGAAACCTTCGCTGGTGGTGTGGTCGAGGAATTGGGTAAGAGGCGAATAAAATCCCGAAATGTTGAGCAGGCCGAACGGCTTTTGGTGCCAGCCGAGCTGGCCCCAGGCGAGGATTTCAAAGAATTCCTCGAAGGTCCCGTATCCACCAGGCAGCGCGATGAATCCATCGGACAAATCGGCCATCAATGCCTTGCGCTCGTGCATGGTCTTGACGACGCGCAGATCCGGCAGTTTTTCATGGACGACTTCCTTGATGACGAGTTTCTCAGGAATCACGCCGATGACGTGGCCGCCGTTTTTAAGGGCGCCGTCCGCCACCATGCCCATCAAGCCGACGCACCCACCACCGTACACGAGCTCGATTTTTTCACGCGCGAGCAAGGCGCCCAGTTCCTGCGCCGCGGCGGAGTATTCGGGCCGCACGCCCTTGTTTGAGCCGCAATAGACGGCAATCCGTTTCATCTTAAGAAAGCTCCTTGTGCCGGAAACAGGTGACCAGATGGTCGTTGACCATGCCGACGGCCTGCATGTGGGCGTAGCAAATGGTCGAGCCGACAAATTTGAAGCCGCGCTGGAGCAAATCTTTGCTCATGGCATCGGAAATTTTTGTTTTGGCGGGGACTTCTTTCATGCTTTTGCGGTGATTGATAATCGGACGGCCATCCACGAAACGCCACTGGTATGCGTCGAAGCTTCCGAATTCGTCCCGCACTTTCAGGAAGGCCCGGGCGTTCAGAATGGCGGAATGGATTTTTAATTTGTTCCGGATGATGCCTTCGTTATTCAGCAGTTTCGCTATTTTTGCCTCGCCGTATTGCGCGATTTTCCCCGCGTCGAAATGGTCAAAGGCCGCCCGATAATTTTCGCGCTTGTTTAAAACGGTGCGCCAGCTCAAGCCGGCCTGCGCGCCTTCGAGGATAAGAAACTCAAAGAGCAGGCGGTCGTCATGCACGGGCACGCCCCATTCCTCGTCGTGGTAGCGGGTATAAAGCTCGTCCATGTCCGTGGCCCAGTGGCAGCGTGTCTTTTCGGTTTTCATTTGACACTCCGGGCGGCAGCAATGAATGCCTTCACTTTCTCGTGATCCTTTTTCCCGGGCGCGCGCTCCACACCGCTCGAGACATCCACGCCGAAGGGCCGCACCTGGCGGATGGCGTCGGCGACGTTTCCCGACGTCAGCCCGCCGGCGAGGAAGATTGGTTTGCCGAATTGTTGCGCCGCCACGGCCAGGTCCCAGTTGAATTTTTCTCCGGTGCCACCCAGGGTTGTGGAAGAAAAAGCATCGAGCAAGTATGCGTCTGTCTCATATTTCGAAATTTGTTCGAGAGTTTCCGGGCCGTGCACGCGGAAGGCCTTCATGCTCATCAGCCCGAATTGGTTGCAATACTCCGGCGTCTCGTCACCATGAAATTGCAGCATCGTCAGCCCACAGCCCGCAATCGCGCGCGTGACGAATTCCTCCGGCGCATTCACAAAAACCCCCACGCGCATGATGAATGGCTGCAGTATTTTGGAAATTTCGGCGGCCGTTTCGAGCGCGACATAGCGCGGGCTTTTCTCGTAAAAGATAAAGCCTATGGCGTCCGCGCCCGCCTCATCGGCGGCCCGGCCATCGGCGGCATTCGTGATGCCGCAGATTTTTACGCGCGTTTCCATTGTAAATTTGTATGTTCCCGGGTTCCGGGACTCAAGATTTTTGATTTTTTTCTTTTGGTGGCACGTTGCCCGTCTTCTATTGTACCACACGATGCCAAAAGTGATTTATTTGGATTACAACGCCACCACTCCGCTCGACCCGGCGGTGCGAGAGGCGATGCTGCCGTTTTTGGACGAAGTTTGGGGAAATCCTTCGAGCGTCCATCACGTCGGCAGACGGGCGCGGGCGCTGCTGGATGATGCCCGGGACCGCGCGGCGACGTTTTTGGGCGCCAAACCCAGCGAAATCATCTTCGCGAGCGGAGGAACGGAATCCAATAACCTCGCGGTTTTGGGTACGGCGCGGCTGCTAAAATCCAGGGGTAAACACTTAATCACATCCGCCATCGAACACCACGCCGTCCTGCATTGCTTCGATTTTTTAGAGAAACACGAGGGGTTTCAAGTCTCGCGACTGCCGGTGGATTCCCAGGGCCGCGTTTCGCCCGACGATTTGAAACGCACTCTGCGCAAAGACACGACCCTGGTTTCCATCATGGCCGCCAACAATGAAATTGGGACGATCCAACCGGTTTCGGAACTTGGCGCGATTTGCCGCGAGTGTGGCGTTTTTTTTCATACGGATGCCGTCCAATGGTTTGGGAAAGAAACATTTAAAAATTTGGGCCAATTCAATGCGGACCTTATTTCGGTTTGCGCCCATAAATTGCACGGTCCCAAGGGCGCGGGCCTGCTTTGGATCAAATCCCCGCTGCAGCCGTTGCCGGTTGCTCTCGGCGGCAGCCATGAGAATGAGCGTCGGGCGGGAACTGAGAATTTGGCTGGCATCATCGGTTTGGTTTCGGCTCTGGAAAAATTTGTTAAGCCGGCGGTATTCGACCAAGCGATTCTGAACCCTTTGGTGGACAAATTAACTTCGGCGATCGAGAAAATAGAAGGCTGTGAACTGGTCAGCGCAAGAGAGCATTGCTTGACGAATACGGTCTCTTTTGTTGTTCGCGATGCCGACAGTATTACTCTTCTGGCGGGTTTAGATGTGGAGGGTATTTGCGCTTCGAGCGGTTCGGCCTGTTCGGCCGGTTCTTTGGAACCGTCTCATGTGGTCGTGGCGATTGGGAAGAAGGAGTCAGCCAATTCTCTTATTCGTTTCTCCCTTGGGCGGGAGAATTCTTTGGAAGAAATTAATTTTGTTTGTTCGACGCTGCCGGGAATCGTGAAGCGGGTGCGTTCGAAGCATTAAAAGCAAACCAACAACTCTCTAAATTGTCTATTAATTGTGTGTGAATTGTTTGCGAACTGTGCGAACAAGTTTGGCTTTCCAATTTTTTGAGTTTCTCTACCTTGAGTTGTGCAAAGGCCAAACCGCGACAAAACGCTGTGGCAGCCTTGACAGGCGGGGTTGTTTGCTTTATTCACAGCCCATAATAATAAGAGTATTTTTAAATAAAAAATTACTATTAACAGAACATGAACCTCTCGATAACCAAGGAGCAAATTCTCGTCGGCCTGCAGGCCGTGCAAAACGTGGTGGGCGCGCGCACCACCCTGCCGATTCTTTCGAACGTCCTGTTGCGCGCGGAAAAGGACCGCGTGGAGTTCACCGCGACGGACTTGGATGTCTCGGTGGTTTGCTCCGTGGAAGCGAAGGTAAAAAAGCCCGGAGCCACCACGGTGCCGGTGAAAAAGCTCTTTGGCATCGTTAAAGAATTGAACGGCAGCGAAATCGAAATCGAAACGGATGACAAAAACATCACGGTGATTCGTTGCGGTCCTTCGTATTATAAAATTCATGGATTGAGCGCGGATGAATTTCCGCCGCTGCCGAAGTTTAAGGACGACAAGAAAGTTTTTCTCTCACAGGAAACCGTCAAAGCAATGATGCGGAAAACGTCATTTGCCGTGTCCACGGATGAATCTCGCTATGTACTGAATGGAATTTTCTTCAGCCTCAAAGACCATAAAATGACGATGGTCGCCACGGACGGTCGCCGCCTGGCGCTGGCAGACGAGGAAGCGGACATTTCCGAAAAAAGCAGCGGGGAATTTATTGTTCCGGCTAAAGCCATAGGTGAATTGAACCGCCTTCTCCAGGAAAAAGGGGACGTAGAAATCAAGTTTGGCGATAACCAGGCCTCTTTTGCCCTCAAGGACGACAAAGGATTTTCTGTTTTGCTCATCACAAAATTGATTGAAGGCAATTATCCGAATTACAAGCAAGTCATTCCCACGGAAACGAAAGAGCGCATTGCATTGGGACGCGAAGAATTTTTACAGGCCCTGCGCCGCGCGGAGATTATGACGAGCGAAAAGGCCAATTCCGTCAAAATGACTTTCGGCAAAAACAGCCTCGCGATCACGGCGAATTCGCCGGAAGTGGGCGAGGCGCGAGAATCGCTGGCGGTCAATTACAAAGGCAAGGAAATGGCGATTGCGTTCAATCCACGGTATCTCATTGACGCGCTCGGGGCTCTGTCCGAGGACGAAGTGTTTTTTGAGCTGATTGACGAACTGAGCCCGGGCGTCCTTAAGATCAATGGGCCGTTCCTGTATGTTGTCATGCCGATGCGGTTGAGCTGATTTACATCTGCTCCACGACTTCGATTCCCAGGACGTCCAGGCCCTGCTTCAAAACGCGCGCGGTTAAATCGCAAAGCAACAGACGGGAAGCACGAGTCGAGTCATCCGCTTTAAGCACAGGGCAATTTTCATAAAACCCCGCGAACCTGCCGGCCAATTCATAGAGGTAAGCACACAGAAAGTTTGGCCGATATTCTTCCGCCGCCGCTTTCAGCGTCAGGCCGAAGTTTAATAGATGCTTAGCCAGGGAAATTTCTTCCGGAGCGACCAGTTTCAATTCAGCCTCCCCGCTTGCAGCTTGTGAGATTTCTGCTTTTCTAAAGATGCTTCGAATTCGCGCGTACGCGTATTGCAAATAAGGCGCCGTATTGCCCGTGAGCGCGAGCATTTTTTCCCAGCTAAAAACGTAGTCACTCTGCCGGTTGGGCAGCAGGTCGGCGTATTTGACCGCGCCGATGCCCACCACCCGGGCGATTTCGCGCCGCTGGACTTCGGGCAAGTCGGGATTTTTTTCAGAAACAATTTTGAAGGCGCGTTCCTCCGCTTCATCCAACAAATCCGCCAGTTTCACCGTCTCGCCGCTTCGCGTTTTAAACGGTTTACCGTCGTCCCCGAGAATTTTGCCGAAGCCAACATGGACGAGCTTTATTTTTTTCACCGCCTCCGGCTGCCAGTGTGCGAACGTGGAGAACAGCTTCCTGAAATGCGCGGCCTGCCGGTCATCCACGACATAAATGATCTCACTCGGCGACCATGTTTTGAGGCGGTAATCAATCGTTGCCAGGTCAGTGGTCATGTAATTGAATCCACCATCGCTTTTGCGGACGAGAGCGGGATCAGGAACCCATTCCCCGTCGCGGTTGACCAGGAAAACATCGTCTTTGGGCGGCATCGAGCCGTCGCTGAATACGCCAACCGCGCCCTCGCTCTCGCGGGCGATTTTTTTGGCCAGGAGATCATCAACGAGCGGCTTTAAACGGTCATTGTAAAAACTTTCCCCGTACCAAAAATCGAATTTGACGCCCAGGCGGGCATAGATCTCATCAAATTGCTTTTTCGAAAGTACAATCATGGCGTTCCAAATTTCGAGGTTCTCTTTGTCGCCATTTTGCAATTTGACCAGCTCCAAACGACTTTCCGTTTCGGTTTGAGAAACGGGTTTGGGCGTTTCTGTGAGTGGGCAAGCCCCTAATTGCGTTTTGATTTCCGCCTGGATGCCACGATAAATTTCTTCCAGCGTGTCAATGTCCGCCGGGACGGCCTTGTTCTTTAGAAAAAAACGTTTCCAGCCGACGATGAGCATTCCGAATTGTGTTCCCCAATCCCCGATATGATTGTCACTAATAACGCGATCCCCAAGAAGCCTCAATACGCGCTGAAGGGCGTCGCCGATGCCGGTGGAACGGATATGCCCCACATGCATCGGTTTGGCTACGTTCGGTGAGCTAAAATCAACGACGACCGTGCGCGGTTGCGCGGTTTTTTCATAAAACAAAAACCCGCCGCGGGCCTGCTCAGCCAGAATTTGCGCCAGAGCAGGATTTTTAAGCCGAAAATTCAGGAAGCCCCCTCCCGCAATCTCAACTTTTTCGCAAAGCGCTGAGAGGTCCAGCTTTGGCACAACATTTTCCGCGAGTTGGCGGGGATTCATCTTCCGCGTTTTGGCCAGCCCCATGAGGGCGTTGCTCTGGTAATCACCAAATTTTGGGTTCGGGCAGGGACGGACCAAAACCGCCGAGGCATCGGCATCCGGCAGGACGTCGCGGACGGCCTGCTGCAGATTTAGTTCGATTTGTTTATGGGGCAACACGAGGAAAGATTAACCACGAAAGAAATGAAAAACACTAAAGAAAGGAACCTCCTGCCGAAGGGATTGAGGTTTAGCCGGTTTCCAGCCCGGGTCACTTCTTTCCGAATTCGCGGATAACCGACAGCATTGCTTCGCCGTCCGGAGCCTTTTCGAGCGACAGGCGGAACTCCGGCTTGTGCAGCAATTTGGCGATGTTGGCCAGGGTATGAAGATGCTTTTGAAACTGGCCCTGCGGCACCAGAAAGAGCATGACCAATTTGACCGGCTGGTTGTCGAGGGCGTCGAAGTTCACGCCCTTATTGGAGCGGCCCAGGGAGCCAACCACTTCGAAAATTAAATCCGTGGAGGCGTGCGGAATGCCGATGCCAAAACCGATGCCCGTGCTCATGGACGTTTCGCGCTTTTTTACGGCGGCCGTTACGGCATCGCGGTCACCGGCCTTGATTTTGCCCGTGCTGACGAGGTTATCAATCAACTCGTCAATGGCTTCCCAGCGGTTGATTGCGCGCATTTCGGGAACAATTTGCGCTTTTGTCAAAATATCGGCCAAGTCCATATCGTGCGACCTGAAGTTTTGAATGGAAACACACCGAAACTCAAGACAGAATTATTGACAATTTGCTGCCAGCGCGTTTTCAGGCCAGTTTATGAAGCCAATGCAGCACCGTAGAAATGTCCATGAGCCAAAAATGAAACGCCTGGTCCAGGGTGATTTTTTGTGTCAACAGAGGGGTCCCAAACATCAAAATCACTGCATTTGCGAGGAAAATCACGACGCCTGAAAACAAGTAGCCCTGCGATGTAATATCACTTTGCTGCGTTTGCAACGCGTGGATGGTCAGGGTGACATGGAAGGCATATGCCGCACCGAGGAATAAAATAAAATATACAAAAAGATTTTCCCAACCCCAGATCCAGTGCCCGATGGCAAAAACGGCTATGACCGTGACCGCATAAAGCGGAAAGAAGTAAGGCGCCAGCGTGATGAGAAAATTGGTTTTGGTAATTACGACATGACCGCCCCTGGACGTGACTTTCATTTTTTTGACCCTCCCGCCGAATAGCCAGGCCCAAAGTGCGTGTGTTAATTCGTGCCCAAAAACATAAATCCACATTGGTTTAGGCAGCAGGAAGAAAATCACGCACCAGCAGGCAGCGCCACCCACGAAGGGGATCCATATCGTGTCTGCGCCACCGCAGGCCCTTAAAACGGCTCCCAGCGCCATAGCGGCCCCGGCGCAGACCGGCAGCAGCAAAATCGCTATTATAAACTTGAGCCACTTAAGCACAGGCGGAAGGTTAAACGCAGAAGCGCGCCGACACAGACAAATTTTTTTTGGAATGCAAAATTTTGGACTTTGAAACATATTGCGCTTAATTTAGCCGCATGACGCCAGACGACGTTTTGAATATTTTCCGGGACACGGGGGCTCTCCTCGAAGGACATTTTATCCTGCGCAGCGGATTGCACAGTCGGCAGTTCTTTCAATGCGCGCTCGCCCTTCAGCAGATGCCCGTAGTCGAACAATTGGGTGGCGCCCTGGCCAAAAAGGTTGAGAAATTTGAGACGGTCACCGTGATTGCCCCGGCACTCGGCGGGTTGGTTATTGGCCAGGAAGTGGCCCGGCAACGCCGCGTGCGGTTTATTTTTGCTGAAAAAGAGGAAGGGAAACTGGTATTGCGGCGCGGGTTTAAGATTGAGAAAGGCGAGAAAATCCTCGTAGTAGAGGACGTGATTACCAAGGGAGGGCGCGTCCAGGAAACCATTAAAATCGTCCATGAAAATGGCGGTTACGTTGGGGGCGTGGCTACTATTGTGGATCGCTCCAATGGCGCGGTAAAATTCGGCGTGCCGTTAATCAGCCTGCTGTCCCTCAAGGTCGAGACCTTCGAGGCGGACAAATTGCCCCCTGATTTGAAGGCCATACCGGCCGTCAAACCCGGAAGTTAGCCTAAAAGAGTGCAAAATGCCCATTGGGACTTGCCGTGAGAGCCATTCTCCGCCCAATGCCGCAAAACGAGGCCGGAAGTTCCAGCATCCAAAAATCAAGTTAAAATCGGGCCTCTTTTATCATAAGTGACTTATTTTAAAGCAATTATCACTTCCTTTTCGGGTTGCGCTATTGATTTGCCTTGGTTACCTTACTGAAACCATTCGGGCATGAAGCGCGGATGGTCAAATTTTTATGGCCGAAGGATATTGCGTTAAGTGCAAAGCCAAAAAAGAAATCGCCAACGGCGTCGAAGAAACTATGAAAAACGGGCGGAAGGCCATTAAAGGCAAATGCCCCACCTGCGGCACGGTCATGTTCAAGATTTTGGGCAAAGCCGGCAGTACCGAGTCGCAGCCAAAAGAGGCCAAAACCGATGCTCCTGCATCCAATCTGCCGGCTACAGGCTAGATCCATATGGTTTCATCACAACTTGCTTATGTCATCGTTACGCCGTATTCTCTTTTTAAATCCCGCACTGGCGGGGCCTTAAGCCGGCTGATTTCGCGCACCGGCCTGGATTTGTGCGCCATCCGTATGTTTGCTCCCAGCCCGGAGCTCGTCCGGGAATATGCCGAGAATATCATTTCCGCGCATGACCCCCAGGACCGGAAAATCCAGGAACTCCTCAAGGAATACATCCTTCATAATTTCATGCCCGATCCCAAGACCGGCCGCCGCCGCCGCGTCCTGATGATGCTTTTTCGGGGCGATGAAGCTGTTCGCAAAGTCCGGTCGGTCGTTGGCAACTTAAGCCCCGAACGTCGCAGTGGAGAAACCATCCGCGGCACATACGGTGATTTAATCTCGGACGATGAAACCGGCCAGGTCCGCTATTTCGAACCCGCCGTGCTGGCTGCGCCCAGCGACACCGAGGCTGAAACGAAGGTTAAATTGTGGGCACGCCATTCCGATGCCGACGGTGGCGTCCTTGAAAACGTCATTGCCTATCCCTCGAACGACACGCCTGAGCGTACGCTGGTGCTTATCAAACCGGACAATTTTCGTTTTGCCACCGGCCGCCCCGGCAATGTCATAGACTTTTTCTCACGCACCGGCCTTTACATTGTAGGCGCGAAGGTCCTGCACATGAGCACCGCCCAGGCCTGCGAATTTTATGGCCCGGTTCGGGAGTACCTTCGGACAAAACTCAATGACAGCATTGGTGCGCGCGCCAAAACTGCGTTGGAAAAGGAATTTGGCTTCAAAGTGCCACCTGCCCAGGAAAAGGCCATTGGCGAAGCCCTCGGCCCTGTTTTCGGGGACAATCAATTTGAAAATATTGTGCGTTTTATGTCCGGCCGGGCGCCATCCGAATGCCCCACTGAAAAGGAATTAAAACAGCCGGGCACCGAAAAGTGCATCGCCCTCATTTATGAAGGGACCAACGCCGTCCGTAAAATCCGTGACGTGCTGGGCCCCACCGACCCCTCCAAAGCGCCGCCCGGCTCAATCCGCCGCGAATTTGGCTCGACCATCATGGTCAACGCCGCGCACGCGAGCGATTCCGTGGAAAACGCTCAGCGTGAAATGAAAATTGTGGACGTTGGGGAGAATAACTTTAAAAAAATCGTCGAGGAAACCTACGGCGCCATTTAAAGGCGTTACTGCCGGCGCCACCAGCTTGTCAGCGCTTTGGGCTTTTGTGGTGGCCCTTGAGACTGCGTTCGGAGCAGCAGACTGCGCGCCGCTTCCAGCGCCATAATAAATTCGTCGTAGCTTAAAAATCGGTCCGACGGTTTTTTCGCCATTGCTTTCACGAGGGCGTCGCTCGTCGGCTGGGTAATTTCGGGCACAACCAGGTTCGGCGGAGTCAACGGCGTTTGCACCTGCGCCGCCACCAGTTCTTCCACGGTGGGCGCGTCGAACGGCACATGCCCGGTCACCGCGTGATACATCGTCGCTCCCAGGCTGTACATATCCGAAAGAAACGTTTCCGGTTCCCGTTTGATTTTTTCGGGCGCGACATAGTAGGGCGTGCCTTCGGTCACATCAGTGGATTCCACTTCCACTTCCGTGCTGCGCGCCAGCCCAAAATCCACCAGCTTCGGCTCGTGGTCAGCGTTATACAAAATATTTCCCGGCTTGATATCGCGATGCAGCAGGTTGTATTTGAGCGCCATGTCCAGCGCCGAGGCGATTTTTATCCCGAAGTCCAGCACGTCCAATTCCGCCAGCAACCGCAATTTATCAATGCGCTGGTCCAGACTCCCGCGATCGGCCAGTTCCATGACGAGATACTGCTGGCCCTCCCATTCATCGAATGTGTAAATGTGAATGATATTGGTGTGATTCAGTCGGGCGCACGCGCGCGCTTCACGATAAAAAGATTCCATGGCCTTGGTGTCCTGGGTCAGCTCCTTTTTCATTAGCTTGACGGCGACGAACCGTTCCAGCGTCGTGTCCCAGGCGCGATAGACGTTTCCGTTGCCACCGGAGCCGATGATGCTGCGCAACTCAAACTGCCGCAACTGCATGGGCATCATCACCGCATGGCCGCATTTGCTGCATGGTTCGGTGGCCAGGGGTGCCAGATCCCCTGGGATAAACATGGTGTTTTCACACCAGCCGCACTTAACCATCTTCAGGGGTTTATCGCTCATAACTAATACCAACTTACAGGCATGACCGCCAAAATGCAATTTGCACGAAAATGTTTTTGACAAACCGACCCATTTCCTGTTTAATTTGAATCTTAAATTGGTGTAACCAAGTTAAAAGATGCATAGCACGATTGTCAAACTGATGTATGCGCCGGTCAATGGCTGGATGGCCATTTGCGGGCGTCAATCTCGTATTATAGGCAGCGCGGGAACGAAAAGATGAAAAAAAAGGATTTCCTAAAACCCGCGATTGCCAGTCAATCGCGGGTTTTTCGCTTTTAACGACAACGAAAGGTCACACATGAACACAAACAACATAGTGCTGAAGACTGAATTTAGCACGGACACGCAGTTCGAATTAAGGCCCACGCCTGATAAATTCGAACGGCTGAAGAACAAACTGCTCGCCATTCGAGTGCAACAAGCCGGGGCGAAGTGGGAAGAGCCCATGCGGGACGCGGCCAATGAGGCCGCCGCCATCGCGTGGACCACGGCCGTGCCGTCGCTGGTTTTTCCGGAGTTGTTCGAGGAGAAAATCGCCGCCGCCGTGGCCCAAACCCAGCGGCAGGAGCGCATTTTTAGAAAGAGCCGCGAATTACTTGCAGTTTAAACAAAACGAAAAAAATTAAGGTGGGGAACGCAACGCGCGCCGATTGGCGCGCGTTTTTTATTTCTCCTCCACGCGCTGGATCCGCGCGCCCAGCTTCCGCAGTTTAAGATCCATTCGTTCGTAACCGCGGTCCAAATGATAAATGCGGTTGACCTGCGTCTGGCCTTTGGCGGCAAGGCCGGCAATCACCAGCGCGGCGCTGGCCCGCAAATCACTCGCCATCACCGGTGCGCCGCTCAACGGCCGGCCGCCCTTCACAATGGCGCTTGGCCCTTCAATTTCAATGTCCGCGCCCAGGCGCGCCAATTCACTCACGTGCATGAAACGCGATTCAAAAATTCGTTCGGTAATGATGCTGATGCCCGGGGCCAGCACGAGCAGCGACATCATCTGTGCCTGGGTATCGGTGGGAAAACCGGAATAGGGCAAGGTCGTCACGTCCGCCGCGCTTAATTTTTTTCCGCGGCGCACCACTAAAGCCGCGCCGCTCTGCTGGATCGAGACGCCGGCTTCGTTCAATTTATCCAGCACCGCGCGCAGGTGGTCTGGCCGGCAATTTTTAATGGTGATTTCGCCGTTCGTCGCGGCGGCGGCGATGGCAAACGTGGCCGTTTCAATCCGGTCGGGAATGATTTCGTGTTCCGCGCCATGCAATTTTTTCACGCCAGTAATAGTAATGGTCGGGCTGCCCACCCCGGTGATTTTCGCGCCCATCGCGTTCAGGAAATTCGCGAGGTCCACGACTTCCGGCTCGCACGCCGCGCTTTCGATGACCGTCACGCCGTCCGCCAGCGTCGCGGCCATCATCAGGTTGGCCGTGCCCAGGACGGTCGAACCCGCCCGCCCGCCGAGAAACGTCGTCGCTCCGGCTAATTTTTTTACCGAAGCATCCACGTAACCGCCCTCAATTTTGATTTTAGCGCCGAGCGATTCAAAGCCTTTCAAATGCAGATTGATGGGCCGCGCGCCGATGATGCACCCGCCTGGCAGGGAAATTCGCGCCTTATGCAGGCGCGCGAGCAGCGGCCCGGCCACGCAAATCGAGCCGCGCATTTTGCGCACGAGATTGTAATCCGCGTAGCCCTGGATTTTTTTCGCGCGAACGCCCAGCGTGCCATTTTCAAATTTCGTCGCCGCACCCAGCGATTTCAAAATCTGCGCCATGAACCGCGTATCACTCAGTTCCGGCACGCCGCGCACGACGCACGGCTCGTCCGTCAACAGCGTCGCCGCCATGATGGGCAGCGCCGCGTTTTTGCTGCCGCTGATCGTCACTTCGCCCCGCAGGGGCACGCCGCCTTTGATTAGGAAACTTTCCATGTTGCGATTAGAATTCTTGCGCGCTGACTGTAGTCGTCTTTCACCGCTTCGACAATCCACTTTTCATTTTCAAAGATTTGGCGAATCACCGGGGCCTGGCCATCGCCAAATTCCAGCTTGATTTTTCCTCCTGATTTCAAAAAGGATTTTGCCTGTGCTGCGAACATCCGGTAAAAATCCAGGCCATCCGCGCCGCCATCCAGCGCCGGGCGCGGGTCAAAATCACGAACCTCCAGCTCGAGCGTTTCAATTTCCGCCGACGGGATATACGGTGGATTGCTGATAATTAAATCAAACTGCGTCTCTTTGGGCACGGCTGCGAAGCCATCGCCCTGTAAAAATTCGATTCGGACATTGTTCTTTTGCGCATTTTCCTTCGCCAGCGCCAGCGCATCGGATGAAATATCCGTCGCGAGGACTTTGGCGTCAGGACATTTCGCAGCCAGCGCGATGGCAATGCAGCCCGTGCCGGTACCCAAGTCCAGTGCCGTTCCGGAGGGCAGGGACCCGAGAGAGGTCCAGCCCAGTTCGGCCAGGATTTCTGTTTCAGGCCGCGGGACGAGCGCGTGGCGGTTCACGGCTATTTCGAACCCGCAAAACGATGTGGAGCCGGTGATATGCTGAAGCGGTTCGCGCCGGCCCCGGCGTTTTATCAGTTCGCGGAACTCATCGGTCTCCTCCGCCGTCAGGGCGCGCTCAAAATTCAGGTACAATTTCATTCGCGGCATTTTGAGGCGATGCGCGAGCAGGAGTTCAGCCTGCAGGCGCGGGGATTCGACGTCGCGTTTCGCGAGAAATTCGGTGCTGCGCTGAATCGCTTCCAGGACGGTCACGCGGAAACATTAAACGGAATTCCCGGGGGGCAAAGCATTTTGCTGTTTGATTCGGTCATGGGCGTGAATGATCAGGCCAATGGAATAAACAATGTAATAGCCGAAGGTCAGGCCAACGATTAGATAGGTGAGCGGGCTTTGCCCCGCCGGCGGATGATGCCCGGGTGCCTGCACGGTGCCTTGCAAAACAATCATGCGATAAATCACCCGTCCCGTCAGCAACACGGAAAGCGCCACGCCGATGCGTGTGTCCGGCACATAGAAATGTCCTTCCTCCGTGGTTTCAAACCGGGTCAATTTCAGCCCCAGAAATCCTAAAAGAATTCCCGGCAAAAGGCCGCCGCCAAAACCCGCCAAAATCAGCGGATTAAGAAGAAAGCCGGTAAGAATGATGAGCACGCTTACGAGGCATAATATCACCAGGCGGAAAATCGAGCGGCCCTGCCGCAAGGGTTGCTTCCCGATACTGCGCCGTATCCGCCGGTAAATGCCCCAGGCCATCAAACCACCAAACACAATGTAAGCCATGACCGGCTGATGCATTTGGCAAGACTGCCAGAGCCGTTACCCGTGTTCAATGCTTTTGGCTTCCGATTTTAGCCACAGATGAACACAGACGGGCACGGATTGCCCAACGCAAAGACGCAAAGGTGCAAAGGCATTTGGACACGGCAGGGCTGCACGACACATGTCCTGCGTCGCAGCCGTTTGTAAGTACCGTATTCAGCCTCAAAAATGTAAAGTCTCTTGGCCCGCGAACGGCCATGGCTTTGCGCGGGATTGAATAAAATCCGCGTCGTCCGTATGAAGGAGGCGATGTTTTCTTCGTTAAAACCTTTCAGGCTAATTCGCGCAATTCGCGCAAAAAATCCGTGTTTATCCGTGTGCATCCGTGGTTATTAAATCCGCATTTTCGCTTTATTTTATGCGGCTCTTTGCGTTTTTTGCGGTCTAAAAAATAGCGGTAGTGACTAACTATGAGTTTAACCACAGTTATGATAAAATACCCGAAGCTCTTTGACATAGAACAGTTGGGAAAAGCTCCAAAGGAACGACATATTTGTAGTTCCGCCGGCCCCAATTATCGTCAAGCCCCCGGTAGGGGCGGCATATTCGGTTCGTTTCCGGATTATGTCGCTCCTGATACGAAGCTTGGATTTTTTTTGGTGCCTGGGTACTACAAACATGCCGACCCTATGGGCCTTTGCGGCTTTGCGTGAGAATAGTTCGAGTAAAAGTCAAGCAGGCGTCCCAAGGCTATTCAAGGGTTAAAATAACAATCATTTTTCCCTTTGGAAGGGCAACGGCAGGAGGCAAAGGTAGCCATTTCTGAGAAAAAAGGATTGTTTAAACCTGGTTGGACAGGCGGCGAATTCAAGCCCATTCAAGGCCCTCCGGTATGGCCTTCTGCTTCAACGTTTTAAAACTTAGACGTTTCGATGCGGACGAACTACGGAAGGCTAGGAAGGTTACGGAAGGCTACAGAAGGGTCCCCCGGAGGGCGTTTCAAGGACGTAACGTTTTAACGGGCTGGCAGTCCGTTCGCCTTTGGCCGGCTGTGGTCGCCTACGGACGGGGGAGGGGGACGGCTGCGATGCAGCGCAGCCCTACCATGTCAAAATGCCTTTGCACCTTTGCGTCTTAGCGTTGATCAATCCGCGTTTATCGGTGTGAATCCGTGGTTAAGGCTTCGGTGCCAGCTTCCTTAGTTCCGTCTTCAAAATCTTTCCGGTCGCATTTTTCGGCAGTGCGGGCATAAAAATGACCTGTTTCGGCGTTTTGTAATTCGCCAGCTTGCCGCTGATGAATTGCAGCAATTCTTTTTCCTGCAACGTTTGGCCGTCCGCCGGCGCCACGAACGCCAGCGGCATTTCCCCGCGCCGCTCATCCGGGACGCCAATGACCGCCGCTTCCTTCACACCCGGGTAATGGTAAATCACTTCCTCGATCTCTCGCGGATAAACGTTGATGCCGTTGACGATGAGCATGTCCTTCTTGCGGTCGGTGATGAAATAATAGCCGTCGGCGTCGCGATGGCCTACGTCCCCGGTCAACAGCCAGCCATTGCGGAAAGTTTTTTTCGTCTCCTCCGGCTGGTTCCAATAGCCCTGCATTACGTTGGCGCCGCGAACGCAGATTTCCCCCGTCTCATTATCACCAAGAATTTTTCCATCGTCGTCCTGGATGCTCATTTCGACGTTGGCAATGGGAATACCAACGGAACCCGGTTTGTGGTTCCCTTTGAGGGGATTTTTAGAAACCACCGGGCTGGCTTCACTCAAGCCGTAGCCTTCAATGAGTGGAATTTTAAATTTCTCCTCGAACTCGCGCAGCGTTTGCATGGGGAGCGGCGCCGAGCCGCTAATGAACACGCGAATTGGTATCGGCGTCGGCAATTGCGCACCCACCAGCATCCGGTAAAACGCCGGCACGGCAGGCAGGATGGTGGCCCGGCGCGAAAAAATTTCCGCCAGCGCCGCGCGCGGGGGGTTCAGTGATTTGACCAGGACGATGGTCCCCCCCACTGTGAACGGCAAAAAAATGCCAACCGTCATCATGTAGGTGTGGAACAGCGGCAAAATGACGGCCAAAGAATCCTGTTCCGCCGCCGCCAGGACGACGCGGCAGCTCTCGACATTGGCCATCAGGTTGCCATGCGAGAGCATTGCGCCTTTTGGCCTGCCCGTAGTGCCGGAGGTGTAAATAATGATGGCCAGGTCGCTCTCTTTGCGAGTTGAGCTGATGCCCGTAGCGCCCGGCAACGACACCAAATCCTCCGCCTTGAACATTTTCAATTGCGGCCGCCCTGCCGCCAGTTCAGGAAAGTGCGCGCCCAGTTCCCCGTCGGTAATCAGAACATCAATGCCCCCGTCGCTCAAAATATAGCCCGCCTCGGCCGGCTTCAAAAAATTGTTCATCGGCACCACCACCGCGTCCGCGAACAAAATCCCATAAACCGCCATAATAAATTCCGGGCAGTTCTTCAGCCACAATCCCACGCGGTCACCCGGTTTGACGCCGAGTTGATTTCGCAAATGCGCGGCCATCGCCTGCGCGCGCCCCAGGAGATCGGCATAGGAAATTTCCTTGTCGCCAAAGTAGATTGCGACTTTTTGCGGGTGTTTTTGCGTGCTGTCAGAAAAAGCAGTGGCGAGATTCATACCGCGATGTTAAAAATACCGCGCCGTTTTGCAACTGGCAATTGTACGCCGGTTCTGCTAGAAATTGGATGAACTCCCCCGGGGAAGCGGATAGATAGCAAAGTGATTGATACTGAGGAAAAACTGGCTGCGTTCCTGCCCGAACTGCGCGCCGCCCAATGGGTGTCGCTCGATACCGAGGCGGACAGCCTTCATGCCTATCCCGAAAAAGTCTGCCTCATCCAAATTAGCATCGCCGGCCAGGACCGCCTCGTGGATCCCCTGGCCGAAATCAAGCTCGAACCGCTCCTCGATGCCCTTAACGCCCACGAACTCATCATGCACGGGGCCGACTACGATTTGCGCCTGCTCGAGAAACACCACGAATTTATCCCCTCTTCGATTTTCGATACCATGCTTGCCGGCCGGCTCCTGGGCGAACGTCAGTTCGGTCTGAGCGCGCTTGTCGAGAAATTCCTCGGCGTCAAACTGGATAAAGGCTCGCAAAAAGCCAATTGGGCCCAGCGCCCGCTCACTGAGCGAATGGAAAAATATGCGCGCGCCGACACCCATTACCTGAAACCGCTCGCCGATAAATTGAGGTCTGAACTTGCTGCCAAAAAACGTTTGGACTGGCACCAGGAATCCTGCACCCGCCTTATCGAGAATTGCACACGCCCCCAAACCGTTGATGAGGATGCTGTCTGGCGTATCAAAGGCAGCACGCGCCTCAGCCGCGCTGCCCTGGCCGTCCTGCGCGAGCTTTGGCACTGGCGCGAGAGTGAAGCCGTGCGCGCCGACCGCCCGCCCTTTTTTGTCCTGAACCACGAAAAGCTCGTGGAAATCGCTACTGCCGCCGCCACGAACCAGCCGGTCGAAAAATCTTTGCCGCCGCAAATGTCTCCGCGCCGCCGGAGCGGCCTGCTGGAAGCCGTGAAAACCGGCGTGGCCGTGCCCGCCGCAGCGCAGCCCGAAATCCTCCGCCATCATTTTCAACGCCCCGACGAAGCCGAATTCAAGCGCTATCGCGAGCTTGAAAAAATTCGCGATGCCCGCGCCAACGAACTGGCCATTGATTCCACGCTCATCGCCAGCCGTCCGACGCTCGGCGATTTGGCCCGCGACTGGGAACACCACGCGCCCCTGCTCATGAAATGGCAGCGGGAATTGTTGCAGAAAACGTAACATTGTTTAATTTGGCGCGATGCAGCAAACGACGTTGACGCTTGGCCATTCTCCCGATCCTGATGACGCCTTCATGTTTTATGGCCTCGCCAAAGATTTAATTCCCACGCATGGCTTCCAGTTCCAGCACATCCTTCAGGACATCCAGACACTGAACGAACGCGCCACGCGCGGCGAGCTGGACATCTCCGCCGTCAGCATCCACGCCTACGCCTATGTGAGCGATAAATACGCGCTCCTCCCGTCCGGCGCCAGCATGGGCGACGGCTACGGCCCGATGCTCGTGGCCAAAAAAAAATATTCCAAAGCCGAAGTTGCCGAAAAAAAAATCGCCGTGCCCGGCACCATGACGAGCGCCTTCCTGGCCCTGCAACTCTGGCTGGGAAAACCGGCGAAGGAGTTCAACTACATCGTCGTTCCCTTCGACCAAATTTTCTCCGTCGTAAAAAGCGGCCAGGCCGATATCGGCCTCATTATCCACGAAGGCCAGTTGACTTACAAAAATGAAGGCTTGGTGGTGTGTGAAGACCTCGGCATTTGGTGGAACAGCCAGAATGACGGCCTGCCGCTGCCGCTCGGTGGGAATGTCATCCACAAAAAATTTCCGGTGGACGTCCGCCGCAAAATCTCCGGCGTCCTGACTGCCAGCATCCAGTTCAGTTTGGACCATCGTCCCGAAGCGGTGCAGCACGCCCTGCAATTTGCCCGCGATATGGGCCGCGATCTCGCCGATAAATTCGTCGGCATGTACGTCAATCACTGGACCCTCGACTACGGCGACCGCGGGCGCGAAAGCATTCGCCGTTTCCTCGGTCAGGCCTTCGAGCGCGGCATCATTCCTCACCGTCAGGAATTGGAGTTTGTGGAGTAATGTTCTTTGGAGTGAGCAGTGTAAGATTACAATGGACATTCAAACTGAAAGGTGGGGCGAGCGTACTCGCGAGCCGTATTAAAAGTTGTGAATAAACCAGATAACGAACTTCCCAAACGGAAAAATCCGGCATCTGGTGTTCATATCGATCTGGCGCAATCGAATATTGTTTTGCTTACGGTCACTACGGCCAGGCGCAAGCCCTGGCTTGCCAACAAAACAGCGCATGAGCTCCTGCGCCAGGCATGGCAGGAAACCAATGCGTGGCTAGTCGGCGATTATTTGCTTATGCCGGACCACCTTCACTGTTTCTGTGCCCCACGGGATTTCCATTTTACCATTGAGAAATGGATTCGGTTTTGGAAGCGGGAATTTGCCTTAAAAAGCAGACGGCTCGCGGGTACGCTCGCCCCACCGCAGTGGAAGTTCCAATTACGCGGTTGGCACCGTCGTTTGGGTGACGGGGAGAATTATTCAGAAAAATGGATTTACGTGCAGGAGAATTCTGTTCGTAAGAAGCTTTGCAAAGGAATTGAAGACTGGCCCTTTAAAGGGAAAATCTTTGATTTAATTTGGAGCGGTAAATAGCTTTCATTCCATTGTGAATCTTCAATCCGCCAGCAGGCCGCATCCGCTTTCCAATCTGGTCCTGATTTGTCTGTTGCTGGCCCTCGCCGCGCTCTTTGTTTATTCGCCAGTCAGGAACTACGGCTTCCTGGATTTCGACGATAACGAATATTTCTTCAACAACCCGCACATCCTCGGCAGCTTTACGTGGGCAAACATCCAATGGGCGTTCACGACTGCTGACACGGGCAACTGGCATCCCCTTACGTGGCTTTCTCTCATGCTGGACGCACAGCTTTTTGGCAACGGCCCAACTGCCCCGCATGTAATCAACGCCCTGTTTCATATCGCCAATTCCATTTTAGTCTTCTGCCTGTTCCGGCAAATGACCGGGGTGCTCGGGCGCAGCGCGGTTCTCGCCCTGCTTTTTGCCGTCCATCCATTGCATGTAGAATCCGTTGCCTGGGTCGCCGAACGTAAAGATGTTTTGAGCGCATTTTTCGGCTTGCTGACCTTGCTGTTCTATGCGCGCTATGCCGTAAACAAAAATCAATGTTCATCGCTGGTTTTGGCCCTCACCTTTTTCATCTGTGGCCTGATGTCAAAATCCATGGTCATCACGCTGCCATTCGTGATGTTGCTCCTGGATTATTGGCCCCTTCAACGTTTTGGCCTGTCATCGGCGAAGCGTTTGCTGCTCGAAAAGGTCCCGTTCTTCTTGCTAATTATTGTGGACTCCGTTCTGACATTTCTTGCCCAACAAAAAGGCAATGCTGTGACGTCGTTGACCCACTTTCCATTGGACATACGCATCGAAAATATTTTCGTCTCTTACGCGCGCTACCTTGGCAAAATCTTTTGGCCGGTCAACCTGGCCACTCCTTATTCGCCGCTTCGCTATTGGCCCGTGCTTGTGATCATCGTTTCAATCGTGCTGTTCGTAGCGCTTTGTATCGTGGTTATAATGCTTAGGAAGCGATACCCATTTGTCTTCACCGGATGGTTTTGGTTCGCCGGGATGCTCGTTCCGGTGATAGGCCTGGTCCAGGTTGGTGCGCAATCCATGGCGGATCGCTACGTTTACCTTCCCATTATCGGCATCCTTCTTATCGTTGTTTGGGGCGTTGCGGAGTTTTGTGACACCCAACAAGCCCCGCGCGGCGCCATTATTTTTGGCGTCGTTATCCTCTGTTGTGCCTCGGCCGTGCGCGCGCGAAATCAGGTCGACATCTGGCAAAATGACGGGACGCTTTTCAGCCATGCGCTGGCGGTCACCACGAACAATAACGTCGCCAGCCACAACCTCGGCTATTGGTACGAAAAAAACGGTCGCACTGATAAAGCCATGGACTACTATTTCGACGCGGACCAGTTAGGCTCCCATGACCCGGCAAAATTATATAACGCCGCCAATGCCTTCGCCAAAATCGGCCATTGGAATGAAGCCATTAAGGTTTATCGCCGCGCCCTGGAACTTTCTCCGAACCAACCGGACATCCTGAACAATCTTGGTTTCGCGCTCACCCAAAACAAGCAGTTGCCCGAGGCCGCCGCATGCTTTGAAACGGTTCTTGCCCTCCAGCCTGATTCCGCCAATGCCCACAATAACCTCGCCACGATTTTGTTCATGCAAGGAGATTTCCAGGACGCCGCCGCGCAATTTTCCGCCGCGCAACAAATATCGCCGCAGGACGTCCGCTTTTGCGCCAACCTGGCCGGGGCATATGAACGGCTGGGACAAACCAACCTCGCCATTAAATACTATCAGCAGGCCTTCCGCCTCGAGCCGAACAATCCGCAGTTCCGCGCCAAGTTGCAATTGCTCGGCGCTCAACCTGCAAATTAATCAATTCGATTGAATCCTCCATCCTCTGGCAAATTTCGCTCTTCACCCAATCATTTTTGGGTTTGCCTGCTGCTGGCTATTGCCACCCTGGCTGTTTATTTCCCCGTGGTAAACTACGGCTTCATTGATTACGACGACGACGTCTATTTCTTCGCCAATTCCCATGTTCTCGGCGGTTTTACCTGGACAGACATAAAGTGGGCCTTCACCAGCGGCGAAGACGCGAACTGGCATCCACTCACATGGCTTTCGCTCATGCTGGACGCGCGAATTTTCGGCCATGGCGCAACCGCCCCGCACTTAATTAACGTCCTGTTTCACATCGCCAATTCCATTTTGGTCTTCTGGCTATCCCGGCAAATGACCGGGGCGCTCTGGCGCAGCGCCGTGTTGGCCCTGTTGTTTGCCCTCCATCCCCTGCATGTCGAATCCGTTGCCTGGGTCGCCGAACGCAAGGACGTCCTGAGTTCCTTTTTTGGGCTGCTGGCTTTGCTGTTCTATATCCGCTATGCCGCCGGTGATGGAGCGCCACCACGCTCATCGCTGGTCACTCGCCGCCCTTCGCTTATTTTTGCCCTTCTCTTTTTTGTCTGCAGCCTGATGTCCAAGCCTATGCTGGTGACGATGCCGTTTATCCTGTTGCTGTTGGATTTTTGGCCGCTACAGCGTTTTAACGTTTCCTCCCTGGGACGCCTGCTCATCGAAAAAATTCCGTTCCTTTTGCTTTCTGCCGCCGCGTCCGTTGTGACTTTCATTGTCCAGCAGAGAGGCGGGGCTGTTTCCTCACTGGCTGGTCTCTCCCCGGGCCTGCGAATCGAAAACATGTTCATCTCCTACGCGCGGTATCTGGCCAAAACATTTTGGCCGGTCAACCTGGCCACGCCCTATCCGCCTCCCCACTATTGGCCGGTATGGCTGGTAATTTTAGCGGTCGCATTGTTCGCAGCTCTTTGCCTTGCGGCAGTGACGTTGAGGGGAAAATTTCCCTTTGCCTTTACCGGCTGGTTTTGGTTCGCCGGAATGCTGGTTCCGGTCATTGGCCTGGTACAAGTGGGCGCGGCCGCCATGGCTGACCGCTATGCTTATCTTCCGCTCATCGGCATCTTCCTCATCATCGTTTGGGGCGCAGGGGAAATTTGCGCCAAATTCCAAATTCCCCGGGAGGGCATCCTTTTGATTACCGTGTTTGTTATTCTCGCCTGCGCCGCGCGCGCGGGAAACCAGGTCAGATTTTGGAAGGATGATCCCGCGCTTTTCGGGCACGCGCTCTCCGTGACCAAAAACAATTATGTCGCCAGCCTCGACCTTGGCTTTTGGTACGCTAAAAACGGACAGGTAAGCGAATCCCTGCGGTATTACGGCGACGCCGTGCGACTGAGTCCTGACAACGCCACCGCTCTGTATGACGCCGCCAATGCTTTTGCCAAACTTGGCTATTGGGACGAAGCCATTCGTGATTATCGCCGCTCTTTGCAAATTGCGCCCAATCAGCCGGACGTCCTGAACAATCTCGGTTTTGCGCTCGCGCAAACGAAACAATTGTCCGAAGCCGCCAATTGTTTTCAGGCGGTTCTGAAGCTCGAGCCCAATTCCGCCGATGCCCACAATAACCTCGCCACAATTTTGTTCAAGCAAGGAGATTTCCAGGACGCCGCGGCGCAATTTTCCGCCGCGCAGCAGTTATCGCCGGCGGACGTCCGCTTTTGCGCCAACCTGGCCGGGACATATGAACGGCTGGGACAAACCAACCTTGCCATTAAATACTATCAGCAGGCCTTGAGTCTTCAGCCGGACAACCCGCAATTCCGCGCCAAATTGCAATCGCTCGGGGTTCAACCAGCCGACTAATGCCTGCGCAAAAAACTCATCCTTAAAAATTCAAAACGCGGATTGCGTCCCCATCCAGCGCCGCCACCAAATCGAAAACATCCCGTTGCAGGCAAAATTCCACGTCGTCACTTAGCTCCGGAATGGCCAGCAACCGTCGCGCGTTCTCCGATTGGCCGATGGTTCCCGGCAGGTTTGGTTGCGCTTTCTCGAACGCCGCCAGGGCTATTTGTGCCGAATCAGATAATTCTGTCGCTGCTTCCATACCTAAAAGGCTGTCGCATAGCGCGCCTGCTGCCAACACGTCTTCGAGCGCCAGATTTTCGCCCGTGCCGGCGCAAACGATCAGGACATTTTCGAAATTTTTTTGGCGCAGAAAATTTACCGTCGCGCCCAGATTCAAAAACGACCCGGCCAAAACCATTTTTGCCCCGACGCAGGCGCGCAACGCGCGCGTGCCGTTGGTGGTGGTCGAAACGATCGTTTTGCCTTTGACCTTTTCCGCCGTGTATTCGCGCGGTGAATTGCCAAAATCAAATTCACCCTCCACCGTCCGGATTTTTACTCCCTTGCGTTCGCCGCCGAGCAAAACATCCGGCCGCCGCTTTCCCGTTTCCAGCGCCTCGGAAATTTCGCTCACCGGGATGATGGCTGCCGCGCCGTTTTCCAGCGCCGTTACAAACGTGCTCGTCGCCCGCAGCACGTCGAACACAACGCAAACCATTCGGCCCAGGTCTCGTCCGGCCAGCCCCGGCAATTCTCCCGGAGTTAATATGACGTCAATTTTCATCACACCTTTTTCACTTTCTTATATTTGCCCACGCCCGGCACCCATCGAAGCAGACAAAGGGAGGCATAGGCCAGAATTTGGTAACAAAATATCCACAGGCTGTTCTTGCGAAAGAAGTCCTGCACGGCCGGGCCGGCGGCAGCAGCGCCTGCCTGGTAACTGTCCGCATGGGCTTGCGCCCCGGCCATGCCGCCAACCACACCGCCGATAATGCTGTTGGTCACGAAGCAAAAGGGAATGAACCATAAAAAACAGAAAACGATTCGCAAAAATATATTCCGCTCCACGAATTCGGTTGTCTCTGTCGGTTCGTCAGGCATAACAATCATCGCTTCTTTTTCGTCCGCATGTAGTGAAAAAGATATTGCTGCGCATACCCCCCGTGCGGCCCAAAATGCGTCGCCGCAAAATGCCGCAATTTCTTTTCGTTCACCCGGCGCCTGGGAAAATACTGCGTCCGCAGCGCCCGCTCCACCCATACATCCACAGGAAACGCTGAGTCAAACCTGTACGCGAACAACAAAACGCAATCCGCGATTTTTCCACCCACGCCGCGTAACGACATCAATCGTTCCCGCGCTTCCGCATAGGGCAAACTGCCCAGCGCCGTTAGGTCCAGCTTCCCCTCCACAATTTGCCGCGCCGTTCCCAACAGATTCGGCGCTCGAAAACCCATCTTGCATTTCCTCAAATCCAGCTCCGTCGCGCCCGCGATTTTTTCCGGCGATGGAAACGCATAACGCAAATTTCCCAACGTGTCATCGCCGGCCAGTTCTTCCCCAAAGCATTCGCACAGGTGCGCCACAATTTGCC
>Ga0206887_10004_pt1 | contig 68905 bp, 51 predicted proteins | sample Alteio_BWOrgHeat_89_FD_153248 | JGI IMG/M metagenome (GOLD analysis project Ga0206887, IMG submission 153248) | Enriched cells from forest soil in Barre Woods Harvard Forest LTER site, Petersham, Massachusetts, United States - Alteio_BWOrgHeat_Nextera3 ...
GCGATGAAAAGATTCGCAGACTTTGCAAGGAAGCTCTTGCCGATGGTTGGACACATTTCAAACTGAAGGTAGGCGGTGATCCTGCGGACGACCTTCGTCGCGGCATGCTGGTACGTGAAGAAATCGGCTGGGAGAACAAGCTGATGGTGGACGCGAACCAGAAATGGGGCGTGCTGGAGGCGATCGACCGCACGACCGCTCTGAAGCTTCTGCAGCCGTGGTGGATGGAAGAGCCCACCAGCCCGGATGACATCCTGGGCCATGCCCGCATTCGTCGCGAAACAGGCGTTCGCATCGCCACCGGCGAACACTGCCACAGCAAGGTGATGTTCAAGCAATTGATGCAGGCCGGCCCCATTGATGTATGCCAGATTGATAGCTGCCGCGTTGCGGGTGTGAATGAGAACCTTGCCATCATCCTGATGGCAGCGAAGTTCGGCATCCCCGTGTGCCCACATGCCGGTGGTGTAGGCCTCTGCGAATACGTGCAGCATCTGGCTGCGTTTGATTACATCTGGGCATCTGCTTCGTTGAAGGATCGAGTGGTTGAGTTCGTCGATCACCTGCACGAACACTTCCTTGTTCCCACTCGCATTGAACGTGGTCGCTACATGCTTCCCGAAGATGCGGGATACAGCATCGAGATCCGTAAGGAATCGCTGCAGGAATATGCCTTTCCGCAGGGAACGTACTGGGCTTCTGCCTCCACCACTGCTTAAACACGTAGGGAGAGATACATGACATTGCAGGGAAAGCGCGCCCTGGTTACGGGCGCAGCAAGCGGCATCGGCAGGGCGATTGCAGAGGCATTTGCGGCGGCAGGCGCAGAAGTGGTTCTGCTGGACCTGAATCAGGATGCGGTCACAACAACCTCAGACAGTATTGCGAAAGAGACAAACGCAACCTGCCATGCGATTGCATGCGATGTTTCCGATGACGCCAGCGTTAACGCCGCATTTGAACAGGCGGGGGCACTGGACATCGTAGTAAACAGTGCAGGTATTGCTCACATCGGCACAGTTATCGATACGTCTGCCGATGACTTTGACCGTCTATTCCGTGTGAATGTGCGTGGCACTTATTTGTGCATGCAGGCTGCAGTTCGCAATATGGAACCGCGTCGCGCAGGCGTCATTCTGAACATGGCATCCATCGCCGCAACATCGGGCATCAAGGACCGCTTTGCGTATTCGATGACGAAGGGTGCCGTTCTTTCCATGACTCTGTCTGCCGTGAAGGATTGCCTGTCGTTAGGTTTGCGTATTAACTGCATTTCGCCCGCGCGGGTTCACACCCCGTTTGTCGATGGTTTTCTCGCAAAGAACTATCCCGGGCGCGAAGAGGAGATGATGAAGACGCTCTCTGCCGCGCAACCCATCGGACGTATGGGAACCCCGCAAGAGATAGCGCAGTTGGCGCTGTTCCTCTGCTCCGATGCATCGGGATTCATTACCGGAACCGACGTTCTCATTGACGGCGGCTTCACCAACCTGCGATAGATAACGGCAGATTTTCGAGTACACGCAATGGACCTTGGACTAAAGGATCACGTCATTCTTGTCACGGGCGGTGCCAGCGGTATTGGCCAGGCCATCACACGTGCATGCCTTGCAGAAGGAGCGCGTGTACTTGTACTGAGCCGCATCTCCGAAGGCGTGGAAGAGTTTATGCAGGAGATGCAGGAACGCCATCTTCCCTGCGAACTTCGCGTAACGGAACTCGATGATCCAGAGCATTGCCGCAGTGCAGTGGAATATGTGCGTGAGCGTTATGCGCGGTTGGATGCACTGGTAAATAATGCGGGTTTCAATGACGGTGTGGGGCTAGAACATGGTTCGATTGATGCCTTTCAACGCAGCTTATCGTTGAACCTGCTGCATTGCTATGCGCTGGCTCACCATGCTGTTCCGCTGTTGAAATCCGGTCGCGGCTCCATTCTGAATGTTGCAAGCAAAGTCGCTGTGACGGGGCAAGGCGGCACGTCGGGTTATGCCGCATCGAAGGGCGCTCTGCTCGCGCTGACACGTGAGTGGGCCGCAGAGTTGATTCCCTTCAGGGTACGTGTGAACTGCATCATTCCAGCCGAAGTCATGACGCCGCAATATACAAAGTGGCTGCGTACGCTAGCCGATCCCGACGGCACGGTCGCACATATCGCAGCGCAAGTACCGCTGGAGCACCGCATGACACGCGTAGAAGAGATCGCATCGACTGCGGTTTTTCTTTTATCACCTACACAATCCAGCCACACTACAGGACAACACATCCACGTGGACGGCGGCTATGTGCATCTGGATAGAATGCTGACAGTTAAGGCGCTTCACTAAGAGACTGCTGCGTCTTCTTCCCCCGCGATGACTGTCGTGCCATGCCGGCGAGAAATGCCCGCTGCACATGGCTGAAGCTACGGCTGCGCAGTACTGCAGCCACAACTGTGCGAGAGGCTCGCGGGTCAAGGATTCTCACGTACTGACACGCTGCGCTTGCGTCGACGGCCATCTCCGGCACAATGGATACGCCTATGCCTGCTGCCACCATACCTAGCAGACTGCTAAACTGACCACTTTCAAATGCGATATTTGGAGTGATCCGCGCATGTGTACAGGCTGCAATCGTCAGATCGCGGAAACAGTGACCGTCACGCAGCATCACAAATGACTCACCGCGCAACTCCTTCATTGTGAGCCCTCTTTTCCGAGCAAGAGGATGTGTCTTCGGGAGTGCGGCGAAGAGGGGTTCGGTGTGAAGCGTGTATGTCTCCAGATCCTTATGTCGCAGTGGCAACGCAAGGATGGCGATATCAATGGAAAGGTCGCGCAAACCGTCGATCAACACAGGCGTTGTCTCTTCCACGATGCGCAGTTTTGCCGCCGGAAATTTCCGCGTAAAGCTTGCGGTGTACCCCGGCATCCGATACGGAGCAATGGTAGGAATAACACCAACCGTAATCCTGCCCTGCATATCTACAGATGCCTCCGCGACGCTGTTGCGTGCGGCATCAAGCTGCGACAGGATGGTGCGCGCATGGGGTAGAAAAGCCTGACCGGCTTCCGTGAGTCGCACACGACGGCCAAGCCGATCAAAGAGCCTGGCACCTAAATCCTCTTCCAGCTTTTGAATCTGCTGCGAGAGTGATGGTTGCGCAATATGGCACGTCTCCGCGGCGCGGCTAAAGCTACCTGTTTCCGCGACAGCACAGGCGTATCGAAGCTGCTGGATTTCCATAGTTTTCTTCTATGCCTCGCATGGCAATTATATATTTCCCCTATCTATTGCCCCGGTGCTACATTCAATCTCGCCCCGCGGTGTGCGTTTCCGCCGTCATAGACAATTCACGATGCCGTGCAATGGTGCATCCAGACCTTGCATGCGGTTCTTCAAAGGCAAGTAGAGGAGAAACATATGTCCAGCGAATCAAAGTGCCCGTTTCATCAGCCCGGCGAAGGCGCCCCGAGCCACCATGCGGCAGGCGAAGGTACATCCAATCAGAACTGGTGGCCCGATGCTCTGAAGCTTGGCATCCTCCATCAGCATTCCGAACTGTCCAACCCCATGGGCAGGGATTTCAATTACAAGGACGCTTTCAATAGCCTCGACTTGGAAGCAGTGAAGAAAGACCTGCACGCTGTTATGACCACATCGCAGGACTGGTGGCCTGCCGATTTCGGACACTATGGCCCGTTGTTTATCCGCATGGCCTGGCACAGCGCTGGTACCTATCGCATGGGCGATGGCCGTGGCGGTGCAGGACAAGGCCTGCAGCGTTTTGCTCCGTTGAATAGCTGGCCGGACAACGTCAGTCTGGACAAGGCGCGCCGTCTTCTTTGGCCAGTGAAGCAGAAGTACGGCAATAAGCTCTCATGGGCGGATTTGCTCATACTCACCGGCAACGTTGCGCTCGAGTCAATGGGCTTTAAGACCTTCGGTTTCGCTGGTGGACGTGAAGATGTGTGGGAGCCTGCACAAGACGTTTATTGGGGTACCGAAACGACGTGGCTGGGCGGCGATCATCGCTATGCCAAAGGCGGCACTGCTACGCTGCCTGCGGATGCACAGATCCACGAGACGGAAACAGACCGCACCGCCGAAGGCACAAACCCACGTCTGCTTGAAAATCCATTGGCGGCCGTGCAGATGGGCCTGATCTATGTGAACCCGGAAGGTCCGGACAGCAACCCGGACCCAATCGCCTCCGCGCATGACATCCGCGAAACCTTTGGTCGCATGCACATGAACGATGAGGAAACTGTCGCGCTGATTGCTGGTGGTCACACCTTCGGCAAAACACACGGTGCAGGGGCGGCAGAAAACGTTGGACCAGAGCCCGAGGCTGCGTCGCTGGAGATGCAGGGTCTTGGCTGGCACAACAAGTTTGGCTCTGGCAAAGGTGCGGACACCATCACCAGCGGGTTGGAAGTGACATGGACAACCAAGCCGACGCAATGGAGCAACGATTTCTTCACGCACCTGTTTGAGTATGAGTGGGAACTGACCAAGAGCCCCGCAGGCGCGCACCAGTGGAAGCCCAAGAACAACGGCGGCGCTGGCACCGTACCCCATGCGTTTGATGCATCGAAGAAGATTGAACCGCGAATGCTTACGTCGGACTTGGCGCTGCGCTTCGATCCGATCTACGAGAAGATTTCGCGCGACTACTATGCGAACCCTGACAAGCTTGCGGATGCGTTCGCTCGTGCATGGTTCAAACTGACTCATCGCGATATGGGTCCCAAGTCGCGTTATCTGGGATCGGAAGTTCCTGCAGAAGAGTTGCTCTGGCAAGATCCGATTCCCGCTCTGGATCACAAGGTTGTAGACGAAAACGATATTGCTGAAATCAAGAAAGCGATTGCGGACTCGAGTGTAACAATTCCGGAACTCGTCTACACCGCGTGGTCTTCGGCCTCGTCCTTCCGTGGCTCTGATAAGCGTGGCGGCGCAAACGGCGCACGCATCGCCCTGGAGCCGCAGAAGAACTGGGAAGTGAATCAACCTGCGCAGCTTGCCAAAGTACTCGGCGTGCTCGAGGGAATCCAAAAAGACTTCAACGGCAAACTCGCGGATGGCAAGAAGATTTCTCTTGCCGATCTGATTGTGCTTGCTGGCGGCGTCGGCGTAGAAAAGGGCGCGAAGAACGCAGGGGTTGACATCACTGTTCCCTTCACGCCCGGCCGTATGGATACCACACAGGAGAAGACTGACGTAGATTCCTTCCGTGTTCTGGAGCCTGTTGCTGATGGCTTCCGAAACTATGTGAAGGCGAAGTACAGCATTCCCTCCGAAGCCCTGTTTCTGGACAAGACGCAATTGCTGACTTTGACTGCGCCGGAGATGACGGTACTTGTTGGTGGCATGCGCGCACTGAATGCAAACTATGGCGGTACAAAGCATGGTGTGTTCACGTCACGGATCGAATCGCTGACAAACGACTTCTTCGTAAATCTGCTGGACATGAATAACGAGTGGAAGTCGACATCGAATGATGGTGAGTCGTTTGAGATTCGCGATCGCAAGACAGGCACACCGAAGTGGACTGCAACACGTGCAGATCTGATCTTCGGATCCAACTCGCAGCTTCGTGCGCTCGCAGAACTGTACGGTTCCTCCGACACGCAGGAGAAGTTCGTAAACGACTTCGTCGCAGCCTGGACCAAGGTGATGAACCTTGACCGCTTCGATCTTGCATAAAGTAAGTCAGGCGAAATAACGACGTCGGACGCCCGCTCCTCTACCGTATCGGTTAAGGATCGGGCGTTCGACGTTATTCATTCCATCTGTGAGTACGGTAGGATTGCCTCCATGGCAGCATCCCGGCTAAGTGACATCGCCAAACGCGCTGGCGTATCCATCGCAGCAGTTTCCATTGCGCTGAATGACCGCAACACTACGCGCGTGAGTGCCGCAAAGCGCGATCTGATTTATAAAATCGCCGACGAACTCTCCTATTCTCCCAACGAACTGGCAAAGGCACTGGCTGAGAAGCGCAGTCGGCTACTGGGACTTGTCGTTCCCATGCGCGATCCGATCTTCTTCAATCAATTCATCGCGCAGGCGCTTTCGGGCATCCAATCCACGCTAATGAAGCGCGGTTATAACCTGCTGATCTTTTCGCCTTCCGGGCGGCCTGGTCGCACTACCCGCGATCAGATACTGGAAAGCCGGTTTACGGATGGCCTGCTCTTCATCAACACACGTTCCTGCTCTGCACGCGACATCAACGAAACCATTCATGAGTTGAATGAAGCGAAGATTCGATTCGCAATGATGAACAGCTACTACGGCCGCGCTCCCGTGAACTATGTGGGTGTGGACGACGCTGCAATCGGCGAAGCGGCCATTCGTTACCTGGTGCAGCGTGGCCACAAGCGCATCGCGTTCCTAAGCGGTGAAAGCACATTACCTACGCACATCCATCTGTTGCAGGGGCTGCGCCGAGCCATGATTGATTTCGGCCTGGAATTGAAGCAAGAGCATATTGGCTGCACGCATTACGACCAAACGCAGGCGTTCAGCATTATGGACGGCTGGTTCGCGCGCAAGAAGGATCGCCCAACCGCGATCTTTGCAGCAGACGACACGCTGCTGGTGCACATCTACGACTACATGGAAGCACGCCGGTTATCCGCACCCGGCGATGTAGCCATTCTGGCTCGCGCCAACTCCGCGAATGCAGGTGGTTTGCGACCACGTCCAACGGCGTTCTTTATTCCTGTCTTCGAGATGGGACAACTCGCGGCGGACATGGTGATTGACGCCATCGAAAAGCCTGAGCGGCCACCACAGCGCGTTTTGCTGCCCTTCACGTTCTCCGCCGGGAACACCACCTAGCCTGACCTGAAATAAAAGTGTTTGACACAGGAGGAAGTGCCTTGTTAGGTTAATCGACGTTAAACGGTTAACTTCTTATGAGCTCCCAAACTTCGTCTGATTCAGCCGTCAGTATCTCGCCGCCCCTCACGGGCGTTGAGGTTGCTGAAAGCGGAGGAGAGACGACGTTGCACGCTGCACATGCCAGTCCACGGCGATGGCTCTATGCTGGACTGTTATTGCTCGCGTCGGTGGTGAATTACATCGATCGGCAAACGCTATCGGTGCTCGCGGTCACGATGCAGCATGATCTGCATCTGACCGATGTGGACTACGGCCATGTTGTGCAGGCATTCCTGCTGGCCTACATGGTGATGTACACACTCTCCGGACGTCTGGTAGACCGTTTCGGCGCGCGATGGACCCAGGGCGCGTTTCTTTTGGTTTGGTCTGTCGCCGATGCATGTACAGGATTTGCACGGGGTTTCTTCTCGCTGGCTACAAGCCGTTTCGCACTTGGCGCAGCCGAACCGGGCAATTACACCGCCTCTCTGCGGGCCTCTGGAGACTGGTTCAACGAACGAGAGCGCTCCATTGCAGTAGGTATTTACAGTATGGGCGGCACGCTGGGCGCGGCGGTCGCCGTGCCGATTGCGGCGGGTCTCGCGACGGTCTTGGGGTGGCGCTCGGCATTCTTCGTCACCGGAGCGATTGGCGCTGCGTTGGCAGCGGTTTGGATGTGGTTGTACCGCGATCCCGAAGTGCAGCGTGAACGCACGCCATCCGTACCGTGGCGCGTGGTATTGCGCCAACCCCATATCGCAGTGCTGCTCATCACGCGCACCATGACAGATAGCGTCTGGTACTTCTTTCTGTTCTGGTCTGTGAAGTACATGCAGGACGCACACGGACTCACATTGAAGACCGTTGGCACCACGCTTTGGATTCTCTATGTAGCCGCAGACATAGGCTCGCTTTTGGGTGGATTTCTGTCCGGGAAGCTTGTGCCGCGTTTGGGCACGCTCCGTGCTCGTTTTGTAGTCATGCTTCCTGTAGCGGCATGCATGTTTGCACTTTGCACCGTTCCACACCTGCACAGTGTCGGTGCTGCAATTGCCGTACTCAGCGCGTTGGCGCTATGCCACATGGCGTGGATGACAAATGCCACAGTGATGACGCTGGACCTGTTTCCGCGCTCCATGGCAACGACTGTGCAAGGCATGATTGGCTCCGCGAGCGCCGCCGGCGGATTAATTACAGCCGCCGTGATTGGCTCAAGTATTCAGACACATGGCTATGCGCCTGTGTTTTATGGGTTGTGCATGCTGCATCCGCTGGCTGCCTTGCTGTTGTGGTGGCGCGTCGGATCGCGTGCAGTTGCAGGAGGACAGGGATGAAGCAGAAGACAGAACAATATGACGTGGTGGTGTGCGGTGGTGGTTTGGCGGGCGTATGTGCAGCCATTGCGGCAGCACGTGGTGGCGCCGCGACATGCCTGGTACAGGACAGGCCGGTGCTCGGCGGCAACAGTTCTTCTGAGGTTCGCGTAACACCGCATGGCGCTGCTGCATTTCACGCTTACGCGCGCGAAACCGGCATTCTCTCGGAACTCCTGATTGAGGAACGCGCTCAAAATCACGAAGAAATTTTCGAGAACGGCTGGACCAACTCCGTGTGGGACATGGTGCAGTACGATCTGGTACAGCGCACGCCGAATCTGACCCTGCATTTGAACACCACAGTGCTCGGCGTTGAGATGGATGGGCGCACGCTTAACGCTGTGCGCTGCCGCATTGGCAATGCAGAAGTAGACCTTACTCTGGAAGCAAAGGTCTTCATCGATTGCACAGGTGATGGCATGGTTGCAGCCGAGGCTGGTTGCGAGTGGCGCATGGGCAGCGAAGGCAAAGCCGAGTTCAACGAGCCACACGCGCCTGCCATAGCCAACGGCGACATCATGGGCAACTCGATTCACTTCCGCGCGCGTGACATGGGGCGTCCTGTCCCCTTTAAGCGCCCGGAATGGGCCATGCACTATGACGATGCGCGCTTCTTCTATGACCAAGGCCGCCTTCCCAAAGAGATGCGCGGTGGCTATTGGTGGATTGAGATCGGCGTCCCGTACGACACCATTCATCAGGCAGAAGAGATTCGTCATGAACTTACCCGACACACGTTGGGCGTGTGGGACTGGATTAAGAATCGCGATCCCAAGACGATGAAGCTTGCGGAAAACTGGGCGCTGGATTGGATTGGCCAGGTTCCCGGAAAACGGGAAAGCCGTCGCATAATGGGCCTCTATCTAATGAACGAATGGGATGCGATTCGTTGCACCGTTCATGAAGATGAGATCGCCTTCGGCGGATGGTTCATTGACATCCACACACCGGGCGGATTGTTGGCTCCGACCAGCGAACCCGCGAGCGCAGAAGGCTATTCCGAGACAAGCGAGTACGCGGCACGCTCTTATGCCGGCCCCTATGGAATTCCACTGCGAAGCCTTGTGGCCAAGGATGTCGACAACCTGATGATGGCAGGTCGCAACGTGAGCGCTACACATTGCGCGTTGGCCACCGTACGCGTAATGGCCACCACTGCATTGATGGGACAAGCTGCTGGTGTAGCCGCTGCGTTGGCTACTCAACGGAAGACTTCGCCCGCGCACATTGCAACCGTTGAATACAAACAGGTGCAGCAAACGCTTCTGCGCGGAGGCTGCTTCCTGCCTAATGTGCGTAATGAGGACACGGGCGATCTAGCTCAACGTGCCACAGTCTCTGCGTCCAGCGAAGCAAGCTTCATGGGCGTGGGTCCAGAGAGTCTTGGCGCACATGAAGGTCTTGCCTTCTGGCGTGATCAGGCGGTGCCCTTGAGAGAAGAACTGCTGCAACGTCGTGGACAATGGGTGGCTCTTGGTGGTGAGAAGTTACAAACGCTGCGCTTTTACTTGTCGAACACAAGTGAGATCCCGCAGCGAGTCTCAGTGAAGCTGATGAAGGTGCAGCACATCTGGGACTATCGCGTGGATGATGCAATGGAAATCTGCGCAGGAGAAGTCATCCTGTTTCCAGGGCCGAAGCAATGGATCGACTGGCAAATTCCTGCGGATGCGGCGTTTCAAAAGGATGGCTACATTCGCGTGGACCTGTTGCCAAACCGTCATGTCCAATGGCATGTCGCAAACGCCGTGGAACCGGGGCATGTGTCTGCATTTGAGATGTCACCAGGCAAGATGCGCCGCTATTCAAGCGGTGTCACGCTCTCCATGCGGGTAGAACCACCACAGAGGTCTTATTCCGCTGCGAACGTTTTGAGCGGAGTTACCCGCCCTCATGCCACCACAAATCTCTGGCGCTCTGATCCCACACAACCACTGCCACAATGGCTGGAGCTGGCCTGGGCAACACCGCAAAACGTTTCGGAAGCAATCCTAACTTTCCCCGGCCATCTGCTGCGGGAATACCACGCGTATGCGCCGATGTATCGTGATCCGCAATGCGTCAGTGATTACGACATACAGATTCGCGACAATGAAGACTGGCGCACCATTGCTGAAGTTCGCGGTAACTATCAACGAAGGAATGTCGTCACGTTCGCCGAACCGGTTTCCACAGATCGCATGCGCGTTGTAGTGCTTGCGACACATGGCGATCCTTCCGCAGCCATCTACGAAATTCGCCTGTACTGACAGGTATTCGCGCCCGATACGTAACCTCTTCCGAGAAAACAAAAGGGCCCCCGAGAAAAGGTCTTGACAATGCATTCACAGTTTTTCTAATCTCGCCGCCGTCTAGTTAATCGATTAACCATGTCACGTCAAATCTCTTGGATCACATCTCGAATCGTGCGGCAGCAATTCCGATCCACCGCGATACTCCTGCTGTTTGCAGCGATGCCCGTTTGCTCTGTTGCGCAAAATCAAGGTGACTACACGCTTCGATATGACCAGCCTCATCAAGTGATTCGTGGGCTCGGATTTGAAATCCAAAGCGACTCCATCGCGTCTGGCAACGCAGGGATGCCCGAAGAGGTGATCGCTGTTCCGCATGATCTAACACCCGAGGAGAAGGTGCGCTTCGCCAAAGAGATGTTGCATGGCTTCCGTTATGCGCGACTGGCAATGGGCCTTTATTTACGCGGTCTGGATGCGGAGCAGAAGCACATTGTGGAGCGCTATCCGGGACAGATGGCCGATCTGAAGCAGATGCAGGACCTGTCCGGCATCCAGGGCTTCGATGTGGAGTACTGGTCTCCAGCGCCCTATTGGAAGCAGAACAAAACATACTATGGCGGCCCCATTGCTGGGCATGACTCACAGTTTGTGGATCAGTTCAGTGATGCGCTGGTGCAGGATCTTCGCTATCTGCAATCGCATGGGTTACACGTCGCACAGTGGGGTCTTCAGAATGAGCCTGTGGTAGGCCATCTGAAGTCAACGCCTGGCGCTGCTGCTGGCACAGATAAAGGACAGTCGTACTCTACCTGCTTCTATTCGCCCGAGGACTATTACACCGTCCTTGCGGCCACGGCGCCGAAAGTCCATGCTCTGTTCCCTGCTGTGGAGATTCATGCACCAAGCTGGGATGGCCCCGCAGGCCTATATGCCGATGAGATTCGCAAAGATCCTGCGCTGCTGAAGCAGATTGATGCATGGACATGGCATCAGATTGGCCACAATTCGAATGACCAGATCACGCTGCGCGAGAAGTACCTTGCAGGTGCAGTAGGTAAAGCGGTTTACCAAAACGAATATGAGTATCAGCCCTGGGATAAGAGCATGCCGGTTGACGGCTACTTCATGAATACAGGGCAGGCTCTGATGAACTGGATGACGTTTGAGGATTCACCAGTCTGGTACTGGATCCATGCGTTAAAGCCTGTCTCAAACGTCGAGGCCACAGGATATGCGTTGGGATTCTGGCGCCCTGAAGGTGAGTTGAAAAACAACATTGCACCGGAGATCCAACCGGGGCATTGGGATTACAACCCGCACAGCTATAACGCGATTGCAGGATTCTTGAAGTATCTATCGTGGGATTCCACCCGGCTTGCCGTTGACGAAAGCGAAGTTCGTAATGACCAGCGCATTCTCGTCTGGCACTCGAAGGACGGCCGATTGGGCGTTGCTCTTTCGAATCGTAGCACCGCGCCTTTCCAGTTCCATCTGCATGGAGTGCGTTCCGCTCAGCTTAGCGGACACCGCTACACCGTGCAGTCACGTGACGTTTCTCTTTCCAACAAGAAAGTATCTGCGGACTTCGTAATCACAGTGCCTCCGCAGAGCTTCGAGTTCTGGATCGGGTAAGTAGCAATACATAAAAGAACGTAGACCTATCCTGGGGTGAAGGTATGTTGAAGTCCTTGAGGCAAACGCAACTGGCACGAACAGCAGTGCTGGCTACGCCCATTTTCCTGTGCGCGCTGCCGCTCTATGCGCAACAGGGAACGGGCAATATTTCTGGAACAGTGCATGATTCCAGCGGTGCGGTGGTTCCCAACGCCACCGTAGATATTGAAAACGTTGACCGTAACGATGTCATCCATCTGAAGACAAATGACGCGGGTTTCTATAGTTCTCCGCCATTGAATCCAGGCAGCAACTACCGCGTGACAATCACTCGGGATGGCTTTGGAAAGTCCGTCATAAGCCACGTCATCGTAAGCGTAGGCCAACGCGTCGATGAAGACGCGACTCTGACCGTCGGTGGCGTAAACGATACGGTAGTGGTCGAAGCCACGCAGGCCGCCGCGCTCGACACGACATCCGCAACGCTGGGTGCAGTCATTGGCGAAAAGTCTATCGAAGAACTCCCGCTCAATGGTCGCAACACCATCGCGCTCACGACGCTGACCCCAGGTGTTCGCATTAACACCACGGTGGCACAGTCCGGATTCGCCAACCGCGGTACAAATCTATCGGCTATCTCGATCAACGGTTCGCCCACCGGATCGAACTCCTACATCCTTGATGGCCAGAGCAATCTCTCCACTACGACCGGCGAAATCGCGGTCAATCCAACGGTGGATGCGATCCAGGAATTCAAGGTGCAGAGCGGTGTCTTCTCTGCACAATATGGCTTCACGCTGGGTGGTGTGGTCAACCTGGTCAGCCGTAGCGGCACCAATAGCATTCACGGCTCAGCCTATGAGTTTCTGCGAAATGACGTGTTCAACGCGCGAAATTATTTCGCGCGTGTTGGCGTTGTCGCAAAGCCAGTGCTGCGTTACAACCAGTTCGGCGGAGCCATGGGCGCTCCGATCATTCGGGACAAAGCCTACATCTTCGGCAACTTCGAAACCTACCAGTTCAAGCAGGCATCACCACAATTCCTCAGCGTGCCTACTGCTGCTCAGCGTGCGGGCGATTTTAGCCAGCTAATTGACGCCAACGGAAACTTTATTCCGCTTTATAACCCTTACACGACGACGACCACCACCACAGGCGGCAACACGGTTTATACGCGTCAGCGTTACGCAAACAATCAGATCACGAACCTTGATCCGGTCTCTGTTTCTTACCAGAACAATTTCTACCCACTGCCAAATAACATCCCGGCGACGGTTGCACAGCAGCGCACGAACACGAACAACTACCTGTTTAACGCGCAGGGCCTGTCGCACATGTACAACGCATTGGGCCGTTTCGACTATCACCTCGGTGAGAAGGACACGCTTTTTGCGCGCTTTGCCTACTATCAGAACTACACCAACGGTGGCACGGGCGGAGGCACATACTATCCCAATCCAATCATAGCCAACCGCTATGACACATACACGGCAGAAGAACTGCTCATTGGAGACACGCACGTCTTCTCTTCCTCGCTGATCAATGACCTTCGACTCTCCATTGAGCGCCAGGAGTTCCCTTTCCAGGCGGCGAGCGCTGGCCAGAACTGGCCACAGAAGTTGGGTCTTCCTTCGAACGTTCCTAACTTTGCCATTCCTACAGTAGCCAACGGACTGCCGGGCTCCAACCAGACCATCGGCTATCGCTCTTACACGCTTCCGGAAGTTACTGACACTGTAAGCAAGGTCATCCAACGCCACGCGCTTAGCTTCGGCTTCGACTGGCGCTATAACGCGGGTGCGAACCTGCAACGCAACACACCGTCCGGAAGCTTCAGCTTCGCAGCGAGTCTTACGCAGGACCCATCCGGTGCCGCTGCTGTTGGAGGAACAACAAATACTGGAAACACTTATGCCACATTTCTTGCAGGTGCAGTTAGCTCTGCAGGCATCACCACAAACCTCGGCGAGTTGGATCGATCGTTCAGCATGTCTGGTTTCATACAGGATGACTGGTCGGTGTCGGATCGCCTGACCGTTAACCTCGGTCTGCGCTACGACTTCCAGAAGCAGCCTTACGAACAGAACAACGGTTACAGCAATTTCAATCCAACCCTTAGCTCCGGTGGCTACACCGGCATCATGCAGTATGCGAACACTCCAGGGGTAGGTCGCAACTTCGTACCGGAAAGCTATCGCGATTTTGGTCCGCGCCTTGGCTTCGCCTATCAGCTTACTGGCGATGGCAAGACTGTCCTGCGTGGCGGCTTCGGCATCTACTATCCGCTGTTCTTCAACTCCATCTATACAGGTCAGACCAACGGCTTCTCATCCACCAGCACGAGCTACAACGCCAGCACCAACCAGCCAGCGTTCCAGTTTAAGAATGGCTTCCCATACGATCCACTGCAGCCTGGCGGCGCATCGTATGGCCCGCTCGGCTTCCTTGGCCAATCCGTGGGCTATCAAACACCGGGGGCATGGAAATCGCCGCAGTCGCAGCAGTATACGGTGAGCCTACAGCGGCAGATTCCTTATGATGTCGTGTTGCAGGCTACTTACGTTGGCAACCACGGTGTGCATCTTCCTGCGGGTGGCTGGAACATCAACTCGTTGAATCCCAGCTATTTCTCTTTGGGTAAAACCTACCTGCAAACGCAGGTGGCCAATCCATACGCGGGCAAGTTCGCAGGCTCACTCGGCGCGGCAACGGTATCGCGTCAGACGCTGCTGAATCCGTTCCCTTACTACTCCACCATCTCCACGTACAACGCGCATACGGGCAACCTGCATGCAGACTACCTGGAACTGTCTGCACAACGGCAAGCAAAGAACGGTCTGACAGTTCTCTTCGGATACACCATGGGCAAACTGCTTACGGACAGTGTTAACTCTCCGCTGGCGTATCTAAACGGCTTGGCATCGAACAACGGTTATCAGAACCCCTACAATCGCGCTGCCGAATACTCTCTGGATCCGTCGGACGTTTCGCAGCGTGCCACGGTCAGTGCTCTCTACAATCTGCCTTTCGGCAAAGGACAACATTTCGATCTTCACAGTGGCTTGCTCAATCGTGTGGTTGGCGGATTCCAGCTCAACCTGATCGGGGTTTTCCAGACAGGTACTCCGCTCATCATTACAGGCGCAAACTCACAAGGCACTGCGACCCGTCCAAACTATGTTCCGGGTGTGAACGTCGTGAATAAATCTCAGAACATCAATGCATGGTTCAACACGTTTGCCTTCCAGAATCCGGATGACTACACCTTCGGCAACGTTCCGCGTACCCTGCCTCATGTTCGCGGACCGGGAACTCAGAACTTCGATCTTTCTATCTTCAAAACGACGGACATCTACGGCCGCTTCAAGCTGCAACTGCGAGCCGAAGCATTTAACTTCCTGAACCATCCCAACTTCGGTATGCCCGGAACCGGATTCGGTGCTTCCACTAATCCTGTAGTGAACGGCAACGGTGTCAGCGCCGGTTGCGCTGTAGCAGGGGCGGGTGGCTGCAATACCAGTTCCTCCTTCGGTGTGATCAGTACAGCGGCCGATGGACGTTCGCTACAGCTTGCAGGCAAGATCATCTTCTAAGGATTGGAAGATCGCCTCCCCACTTTGCAGGATGGAGAATCTCTTCTCCGTCCTGCTTTTCTTTACGGAAGAACACCTAGGAGAATCAAACAGATGAACTTCGTTCGTACCACCGCTGCTGCACTTGCCCTGATGACGTTTGCCAGCACAGCCTTTGCCGCGGAACGAATCTCATTGGATGGCAGCGGTTGGACTTTTAAGACGACACTGGATAATCCAGTGCCGGTAGAAATTCCTCATTGCTGGACGGGCACGGAACGCTGGCGTCATTACATTGGTTCTGCGCTTTATCAGCGAGATTTTGACGCACCATCACTCAAACCCGGCCAGGTGGTTCGGTTGCACTTTGACGCGGTGTACGACATGGCAACGGTGTGGGTCAACGGCAAGCGTCTGGGCACCCACGAAGGCGGCTACACAGCTTTTGAATACGATGTGACCTCGCTTCTGAAGCCGGGCAAGAATCGCATTCTGGTAGAGACGAACAATATTCCAACCGTCAGTTCAATTCCCGCACTGGCAACAGGCAATCCTTCCTCTGCGGATAACAATGGACGCATCACGGTTGTAGGTTGGCTGCCGTATGGCGGCATTGTGCGGCCCGTAAGCCTTCTAGTTACAGATGCCGTTTATCTCCGCAACATGAAGGTAGATGCAAAGCCTGATCTAAAGACCGGCGATGCTACCCTTACTGTTCACGCATGGGCCCACAACGGCAGCAATACCGAACGGACCGCCAACATTACGGGGACTGTGGCCGGATTAGCCGTATCGTTCCCTCATAAACGAATTGCTGCCAGTGGCGACGAAGAGCTGACCTGGACCGGAAAGCTGTCTCATGCACATCTTTGGAGTGTCGCCGATCCTTTTCTCTACGACGCGCATCTACAGACAGCCGGCGATACGCTTGATGCAAAAGTCGGTGTGCGCGATATTCGCGTCGTGGGCACAGAGTTGCAACTCAACGGCAAGACAGTTCATCTGTATGGCGCCAATCGCGTAGGTGAAGATCCACTCGATGGATTGATTGAGTCCGATGCGACCATCGAACGCGACATGAATGACATGCTTGCGCTCAACATGCGCATGATGCGCATTGCGCATTATCCGCAGCCACCAGCGCTGCTGGATTTTGCAGACAAGCACGGCATGTTGATCATTCCTGAAGCCGGCAATTGGAACATGAGTTCGTGGCAGATGGCTGATCCTGATATTCGCCAGCGTTTCGAGAAGCAGCAGCAGGAGATGATCGAGCAGGAATGGAACCATCCATCCGTCATTGCGTGGAGCGTAGGCAACGAGTACGAATCCTACACGGAAGAAGGAAAGGCATGGACGCGTGATATGCGTGCGTTTTCACTGAAGCTGGATCCCACACGCTTGATCACATTTGCCGATCGCTACACAGGCGATCCTGCAGTGAAGAAAGGCTCTGATGACGCGAGCCAATATAGCGACTTCGTCTCCATCAACGTCTATGGCGATTACGCAAAGCGCTTCGACTACGCACACCAGCTTTATCCCGATAAGCCAATCTTTGTAACCGAGTTTGGCAAGATGGGCGAACCTGGATTGCACGATCCGAAACGCATTGCAGACATCACGGATGCGGTGAATGCGATGAAGGCGCGCCCCTGGATGATTGGCGGTTCTTTGTGGACGTGGGCAGACTATCGCTCGTTCATCGGTGGCACACCGGACAACGGCATTCGCAGTTGGGGCGTGGTGGACTTCATGCGACAGAAACGCGATAGCTATCCGGTAGTACAGCAGTTGTTTAAGACGGAACTTCCGTAGCCACTTCGAGCTGCTGTGGCGGGTGCCCTTCTTCCCTGCTGGTATACACCGGCCACAGCAGCGTAATGGCAATGGGATGCAATACAGCCATCAGGCAAAACACCGGCGTGTAACCGCCGTGCATTACGAAATAACCAACGGCTTCACTAGAAAGCATCCCGCCAAAGCCGCTGCCCATCGCAATCAAACCCGCGGCCTTGCCTAACTGCTGCTGCGAATATAGATCCACCAGCACGGCAGTCAGCGTGGCAAGCCACCCCATATGTGCAAATGCGATCAGTGCAGCGATCAAGATGGACGAAAGTGTTCCAGGAACGAATGCTGCAAGCGGACTCAAAGGGACAATACAGGCTGCGGCAAGCATGATGCGGCGATACGCCAGGCCTGGGCGCAATCCGGAGCGAATCATGCGTCCGGAAATCAGGCCACCCAGCAACGTGCCAAGTCCACCACCTGCGTAAACGATCCATCCCACTTTCGCTACAGAACCCAGCGGCAGGTGGCGTGCGGTCAGTAGATACTTCGGAAACCAGAACAGCAGGAAGTACCATACCGGATCAGTAATGCTGCGCGCGATGAGCAGTTTCCATGTTGCGGAGCGCCGCAGCACAGCCATGGCGCTGGCCTTTGCGGGCTGTTGCGATGCAGTGCTTTCGTTACTGCGATAGATCCAGAACCACACAGGAACGAGAAGCAAACCCGCAAGACCGTCCAGGAGAAAGATCGAGCGCCACGGAAGGTGTGTTGTAACCGCAGTGATGATGGGGAGCGCCACGATCGCGCCCACTGTGGCACCCATCGTGTAAATGGAAATCATCAGTGGGCGTCGCTTCTCATCGAAGGTTTCACCAACAGCCTTCGGCGCAGCGACCCAAAGCCCGGGCTCGCCAAGTCCAAGGCAGAAACGGGCAAGACCGAGAAGCCATGCGGTATGTACGAAGGCGGTTGCAGCTTCCGCTAGCGACCACCAGCCCACGAAAAGGGCCATGGAACGACGCGTTCCCAGTCGATCAGAGATAAATCCTGAGATGCCATAAGCAATTGCAGAAGCGAATAGGAAAAGGCTGACGATGTGCGCATAGCCCTGGTCATCCAGATTCAAAAGCGCCTGCATGCGCGGCGCTACAACGGAAAGGCTTTGCCGGTCGAAGTAGTTCACCAGCGCAATCAGAAAGAGCCATACCACCAACTGCCACTGCCGCGCGCTCATCCGGCTGTTCTGCTTCTCCACAGCGCTCTCCTGTTTTTACGATCAGTAGCAACGTACTTCAAAGATCGCCGGGATTGCATCACCATGACCCAAAATACTTAGGGTGAGCTCTCCAGTCGTGATTGGCTCTGCAAGATTTAGTGTGTAGCGCGTCTGATGGTTCTCTTCCACATGTGCCAGGACTTTATCACTTGCTCGAACCTCAAATGCGGTAACGCATGCTGGCATAACGCGTTCTGGATGGCCCATCAGCACTGATTCCATGGGGTGATCAAAATCGGTATCAAAGCCAAGCACAACCTCGCGGATGGTCTGGGGTTCATCCCACGTTAGTTTCAACGTAGGCTGCAGATCGTCCTTAGCAGGCAGCCATGCATTCGCACCGCTCCACGGGCGTGCAATTCCGTTGCGAACATTCGCCGCAGTAAAAAGATCAAGCGCTGGCTCAAACCTCATGGCCAGATTGCGTGCCTGCGGCCTGCGCGTGGGGAGCCAGAACGCGAAGGTGTCTACGCCTGAACCTTCCGGCGGCGACTGCACCAAGCTCTTCGCAACGGCTTTATTCATCTTCTGAGCGAGCGTCAGAATTCCAGTCACTTGCTCGGTGCTCAAGGCAACATACACATCTTCGTTCGTGTTCAACATGACAAAGGCATGAGTCTCGTTCGATATGCTCGCAGAAAACGAAATCACTGCGTCCTGCTCGCCTTCCTCGAGTGCGACGATCCTTGTGTCCATCCTCACGTCAGGAGTGGTGTTGCCTTCGCGACTGCCGATCCACAGCTCACAACGAATTTCGGTAGCTACCTTTGCGCGCACAGGCAATGTAAACCGCGGTACAGCACCAGCAACTAATGGCACTAAAAGAGCCATGGGCTGCGACAGTGTCTCCCATTCACCAGAGGGTTGAAGCTCAGCGAGTTTCAGCGTGGAACTGCTCGTGATAGTTGCGTTCTGCGTCTTGTCCTGAGCATCCTGCAAACGCACACCGGGAATGTGTTGCCCGTGTGCAAGCAGAGCCTGCTGCAGACATGCCATCCGCGTTGGCTGTGTCAGATCACGCGGCAATAGGCGTTCGTTCTTGCAGAACACCGCCGCGATGCCTACGACCTGCGCATTATGGGCGCACGTGGCCATTACTCGCGTGGAACCAAATGCGATATGCGAGGCCGAGAGGATGCGCCCCGCAAGAAACAGATTTGGTACATTGCGGCTGAACATGGTGCGATACGGAATAGTGTAGACACCTTTGCTGTGCCACTGCGTACAACCCGGCTGTGAGCTGTAAACACCATCCGGCGGATGCAGATCGACAGCCCATCCGCCGAAGCTGACAGCATCGTCGTGATGACGCTGCTCAATCACATCCTGCTGCGTCAGCATGTAGTCGCCTTCAAACCGGCGGCTTTCGCGTTTGCCTGGGATGGTGCCCATCCATTCCAGAGTCAGCGTTTCTGCTTCCGGGAACTCACCGGAGTTCTTGATGTAATTCCAGACGCCGTATGCCACCTTCCAAAGTTCGTACTTGATCTCTTCTGTCTCGTACACCGTGTCGCGAGCGCCACCATACTCGAGCCACCACAAGCGGCATCCCGAATCAGTTACGCGCAACTCACGAAAGCGCGGTATCGCGGTAATGTCCTTCAAAGCGAATGCAGGTGGCACATACTTCACAGGCCTGCCAGTATCGCGTGTGTAAAAGTAGAGCGAATGTCCCAACAGTGAGTGATCTTCTGTTTCGGGGGCCAGTAACTCGCCGAACTCCGCACGCGACTCCGCCCCAACGCGGAAGGCCGCACCGGCAAGGAATCCCAGGATGCCGTCACCGGACGCGTCGCAGAAGAGCGGCGCTGCAATGCTGTAGCGAATCTGGCTTTGACTGCAGAATGCACTCACCCTTGCGATGCGCCCGTCACTTGCTTCTGTCTCTGCGGAATCAACTGCGGTGTTCAGCAACAGTGTGATGTTGGGTTCACGTAACGTCCACTCCAGCAGGATGGAATCAAAGACAATGGCATTTCCTTCCGGGTTGCGCCACATGTTTTCCACCAGCAACTCATCAATCACGCCGCCTTCACGCGCCCAGCGATTGTTGTTGCCCATGTGAGACGTTGCTCCCAACACCCAGAGTCGTACTTCGCTGGAGGCATTCCCACCAAGCACCGGACGGTCTTGCACCAGAACGGTCCGTACACCCTGTCGCGCAGCGGTAATCGCAGCGCAGACGCCGGAAAGTCCGCCGCCAACCACCACTAAATCCGCGTCGATGGCGCGCTGGCGTAATGTCCTGGGCCCAGCCGTTGTGCTGGCCCCCGGTTGCGCCAATTGTGTCTTTCAGTTCATGCATACCGTCGTGATCCCGTCTGTCCGAAGAGGAAAAAGAGCTTGTCAAGCTAACGACGAAGAGAGTACATGTTAAACGTTCAACCTGTAAAGAACCGGGCGGGTTTAGACATCATGTCACCACGCCTATTGGAGGATGATCTTGCTTTCCTTTCGTTTCTCGACAGTCACTCTCGCTGTCGCCGCCCTGCTTCCTTTCAGTGCCATTGCCCAGGGCAATATTCAGCTTTCTTCTTCTGGAATTGTCTTTCACGCGGAGCGGCCGGGATCGCGCTTTTCGATTGAAAGCGATGGCAATAAGACGGTCGCGGCTTCGCCTGCTGCGGGTATTTTGATCAACGGCAGTCCGTTGACACTCATGAACAGCTGTGCGGCATCTCCCTGCACTTTGCATGGCAGCACGGTCGCGGGCGACCTCGCGACTCTCTCCATCCGTATCGAGCCACATCACGTTGCAATGACCGTGCATCCAGCGCACGAGGGAGCGGAAGTGCGATTCGTCACGGCTGGCGCATCACCCGCGTATGGATTGGCAGATCACGCGGCGGAACAGAAGCAATTCTCCACGCTTGAGAACAAACAATTCAACACGGACGTAACGGGATTCAAAGACGATATCTTCCTATCTGGACAGGGCCTTACGCGGCTCGTCAGCAACTTCATCATTTATCCGAAGCAGGGATTTGCGGAAGTCCTGATCGATCCGTACCGCAAGATTGTGCACACCAATGACAGTGAGATTGTTCAGGGCGTGGAACATGCGCATGGCGATGTGCGCATGCACTACTTTTTCGGCGATCCACATGCAATTTACGCCGCGTATCTGGCTGCTCGGAATGCTGCCGGATATCGGGTCATGACGCCGAAATATGAAGCGTTCGGCGTGGGTTGGGAGGCATTTGGCGCACTTGGATGGGATACCAATCAGAAGACGGATACAGAGAGCATTGACCATTACCTAAAGGAGGGCTTCCCTCTTCGCTGGATTGTGGTCGGCTCCGGCTTCTGGCCCACGCAACCCGAATCCATGCACGAAACCACGTCGTTCGGCTATTGGGATAAGGACAAGTATCCCGACCCGCGCGGCATGTTCCAGCACTTCAAGGAAGAAGGACTCGTGTCGATGCTTGGCCTTCGCATCACCTTCATCACAACAGGGCCTTACTCTGATGAAGGCGCGAAGCATGGCTATTTTCTGAAAGATGCCAGCGGCAAGGCTCAATCCTTTACGGGCGGTTGGCCTAAGATGCCGTACTACCTTCTGGATGCACACAATCCTGCTGCTTTGGATTGGTACATGGGTCTAGTCAAGAAGTGGCAGGACTATGGTGTGAGCGGATGGAAAGAGGACTTCTATGGCTACGGCAAGTATCCGCTACGCGACGACAAGGTAGATCCAACCAATGACCGACTGATGGCCCAAAATCAACTTATTATTGAGCGCAATGGCTATCTCTCTTCGAACGGTGATCTGCACCGCATCAACGACTTCAATTACAACCAGGATCAGGATCGCGGCCCCGTCAACGCGCTCGCTCTGGCCTATGCCGGATTTCCGCTAGTGTATCCAGACATTGTTGGCGGTACGTTCGGTGAAAGCCACTTCAACACACAGCGCACGCCACAGATGGAGACCTACATGATGCGCAACTCGATGTGGGCCTCGCTGCATAGCAGCATGGGTATGGGCGAACCGCCTTGGAGCTTCCGTCCTGAGGTCGCTAACGTGATGCGCAAAGCAGCACAACTCCATGACCGAATCTCACCCTACCTGTTCCAGTACGGACGACGCTTTGCTACTGACGGCTATCCGTGGACCATGACGCCACTGCCCATCGCCTACCCGAATGACAGCGCCGTCTACGGACATGAGAATGCAACAGATCATCGCTATGAGTGGCTGATCGGCGAAGCATTATTGGCTGCCCCCTTGTACGGTAACGACTACGCCACTGCGACTGCACGAGATATCTATCTTCCTGCTGGCGAATGGATGGACTTCGAAACAGGAACTATCTACAACGGCAATCAGATACTCCGCGCCTTTGCGTTGCCGGTGGAGAAAATTCCTCTATTTGTTGGAGGCACTGGGATCACGCTGGAAAAGCAAAGCAAGGACCTCCTGGCCTGTATCTATCCTGTCGCTCCCAAGGGTTCGGCTACGTTGTCACTGCCAGACGATCCGCGCCCGATCCGTGTGACGGTTGCCGCCCCGCTGAAGGGCGCACGTAACATTGTGGTTAAGGATCGTTCAGGGAAAGAAGTTGCAACTAGCAAGGCAGGATTTGGGTACCGCTTCCGTCCTGTAGCTGGCGAGTCCTATACGGTTACCACCCGCTGAGATGGACCTGGATATGTAGATCATCAAATCTACTTATCCAGATTGCACACAAATACGTTATTGTCCGGGAAAGATTGTCTTCCAATCGGATTTTATATCAATGACCGTCCAGTGCTTCTCACCGGCTTCATCTAACGCCTTATCGAGAGTTCCCACTTTCGACGCCCTATCGTAGGCATATTCTCGTACCGCATCCGTGTGGTGCACCAATGCGCCAAACCGTAGACCATTACCGGCGGTGGTGTACTCCAGCATCTGCTGGTCACCGTCCGAATTTCCGAAAGCGGCAATCGGTCGCTTGCCGATAAATCGACCGATATTGACTGGCTTTCCTGGGCCGTCGTTCATCGAATCAAGCTGCGGCAAACGCATCAAAACAGCGGCTTCTCCGCTGTTGACGAACTCTGTTTTCAACTGCGTTCCGATAACATGTTCGCGCGGAATGCCATAGGTTTTGTCTGTCCAAGGGCGCATAAATTCCTGTTCGCCACCGGACACAATGTAGTTGGTAAAACCGTTCGCCTGAAGATAGCGAAGAAGTTCCACCATGGGCTGATAGATGCATTGCGTAAATGGGCGCTGGAAGCGCGGGTGTTTTGCGTTCAGCATCCAACTTGTCACAATCCCATCAAATCGCTCGTCAGTCATGCCGGTATGAGTAGCTGCGAGCAACTCTGCGGCTCCTTTTTCTCCACTTGTCGCAAGTGCCAGTTCATCGTGATTCAACACTGCAGCGAAGGGCTGTTTCTTCTTCCAATCCGGATGATCCGCTGCCATCTGTTGAATGCGGGCTTCGGTGAAGATGGCCTCGGTATAGATGGGCTGCTCGACCCAAAGGGTTCCATCATTATCAAAGGTGGCGATTCTGTCTTCCAGGGGAACGAAGTTCGAGCCTTTAGCTGTGACCTGCCCTACAAAATCGATGATGGCTTTCTTCGCTGGACCGTCGTTCCATGACGGTAATGGGTCGGCAGCTGCAGTCTTTACATCAGGTGAGCTCTGACACCCCGATAACAGCAGGCTGCATGCCAGAACAACAGTCGAAACTTTTATCAGCATGATGCTCGCCTCATCTGGCTTAGGATTTTTTGGACACCTGTCTCTGAGGCTCTCTTGCAGACGCCATGGATGCATTCGGTGCGGCGTTTCTTACACAGCGAAATCCGAGATGATTTGTTCCGGTATCCGCATCGCCCTTGCCTCGGGTTCCCAACATGTAGCGCGAACAGTACTGATCCGTACAAAGATATGATCCCCCGCGGTGGACCTTCTTCTTGTGTCCCGGCTCAGAAGGATCCCATGATGAATCGGGGCCTTGCGGATTGCGAGTTACTCCGCCTTGCGCGCTTAATTGCTTGTAATAATCGGGCCGATACCAATCCGAGGTCCACTGCCATACGTTGCCCGCCATGTCATATAGGCCGTAGTTGTTGGCGGCAAAGTGTTTCACTGGAGAGGTTCCAACATAACCATCTTCGCCAGTATTTGTGTTTGGGAAGTGTCCTTCGTGAGTGTTCGCCATCCAGTGCTGATGCGGACGAAACTCATCGCCCCACACATAGGGTTTCCCTGTTAGTCCGCCACGCGCCGCGAACTCCCACTCCGCTTCTGTTGGAAGACGTTTACCTGCCCACTCTGCGTAGGCTTGGGCGTCCTCGTAGGCAATCTGCACTACGGGATAGTCGTCTTTGCCAGCAATGCTTGAGCTGGGTCCCTGCGGATGTTTCCAGTCTGCACCCGGGACATAACGCCACCACTGAAAGTAGTCATCGAGAGATACAGGATGATCTGGAGGCGTGAAGACAACAGAGCCTGCAACTAGATTTTCTGGCGGTGCGCCTGGATAGTCTTCCGCGCGAGGCTTTCGCTCAGCAACCGTGACGTACCCAGTCGCCTTGATAAATCTGGCGAATTCTGCATTGGTGACGTCCGTCTTATCCATGTAAAAACCATCGACGTAGACCCGGTGAATGGGACGCGAATCATAAGTTGCTTTCATGCCAACGTCGTTGGTTCCAGCAGGTGCCCGCGCGCCCATTGAAAACTCACCACCTGGAATCCACGACATTTCCTCAGGAGTTGCACTGGATGGTTTGGCCATATTCATGACAGTTGGTTGGAAGGCTGGTGCGTTCTTGCTGTTCTGGTCGTCATGCTGCATGGCACCAGACGTTTCTGTATCGGCTTTTGCGTTTTCACCGTGTGCATCTTCAGAAGCTGCAGGCGTCACCACGGTAGCGTTGACCGGCTTTCGAATCACAATTGCAACTGTGACAACGACAGCAGCGATCAACAACACTCCACCAAGGATGTACGGCGTCACGCTCCGCTTGGATTTTCTTCTGGATGCAGATCGTTTCGACGTTTTCATGGGGCAACCTATTCGATCGACTTTGCGGGTTAGTATGCAAAGTCATTCGTGCTTCAGGTATCGCAGATTGGGCGGAGGCGCCGTACTGTCACAAGTGACAGGTGGACAATGTCAGATCGAACATGTCGATACGCACCTGCACTACTCTCTTCCGATGATCCATTGATAGTAGGCATTTTCTGGGTCGACGCTTACGACACGACGAATTGTTTTCTCCCACGTGGTCCTATCGCCCGCATACGCGGCCAGTCCTGCGGTATAGAAATCGAAGAGTGTGGACTGCCTTTGCTTGATCTCCGCATTGAGTTCGGCGTTCGAACCAATTGCAGGAACCTCCGTTCTAAGGTCAAGCAGTTTCGGTAACGCGCGTGTGATCTCATCCTGACGCACCCACGGCCCGTACTCGATGCGTGGATGATCATCCGTCACAGGGTTCGCCTCACCCGCGAACCGTTCCAGGCCGGAGCGATCTGTAACCCATGTTGCAAGAACCGCAGCGGGAGAATCGATGCCAACTCCCTTCATGCTTGCTGCAACGTTTTGAGGTGCGAACCGTTCCTGCAGAGCGCGGACGTCAATGCGTATCGGCTGGGGCGAACCCACCAACAACATCTCGTGCAGCTCCGTGGTCCAGAGCGTTGCATAAGGAAACGCATCCAGAAAACTGCGTACCAATTCACGCGTTTGCTGTTCGTTCTGCGTTGCAATGGGGAGCCACTGTGCGAGGATTCCATTCTGATTCAGCCGCTTTTCGGCCAATTCGTAAAACTCAAACGAGTAGAGATTTGCGACACCCTGTGCGGAAGGAGGCGGTGGCTCCAGCGTAATGATGTCGTAGGACTCATCGCTGCGCATCAATTCCTGACGTCCATCCCGCACTCGAATGTTCAGTCTGGCATCGTTCCAGGCGTTATAGTTTTCCGGAAACATTTTTCCGGCACGCACAATGGAGGGCAAGAGTTCTGCACACACGCGCGTCGTCAGGCCGGGATAGCGAAGCGTCTCACCAGCAGTGATGCCTGTACCAAATCCAACAACCATCACGGACTTCGGCTCACCGTTGTGTATCAGCAACGGGATCGTCGTCTGCAAACGCATGTAGCGCATGGACGGCATGGCATCGCCGGAGTTGGATACGCCCTGCACAAACAGGCGACGGAATACGTTGTCTTTGGAGCGCTGTTGAGCCACTGCAACTGTTGCGCCGCGTCCCTCTTCATAGAAGACCAGTGCACCACCGCCGCGCGTTAGCAGCAGCAGATTTGCGAGCCGATTAGCGGGGGTTACTGCGGCTGCAACCATCGTCGACAAAGCAATGAGAGCCACGACCCACTTCATCCAGCGGCGCCGGGCAAAAAGCGTCGCGACGACACCGATTGCCGCTGCGACGATGGTGAGCAGTGAGAGGGTTCGTACAGCCCCCAGTGTTGGAATCATCACGAAGCCCGTGATCATGGTTCCAACGATTCCTGCCGCTGTGTTTGCACTCAATGCGTTTCCAACAGCACTGCCTGCGCCAGACTTCCCAGTGATCAGTCTTAGAGCAACAGGGAACGCCGCGCCCAACAAAAGCGTTGGAAGAAATACGAGTCCGACACCTGCGGTTGCAAAGCTCGTATACATGCGCAATGCGTCTTTTCCTGTTGCTTGCAGGACAATCTCACCGATCCGCATCTGCGTAAGTACTGTCCAGCGACCCATCAAAGAAAATTCCAGCATGGAGATCAGCCCCGCACCGCTGATGAGTAGACCGAACGTGCCCCAGGAATCGTGCCCGCGCTTTACCAAACGCGAGCCGAACCCTGCACCCAAAGCGAGGCCGGAAAGATACACCGCAAGCACAATGGAAAAGGCAAATGCGCGTGTACTTACAAATTGTCCGATGGCCTGCGACCAGACCACTTCATATCCGAGCGCAACTGCTCCGCCAAGCGCATACAAGGTGAGCGGAAGATAAGTTGGAGCGGCTGAGGGAACATGTCGTTTCTCTACCACGGCTGCTTTCTCTGCCTCGCGCACCGTCTCCAGTCGATGTTGCCACACCACAGCACAAGCGATGAGATTGAGAAGACCCGCAACGAGTGCCGTGCCGCGAAGGCCAATCCACGGGATGAGAGCAAAGCTGGCAATCAAAATACCGACGATGCCGCCTGCCGTGTTCGCGGTATAGAGGAACCCACCGTCCACCGCAATCCACTGAGCTTGCGATCGCAGAGCTCGTACCGCTACAGGAAGGGTCCCTCCCATGAGCAATGCAGGAATGCTCACAACAACGAAAGGAAGCACTAGAGCGAACAAGCCGACGTGATCCTGCAGCTTCGCATACATCACTGCCATTGATGGCAGCAGAAGGCTGATAGTTAACGCCGTTGCAGCAATGCCGACTTCGAGGATTGCGTAGAGACGAAGGGGAGCTGCTATGCGATCGGCCATTCGTCCAAAAAGGGCGCTTCCACCTGCGATCCCTGCGAAGAACGCAGAGATTGCAAGGGTGATCGCATAGACTTCCACGCCAACCACCAACGAGAGTTCGCGTGCCCACAGGATTTGAAAGATGAGTGCAGATATGCCGGAGAGGGCGAGTGCAGCGGTGAGCATGATGCGCTTCGAATGACGCGTTGGAGTCGAGTTCGTAGTTTCTTCTTGTTTAGCAATCATCGTTGCTGCCGGCATGCGCTCTCCCTATGAAGAAAACCTGGCCGAACAAACCGATGATTGCGATTTGTCCGGCCATGAAGAGGGACCACGTACTATGTATTGCCTATGACCTGCAAACTATTTCTTCTGTGCTGCCGCCTGCCTTGCGGCCTTCACAATTATTTCGGGATCAATCGTGAAGCTGGCTGGCGGCTGGCTTGGCGGGTACGCTTTGAAAGTCTCTACAAACTCGCCTGCGGCCAGTTGTCCTTGAATTGCGAGATATGCATTGTGGACCTGCCAGTCGTCATATTGGTCAGACGACATATCAGCACGTTCATAAGGATCCATGCGCAGGTTGTAGATTTTAGGAAGGCGAAGACAGACAAGAGGATTGGACCAAACTTCATATCCGCCGGGCCTTCTTTGTTCACAAAATACATACTTCCAGTTGTTCACGCGTACCCCTACAAGAACGCCATCGTCGTCGAAGTAGAAGAAGTTCTTACGTGGTGAGTGCGCCTCTTTGCCTTCGAGATACGGAAGGATGTTGTAGCCGTCAAGATGGACCTTGTGGGCCATGCCACCGGGTCCCGTCCCTTTAAGCAACTGCTGCGTGATGTTTGGATTTCCTGCAGCAGCGACCAGCGTTGGGAACCAGTCAAGGCCCGAGACGATCTCGTTGGACCATTGATCCGCCTTGATGTGTCCAGGCCAACGAATAACCGCCGGAACGCGAAAAGCTCCTTCGTAGTTGGAATCTTTCTCATTGCGGAACGGAGTCATCGCGGCGTCTGGCCATGTGAACATGTTTGGGCCGTTATCGGTGGTAAACAGAACAATGGTGTTGTCCTTGATGCCAAGGTCATCCACCTTCTTCAGCAGTTTGCCGACATTCTGATCCATCTCCCACATGCCATCGGCGTATTCGTAGCCTTTTCCAAGGCCGGCCTTGCCGATATACTCCGGGCGCACATGCGTGAAGATATGCATGCGCGTGAAGTTCATCCAGGTAAAGAATGGCTTGCCTGCCTTCACCTGCTTATCCATAAAGTCCATGGCAGAACCAGTCGTTTCATCATCGATGGTTTCCATTCGCTTGATGTTCAGCGGTCCCGTATCTTCTACTTTTCCATCCGCATAGCTGTGTAGGACACCGCGTGGGTTATAGACCTTCAGGAAAGTTGGATCATCGGTGGGCCAGTAAGGCATCTCTGGCTCCTGTTCCGCATTCAGGTGATAGAGATTGCCAAAGAATTCATCAAAACCATGGTTGGTGGGGAGATATTCATCGCGATCGCCAAGATGATTCTTTCCGAACTGTCCGGTAGCGTAGCCAAGCGGCTTCAAGGCTTCTGCGATGGTGATGTCGCGTTTCTGGATACCCACAGGTGCGCCCGGAACGCCCACTTTAGAAAGTCCTGTGCGGACAGGAGACTGTCCTGTGATGAAAGAAGAACGGCCCGCTGTACAGCTATTCTCTGCGTAGTAATCGGTGAACGTCATGCCCTGTTCACCAATACTGTCGATGTTCGGCGTTTTGTACCCCATCACACCATGGGTATAGCGACTAATGTTCGCTTGACCGACGTCATCGCCAAACATGACAAGGATGTTCGGCTTGCCGGTTTCCGCGGTTGCGTCTCGCACCAAGCCGCCGGCTAGCGTCACAATCCCGAGCATGCCACACGCCCACCGCAGCATTGTGTTCTTCGAAAGCATTGCACGTCTCCTTTTGAAGAGTTCTCTGCACACGCCAATCGCTGGGCAGCGTTCGGGAGCGCATTGTGCGGCAATCATAGGATCGAGGCTGATGGAACTGACACTGTCAGTTCCGACAGTGGCTGCCACTTTCCCTTCCACGCACAATGAGGAACCATGAAGCACTCCCAGATGGAGTCTTTAAAGAGGCTTGCACCTCGCACAACCGCAATTGCCGAGAAATACTCGGGATTGGAGAAAGCGTTTTGTCTCCTCATGAAACCATTGTTGGTCTCAGTAAAGACATAGGCCGTACTGTCCTTGGTCAGGAGGCCATGATCGAACGGCTCTTGATCGGCCTTCTGGCTAACGGGAACCTTCTGGTGGAGGGACTTCCCGGCCTCGCAAAGACGCGCGCCATCAAGAAACTATCCACGTTTCTTGACGCCGGTCTCTCGCGGATTCAATTCACACCAGACCTCTTGCCCTCAGATATCACAGGCTCAGAGATCTACTACACGACAGAAGGCAGAGGCGAGTTTCGTTTTCAATCTGGCCCCATCTTCAACAACCTCGTACTGGCCGACGAAATCAATCGAGCACCAGCGAAAGTGCAGGCTGCGCTTCTGGAAGCGATGGAAGAACGGCAGGTGACCGTCGCAGGAACAACGCATCCGCTGCCTCCGTTGTTTCTTGTCATGGCGACGCAGAATCCCATTGAACAAGAAGGCACTTATCCCCTACCGGAAGCGCAGCTTGATCGTTTTCTGATGCATGTTTATGTTGACTATCCAGCGGAAGCATCCGAACGGGACATCATGCGTCTCGTGCGTGATGAAGAACAGGAGGATGGCAGCTCTGCTCAGGCAAGTGCTACAACGCAGAAGGTTCCCCAACAAACAATCTTCGACGCACGCAAGGAAATTCATGCAATCCATATGGCCGATGCCGTGGAAGCATACATTGTGAGCCTGATTCAAGCCACGCGAACACCGGAACGTTATGACAAAGATTTGCGCAAGTGGATACAGATAGGTGCGAGTCCTCGCGGAACGATTGGATTGGATAAATGTTCACGTGCCTATGCGTGGCTTAAGGGACACGATTATGTTCGTCCCGATGATGTGCAAGCGATAGCGCATGACGTTCTACGTCATCGCATTCTTCTGAGCTACGACGCTCAAGCAGAAGGCATAACTGCCAATGCAGTCATCGACAAAGTGGTCCAACTAGTAGCAGTTGCTTAAGAGAAGGTGCATGGGCGCATATGCCGAACTCGACTCACTCATCGCGTTAGAGTTTCGCGCGCGCGGCTTCTCACTGCGTCACAATCAGCCGGTTCGCAGTCTTCTTTTCGGTCGCCGCACGTCGCATATTCGCGGCCGCGGTCTGGATTTTGAAGAGCTTCGCAATTACGTAGCAGGCGATGATGTCCGCTCCATCGATTGGCATGTCACCGCACGGACGCAGAAGCCCTATGTTCGTGTGTATTCCGAAGAACGGGATCGTCCGACGCTGGTGCTTGTGGATCAACGTATCAATATGTTCTTTGGCAGCAGCCGCAGCATGAAGTCTGTTGTAGCCGCGGAGGTGGCTGCGCTGCTTGCATGGCGTGTCTTTTCCCAGGGCGATCGCATTGGCGCGTATGTTTTCAACGACACCCGAAGCGAGCAGATTTCCATGCGACGCAGCCGCGCTACTGTGCTGCGCATATTGGATCGCGTTGTCACACTCAACCAGCGATTGCACAGTAGTCAAACTGAGCCCGCAGCGCCCGAAAAGCTGAACGAAGTGCTGGAGAAGACGGCGCGCCTATGCCCTCGCGATGCGTTGATTCTTATCGCCAGCGACTTCGATGGTGCAGATACAAGGACACGTGAACTTCTGCTTCATCTTTCTCAATCGAACGATGTGGTCTGTTGTCTTGTTTACGATCCCCTCTCACTCGCCTCCACAATCCATAGCCGCTTCGTTGTTTCGAATGCAACGTTGCAGATCGAACTCCATCTTGAAAAGCAGAATGTGCGCGACGATCTCCACGCGGCACTGGAAGGGCGCTTGAACGAGGTTTTGTCGTGGCAGCATGAGCTGAACATCCCGATTCTTCCGCTTTCCACAAGCGAAGACGTATCGCAACAAATCCGTCATCTTCTGGGGCATGTCGCCACGCGTCGGAGGCGTCGATGAACGCTCCGCTGGAACAACTGCATGACTTTTACCAACCGCCGTCGCCGTCGTGGCGGCCACAAACTGTGGGATCTTATGTGGCGCTTTCTATGCTCGCGATTTTACTGATTGCGTTCGCCACATCCCTCTGGCATCGCTGGAAAAGAAATCGTTATCGTCGCGAGGCGCTACGCCAGCTTGTACATACGGACGTGCGCGATATTTCAGAATTGCTGAAACGCACTGCACTATCGGCATGGCCGCGGGCGGACGTGGCGTCATTAACAGGGCCAGCATGGCTGAAGTTCCTAAATGGATCCGCTAGGCAAGCGTCTTTCGACAGTGCAATTGCAGACCAGTTTGAGGCGATGGCCTTCTCGTCTTCGAGGCCGTCTCAAGAAGACGAATCGTCAATACGGAGTGAGGCTTCTCATTGGATAAAGCACCATAAAGCACCGCGAAAGGGGGAGAAGCATGTATCGGCTTGAACATCCGTGGCTGCTTGCGATTCTCCCTTTTCCTCTCATCTTGTACTGGTTGCTGCCACCCTACCGTGACGAACAGGATTCGCTTCGGATTACCTTCTTTGATTTCGTGGCTTCCTCTCTCCGACTGACACCGCAACATCAAGCTGTGATCCTGCGAACCAACTGGTTAGAAAAGATTGTTAACGTGCTCAGTTGGAGCCTGATCGTTGTGGCTCTTGCGCGGCCACAGTACATAGAACCGCCCATTCAGAAGACTGAACCGGGACGCGATCTGATGCTTGCGCTCGACATCTCGCAATCGATGGAAACAGCCGACTTCCGGACGCCCGATGGCAAACGGATGCGCCGCGTGGATGCCGTGAAGCAAGTGGTAGCAGATTTTATCCGCCGGAGAAAGCACGATCAGATTGGATTGATCGTCTTCGGACAATCCGCGTATCCGTTTACTCCTTTCACTCTGGATCATGAAGCATGCCAACAGATGCTGGCTCAGATTGATGCAGGCATGGCGGGGCCGCAAACCATGATTGGCGATGCCATCGGTCTAGCGATCAAACAATTCGACGCAAGCGACGCAAAGCAACGCGTTCTGATCCTACTGACCGACGGCAACGATACGGGAAGCCGCATGCCACCGCGACGAGCGGCGGAGATTGCCAAAGAGAATCACATTGTGATCCATGCGGTTGGGCTTGGTGATCCACACGCAACCGGCGAAGACAAGATGGATTATGCGGCTTTGCAACAGATTGCGAGCTCCACCGGCGGCAAGGTTTTCCATGGGGAGAACCGCGCCGAGTTAGAGAGTGCCTATCGCGAGCTGGACAGAATCACACCGCAAAATTTCAAGACGCTGAGCTATCAACCACGCCGTGAGCTAGCGATGATTCCTATTGGCGCGGCGCTTCTGCTCACGGTGGGATACAACGTGCTGATGCTTCTCATTGGCATTGGCATGAGTTTGTGGCATCGTCGCGCGCAGAAGCCCTCGGACAACCAGGCGGCTGAGATCGCCATGCTGAAGGTACGTCTATGAGCCTGCGCGAATGGTGGCAGCTACTTCACTTTCTGCGCCCTCATTGGCTCTGGATGATGCTGGCTATCCCTATCTTTTATGCTTCGCTCTTTGTACGTGAGAACGCTCGCCGCCCTTGGCAGGGTCTGATTGAACCTGCTCTTCTGGATTACCTGATAGTCCCACGCAAACATCGGTGGCGTTTTCGTCCTGTGCATCTGCTATCGCTGGTGATTGCGATTGGATCGCTCGCAGCCGCAGGACCAACCTGGCGGCGCGAACAACCTCCCTTTGCAGAGGACAAAGCACCGCTTGTCATTGCTCTTGATCTGTCGACAACTATGAACGCCGTGGACCTGAATCCGACACGACTGGAGCGTGTGAAGTTGAAGCTGCGCGACCTGATTCATCGGCGCGAAGGTGGACGCACTGCACTATTTGCTTATGCCGAAGATGCATATATGGTACTTCCGTTCACTACAGACGAATCGTTGTTTGACATCTATCTGGACACGCTAAGGACTAACCTGATGCCACGTGAAGGCAAGGATTCCGCAAAGGCGTTGCATACGATTGAAAGTTTTCTGAAAGACGAAACGGTCCCGGGCACAATCCTTTTTGTCACCGATGGCATTGAGCCAAGCGCGTTGCCTTTATTTCACCAGTTCACGACAAAGCAGAACCAACCAGATGAAATTCTGGTTCTGGGTGTAGGTACTTCCGGGGGAGGGCCGGTGCAGGATGGACCTTCTCAATTTCTGGAAGATCGCAGTGGACGGCGCGTGTTCTCGAAACTGGATGTTGCTGCGTTGCGCGCATTGAGCCGTGATGGCATTGATGCCATCACGCTGACACCGAACGATGATGACATCCAATGGATTCAACATCACACACAACACCACATGGAGATGTTAGAGGAGAAAGACACACGCACCCGATGGATTGACGAAGGTTATCTGCTAGCTATACCTCTTGCGGTATTGAGTGCTTTCTGGTTTCGCAAGGGGTGGACGATCCGGTGGACCACGGCGCTTCTCGCATTGGCTCTATTGCTGCCTTCCTCTGCTTTCGCATTCGAAGAGCACGAGACGCCGTCGCACTTCTCGTGGATGGACATCTGGATGACTCCCGATCAGCAGGGTCGTTATTACTTTCAAAAGCAGGATTACAAAAAGGCGGCAGAGCGATTTGAAGATCCTATGTGGCGTGGCCTCGCTCTGGCTCGCTTGGGAAATTACGATGCGGCACTGAATGCCTTTGCACTAAGCGATAGCGCCGAATCTTGGTTCAATCAGGGAGATGCGTTGGCGAACAGTGGCAAATACCCGGCGGCAGTCGAAGCGTTTCGTCAAGCATTGCTGCGACGTCCCAATTGGCAAGAAGCGAAAGACAATCTTGCGTTTGTACAGTCTCTAATTCCCAAGCCTAAAGACCAGAAGGAGGAGAAGGAGCAGCAATCAGAAGAAGCGCCGAACCTGCCACCGGATCAGGTTCGCTTTGACGACAAGGGGAAGCAAGGAAAGAAGGCGCGCACCAGTATCAAGCCTGTGACCACTGTCGACATCTGGATGCGCAACATTCAAACATCACCCGCTGATTTTCTGCGGCGCCGGTTTGCCATGCAGAATGCGAAGGAGCGCCATCCGTGAAGCGCTTCCTTCTCATCATTTTCTTATGCGCGAGCTTGCATGTGGCCGCACAATCGCCCGTGGTGCGCGCTCATTTTGAGCCATCGCACAACATCATGGTTGGGCAGCCGGTTAAGTTAATTGTTTCTGTCTTTGTTCCGAACTACTTTACCGGCTCTCCAGATTTTCCTGAGTTTGAAATGGAGAACGCGGTAGTGGTCATGCCGCAGGATCGACCTGAGAATTCAAACACGCAGATAGGCGACGCGAAGTATTTCGGAATCGCACAAACATATGTGATTTATCCGCAGCAGGCGGGCGATTTCCATCTGCCCACCATCAAGCTGTCCGTCCCCTATGCGAAGACGCCACCTCAGACCACGACGGCACAAGTTGTGGTTCCCAGTCTCAGCTTTCATGCGGACGTCCCTGCTGCTGCTCGTGGTCTTTCTTACTTTCTACCGACCACGCAACTCACCATCGCGGAGAAATGGTCGCCTTCTCTGAAGAAGGTGCAGGCCGGCGACACCATCGAGCGCACCATTACGATCACCGCATCCAAGATGCAGGCCATGCTGATTCCTCCACTGCAGTTCGCAGCACCAGATGGTCTTCGCATTTACGGCAGTGAACCCGTTGTACGCGAACAAAAGACACCGCGTGGCGACTTCATCTATGGTCAACGTGTTGAAACGGCCAAATACTACATTGAAAAGCCGGGCCCATATACGTTACCTGCGATCGAGTTGCAGTGGTGGAATCTCAATACACATCGTTTGGCCACAGCATCACTACCGGCCATATCGTTTCAAGCTGCCGCAAATCCCGGCCTGGTCGCAGAGCTACCGCCACCACAACGAAACGAACAGACCGTGCAAGCACAGACAAAGAAGGCGGCCATCCACTGGCGGCGGATTGCATTGATCACGCTGCAAGGAATTCTCTGTTTCGCAGTCACGTTCCTCGGTTACCTGGCGGTTCGAGCCTTGGCGCCTTATGCAGTTGCGCTACGGAACAAACAGCAACAGTCAGAATCTGCCTACTTCCACCGACTGCTCCATGCAGCTAAGAAAGACGATGCACAGTTGAGCTACGCGCATCTCTTGCAATGGTTCGGACGTGTGTATCCCAATCAGCCCTTCAGTGAAGTTGTGGCTTTACACGCCACCCCGGATTTACGGGCACAGATTTCGGAACTGACCGGTTCACTGTATCGGGAGACAGGTTCGTCGCAATGGACAGGAGGATCGTTCGCGAAGGAGTTGCAAAAATTTCGCGCGACAGCCGTTGCCAGGAGAACGCGAGCACAGACACATGGCTCTTTGGTTGAACTGAATCCGTAGAGACCGATATTGATCGACCTAAGATATTGCGCTTCGTCATCCATTTTCCTGAAACAACAATGTCATTTGAGTAGGCTGCATGACTTGTACGTTGTGGCAGTGTTGGCGCTGTCATAACGCTTTATTGTCATGTTCTACGGGGTGTGGATGTGTGGCCGATGTGCGACATCCCGGCCTCATCGTGCCGTCGCTGATTGTTTCAGCTCTTCAAGACATTCCCCGCCAGGTGACCATCCTATGGTGTCCCCGCAGGCACGGTACTCCAATCCACCTCGACACAGGGAGTCTGCGAAAGGTGAGTTGAAGAAATGGGCGCACGCCGTAGCGCAATCGCTACATCATCAAGCCGGAGTCAGGCCTGAGGCCTACCACGTCAGGAATAGACGCCCATATTTCAGTGCCACGGCCTTTCATGGAATGGATTCTGAATTCGCCGTTTAACAGCTTCACCCTTTCCGTCATACTGATCAAGCCCAGTCCGGTCTTGGCAAGTCCTGTATCGAATCCACAGCCCGCGTCCTGAATGGACATGTAATAGGTTGCGCCAAGCTTCGTGACCACAACACAAGCCTTCTCCGTGTTCGCATGATGGAGCACATTGTTCAGTGCCTCCTGCGCTATTCGGTAGAGGCAGAGTGCAATATCTTCTGATACGGGGTCGGCGAAGTCATCGATATGCAAATCGACATGAAAGACGGGACGCTCGAAGTCTCTGCACATTGCCCTCATCGCGGGTGCCAGGCCAAGGTGTTGCAACTTATAAGAATGAAGATTGTGCGACATCTCATGCAGGTCCGTGCAGAGGGTGTCGAGTTCATCGTGAATATGCTTTAACTGCCCAGAACAAATGTCTGGTAGCAGCTGAAAAGAATCATCTGTCAGTGAAGCAATCTGGCTCGTCACCAGTGAAAGTCGCTGCCCGATGTCATCGTGCAGTTCACGCGAAAGACGCTTCCGTTCATCTTCCTGCGAACGAAGCAACTGAGCTGTAAGGACACGGATCTGGGACTTCCGCTGTTCGATTTCTCGTTCCCTCGTCTCAATGCCAGACGCTGTCTTCAACGCAACAAGCTGCCGACTTCCAAGGCCATCCATGGTTGTCACCGCGACATGCGCATGCAGTGGAGACCCATCTTTGCGAGTTAACAACTGGTCCTGGGGATCACCTAAGGAATGATCGCTTCCCTTCTTGCGCATGGCGGCCCCTGAATGCCATGCGGCGAGCTGGCTGTATTGCATGGCTACCAGTTCTTGTTGCGAATACCCCAGAGCTGTTTGGAAGTGCGGGTTTGCGGAAAGAATTTTCCCAGAAGCATCCAGCATGGCCAGCGGAAATGGAACGGACGCGAGCAGCAATTCTGCGGTGTAGGTCGACGAATGGACCATTTCAACAGACCGGCGGGCCTGCTCCGCGTTAACCATAAGGTCAAGCAACAGATTGGCCTGAACCGCGAAGTCCGAAGAACATGCGATCTCGTGGTGACGGGAAGCAAGGATGAGAACCGTCTGGCCAAACCCATCCTGGCTGTGTGGGAAGACTGTCATCGAGTTGATGGAAGCACAGTGAGCGCTTTCAGTGGAAACAGGCGCAGTTTCTTTACGGTGCCAGCATGCCGGAATGCTCTGACCCACCTTTTCCAGAAGTCCGGGAAAACCGTTGAGGCTGCCATGTAAGAACCGCAGTAGAACAGACTTCGGCGAGGACGGATGTACCGGTTCCAGGCGGCCCCCATCCAGAAGATGCAACCATGCTACGTATTCACAGTTATGCAGGCGCGCGAACGCATCAATGCCCTTCCGAACTGGATCATACGCATCCTGGCTATAAATCGATGAGCGATTGGCCAGCTTGTTAAACCCATGGTTGGTTTCCTTCAGTGACCTTGGAACAAACGGTCGATGAGTGGAGTGTACCTTTGCAATCTTGTCCATAAGATCCTCGATTTCGCTCACACGTCATGTCGACGTGTAACCCGGGGGGATTGAGTCGGAGGACTTCAGATCATTCAGATTTCTCAGCTATCACCAAATGCAAAGGCACTGCGGATTATGGACACTTACGATCGTTCCATTACTTCCAACAGATGCGTTCGCGATTAGCGTACACGAAGTACTTAGGAATTGCGCCTGAAATCGATAAATAACTACCTGTCAAATCAGACAGGTAAGGTAATATGTCACATTTCTATGGGAATCAGTAACATATCACCGTTTACTGTTCGATATGGAACAGTAAAATTGCCCGCGGGAAGCGCACTGCAATGCCTGAAGTAAGTCACTGCTGATTTTCTTTTTCAGGACATATCCGTCTCCAATAATTCTTGCGATGGATATATAGTCCTCGTCCTGTATTAGTGTTAGAAAAATAATTTTCGTAGTACATTTCGCATTTTGTATAGCTCGCGCTACCATCAAGCCATCCATGCGAGGCATGGATATATCCAGGATGGCAAAATCGGGACGGAGTCGAAGCACTTGTTCGAGAGCCTCCAACCCATCGCAGGCCGTTGCCACGATGTCGTAGGTATCGGACAGCATAGTGCGCACACGCAAGGTCACGCTTGCGTCATCATCCGCACACACCAACGTCGCCCGATGCAAAGCTTCTTGCACGCTGTACAGCCTCCGCATCCTCATCCTGCTGCGACGGGCCTTCGTCCGCAACTGTGCACAAATACAGTCCACGCACTGTGATTCCGGTGGCCCGGCCGAGGAACCTTTTTTGGGGATCGTAGTGAAGCATATCGGATTCCGGCACTCCTAGAAAAGCCTACGTGTCGCCTTCCCGACATTTGGGAGCTTCGCCGGGTGCTTGGCGATCTTTCCCCGCCTCGTGCTGTTGAGGAGTCTTAAAAATCCACGTCCAGGCCAGTGCAATGGCAGATAGCGCAACCAGGAGCGACGCCCAGATAAACGACACATAATCACCAAGTACGCCGACACCGGGCACCCCTGGCTGCGTATTGCGAAGCGCCGGCAGGCCGAAAATCAGCGAGATGGATAAGGAAAGAGGAAGCAGGTCAAACTGCATACCCGGGCGCGTTGCCTTAATCGCCATAGCAGTGATGCTGACGGCCAACCCCATCATCGTAATCATGATCACCAACGACGAGAAAATGACATTGTTCGCACGCCGCGCGGAAATTTCGGTGCGCGTCAGCTTCTCCACATCGTCATGCGTGATGGATCCTTTGAATTTGAATTGCGGAATAGACGCGCTCACCCTCTCCAGAACCGGCACTGGAATATCCTTTTCCAGATCGCCTGCACTTACCACGAGGCCTCCTGGCTCTATTGGATCCGACAACACTTCCGGGCCGCCGAAAGGTATTTTTGCGGGCGCGTGCACCGACTTTTGGCTCACCAGAACATCAAGGTCTGCGCGGTATATGTCGAAGGGATATCTGTTGCTATCTCCCACAAGACTGACAGCCGCATCAAATGGTTCGATTCGCTCTCCTTTTGGGAAGCGGATTGTCTGCTGACCCGCTACGGAATTCAACAGCAGCGTCAAATCCTGCGCGGGCCGGTTACGATCAATCGCGAATTTTCCCCTTGGAATCAGGCGAATGCGTTCATAGAGCAACGCCTTCACGGGATCGATATCCGTGACATGAACGTCGATCTGCACATAATCCTCGGATGATGCCGTTTCTGTCAGCGTTATCGCTCTCCGAGTCTCCTCCGTTTGGCTCGACCAGAGCGAAAAGAGATACAACGCGGCCAAGGCCAGGAAAACTGCGCCCCGCATTGTTCTGGTGAACCAATATCGATGTGTTTTCTCGCTTTTAGTGGCAGCAGATGCTGGATTGTTCTTTGACATCAGAAAGCCTCGCCCAGACTGACATAGGCTGCATGGCTGCTATCACCCCATGCATAATCGGCTCGGAGATTGATGTGGTTGCGTTTAGCGAGGACAAACCGAAGGCCGAACCCTCCCCCCGGTTCCGCATGTGAATTGCCAAAGCCACCCCAGTCATGCGCAACGGCTCCCGCTCCGGCAAATGCCGCGGCCCCGAGTCTCCAGAACAGCTCTCTGCGAAATTCCATCTGCCCTACCAACATGCGATTGTCGCGAAACTCTCCAATCTGATAGCCGCGAAGGTCTTTGGACATACCCAGCAGGCACACATCGTAGAACGGTGCTCCATCCGTCACCATGCAGGCAGAAGCACGGATCGCAAGGACGTTCTTCGGTCCCAGAGGAAGATACTTGTCATACGCTAGCGTCAGATTTTGATAGGTTCGCGCGCCCCCCAGCTGCGGGGCATAGAAATCTGCGAGCACATCAAAAAACGAGCCCTTCGTCGGATAAAACGAGCTATTGCTGGAATCTCGCTGCAGTCGGATTCCCAGCGCCGCCGTTCGAAGATCGACCGTAGACGGCAGCGGAATGGGAAGTTTGCCGGGATCCAACGTAGTTGAATTCAAGCCAGCAGTGCTGCTAATGATGTGATAACGCGGCCCCAAGTACCAGTCTCGATAAACGCGCACCTTCGGCTCTAAAAGGAAGGCTTTCGATGTCTGCGTGAGGGGAATACTCTTGCTGCCGCTATCGGCCCCAATACCGAAGAAGTTGTAATTGAATTTGCCACCGCCTACCGCAACTAATGTTCGGTATTTATCGTTGCGGAGGTGAATCTGACCGCCAGCACCGGCGAACCAACTTCCGGTTTCAGTGATAAAACCGGCGGCCCCAAATGCTGATGGCGGTGATTCTGCACTCCCATCCAGATTGACGGCGTAAATGACGCCAAGGCCGCCTCCATTTCCGATGGAAGGATTCACCAGAGGAATTGGAGCAATCGCAAATTCACCACGTTGCTTTTTCTTCTTTTGATCCTTCTTCTGTGAATCGTAAGCGCCCAGACCAAGACTTGCTCCTTTGCTCTTGTTACCTTCGTCGGCATCCACATTCGTTCCAAAGAGAATCGGTGAACCTTTGCTCTCAGGTGGAGGAGGCGCCGCGGGAGTAGCATTCTGCGCGCTTGACACGCGAGAAAGCAACACCATCGCCAGGACTAGTCCAGAACGAATTCCTGCCATAGAGGGCGTCCCCTTTCTCACGGATCTCTGGATGTGTTCACACGAGCGATAAAGGCGGGGCTGCTTTCTGCCACTGCACCCTGTCACCGTATCGGCGCACGCTGTTGCAGGCCACTGGCAGATTTGCCAGACATCTCCGTTCTCGTCACCGGAAGGACCACCCCACAGTCAACGAAGTACCGAGATTGTTCGCGGGTGCGGTCACCGTAGGCTGGTTATCGTAGTTATCGTAGAAGCTGCCGCGAACATAAAAGTCTTTATAAAACTTCACATACACATCTTCGTTCAGTGTCATTCTCAGTCGGCCAGCCTGCGAGATGCTGGGGTAAAGCCAGATTGTGGTATCAAAGTCTGTTGAATCGAAGCGAAAGGTGGAATACTGGACGGCCCACGCGGTATCAATGCTGTTGGAACGAGAATCCGTTGCCTCTGAGGAATTCTGCTCAACCGTGTAGGCGATACCGCCGATAAAGATGAGTTCCGTCTTGTTCGACTTGATTCCCTGGAATGCAACCGCTCCTCCCAACGAGGTTCGCAAGCTGATCTTCTGAGCTGAACTGGAGAGAAAATTAGCAATCACGCCATCTCCCCATCGTGATTGCCTGATCTGTGAAAAATACTCCGTCTTAACATCCGTTTCGCGAGTATTGTTTGTCTCCAATTGGCTAGTGAACTGCGTGCTTATCGTCGCTCCCAGGACATGCTTCACTGTTTGCGAGGCCAAACTTCCCTGTAAGGTCACCTGAGCCTGTGAATTGGACTGGGAAAAACTCATGCCCAGATCGACATTGCCACGCAGCCTTCGAAAAAAGTTCGAATTCGTCTCTTCAATGCTGACAACCAGATTGTGAGGTATGTCAGCCGATACGGGCCCTTCGACCTGAAGAACAGAATCAGCGGCATCCTGATGGATCGTTCCGCTGAATGTTCTTGTATTGCTATCAATGACAACGAACGATTGCAGCGATTGAATTTTTGCAATGCTCTTCCAGTCCAAAACAACAGTGGAATTTGCATTGGGCTGCTTAATGGTCAGCTGTCCCTTTTCAAGTGAGCGAATTTCGCACGTAATAACATCGCCGTTTTTCAACGTAATCGTGTCAGTACTTAGCCTATTCCCGGCACGAGCAGGCACTGCCATCATAATGATGGCGAGGATCAGCCAAAGCCAGGAGAAGCAGTACCTCGCATACCCCTGCCTATACTCCCCTGATGCAATACAACACTGCAGTCCACCGCTCCTGAGAACATTAAGTAGCACTGCTCCCTCCTACAGGATTCGGCGGCCCACGATCACGCAGGTTGCCACGCGTGTAGCAGCATCACATTGCAATTTCAATCCAGTCGCCACTGCCAGTTCTTACAGGTGCATCTCTCATCGTGGGTGCTATGCTCTGTGGTCAAGTAACGAGCAGTTCTATTGTGGGGTTGGGAAGAACGGGGTGTTCCTCGTAAGACTTCTATATTCTCGTCATGCATATTGGATCGCATGAGATTGAGAGCCAGCCTGGTTTCCTCTGACCTGTCCTGCAGGTACAAACGAACGCGGAATGATTTTGAGGTGGGAGAAAGGGGTACACCGTGAATCGGCCTGGTGTTCTAATTGCAGACGACCATATCCTCATCGCGGAAGCTCTACGAGCGCTTCTGGAGCCGGAATATCAAGTTTTGGACCTTGTGCATGATGGCAAGAAGCTACTGTCACGCGCCGTGGAACTGAAGCCGGAGATCGTGATCCTTGATCTTGGCATGCCTTTGTTGAATGGCATTGACGCTGGTCAACAACTGAAAAAGATTCTGCCGCGAACCAAGTTTGTTGTCGTCACCATGAATGAAGATCCAGATGTAGCTTCGGTCGCGCTGCACAACTGGGCCTCGGGCTATCTTCTGAAGAAATCCGCAGGCACAGAATTAAAGCGTGCACTTGACTTGATCTTGCGTGGAAGAACGTACGTTACGCCTTCCATTGCGCAACCACTCATGGATGAATTCATTCGCAATCCGAAGCCAGCCAAAGATAAAGAACTGACGCCGCGCCAACGCGAGGTCCTTCAACTTCTTGCCGAGGGACGTTCTATGAAAGAAGCCGCCGCAGTTCTCGATGTGGCAGTACGTACGATTGCATTTCACAAATACAAAATCATGGAAGAGTTCGGCCTAAAGAGCAACGCTGAACTAGTGCGCTTTGCCCTTCATGAACGCCTGGTTGCGGAGGATCCACGTTTTTCTTGAATCGCGGAAAGCACGACGTCGATCTGGTCCGCTCTTTACTTCTCTCTCTGTGTGTCTTCTTGATTCTTAGCCTGGACACTTCTCTTCGGCCCGCTCGTTGATCCCGTTGACCTGCAAGTTTTGACAGTATTGCTGCAAAGAAGTATCCCGATAGTGTTTGAGCACAAGAGGAGTTCGCTTCCGAGGAAGCAAATGGAGAGGCCCGCACATGAAAACATATCGCGCACTACTGTTACTCATTCTTGGCACGGCGCTTCCCGCGTTTGCCCAAAACAAAATCGACGACCGACTCGGAAACTCAGCCGAAGTGCTGCGCCAAATGCTCGCAAACAAGGATGCCATCCCGCAAAAGTATCTGAATCGCTCTGTCTGCGTGCTGGTCTTCCCCGCCGTTAAGAAAGTGGGCGTCGGCATAGGCGTTACCTATGGCCGTGGTGTACTTGTCTGCCGGAGCGGTGTGGATATGAATGGTGCCTGGTCTGCTCCAGCCATGTACAAACTCGACGTAGGCAGCCTAGGCGTGCAGCTGGGCCGCACGGAAACGGACTATGTCATCCTCATTGAAAATAAGAAGAGCGCCCTCAAGCTGCTTAGCGGCAAGCTGAAGTTGGGTGCCGATGCAACCGCCGTTGCGGGCCCGAGTGGTGCCAAAGCAGTCGGCGCCAACGACACTAATTTCGATATGTTGACATATTCCCGTGCAAAAGGTGGTCTGTTCGCCGGCGCTTCGCTCGGTAGTGCATCGATGGCAACCGACGACGATGCCAACAAGGCGGTGTATGGCAAGACCATCACAGCAACGGAAATTGTCCGCGAGGGCGGGGCGACCGTCACCCCAGCCGGCGAATCGCTCATCAAAGTCCTGGCAACCGCTTCCCCAAAAGGCCACTAACCGCAACGCATGCAGCGCCAGTGAGGCGGGGCGAAAGTCCAACCCACTGGCGCTTTTCTTGTGCCCACGACTCTGGCGCCTTCCTCATGCCCCGCATACAAATGTCTGGCTTAAAGCGTTTAGGTGTGTTTGCAACACCATTCCCTTTGATGCGATACTTGAGCTCTCGCCCACCGACCAAAGTAGCGAGCGCCGGGATGGCGGAACTGGCAGACGCAGCGGACTCAAAATCCGCCGAGGGTAACCTCGTGGGGGTTCGACCCCCCCTCCCGGCACCATAGAAAACAAAGAAGTTATACGAAATTGGCCCCTCGCTAGCGAGAGGCCAAAATTGTTTGGTGGGTGTTTTAGTAGCTGGCCGTTTAATGGAGCAGGGCTTGTAGTAGGAGCTTCTGCAGATTGTGGAGACCAAATCTCTGACGAGCGGTTTTACATCGTACGACCGTCGAAGCGCGAGGCGGTTCAAGTCTGGCTTGGAGCTTTAGTGCTTCCCAAGACAGAACCTTAACTTGGAGCGCGAAATTGTTTCTAACATTCCTATCTCTTACGCCGTGACGTGGCTTTGGCGTTCAGCGCGAGAATGCACGTGTTGCGCTGGCGAGATGGATGCGTCGCCAGAGATCACATAGGCAATGGCTGCACCTACAAGAGCGGGAATTAAGAATCCGTGGCCACCCGTTGTTTCCGCCATGAACACTACCGCCGCCAGCGGGGCTTTGTATGCTGCCGAAATGAAAGAGGTCATCCCTACTGCCTCATATAGCCCCAGGGTCTGCGTGTGAACGACGCTCTGCCCAAACGCGGCGCCGAGACTTCCACCACTTAGAAACAGTGGAACGAACATTGCGCTGACGCCGCCCACTCCTAGTGTGCAGGCAGTTGCTGCGAGCTTCATCAAGGTAAAGAACAACAGTTCTGGCGTGGAATGATTCTGCCCAATGATCATCCGCACTGCTTCGTAATTGGGGCCAAGCGGAACAAGTGTCCCAGGATAGAAATGCAGGAATGCAAGACCACATAGTGCCGTCGCAAATCCGCCGATTCCCATCTTGATCCAGTGCGCAACAGGGCACTCGACGACGAATCGACGGAGTCTGCGGAATGTGATGACAAAGGTCATGGCAATCAGACCAATCAACATGCCCAACAGCGCACACCACACAAGGTCTTTGGGCACATACGAAGACGAAGCCGTGAATGCGAAGAGCGGTTCACTCCCGAAAAAGACACCGAGTGTCATATAGGAAACGACAGACGCAATCAGAGATGGCACAAGCGCTTCGTGCGCCATATCGTCTTTGTATGGCATTTCCAATGCAAATACGATGCCCGTGAGAGGTGCGCGGAATACCGCGGACATGCCTGCCGCTGCGCCACAGAGCAACAGGATGCGACGATGACGCGGCGTAAGTCCCAGCCTTGAGATTTTGGACAATCGCGACCACACCCACGTGCCGATGGCCGCTCCGCCATAGATCGCAGGGCCTTCCAACGCAGCGCTTCCACCAGAACCAACCGTAGTGATAGCCGCGATTAACTTCACAGGCGTCGAACGCAGATCGATCTTCCCATTGTTCTCGTGGTACATCTCGATCACTTCTTCTGTGGAATGCAGATTGGGATCAGGCGTTCCAAACTGCATCAGCAGTCCGGTAACAATACCGCCGAGAGTCAGGCCAGGAATGATCATCCAATGATGCGCAAGATACAGAGCAAGCATGCCAGGCCAGACGTAGCGCAGCAATACAGTTGCGACCGCAGTAATTCCCAAGCCCGCAGTGACTCCAACGATGGGAGCTACGATCAACCAGCGATGGAGATTCCGCTCATAGGCGCTGGAAAGATCTTCGTGCACTAACGGAAGAGAACGGCTTAACCAGCCTGCCCGGGGCTTTTCGATTGTCACTCTATGTCTCCTTCGAATTCGCCATCGAACAAGACAATCTTGTGGAGCGAGGCGATGAGTTCAGGCGCCCATTGGCGCAGTTCGCGCGCGTGGGCTCTGGAGAGTCTCCCCAGCATTTTCTTACCGGAGGGCGTCAGTTGCAGAATCACAAAGCGGCGATTTTCTTTCAGCTTGTCGCGTAGTACAAGGCCGGCAGCTTCGCATCGCTTACAGAGTTCGACCGCGCTGTTGTGTTGCAACTGTAGACGCTCAGCGATATAGGCGATTGTGACAAGCGTATCTGCGGGTGCGCCTGCAACCTGCAGCAAAAGCTGATGTTGCTGCGGGAGGAGTCCTGCTTTTTCCGCAGCAAGCTCACTGTAATGCAGAAAGCGGCGTAAATCTGCCCGAAAGGCTGCCAATGCTATCGTCAGTTGCTTGTCTACTGAAGTCGGCTTCACGCATATATCGTATCACGATATATGCGTGAAGCTATATTGCTCTCTCTGCCGCCTAGAACCAACGGCGCATGCGGAAGAACGCAAGAGGAAGAACGATTGATAAGAGCATTAAACCGAGAGCAAAAGGGTAGCCGTGGGCCCAGTGCAATTCTGGCATATGCTCAAAATTCATTCCGTAAACGGAACCAATGAGCGTGGGCGGCAAAAAGATCACCGCCGCCACGCTCAGCGTCTTCATAATTGCATTCTGCTGAATGGAGATGAGCCCAATATTGGAGTCAAGCAGAAATTGAATCTGCGTCTGAAGAAAGTTGTCGTGTTCCAGTAGCGACTGCACATCCAGCGTGAGCGTTTTCAGCCTTGTATCAAGAGCTGCATGGCTCTCAATTTCAAGCTTCAAGAAAGGGAGAGCGCGACCGATACTGTGGAGGCTTTGGCGTACACGTGCTGCGAGTTCACCTGCATTCCCAATGCGTGTCAGGACCTGGCTTAAATCCTTTGCTGCGATGCTTTCCATGGTCGACGATGTATCGCGCGAGAAGATCTCAAGCGAGATGGGATCCAGCGCATCGCCAATTTCTTCAAGGATGTCAGCATCACGGTCGACCATCGTTTCCAACAGGCAGAGCAGCAAGGACTGCGACGATGGAAAGGCCTGCTCAGGCTTATGTGTCCGTGCGAGAAACTGCGCAAAGGATCTTGGTTCTGCGTACCGCAACGTGATGAATTGCTGCCTCACTAGTACGAGTGTGAAGCTCGTCAGCCCTGGCTCTCCCCGGCTTCCCCGCTCCACCGCGCGGACAGTGACGTAGGTGGCGTCGCCTTCGTGGTAGAGCGCGCTACTACTCTCTACCTCACGCATCTCTTCGCGAGTCGGAATCGTGATCTTTAATTCTGCTTCTACGCGTTGCTCTTCTTCGGCAGAAGGCGCATAGAGGTCAATCCATGCCGCATCCTTCAAATCGCCTTCTGCACCGATCTCCAACTGACCCGCGCGATCGTAGTATGTCGTTATCATTCTGTGGAGGAAGCAGCCTTTCTCTCTGAAAACCGAAACGGGTTGAAGGACGTATGCCGATCGAAACTTTCCCCGCCTTCGATTCGCTTCAGAGCATAGATGACGGCATACGTCAGCGGTGTTGCCAATACTTCATATCCAACTTTCAACGCATAGCTGCTGAGGATCATGAAGAACATCGTTCTTGCGGGAATGATGCCGCCAAACGTGAGCACTACCACCAGGCTTGTGTCGATCGCTTGTCCAACGACGGTGGAACCCACGGTGCGCGTCCACAGCCAGCGCCCGTTTGTCAGCAACTTCAACCTGGCCATGACGTAGCTATTTGCGAATTCTCCGAACCAGAAGGCCGCAAGACTCGCAACAAGGATGCGAGGAATGAATCCGAAAACCGTTGAGAAAGCCTCCTGATTATGCCAACCGGGATCGGCAGGAAGCTTGATCGTCAGCGCCGCAGCAACATATAGCAACGCCGTCGCAAAGAAGCCAAGCCAGATGGCACGCCGCGATGCAGCATATCCATACACTTCCGTGAACACGTCTCCAAAAATGTAGGTGATGGGGAAAAGCAGAATCGCACCCGAAACCGGCAAACCGCCAATGCGGCATATCTTCTGCGCGAGAAGATTCGACACCAGCAGAATGACGACGAATGCCACCTGTAATACGTCCAACAAACGGCGAGAGGGCTGACTGTGCGTGTGGGTCATTTGCGTTCCACTGGAGACTAGCACCGTTCCCAAGAAGAACGTTTCGCAAATTTTGACATCGAGCGCAGATACGACTAATCTTGGAAATGGCACAGCGCGATCTCGCGCTTGAGTGCAGGTGCGTCCCCGTCGTCCAGTGGCCCAGGACACCGCCCTTTCACGGCGGTAACACGGGTTCGAATCCCGTCGGGGACGCCATATCCAATCAACAACTTAGCTCCACAATCGACTCCGCGTCTGAGGAGACGGTCACGCTGTGGTCACGATTTTTCTTTCTTCGCGCCAGCGTCTTCCGAAGGCGTGCCATACGCTTTATCCAAAAGCTTCACTGCATCCGAAAGATATGCGGGACTGAGATGCTGATAGCGTGCTGCCATACGCAAATCCTTGTGGCCCAAGAGCAAGGCAACTGTGTGAATGTCTGCGCCGTTCATCCTCATCCATGACGCTGCTGTGTGTCGCAGATCGTGGAATCGAAAGTCGTGTATCTTCACTTCCCTGCAGGCACGCAAGAACGCCAACGAAACGTTGTTTGGACTCATCTGAAGGTCAGCGAAGAGGCGATCACCACCACCTGCTGAACCGCGATTCAACGAGTTCAAGACGTTCATCGCAAGGTCGTTCAAATAGACGATACGGGCCGCCCCATTCTTTGTCTGCGGAAGGAGTATCCTGCGCCCCTTCACGTCCAAATCCATCCAGCGCAGACCGAGGATCTCCCCGCGACGCATGCCAGTTGTTGCTGCCAACGCAGCAATAGGACGGAGCCACTCAGGACACGCTACAAGCACAGCCCGCAGTTCAGTTGGCTGCAGGTAACGAATACGTCCAGGCGGGGTCTTGGGAGGTTTGACGCCTGTCGCGGGATTGCTCGCTATCAACTCCCACTGCACTGCCAAACCGAACAAATGCTTCAAAACATTCAACTCTTTCGTGACGGTTGCAGGTGCAACCTGTTCACTACGATCCGTTACATACGCTTGGATATCCGCGCGACGTATTGAAGCAATGCGCTTCGTTTTGCCGAAGGCCGGAATGATATGGCCCGTCAGGATCCCCACTTCGCGTACATAAGCAGCCGGTGTCAACCGAGCCCTTTGATGCTTCAAGAACCGGGTTGAAACGCTACCCAGCTCTTCATCCGTAGGTGGTGTATAACCAAGCGTCAGAATCTTCTCGACTCTCGCCTTCTCTGCGTGCAGCAACACGCGTGCCTGCTGCAATGTGTGCGCCTGCAGTTTCCGCTGTCGCCTTCGCCCAGTTGCATCGGTCCATGATGCCCAGAACCCCGCGCGATCCTTCCGCTGATAAATTCCATCCCTATCGGGCTTCTTTGTTCTTGCCATGAGCGATTCTCTTTTCTGCCGCGTCAATTTCGGGGCGATGTCGTGTTACCCAGTTACCGGTCAATGAACACTCTTTTCCCTTACGCTCGCATTCCATACGCATCTGATTCGCAATCGCCTTCGAATCAGTTTTCTTCCGTTTGGAACGCAAACGACGCGCGCACAAGGCTGCCATCGCAATCCATTCAGTTTCTTCTTTCTTGCGACGCTCTTTCTGCAGCTGGTCGGATGCGTCGCCAGATTTCTTGCAAGCTGCGCAGAAGACGCCTTGAGCGATTCCCTCCCTCGGCATTCTTTGGCGCACCCAATAAGCCGCGCAGTAGTCACAGCGCGCAAGCTGAGATCTTTGGCTGCTGGCGAACAGTTGCAAAAACCGCCTGTGAGCATCATCTTTCCCCATCTTCTGAGGGCGGACCGAACCGGAGATAGAAGGCATTGAAAGGGAAATTCCAATGAGTTCCTCAGATGTGATCACCAAATGCGGTCTCTGTTTGTTCACGAAGGTGCCGAACCTGCGCACCGGATCAAGGTCGAAATCCAGACAACGATTGCGTGGATAATCAACGCCATCTTTACGCCCGCTGTTGATCCAAAGATCGACCAATGTCCGAAGTGTGGACTCGTACGTCGTCAGATGCTTTGACATGTTGATCTTTGACCGCAGTCTATTGAGATCGGAAGCAACGGCCTCCTCCACGGTCAACATGTCCGCGTGAGACTCACCAACAATCAGATCGCGGATAGGAACTAACCTCACTTCTGCCTCCCCCGTTTTTATGATGTTTTTAGTTTATGCAAAATACTACAAAATAGTACCAATCTTTGCACGTTTGGCCCAGACACTGTTTTCAGAGGTTAGGAACTATGGCCAACCGCATGTACATCTCCGTTGCAGAGGCGGAGGAACTGACTGGAATTTCACAGTGGACTTGGCGCGCATGGGCCTACAACGGCAAGTGCGCAAGCGTGAAGACCGGTAGCCAGAAACAGGCTCGCCTTCTTATTCCGGTGACGGAAGTGGACCGTCTGATGACGGCAGGGCTACGTCCAGCAATTCATCTTCACCGGATGGACGGATCAAAGAAATCCCACAGCCGTCTTTGTGGACGTAGCGCAAACGAAGGGGACGGCAAAGATGAATAGCGTGGATATGGCATCCCTGCTTCGTGCACACCGGACTGGCAATGGGAAATGGGTTGCGCGTTGCCCCGCACACGCCGACAGTTCGCCGAGTCTGAGCATCCGTGAAGGGCGTGACGGACGCGTGCTGCTGCACTGTTTCGCAGGCTGTGATGTGGAAGATGTGTTGAACGCACTCGGGCTCGCAATGGGCCACCTGTTTGCGGGGCCTCCGCCTTCGGCCACAGACGTAGCCAGAATAGCCCTGGAGAGAGAAACCCAGCTTGCGCAGGAGAGGGCTGTGCGGTCCGAGTATCTTCGCGCGGCTGCGACGTACCGGGGTCTGGTTCGTGCGACGGATGCAATCGGGGAGAAGCTGGCCCACACGCCGAACGGCACACCGGAGGCTAATGAACTGGCGCGCCTCTTTCACAAAGGCCTGGCGCGTCAACGCACGCTCGAAAGCGAATTCTTTGGAGAAACGCATGAAGATCTTTAAAGGGTTGAACGGAGATGACGTATTCGGCGCAGCCGATGACGACGAGACATTCGGGGACCTGAAGCGTCTTATTGACGAGCCTTCACCGCTCGAACTCCACCAGTCCGACGACCACCTCATCTGGGCGGAACCCGAAAATCTGGGTCAGGGATTGCCCCCTGTTCCTGCCTTCAATGTGGAGCTTCTACCTACGTCTCTACGTCCGATGGTTGAAGACGTTGCAGATCGGATGCAGGTCCCAGCCGATTTCCCTGCCGTCGCAGCTGTTGCTACGCTTGCGGGTCTGTGTGGAAGACGGGCAACGATCCAACCAAAAGAACACGATACATCGTGGAAAGTGACCCCGAATCTGTGGGGTGGAATCATCGCATCCCCCGGACTGAAGAAGAGCCCGGTGATTGCGGCCATTACAGCTCCAGCACGCGCGATCGAGAAGGAATTGCGGATGGCGGGAGAAGTAGCTTCGCGTGAATACGAGGAGGCAGTGGAGCGAGCAAAACTGGAAAAAGAGGCATGGGCTACGCAATTCAAACAGGCCATAAAGAAAGGACAGGAACCGCCCACCAGACCTGAGATCAAGATGCCCGCACCTACGCAGCGCAGGTTGCTGGTCTCAGATGCGACACCGGAGTGTCTTCAACGGATAATGTCGGAAAATCCGGCGGGCGTCATGGTCATTCGAGATGAACTAGCAGGCTTCCTCGCGGGCTTGGAGCGCCAGGGTCGCGAGATGGAGCGAGCTTTTTACCTCGAAGCGTGGAACGGCGATTCGCATTTCACAATGGACCGTATCGCACGCGGGACGATTCACGCAGAGCATTGCTGCGTAAGCCTGTTCGGTGGCATTCAGCCAGGCAGACTGAATGGGTATCTCGCCGATGCCCTCCGCGATGGCCCCAGTAACGACGGTTTGATGCAGCGCTTTCAGCTACTAGTATGGCCGGACGTTCCGTCTGCATGTGCATACAGAGACCGCGTTCCTGATTTGAGAGCACAATCAACCGCGGAGGAAGTGTATCGTCGCGTCGCAGCCATGGACGAAGCGAACCCGCTCCTGCTGAAGTTCGACCCTGACGCGCAAGCTCTGTTCGTTGACTGGTTATCGAAGCTTGAGCAGTACGTCCGCTCTGAAGATCTCAGCCCCCACATGCAGGCACACCTGGCAAAGTATCGCTCCTTGATGCCCTCCCTCGCACTCCTCTTTTCCCTTGCGGACGGCGAATTAGAACACGTGAGTCTGCGTCATGCTCAACAGGCAGCTGATTGGTGCGAATACCTTGAAGAGCATGCGCGGCGCGTTTACGAGTCCCGCATTTCGCCAGAAAGACTCGCAGCAATTTCGCTGTCAAAGAAGCTTTCTGGTGGCTGGAAGGCCGATGAAGGAACATTCACCGTCCGCGATGTGTATACGAACGACTGGAGCGGTCTCAACAGCGCTGAACAAGTCCGCGCTGCGCTTACCGTCCTGGAAGATGCTGGTTGGGTTGTGCGGAAGAAGGTTGAATCCAAGATCGGCAGGCCGTCTGAAGTCTATGCAATCAACCCTCACATCTGGAAGCGCACATAATGGTCTCTACTCGATGGCTCGACTGGCGTCCGCGTGATCGAAATCCAGCAACGTTCAACGAAACGGAACCTGCAAAACCCTCAGAATGCACTTCTGAAGGTTTTGATGGTCCCGTTCCGGTAAAGAATTGCCCAAATTCTCCCAGTGAACCGAACCTCGATCCGACCCTTTGGCGTGACGACTTCGACCAGTGGCGACAAGAACGTTGCATCCATCGCGTGGGCAAAGACGATTGGGGAGGTATCGCCGATCTACACATTGACTTCGCCGAATGGTGCTTTCTTCGCGATTGCGTGTCCTGCACGCGTACAACATTTGAGTGGCTACTACTTGACGGTGATTTCCCAATCAATGACGGGCTCGTGAAAGGCTTAGTGCTGAAGCGGACAGTTGTAGAGCTTGGTTACTCACACCTCTTGTCGCTGTGAGCCAAACAAGCGCCGCTTCCACGCAGCAATCTAGGACTTCGTCAGAGGTTTTACTTGGACCTCTACTCGCTGAATCTTTTTGCCCGGATCGTTCACTATGGGCTGTGCCACCAGATATTCGAATTCGATTCGGTCGTGCAATTCGCTGTATACGCGAAGCGCAGAAGGTCAATCAGGAGGAAGCCGCCGAGCGTTGTGGCTTGCACAGGACGTATTACAGCGGCTCAAAGCGGCTTGGAACGTGGCATTCGTAATCTATCTTTGGTGAATATTGAACGAGTATCCAAAGGGCTGAACATAACGCCCTCCTGGGCTCTTCAGTAAACCTTAATCCGGACAGTTAATATCCACGTTCTTGCGCGCGCGAATCGTGGAACAGCCGCCAGTGACAGAACTGGTTTTCGTTGGGTAGCGATGATTACACGGAGACGGGATGGGTAGATTCCCCAGTAGCGACGGATCACCCTAGCCTGATTCCCCATCCGAACATCTTGGCTTCGCGTAGCCCCTTCAGAAGCGACTGCAATAGTATTTGCTGTTCGAGATTGCAAAGCTCCGCAGTCGCCACTTCGGCGATTCACGTTGCGTGCGCCGGTTGATAGCGCTAAGAACATTCGAAGTAAGAGTGGACCACGCAGTACCCCAGAATGCCCCGTCCGTTTTCCTGCGAACTGTTCGCACGCGGGGCCGTTCGCATACGCCACACTGCTTATTGCTGCGCATGCATAACCCAATTCTGAAGTGCGATTGGATTGCGGGAACTCCGGGTAGGTTCCAACGCGCGCATTTCGACTACCGCGATCTGTCACTCAGTAGGGAACGCGTTGCTTAGTCTGCGAAATTTCCCACGCTGAGGTGACGAAGAACTTCATTCCGAAGTTCGTGCATCCTCATCGTCGTCGTCAAAGTCTCCAGTTGTACTTAGGCCGATTTCTCCATCATGAGTTCGGAAGAAGATCGGTTGGCGCTCCTGTAGTTCTTCCGTTCTACAGAACAGGGTTTCCACGTCGCCAGCAGACATCACCATCCGAATGAGTCTCAACCACTGGTCCTGATAAAGATGCGGAACTTGTTGAAGGCCCGGCGCAGGATGCGCATCCCCAACGCCTTCCCATTGTTCACCTCTTCTAAAAAGCATTGCTCACTCCACTCGGCATTCTCGGTTGTCCGTTTCCACATACTAATACTTATCGTCTCTGTACTCATAGTATTCCCCACAAAAAGATGAAAGAGTGCCTAAGGATCCCAAAGCGCTGTTTGGCGAGTCGGTGCGTATGCACAGGCATCAACTGGGATGGACACAGGAAGAGCTGGCAGAGGCCGCTGGACTACACTTCACCTACATTGGCGGGATTGAACGTGGGGAGCGCAATGTCGGGCTGCTCAACATCGTGAATATCGCGAGAGCATTAGCAGTTCCGGTCAGCGTGCTTACGGCAAGTCTGAAATAGGAACACCCTACCATTCCCTTCGAATCGACAAACGTCCATCGGCGACGGGCTCTCTAGCCTTTCCATGGCCGAGTGTCACGGAAACAGCCAGTTCGTCATCCCGTGGCGGAACCGAAGATCCAACGGCAGGATGTTCGACAACAAGCGGACGACCGCAACTGCATTTTGAGAAAGGCACGGCGCCGGAAAAGAAACGCCGTGCGTCTGCACTATTTGCTGTACGAGATACCGAGCCCAAATCCAGCAGTATAGGGCGTATTGATTGGCACCGTCGTGATGGTCGTGGGAACGGTGCCTCCGACGGAATAGCCCTTGCCGACAAGGGCCTCCGTACCAATATGGGCTCCTGCCGTAACCAAAAGAGTACGATAGAGACCGATCGATGGGCCAATGAGATATTCAGCTGACGATCCGCCTGCACTCTGGCTGCGAACGTTCGCCGCTATTCCGAAGCTGGCATAAAGAGAAACATTCTGTTTCTGGAAATCTTTGAAACGCATGTTCACGAGAGCCAGGGGAAGCGGATGGAACTTTGAGTCAGAGGTTTGAATGATTGTATTGGTCGTGCTAGCGACACCTCCAACCGTTGGTGTGGGCACGGTTTCATACTCGAAATCAGGAATAGTGGAGAATAGGACACCCGCCGAAATAACAAACGGCGTGGCGCAGTCAATCGTTATCGCAAGGACCTGCACCGAAGCCGGATTTGCAACACCGGGAGTCAATTCGACCCGACTAAGAATGAGCTTGTTGGAGCTTCCACCGGGAGCTGACGCATCGCAGAATGCCTTGGCGTCAATGGCGAAAGGGTTTGGCTTCGACCTATCCGCTTGAAAAGCGGTGTATTGGACCACGGCTTGGCTCATGCGGTCCCTCCATGCAGAAAGCTCTTCCCTCGCGGCCAAGAACGCTGAGTACTGTGCGGACGTGGGAAGTAACAGGCTCACAGCTGAAAGAGCATCGCTGTTCTGGGTCGTTGCGGTTTCGACCCTTGCGGGCAGCTGTGCCAATGACGCGTAGTCGTCGGCAGCTTCGATGATCAAGGCGGCGAGTGCCTGGTTTTCTGAGTCGAACGCGGCTTTTTGTTTCATCGTTGGAGCATGGTGCTCTTGGAAATCTGCGTAGGCATCCTGCAAGTCGCTCTGGATTTTGATGAGCGCCGTGCGTGAGCTTTGGATTAGAGGAAGTTCCGTTAACGCGTAGCCAGATAGCTTGGAAGCCTCTATAGCAAACTCGCGCACCAGATTCGCGAGAGCCGCCTGGACCTGGTTGATATCACTAAAATCTGCCCATGTTGCACTAGCGCCGGTTTGCATTGCAGATGTCGGAGTCAACTGAACCTTCAAATCTTCAACTAGCTGATCTGACGGATCACGTGAATTTGCCAGATAGGCGACAAGCGCCGCCTTTCCTTGCGTGACACGAGAAATGCTCGTGTTGGTGTCGGCTTGTAAACTCTGGAGAGCGCTAACCCTATCAGAAAGAGAAATGATCGGTCCTTCGAAGAAGTCGTGCTGCCTTTTCCAATCGTCATGCATAACACCGTAGGCTTGACGAGCCTCACTCCCTCGATGGATCACATTCGCGATAGGAGCGAAGGGATCGGACACGGCTACACCACCGTGTAGTTTGAGGAGTTCATTCGATTGACGGTCTTGAAGCGCTCGTTTGGACGCGACTGTAGAACTAGATGTCCCGGATGTGTCGGTAGCTGCAGTAGCCACTGCTCCCTTAAGTTGATTTGGCGCTACCGAAGATGGTGACGTTGGGAGGGTCTGCAGAACCCCTGACAAAGCGGGAGCAGGGTTTACAGTCAAGACACTTGCGAATCCGTAACGGTATCGAATCGTATTGAGGTTAGTTGCCCGAACCTTCGTATTTCGATGCAAGACTTCGCCCGTATATGTCTGCGAAGCCATGTTGTATTCTTTGACCTTTTCCGCTGCGACAGTCAGTGCCGGTGCGAGGAAAGCGGCCATCAGGATGGATAGATTCCGAGTAACACAAAACATAAATGTCGACCTCGAGTGAGATAGCAGAATCCGTCTCTACTACACGGCTGCATTCTCTGAAGCGACAACCAAGCGGAAATGGGGACAAGTCCAAGTAGAAATTTCGGGGCACCCTTGCTTGCTGAGCCGTTGTTAGCACTACATTCGGAATGTGGGCTATCTCGGAGGAATTCTCCGGCTCAATCGTGCCTTGGTTAGGTCACGGTTGCCCCAAACGCCGCAAATGACATGACCGGTCCGATTCCAGCTCACGGACATAAATGACCGCCTCCTAGGACTCAAAGCTCACCATAGCCAATTCATAATCTTTAGAAGTCGATGCACCCATCTGGACGGCCCTTTCGCTGAGTTCCAAACCTCAACAAAGATGGAAAAGAAACAAGTCCGTGCCCGATTTCTCGGTATAGACTGTGTGCGTTTCACAAACTTTCTCTACGCGGCGAGTTCATCGTGAACACCGTTCCCGGCGACATCACACGTCTTCTTTCTGAACTCAGGAATGGTCGGCGCTGTGCTGAAGAGCAGCTTATCCCACTCGTTTACGCGGAATTGCGCCGCATTGCCGCGACCAACCTCCGTCGCGAACGAGCGCATCATTCTCTGCAACCTACAGCGTTGGTTCACGAGGCATATGTGCGCCTCGCCAATATCGACTCCGTCGATTGGCGGGATCGAGCACACTTCTACGCGATCGCATCGACTCTTATGCGTCGCATACTTGTTGACCATGCGAGGGCCAACAAGGCGCAAAAGCGCGGCGATGGTAAGCAGGCGATAGAAATCAACGAGGCAATTTTGGGGACCGGCCCTCGTGTCATGGAGGTGCTCGTTGTCGATGAGGCGTTGCGCCGTCTTGCGGACCTCGATCAGCGACAATCAAAGCTCGTGGAACTTCGATTCTTTTCGGGAATGACCGAGGAAGAGGCAGGCGATGTTCTAGGCGTTTCGGTTCGCACCGTGAAAAGAGATTGGCGTATCGCGCGCGCTTGGCTCTCCAAAGAATTGGGAGGATGAGGCTGGCGACGATCAATGACTCCGCAACGCTGGAAACAAATCAACCAAATCTTCCATGCAGCAGCTGACCTCCCTTCTATCGACCAAGAGGCATTTGTCCGAGCGTCTGCCAAAACCGATCCAGATCTTGTGGATGCCGTGCTCGAACTTCTCGGTGCCGATCGTGAGACGGGAAGCTATTTGGACCGTCCGGCTCTCGCTGACCTGCGATTGGCTGAGTCTTTGTTCCCGATAACTCTGATGTTAGGCGATACCCTCTCATCTCGCTTCCGCATCGAGTGCGAGCTTGGTTGCGGAGGTATGGGTCGAGTCTTCAAGGCATATGACACAGAACTCCGAGTTCACATTGCACTCAAGATCATTCGACCCGAGTTTGCGGCCGACGTTGCAAGTATCGAACGTTTTAGACAAGAAGTCCGTCTTGCTCGTGCAATCACACACCCCAACATCTGCCGAACCTACGATCTGGAACGTGACACGATAGCCTCCGCAGATGGCCGCTCAGCTGATGTCCTCTTTCTGACGATGGAGCTTCTAGATGGAGAGACGCTGTCTCATCGCATTCGCCGCAGCGGTGCGATCTCAGGCGATGTCTTTTTGCACATCGCCGGCCAGATAGCCGCGGGACTCGACGCAGCTCATCGGAGCGGAATTATTCATCGCGACATCAAGCCCCAGAACATATTCCTTGTCGACACCCACGAAACGCTGCCGCGCGTCGTTATCACAGATTTCGGTCTAGCCCGTTCTCACTTCAATGTTGACGGAACATTTGCGCCCTCAATTACGGCAGAACCTGTCGGCACCTTCTCTTATATGGCTCCTGAACAGATCAACGGGTCTGCAGTCACTCCAGCGGTCGACGTTTACGCCTATGGTCTCGTGATCTTCGAGATGCTTAGCGGCCGTGTAGCTTTTCCTGCCGAGAACCTCATCTCCAGCCTCACACGACGCCTGAAGGATCCCACCTCCGACGCAAATCTGAACATCGCCGGAGTTCCCTTGCTTTGGATGGCCACGATCCATCGATGCCTGGATCTCAACCCGGAACATCGCTTTCAATCGGCAGGTCGAGCAGCTTCCGCTTTGCTGGGCAAACAACGTCCGAGACCTTCATTGAGCCTGAAAACAAGGGTTTGGAAGGGACTGCTGATTTGTGTCGCTGTTTTGGCCCTTTCTTTCCTCGGTTACCGCTACTACTCCATAGAGGCAGCCAAATCGTTGCCAAAAGGGACGTTGCTATATCTCGCCCCCATGGAGAATCGCTCGGAGAATCGCTCAATGAATAATCTAACGGAACTTTTGCGATCAAGCCTGTCTCAGTCAGCGCATACCAATCTTTTGGATCAAGGGCGCGAGGCCGATATTGTGCAGCAGATGAAAATCTCACACGGGAGGCGGATCGATGCTGCCGCAGCGCGAGAAATCGCCATGCGCGCCGGTGCGGCGCGTCTCATCTTGGCATCTGTTTCCGGCTCCGATACCAAAGGTTATCAACTCAATATTGATATTCAAGAACCAGACAACACTCCCATTCGATACCGGGAACATTGGACTGCTCGCTTCACTTGGAGGGCTGCCAGCTCGACAGAGCTTCCCTCTGACTTCTTCGCTTCGATACGAGATGCCGCAGACTGGATCCGTCATAATACCGGCGAGTCCGCGAACGATATTGCACGACTGAATACACCCCCCGAAGACGTGACCACGAGCCGTTGGGAAGCACTTGCACTATTTGCAGAAGCCCAAGAATTCGCACGCCTAGGACAGCATGAGGAAGCGATCATCTCGCTTCAAAAGGCCACGAAAATTGACCCGAATTTTGCTCTCGCATACGCACGTCTCGGAGACCTTCAAGCATCCATCAACCGCACCAACGAAGCTTACCAAGCCTACACCAAGGCTCTCGATGCAACGCTACAGCAGCGCCTAACACTCCGCGAGCGCGACCGCATCAAGGGGTACTATGCAATGGACGTTTGGAACTATCAAGGCGCCGTCGCCGCATTCCGCGACTACCTGCTTTACTATCCAGATGACGCTTCCGCTCAAGCCTACTATGGTTACGCGCTCTCCGAGATCGGACAGACCGAGCCCTCGATCGCGACTCTGAAGAAGTCTTATTCATTAGATCCCAATCGATCCGCAACGATCGAACATCTAGCAAATTACACACTGTATGCTGGTGACATCGACATGTCCCGCTATTGGGGCGACCGTCTCTATCCCAAGGACCCTGACTTAGCGCTCCACCTCCTCGGCATGCAGATGTTTTATCTGCGTCGCTTCGACAAGGCTCAGGATGCATTTCAAACGCTTCTTAAATCGAAGCGGTGGATCATGCGGTCTGCGGCTTTTGCTCAATTGACTCGTCTTGCTGCCGACCGAGGCCAATCGCAGCAAGCGACGGAGGCGGTGGCCGGCGCTCTCCGCGAAGCTCTCTCAGCCGCTAATCCGGCGCGTGAGGCAATTGCTTATACAGACCGTGCGAGTCTGTGGTGCCATGTCGCCCAATTCTCCCTATGTGCCCGGGACCTCTCTGCAGCACTGAGCAAAGATACTTCCCCGTCATTGTTGCTTCGTGTTGCTCAAGTACTCGGAACCGCCCTAGGGAACGCGTCTGGCGGTGATCGCAAAAACTTGATTGACGTTCTCAAACGGTTGCAAAGGACTATGCCTAGTGGCGAAACCACTGTTGGTCAAATTGTCCAGCTCCATGTGCGTGCGGAATGGCTGCTGGCACGAGGTAGTCCTGAACGAGCTGTAGCACTTCTGCAGCAGGCAGACAATCTCGCACCGCCAGAACGACAACATATCGCCTTGGCACGAGCGGCATTCGCTGCGTCACAGCACTCAACTGATGACGAGAAAGCTAAAGGAATGCTCGAACTTGCTCGCCAGAATCTTATTGCAGTATTGCGCCCTCCCGGCGCCCATTGGGAAACAAGCTTCATCGACCCGCCCGGCCAATTTGTGGACAACATCGACCTTTATCTACGTGTCACAGGAGCGCAGCGTGGCCAGCCAGATAATGACGTTCTAAGGACGTGGAATTCACTTCGTACTTCGAAGAAATAAGACAAACCAAGTTCTATTAAGGAGAACACCGATGACTTTCGAACAAACGCCCGCAGCAAGCAACACCAAATATGCTTATGACGTAGCCGGACAAGCCAACCTTCCCGGCGTGATCACTGAGCGGGTCACTCCTGTCAATTCACAGCCATTGATGCTCCTATGGCTCTTCATCTCGACCGATCCGGCGTATTCAGCGGGCGCATCTCCCGAAGATGGCGCGCTGGGCTTCGATTACACCACCGTAGCCGAAACATTGAATATGTCACCTGATTATGTGAAATATTTCTTTTCGTGGGCAAGCCAGTATAAACACACGTTTAGCCCCGTGCAGGCCCTTTTTACTCAATTCGTCATGAGCTCTGGCTACGATCCAAACTCTGGCAACGGGTCCTGCGTGGAGTGCGATCGTATCTTGGCGCTTGCTCCTAATGTTGCTCGAGGATGGGGTCAGACGACTCCGGTTACAAAGGGGCACTAAGGAACCAAACGATGAACTCGTTTGGTTCCGAACGGAGTGCCTTGAATGTCCAGAGAGTTCTCAAGATCAAAAGCTCCTCGGGAGTCAGCCATGAGACATGCTCAACCTTGGATAACACTTCCCCTTCACATAGTCTTCTCCATCGCGATAATTGCCTTTTCTACGCAGCTATGTCTTGCGTCGCGACCTGTAACGGTCGAAGACTATGTCAAGTTGCACAAAATTTTAACCGATCAGACAAAAGGAGAATTCAGTTGGATGGTCTTCGCGCTCATATCGCGGAGTATGAGCCCACAACACTTGGCGCTCAAGAAACATAACGTGCTTTGGGAAACATGGGCAGACAATGCCGCCACGTTTCCAGCCCGGCCAGATCCGTCGCACCCTCCCGTCTGGCCGACACCGAGCCGACAAAGCTCGTCTCGAAAGCACTTGTCTCCAAACCCGATCGCTCCCCCGCACATAATCGACGGTACCCTCATCGAAGTGCGCCGCAATCGTCCCTCATTCGAGTCAATCATCAAACAGCAGCTCTGGTATGTCGAAGGACTCGACTGCGCATACAACGCAGGTATCAATAACTACGGGATTCTTAAATCTGCAATTCTCGACGGAGGTTCAGTGGAGGTTAAGGCCGCTTGGGCACCTTCTTTGGATGTGGCACACGATGCAAAGCATTTCTACATCAACTATGACAGCCATAATAAGCCGTACAAGCTCATCGGACTTCATGTGATGACCAATGCATTGGACCTCTGGACGTGGTCAACCTTCGAGCAAATTGATCAAACTACTTGCGGCACGGAAGGAGACTGTGAAAACCAAGAGCCTGCCTCTACCTCCGTTCCGCCGCCACCTCGAATTGCGAGTCTCCTCTACACAGAGAATCCCATCTGGAGGAACTATCGACTCGTCGATACCCAAATTGGGTATATGGCCCCCGAATACCTCGGCAACGCTACTTTGGAAAAAGGTATTCAGAAGACGTCTTGCATCGGCTGCCACGCGGGTGCAAGATTCCTCGACAATCACTCTTGGACACCTATCTTTGTCGATCCTTCCGACCCATCGCAACTAAAGCAGATCGACGGCGTCAGCCTCCACGGCGTCAGCCTCCAAGGCGGTCCGGCCCCCTTCACCCCGAGCAAGCCTCCCGCCGGCCCCTTTCGCCCATTGGGGTTCTTGTGGTCTGTTCCACTCCATGCGCGTTCGTTGCCTGACGGTGTACGAAACCCACCCTGCTTTGTTCCTATTTCTCACCATTGAGTTGCTCCAGTAACAGTGATGGAACACAGCATCAACCAGATGCTTGCAACAGATCGAACAACATAAGCTCACAGGAGTTGGAGATGCTCAAGTGCATTTTCTGCACAACGTTCACCGTCGTCTTTGCCCTTTCGCCGACCTACGTCCTGGGTCAATCATCCACACCGCCCTCAGTCACTGAAGCTATGGACTTGGCAAAAGCAGCGGTCGAAGTTGCCAACCGAGCGGCGGTCGCTGCCAAGGATGCTAGAGATGTTGCAGACCGGGCATTAAAAGCAGCCGATGATGCTCTGCAAGCTAGTAAGAAAGACAAGCCTGCTGACTCCGACATTGCCGATGCCGTCCAAGCTTTGCTCCCTCAGCTGCATCTTTCCCCATTAGAGCATTTCGGTCGATCCATAGCTGTTTCGGTGTCTATGGCGGAACAACCAGCGCAGATCCAAGTGGGATCGGATTTCGTACCGACACCACAGGGCTACCTTACGAAAGGCTCGCTCGCGATCACGCCAAGCGAGTTCTTTACGACCCCATCCGACATCAGTGCCGAGGCCACAGGGTTCACTGACGCTGGAGGGCAACTCGATAACGCTACGAAAGGCGCAATCTGCCACGATGAGTTCGCCTTCGTGCTGGCGCGTTGCCTGATCCGATCGCGAAAGCGAGACGTCGTTTATCGAGCCTTGAGCGGTTTGAGTGCTACGCTCTCTTATTCCGAGAATCTTCGGGTGAAGAGCAATACCCTGATTGAAGCTGGATCCGCGGCAGCGAGTCATAACAACCAGTGGTCTGGCTCGGTCGGATTTACAGCGACGGGTATGTTTGTTAACGGAAATGATTGGCTAAGTGCGGTTAAAGCTGCTGCTGCGTATAAGGGCGATTGGACGACGAAGTATCGGGAAGATCCTGGGCAGACAAACGTCGGGACGACAATCTCGCGGGAGTTGTTGAGAGTCATGGCGGAACGATGCGATGTCTCGAAGAGCGGTATATACGTGAGTGACAATGTGAACCTAGTCAATCTCTTTACGCGCTCTTGCATCAAGAGAATTGCTGGACCGTATGGTCTCAGGGCCTGGGCAGCCTCCGCTATCCCCGACGTCACTTATCAACTGCAAACCCAATTCGACTTCGTCAAAAACGGCAGCACATTTATTCCATACGCCGGGCTGCAGCCTAGCCTATGGACGGTCAGCGCGAAATGGGATCTTTCCAAATACCTTGCTCCAGCGAAAAACCGACTGGCTGCATTGGCTGCAATCAAAGCCGCCTACGACAAGGAGAAGAAGGATACGGAAGAGCTTGGATATCCCATTGATAGCCGTCCTGCGAAAGCACAAGTGCTGAATAAGCAAGTGGTGGCTCCTTAAGTCAGTTAGGGTGGACACACGAAGAGTTGACGGAGGCTGATGGTCCGCATATTCACCTATATCGGCTGGATTGAGCGAGGAGAACCTAACGTTGGACTACTCAACATCGTGAATATCGCGAGAACACTAGCGGTTCCGGTTAGCGTGCTCACATCCACTCTGAAATAGATTCCGACCCACGGCGATGGCCCTTCAACCTTGAGCAAGTACTTCGTTGTTTTGTGATCAACTCTGCTCGACCTTCAGCTCTGTGTCGTCCAAGATTGGACAACCCCGGTGAAGCAGGCGACATGTGATTTTGTAGTCTCGCGTTGAAATAGGATGCAGTACTGGATTTGCGACTATAGGGAACTTCGAGCTGTCAGCCAAAGTTTTGTGATCTGTGCGAGGTCTCAATATCCGAACTACCCTACAGGCTAGCTGCGCGATTCGACCCGTCTTCAGCTCTGAAGCCTCTTCACTTAAGTTTTAATCCAGCCGGATAGCCGCCCCAGCAGAGTGATCTTTCGGCGCGGGTTCTCGCTGCACCATGCCAACGTCTGCGGAATCGACAGCCTGACTTCGGTTCCCACCGATTCGGTGCTCTCAATCGTCAGCCCGATACCAACTAATGCTGCGCGTTCACGAATGCCGCGCACGCCAAAGTGCCCCGCGGTCCCTGACAAAGAAGAGTGGCGCAAGCGTTACGGACACAGCTGGTCCAGTAGCGACCATACCTATTCCTCCGATCACGCCATAAGTACCTGCACCGGGAGACCCCGCAACACAGCTGCCACCCGTTTTAAGGAGCCGCTCCGTAATTTGCTTCATTGATTCCCGTCTAAATGGATTGACCACTGAGGCTTCGTCATAGCTAGCGCGAGAGGACATCTTGCACCAGCGGCAATGTGAAAAGACCGCAGTCATCCCGTGCCCATTTGTTCATGAAGGTTGTTCGCGCTCTTGACCGCCGCAAGCAGCAAGGGAGAAAAGTGCCGAACAAGAATTGTTCGGCACGACGACAGAATTTCGGAAATATGACTCCCACTGTGCTCGTTCGAGAACTCACGCCTAATCGAAGTCCCTACTGAAACTCCGATCGCGAGTATCAGGACGTGAAGTTGAAACCATCTTTGAGCCACTCGATCTCCAAATGATGAGCGACCACCGAAAGTAGGAAGCGTGGTCTCGATAGACCAACGTAAGCCCGTTCGGCATTCATTAGGTTGCCCGAACCAGCAACCAAAATGATCGCGGGCCGTTCCAACCCCTTAAATCTGCTTATTGTGTCAACGATGACTCGCTCCGTATCGAGATCGTCGCAATTTACGAATTCCAATGATGAGCGAGCCGACGCTACCTGAAAACGCTCAACCCATTTTGGATCGGGACAAAGAACTGCGATCTCGTCTGTGGCTACTTCTTCTTGAAACACCAAACGACGAACTTCTCTGTACGCGGCCTCGACCATACCCTCGTTGGAATCTGCCGCGATCCAGTTCACAGGCAGTCCATTCGGCCCCTCTGCGGTAATCTCCGGCCCTTCGTAGTGGATCGATGCCGCCGCATGTATTGCCTTTGTATTTCTCAGATTTCGCGTCAGCCGGATTGGAACGACAAGTAAATCCGAAGACGGGAAGGTACGGCGATCGTAGATACGCTGATTGGAGTCAGAAAAGACTCTCAACACACCGTCATCCGAAACAGCGGCGTCTATAGCGATCCACCATGGGTAGAACAGGTCCTGTCCTTCATCAATTACAACGTGCTGCCATTTGAGGTCCGGTCGAAGAGACAATGAATCTATGAAAAGCCCCGGAAGTACTGAATCTGAAAACGACGGGGTCTTTTCTGTGCCATCAGGCAGAAGTACCCCAGCTTCCCTGACAGTTTGGCGGCAGACCTCGTGCAGACTCGACACGGTCAGATTCGGAAGCGTCTCCAATCTCCGCCTCAGTTCATTCGCTAATGGCTGACTGTAGCAGGTCAGAAGGGTACGCTTTCCCCTAGCTGCGGCCCTGCGGGCCTCTTCCATAGCGAGAATCGTTTTACCTGTCCCTGCTCCACCCTTTGCTTCGACCCGGCCGATTTCTGCAATGGCTTCGAGAATATGAAACTGCGTGGGCTCTAAAATCCCAAGCTGTTCCTTTGCGTCATCCATCGCACTAGCAAGCCTGAACCCCAGATTGAATGGTTGAGCCAAGATGCGTTCGAAAGCCGCAATGCCGTCTTTGCCAAGCTTGTCAGCACCAGCTCCGTTCGCTTCCATCCTCGATTGAATCCAACCAAGCAGTCCATGCGCAAACTCGTGAGAGCAACAGAAGAGTCGGCGAGGTCTATCGGCGCCCAAATCTGCAGGAGGACTCGCGGCCCCTGGAAAGATGACACCGTGGCTGTTAGGCACCCAACGATCACGCCAACCCGGCGAGCGCTTCAACTTCTTTAGAAGTTCATGTTTCGCGCTCCGAGCTTGCTCGACCGGGTCTTTGATCTTGAATCTGAATCCATTCGAATCGGTCGTCCACCACTGTCTGTCGATTGGATCGAAGCTGATGCCACCACCTTTGACCTCAATAGCCAAGTATCCATGCGTCGGATGGGCGACCATGAAGTCGCACTCGCCGTCCTTTTCGTTGCCTAGTTGGTCCTCACCCAGCCAAGGGCTGGAGTAGAACACCGTATAGGTATCGTCGAGGACGTTCGATAGCTTGTCGAAGACCCTCACTTCAGCACTGCGGCGAGAGTCGCTTCTTATCGACGCAGGAAGAGTGCGGGGCCATAGCTTTGCCATTAGTTCCGCTCCAGCAGTCCCGAGAAGAACCCGATCGAGCGGTCTTCTGGTGTTCCGACGAGGTAGGCACGATCCAAGAAATAGTTGAATGCCTCACACGACGTTTCTGGTGACAAAACGCAAGCGTGGCAAGCTGAATGCGAGAAAGAATTCAGAGCACCCATCATGTCAGTGATGCAAAGCGGGTCGGAGGAGCACCATTCCATTGCACCTACAGCTCTCGCGAGAATCCCTTGGATTCTCGCGGAAGAACCTTGCCGTTGAAGTCCCCCCAGAGTTCCATCAGAGTCCGTGGTAGCGGTGTAGATCAGGACACCGGCCATGCTCTTTTCGCCAGACTCGGCATAGATACGCTCTTGAAGTGAAGAACTCGAATAACCGCACTCTAACGTCAGTTGTCGCATGATCGCGTGCGATAGCGTGTGGCACAACATATACCGAGGTTCAATTACGCGGTTTGGTTCGGCATCTGCACCGTGCCTTGATTTCCAATCCTGACGATACCTTTCGTGGCACTCCGCGGCCCGAGCGATGACTTCAGGACGACTCTCCCAAGCACCCAGTTCTCCCTCGTTCAAAGATAGGAAAATACCTTCGCCGCGAACTTCGATTGCCGGGAGCCAAGACAACTTAGTCTTTGAGAGAGCAGCAATCTTGGGGGATCCTTCGTCTCCAGGTGGATTGATTCGTGTGAAGCCAGTCAGGGCCCGCACTTCGCGTAGGCGTACCGCCCTGACGACTGTTGACACCCAAGCGGCGATACTTGTCGGGACGCTTTCTCGTCTAATCTCGAAGTCAAGGTCTTGGTCGACTCGGTCGCCAGGGTCTTCTACGAATTGCCTGAATTCAGCGGGTCGCAGATCGGAAATATCAATCTCTCCATAGCTTTCAACTCTGTTCTCCACCGCCGCCGCGAGTTGCGCTGGAGACATCTTGAGTTCCTCGAGAATGGGACCGAATTCGCCCATCGCCATCATTCCGATGAAGGCTTCTCTCTGGGTGCTGTCGATGTTAACCAGCGTATTCCAGTAGTCCCCGACGCTCTCTTGCAAGCGGTCAGACCAAGGTGGGATGCTCAGCGCTGATTGCGTAACGGGAAAGTAGAGATTTGAAGCACCACGTTGTACACCGACGACGTGTTCTGTGCAGTTCTCGTCGGCACCTGACAGCCAGGGTCGTCGACCCGCGCAAACTCTGAAATGCTCCCAGGTTGCTTTTGAAAATATGCCGTCCATCGAAGCAGACGCTTCACACTTCGGGCACGTCAGTTTGAGGCCAGCAAGTCCTGCGCCTTGCGCCTTTAGGTACAAGTCGCCCGAGTGTTTACAACCAGCTTTGTGGTCTACCCACCAGTGCCACGGAAACTCGTCCACATGTCCATTTGGACAGGCGAGAACAAAACGAACCGGAATAACGAATTGCTTTTGCGTTCCGGGGCGCTTGGCAGTGCAAGAGCCGCAATATCTATAAGCTTTACCAGGATCGTCGGCCCAAAATCTTGCTGGAGCAATACGATCACATTCGGGGCATTGGAGCCAA
>Ga0206887_10005_pt1 | contig 65391 bp, 63 predicted proteins | sample Alteio_BWOrgHeat_89_FD_153248 | JGI IMG/M metagenome (GOLD analysis project Ga0206887, IMG submission 153248) | Enriched cells from forest soil in Barre Woods Harvard Forest LTER site, Petersham, Massachusetts, United States - Alteio_BWOrgHeat_Nextera3 ...
ATGAAGCTGGTACGGATGGCGATGTCCGGGACGATGGTGCGGGCCTTGTCGAGCATGCGGAGGAAGATGTCGCCGCTGCCGCCGCGCATCATCCGCTTGAGGACGGTTGGCGAGGCGTGCTGCAGAGGTACGTCGAGGTACTTGGCGATGTTGTCGTGCGCCGCGATCGTCTCCAGCAGTTTGGTGGTGACCTTGTTCGGGTAGGCGTAGAGGAAGCGCAGCCAGTGGATCTTGCCGATGCCTTCGACCTCCAGTGTGGCGAGGGCTTCGAGCAGCATGGCGAGGCCGTCCTTCATGCCCAGGTCTTCGCCGTAGCAGGTCGTGTCCTGACCGATGAGGGTGATCTCGCGGACGCCCTGCTTCACCAGGTTCTCTGCCTCGTTGAGGATGGAGGAGATGCGGCGCGAGCGGAACTTGCCGCGGAGCTGCGGGATGATGCAGAAGCCGCAGGGATGATCGCAGCCTTCGGCGATCTTGATGTATGCCGAGGCGCGCGGTGTGCTGAGGATGCGCGGTGTCTCGTCCGAGTAGAGATAGCTGGGCAGCTCGGCGGTTGCGCCGTCCCAGTCAGTGCGGGCGAAGCGGCCCTGCTTCTCGCGCAGGTCGCCTTCGGGGCGCGAGGTCTGTTCGGGGACTTCGAGCTGGCTGTGCTTGCGTACGGCGCTGGATGCGCGGTCGATGAGGCTGCTCTCCGCGATGGTTGCGGGAGAGAGATTGCCTTCGGCTACTTCCACCTCGAGCGCTGCTGCTCCACCGAGTTCGGTGTGTGCGTGCGTGTGAACCGGCGTGTTCGACGAGGTGAGGATGTTGAACGGGCTGTTGTTCGGTACGGGCTTCGGCGTGAGGCCTGCTGCGGCGAGGATGTCGTCCAGTTCGCCTGTGCCGAGCACTGCGTCAACTTCTGGGATGTTCTTCTGGATCTCGTCGCGGTAGCGCTCCACGAGGCAGCCGGTGACGATGAGGCGCTTGGCGCGGCCTTCGGTCTTGTGCTGCACCATCTCGAGGATGGTGTTTACGCTCTCCTGCTTGGCGGAGTCGATGAAGGAGCAGGTGTTGACGACGATGATGTCCGCGTCTTCCGCGGCGGGTGTCAGTTGCGCGCCTGCGTGGTGAACCATGCCCATCATGACCTCGGAGTCGACGAGGTTCTTGGGGCAGCCGAGCGAGACGAAGCCGATCTTTGGCCGCTCGATGCTGTCGGTGCTGAGGTTCGTTTTGATTTCTGCTTCGGTGATGGTTGGCACGCGGGTGTCCCTGCCGGGGTGAGTGGTAGGGTACCCCCCCCTCCCCCCTCAAATTTCTAAAATCGTCATGCGGAAGGACTTAGCGCGCGAGTGTCCCTAAAATCGTCATACGATTGGGGTTACACGCAAAATCGTCATTCTGCTGGAGTTAGCAGCCGCCCGCCAAGGCTTATGCGTGCTCCTGTATCGTCACCCTCTATTGTATCGGTTTTTAGGGAAATTATCGGCACCGGGAAGTGTTTTGGATTGTTAGGGTTATGAGGATGAGGGCTTGACAGGTTTTCCGCTCGCCGGTGACATCGTAGTGGTGCGAGAGGAATGCAGGTCCTTCAGCTTCGCTTCGCTCGTTCAGGATGACGGCCTTTGGCCGTCTGAGCTTCGCTGAATGACGGCCCTTCCACCGTATGGGCCTCGCTGAATGACGAACTGCGTTCGTACGCGCTATGCTGGTTCGCACTTTCGCGCGGATGGAGCGGGTTTCCGCTCGGCCCACGTCTCAGAAGCGAGACGCGGGGCACCCACGGATTGACGGAAGCTTTTCGGCGACAAGGAAAGTTCGGAGTGGTGTGGCGTCGCCGTGTTCTTACGACTCATTCAACGGATGAGGAGACACTGCTATGAAGATCCAGCCGGTCATGATCGCACTTACGTTGGCAAACGCGGCGATGCTTACCTATTCGGTGACACGCCCTGCCGCAACTGTTGTCGCCGCGCCGGAGGTCATCTCGCCGGTGGTGCGCGCGCATGCTTTGGAGATTGTGGATGAGCAGGGACGCACTCGCGCCGAGTTGCGTGTGCTTCCTGCGCAGCCCGATTTCAAGATGCCGGATGGGACCAAGGGATATCCCGAAACGGTGTTGTTCCGTTTGCTGACTTCCCAGAATGGGCCGAACGTGAAACTTGCTACGACCGAGGATGGCGCGGGGCTGGTGCTGGGTGGGGATTCCGGTTATATACAGCTCATCAAGCGTGGACCGGCGAACCCGGTGATGAACCTGGTTGCGAAGGATGGGCGGCATCGGGCGATCCAGCCATAAGCCTTTGTGATGGACCAGCATTGCCAATAAAAAGAAACGCGAGTCGTGGGCGGTGATTGGCATACACTGATTTCGTTTGTCGTCATTCCTTTCCTTTCCCTTGGAGTTTTCTGTGCTGATGCGTTTTTCTTCTGCGGTGATTTTTGCGTCTCTGTTAGTGGTTCCTTCGGTAGTGGCGCAGGCGAATTTGACCTTGCCGGATGCAGCGCAGCAGGAAGAGAAGGGGATCGATCCGGAACGGTTGCGGCAGCACGTGAAGACGCTGGCGAGCGATGAATTTGAGGGTCGTGCACCGGGGCAGCCGGGCGGTGAGAAGGCCGCAAAATATATTGCTGCTCAGTTCAAGGCGGCGGGACTTGAACCTGCCGGCGATCACGGCACGTATTTCCAGCAGGTACCGATGGTGGGCGTGAAGACCGATCCTTCGACGACGTTTGTGCTGGTGCCGGAAAGGGGTGAGCCGCTGAAGCTGACCTTTGGCACGGACTATGTTGCGAACAACCAGACGCACACACCGATTGCGGAGATTGATGCTCCGCTGGTGTTTGTGGGGCATGGCATTGTGGCGCCCGAGTACGGCTGGGACGACTACAAAGGCGTGGATGTGAAGGGCAAGGTTGCGGTGGTGATTGTGAACGAACCCACCAGCGACGATCCGAAGTTCTTCAACGGTAAGAGCATGACCTACTACGGCCGTTGGACGTACAAGTTTGAAGAAGCTGGACGGCATGGCGCCGTGGCTTGCCTGATTGTGCATCGCACCGATCTTGCGAGCTATGGCTGGCAGGTGGTGCAGAACTCGTGGAGTGGCGAACACAGCTACTTGCGTGATGATCCTGACACGAAGCTGAAGGCTGCGAGCTGGATTACGCATGACGTTGCGGACAAGTTGTTTGCGACGGTAAGCATGACGACGGATGAGGCGATCACTGCAGCAGGCAAGCGTGGGTTTGTGGCGAAGCCGCTGCCGGTGCGGTTGAAGGCGCATGTGATCACGAAGGTTCACGAGTTCGAAGCGGCGAACGTTGTTGGCAAGATTACGGGAGCGAAGCCGGGACGTACGGTGCTGTACACCGCGCACTATGATCACTTCGGCATTGATCGCACGCGTAAGGGTGATCCGGTGTTTCATGGTGCTGCGGACAATGCGACGGGAACGGCGATCGTGATGGAGATGGCGCGTGCATTTGGGCAGAAGAAGATTCAGCCGCCATCGACGGTGATTTTTGCTGCGGTGACGGCGGAAGAGCAGGGACTGCTGGGGTCGCAGTATCTGGGGATGCATCCGCCGGTTCCAGCGAAGGATATTTCGCTGGACATCAACTATGACGAGCTGTTGCCGCTTGGCGATGTGACGGGTGTGGGTGCGGGTGGAGCGCAGAGGACGACTGCTTATCCCATCCTGGAAGCGCTGGCCGCGCACGACAACCTGACGCTGCGCAAGGGCGGTGTGGACGCTGGTGGCGGGTACTATCGCAGCGATCACTTCTCGCTGGCACGCGTGGGCATTCCGGCGTTTTCACTGGGGCAGGGCGGCATGTTTGTGGGGCATGATGAGGCGTGGGGGCGTGAGCAGTCGCGTGATTTTGGTCAGAACAAATATCACACGCCCGCTGATGTGTACTCAGACTCGATGGACTTCACGGGAAATGCGCACATGGCGCGCTTTGGGTTTGAGTTGGGATGGATTGTGATGAGTCAGCCGGAGCGCATGGAGTGGTTGCCGGGTGATGAGTTTGAGGCAGCTCGGAAGGGTCAGTAAGCTTCCGGTTTATTGGAATTGCAGTAGACCGCACGCAAAGAGTTTTGCCGCGGATTTACAGTACGGAAGGTACCTCCAGCGGCATGCTCAGGGATTGGATTGCAGGATTGAGCCGGAGGCCACACGTGGAATACGCGATGCTGACGGACGTGGGCCGATGCCGCGTACACAACGAGGATGTTTGCGCCGCAGACGAGATGGCGGGGCTGTTCGTGGTGTGCGATGGCATGGGCGGAGCGGCGGGCGGCGAGGTGGCGTCGCACATGGCGGCGCGTGTGTTCCTGGAAAAAGCACGGCTTGGGCGAGATACGCATCCTGCGCATCGGCGACTGGAGAGCGCGGCCATGGAGGCGAATAACGCCGTGTTCATGGAGTCGCATCGGGACATGGCGCTGCGCGGCATGGGAACGACGCTGGTTGGGCTGGAAGTTGAACGCGATCTGCAGGAAGCGTGGGTTGTGAATGTGGGAGACTCACGCTGTTATCGGTTGCGGCGTGGCGTTCTGGAACAGTTGACCAGCGACCATTCTTTTGTAGACGAACAGGTGCGCGCGGGTTTGATGACGGAGGATGAGGCTTCGATGTCGCATCTGCGGAACATCATTACGCGCGCCGTTGGTTCGCATGTGGAAGTGCTGCCGGATGTGGTGCGTTGCGAATTGATGCAGGGCGATCTGTTTCTGCTGTGTTCGGATGGGCTGATTCGCGAAGTGGATGACGCAACCATTGCGCGGGTGTTGAACGAAGGCTGCCATAGCGGACTGCAGGTTTGTGCAGATGCGCTAGTGGATCTTGCGAATCAACATGGCGGGTCGGACAACATCACCGTGGTGCTGGTGCGGATTTAGCGAACTACGGTTCCCCGTGAAATCGTAAAGCGGGATAGGAATGCAGGTCGTTTGGGTTCGCTCGCGCGAATGGGGCGGCTTTGCCGTCTCCCACGTCTCAGAATCGAGACGTGGTGCACCCGATTTTTAGCGTTGGATACTTAGCGAATGAGCATGCTCACGATGGAAGCACTCATGAGGTTGGCGATGGTGCCGGCGAGCAGTGCTCGCATGCCGAGGCGGGCGAGTTCGTTGCGGCGATTTGGGATCAGCGCGCCGATGCCGCCGATCTGCATACCAACGGAACCGAGGTTTGCGAATCCGCAGAGCGCGAAGGTGGCGATGGCGAGGGTGCGTGTGCTGATCTGATGCGCGTTGGCCAGCTGGCCGAGCTGCGTGTAGGCGATGAATTCGTTGAGTACAGCGCGGGTGCCGATGAGATTGCCGACGATGGGCGCGTCGTGCCACGGGATGCCGATGAGCCACGCGATGGGTGCGCAGAAGAAGCCGAGGATGCTGTTCAACGTGGATGGGAAGCTGACGTTGTGGCCGCCTACCTGGTGCACGCCGATGAGGTTGTGGATGCCGGTGAGGATGCCGTTGAGCAGTCCCACGAGCGCGAGGAAACTAATGAGCATGATGGCGACGTTGAAGGCGAGTTGACCGCCGTCAATGGTGCCGCGCGCGATGGCGCCGATGAGGTTTTCGTTCTTGTGTTCGTCTTCGCTCTTGATGTGGACGGTGCCGAGTGTCTCCGGTACTTCCGTTTCCGGCACGAGCATTTTTGCGATGAGGATGGTGCCGGGCGCTGTCATGATGACGGCGCTGAGGAGGTCCTGCGCGCGGATGCCGAAGGAGATGTACGCCGCCATGATGCCGCCGGAGACGTGCGCCATGCCGCTGGTCATGATGGTCATTAACTCAGAGCGGGTGGCGTTGTTGAGGAAGGGGCGGATGGTGAGCGGAGCTTCCGTCTGGCCCATGAAGATGGAGGCGGCGACGTTGGTGGATTCTGCGCCGGAGGTGCCCATGGTGCGTTGCATGACCCATGCCATGCCGCGAATGACGACCTGCATGATGCCAAGGTGATAGAGCACGGCGAACAATGCCGACACAAAGATGATGGTGGGCAGAACGGCGAAGGCGAAGACCTGCAGGGGGCTGGTGGGGTCGCCGAGTTTGCCGAAGACCATCGATGAGCCGTCGACCGAATGCGCGAGAAGACCGGCCACTGCGCCTGCTCCTTTGGAGAGGAGGTATTGGCCGAAGGTCCACTTGATGACGAGGAATGCGAAGAAGACTTGCAGGGAGAGGCCCCAGGCGACGGTGCGCCAACGGATGGCACGGCGGTCGGTGGAGAGGGCGTAGGCGACGCCAAGTAAAACGACAAGGCCAATGAGTCCGGTAAAGCGGGCCAAATCGGGCCCTCCTCTGCTGCAAATCAGGTGCGTTGCAGAAAGAGTGTACCGGAGGCGAAGGGGAAACCGCCTCCGGCTTTTCACCGATTGTTTATACGGCCACGAATCCGCCGTCGACGAAGAGTTCCACACCGGCGACGAAGCTGCTGTCGTCCGAGGCGAGGAAGACGACTGCCTTGGCGAGTTCGTCCGGTTCACCCATGCGGCCGAGAGGAACGCCTGCTGCGAGACCTGCCTTCAGCGCCTTCTCCTGCTCGGAGTCGTTGCCAACGAGGCCGCTGATGGCGGGCGTGTCGATGGGGCCGGGGCTCACGACGTTGACGCGGATCTTGCGTGCCTTCAGTTCGTTAGTCCAGGTGCGGGCGAAGGAACGGACGGCAGCCTTGGTGGCGTTGTAGACGCCGAAGTTCTCAAAGCCCTTGATTGAGACGATGGAGCCATTCAGGACGATGGTTGCGCCATCGGGCAGGAGCGGGAGCGCCTTCTGCACGGTGAAGACGAGGCCCTTCACGTTGATGTTGAAGGTCTTATCGAAGTGCTCTTCGGTGTAGCTGCCGAGCGGAACGAATTCACCGCCGCCTGCGTTGGCGAAGACGACGTCGAGCTTGCCCTTTTCAGACTTGATCTGCGCGAAGAGACGATCGAGGTCGTCGAGGTTGGAGACGTCGCCCTGTACGGCGGTGACATTCTTGCCGATGAACTTTACGGCTTCATCCAGGGAGCTCTGGCGGCGTCCGGTAATGAATACATATGCGCCTTCATCTACGAAGCGCTTTGCCGTTGCGAGGCCGATGCCACTGTTGCCGCCGGTTACGAGTGCGATCTTTCCTTCGAGCTTACCCATGATGTTTCCGTCCTTTTGATATTTTGACAACCATCGAAATGATCCATCGGGATAGATTGCTGTGGCTTTGAAAAGGATTCATGAAGTTCCTGGGTGAACTGTTTAAAACCTGCTGTACCGAAGGATACGCTCGTTTACGTGCGGTCACTTTGGTTGTCTATGAATCTCGGTAAGTGCCTTGTGATCATGCACTCACCGAGATTCACCGATTTCAGATTGCCGAGAAGCCGCCGTCGACATTCAGCTCCACGCCATTCACGAAGCTCGAATCGTCTGAAGCAAGAAACAGAGCTACCGTCGCGATTTCTTCAGGTTGCCCCATTGTTCCTCGAGGGATCAGGGATTCGAACATCTGCTTCGCCTCTGGAGTGAGCACTTCTTCCTGCATCGGAGTGGCGATTGGCCCGGGGCCCAGCACGTTCACCCGGATATGCCTGGCCTTGAGTTCGTTAAGCCAAGTGCGTGCGAAGGAGCGCAGTGCGGCCTTGCTTGCCGCATACACGCCGAAACCGGGAAAGCCCTTTACGGAAGCGACTGACCCGGTCATGATGATCGATCCGCCGTTATTAAACAGTGGCAATGCCTTTTGAACTGTAAACAGCGTTCCGCGCGTGTTCAGGCCGAAGGCCGCATCGAAGTGCTGCTCGGTAATTTCGCCCAGTGGCAGGGCCTCGCCCCGGCCAGCGCTCGCGAATAAGACATCGATCTTTCCCTTTTCCCGTTTGACGGTATCGAACAGAAGGTCAAGGTCGTTGAGATTGGCTGCGTCACCACGCACGCCGGTCACGTTTCGACCAATCTGCCTGACTGCCTCATCGAGCTGTTCCTGCCTTCTGCCTGTGATGAAAACATAGGCACCCTCTTCCACGAAGCGTTTGGCGCTCGCCAGCGCCAAGCCACTCGATCCCCCCGTGACGACTGCGACCTTACCTTCCAGTTTTCCCATAATTATTCCCCTTCGGTAGTTGTGTAGCATTCACTACAGCAGAGTAGATTTCCTTAGACGTGGACGAGAACTGCCCAAGGATCCGAATTTTTTGTCTATTCGTCCAAAATATGGAGGTTATGTTGGACCCAATAACAGACATCTTCAAAACAATGCACGTGACCGCGTTTGGTCTGCACAGGCTCGAAGCCACAGTTCCGTGGGGCGTGAAACAGGAAAATCGGTCCGAAGAAAAACTCACGCCCACCGGCAAGAAAACGCCGCCAACAGATTTGGCCCACTTCGCTATGCTTTCGCGGGGCAACTGCTGGCTGAGTGTGGAAGGCATTGCGGAGCCAATTCCGCTTAGTGGTGGTGATTGCTTCTTACTGGCTAAGGGGACTTCGATCGTTTTACGCGACAGCCCGCGAACACGCCCGAAGTGGACATTCCGCGAGATCGGGGCTTTGGCCAACGGCAATGTCGCCCAGTGTGGGGGTGGTGGCGCACCCACGACTATCGTCTGTGGGTCTTTGAGTTTCGATCGCGCGAGCCTGAAGCCGATCACCCAGTTATTGCCGAGCTTCATTTTGATGAAGGCCGATGAGGAACGCACGCTTGCTCTTCACAACACTGTGCAGGCGCTTGCGTCAGAAATGGCTGTACAGGCACCGGGATCGGAGGTCGTTGCGACGCGACTGGCCGAGGTTCTGTTTATCCAGGTGCTACGGGCGCATATCGCGTCGGGACAGCAACGCAACAAAGGATGGCTTCGCGCGATCTTCGATCCTCAAATGGGAATCGCTCTGAGTGCCGTTCACGACAGTGTGAGTGCGGCCTGGACTGTTGAATCACTGGCCGCAGCGGCGGGCATGTCTCGCTCCGCATTCGCAGCGCGCTTTAAAGAACTGCTGGGACAAACACCAATGCAATACGTAACCGAATGGCGGATGCAAAAGGCGATGCAGTTACTCAAGCAGCGTGACAAGAAGCTCATAGACGTTGCTCGGTTAGTCGGTTACGAGTCCGACGCTGCTTTCAGTAAGGCGTTCAAGCGAGTTGCTGGGGTCAATCCTGGTGAGTACCTGAAACATGGTTTTGAAGACCACAGAAATGCGGGGATCGCGGAAGATTTTTGAAGCGAAGACTCTGACTTGGCGGGGACCAGATGCCATGGAAGTGTTCTTCCTCTGAGCGCAATGCGGCTACAGCTCATGCGATGCAGAGGGTATTGGGAGAGTAACTCTTCGTCATGGATAGTTCACACTGCGGTCATGCTGCAGCAATGAGCCCGCGCGAAGCTGTTGGGGTATGGTGCGGACCTGCGATACGCTCATCCTCTCCGACGTCCACCTGGGCTCTGATGTAAGCCGGGCGGAAGAAGCCATCGACGTGCTGGAAGGCGTTGACTTCCGGCAATTGATTTTGTTGGGTGATATCTTCAGCGATCTTGATTTTGCGCGATTGAAACGGCAGCACTGGGATTTTCTGTCGTGTATCCGCAAGCTTTCCAACCCGAAGCAACGTCGCACGATTGTTTGGGTGGAAGGCAATCACGATCATGGGTTGTCGCAGTTGATGTCGCACATGGTGGGTGTGCCGGTATATCAGCGTTATGTGTGGGAGTACGCAGGTAAGCGACACCTGGCGGTGCATGGGCACCAGTTTGATCGTTTTATCAACCGCAACATTTTGTTGAGCCGCTTCTTTGAAGGCTTCTACGAGATGTCGCAGCGGTTGGATGGTAAGGAACAGCGGATGTCGCGCTGGTTTGATCGCTTCAGCACACGCTGGTTGCGATTGTCGGACAAGGTTGCAGAAGGTGCGCTGGCGTATGCGAAAGAAGGTCACGCAGACCGAGTGTTCTGCGGGCATACGCACGAGGCGATGCAACGTACAGAAGGCAGTATTGAGTATTTCAACTCCGGGTGCTGGACAGATACACGCGCCACGTTTTTGACCATCGACCGTAAGGGAGTCCAGATTCATGAGTATCAACCCGGAACTGTCCATCGTGATCCCGGCAAAGAACGAATCGAGGCACCTGCCTTCGCTGCTGAGTTCGCTGGCGAAGCAGGACTATCCGGCTATGGCGGATACGGAAGTCTTCGTTGCTGATGCCGGTTCGACCGACGGAACGGCTGCCATTGCGCGTAGCTATGACAACCTGCTGAATGTTCGCGTGATTGAAGGCGGACTGCCTTCTGTGGGGCGGAATCGTGGCGCGGCGCAGAGCACGTCGCGCTATGTGCTGTTTCTGGATGCGGACGTGGAGTTGCGTGATCGTACGTTGCTGCGTCGTGCGATGGCCGCGATGCAGAAGCAGCGCCTACACTGCCAGACGGTGGACATTGCTTGTGCGGAAGGAACGTGGGCGGATCGGCTGCTGTATTGGGGTAACAGCCGGATGCAGCGGTTGAGCGCATGGGGCATGCCGTTTGGCACGGGCATGTTTCTGCTGTTTGACCGCGGCCGTTTTCATGAGCTTGGTGGCTTTGCTGAAGATGCAGTTTTTGCCGAAGACTTTCTGCTGACGAAACAGGTGTCGTCTCTGCGCTTTTCTGTGTTGGATGGATGCATCTACACGTCGAATCGCCGGTTCCACAGAACGGGACATGCGCGCATGGTGTTTCTGTTTTTCTGGACGCTGCTGAACTGCAAAAACCGTAGCCACTTTGTACGTGACCACGGTTATTGGGATGGCGCTACAGAGACTGTAAGCAAGGCCTAGTGTTGTTGGTCTGCGACGATCACCTGGCGAATGAGTGGCTGCTTCACTGGAAGCTCTTGTGCAATCTGAATGGTCTCTCGCAACATTTGTTCCGGCGTATCGAGTAAGTCTGCGTCTTCTGTGAACAGCGTGACGAGCGGCTGCCCGTTGGTGATGCGATCACCAATCTTTGCGTGCATTTCAATGCCTGCGTGAGCTGATACGGGGTCGCCGGGTTTTTCGCGGCCTGCGCCGAGACGCTGCACGGCCCATCCGACCTGTGTGCAATCCATGCTGGCGAGATAGCCGTCGGATTCTGCTTTGAGTACGCGAGTGGCTGTGGGTTTGTGGAAGGTTGCTGGCGCATCGAATGGTTTGACGTCGCCGCCTTGCAGCTTTGTCATCTCAATCCACTTTGCATAGGCGGAGCCATTGTGGAGTAGCGCGAGGGATTTTGTCTTGCCCTCTTCCGGAGTGTTGCTGACGCCGCCGAGGTAGAGCATCCATCCGGAGAGAGTGACGGAGAGTTCGATCAGGTCCGCATACATGGGGTGATGGACGCGCTTCATGATGTCGATGCACTCCCATACTTCAATCCAGTTGCCGGAGAAGCGGCCGAGTGGCTCGTCCATGGTGGTGAGCAGGGCGACGGTGCGTGTGCCGTTGCCTTCGCCGGTGCTAACCATGAGTCGTGCGAGGTGTTCACTGTCCTCGTACTTTTTCATGAATGCGCCGCTGCCTGTTTTCACGTCGAGCACGAGGCCGTTGAGGCCCTCCGCGAGCTTCTTGCTCATGATGCTGGCGGTGATGAGATAGGGCGATTCGACGGTGCCGGTGTGGTCACGGAGCGCGTAGAGAATGCGGTCGGCGGGGACGAGGTTCTTTGTTTGCCCGATCATGCTGAAGCCGCATTGCTGGATGATTTCGCCGAATTGTTTGAGTGAGAGTTGGGTGTTGAAGCCGGGGATGGTTTCGAGCTTGTCGAGTGTGCCGCCGGTGTGACCGAGTGAACGGCCGCTGATCATGGGATCGGCGAGACCGGCTGCAGCGACGATGGGTGCGATGAGTAGGGAACTCTTGTCGCCGACGCCGCCGGTGGAGTGCTTGTCCACGGTGAACTTATTGAGGAATGCAGAGTCGAAGACTTCACCGCTGCGACGCATCGCGTCGGTTAGTGTGGCGAGTTCGCGCGAACTGAGGCCTCGTTGGAAGATGGCCATGAGCAACGATGCGATGCGCGCGGGTGTGATGGATTCATCGACGACGCCAGCGATGAAGCTGCGGATTTCAGCGTCGGAAAGTTCGTGGCCGTCGCGCTTGTGCAGGATGACGTCGATGGGATGAATGCTCATGGCTACTTGGATGCTGCTTGTTGCAGGCTTTGTGCGTTGAAGGATGCAGGAAGAAGGTCGGCGAGCGTGCATTCGCCGTGTTCGCCATGATCTGCTGGGAAGAAGATGCGGCAGGTGGGGTCGGCGAATTCTGCGATGGTCTGTCGGCAGGCACCGCAGGGTTGGCATGCGACGGTGGCGTCTTCGTTGGCGATGGCCACTGCCACGATTCGGATGTGGGCACCGCGCTCCACGACCGCACGAGCGATCGCTGCTTGTTCGGCGCAGGTGGTGAGGCGGTAGCTGGCGTTTTCCACGTTGCAGCCGGTGATGACGTGACCGTCTTCCAGCAGAAGCGCGGCGCCGACGTGGAAGTGGCTGTAGGGCGCGTAGGCGTTTTTTGCGGCGTGGGCGGCCTGTTCGCGGAGGCTGCGGATGCGGCTTTCGTCGAGGTTTGCGGATTTGTTTTCCAGCGACATAGATTGCTGAGGCTAAACCCAAGCGCGAAAGGTTGCAAGCGATGCGGCGCGAAGGGGCACCTGCGCGTCTAACATGCTGCCAGATATGCCTGCCAAGAAAACAGCTACGAAACGAAAGCAACCGAAGAAGCCGGAGAGTGTGGACGCTTCTGTGCAGGTGGTTGATCCTGCTGATACGAGCGCGGATGATTCGGTGTTGGAGTTGTTTCATCCGGTAACCGCGGCTTGGTTTCGCGCGGTGTTTGATGGGCCAACCCAGCCGCAGCGCGAGGGTTGGCCTGCGATTGCGCGCGGCGATTCGACGTTGATCCTGGCGCCTACAGGTACAGGTAAAACGCTGACTGCGTTTCTTTGGTGTTTGGATCGGTTGATGTTGCAGCCTCGTATTGCTGTTGCTGAGCCGGAGAAGCCGAAGCGTGGGCGTAAGACTGCTGCACCGCCTGTCTTGCAGGGAGTGCGTGTTGTTTATATTTCGCCGCTGAAAGCGCTTGCTGTAGACGTGGAGCGCAATCTGCGTTCGCCTTTGCAGGGCATTGCGAATATGGCTCAGCGTATGGGTGTTGACGTACATGCGCCGGAGATCAGCGTGCGTACTGGCGATACGCCTGCGAATGAACGCGCTCGGTTCAGCAAGCATCCCGGCGAGATTTTGATCACTACGCCGGAGTCGCTATATCTGCTGCTGACTTCGAATGCTGGCGAGGCGCTGCGCAGCGTTGAGACGGTGATTATTGACGAGATTCATGCGCTGGTGCCGACGAAACGCGGCGCGCACATGGCGCTGTCGTTGGAGCGGCTGGAGGCGTTGACCGGGCGTAATGTGCAGAGGATTGGATTGTCTGCGACGCAGAGGCCGCTGGAAGAGGTGGCTCGGTTTCTTGGTGGTGCGGAAGGGACGCAGCAGGTCACCGCATCGTCGAGTGAGCAAGTGAGCGACAGTGAGGTAGAGGCTGGCGGCATTCGTTATCGGCCGGTTGAGGTCGTGAATGCGGGCGCTCGTAAGCGGTTGGAGCTGACCGTGGAAGTGCCTGTGGAGGACATGGCGAAGCTTGGCGAGATTCAGGACATGCCAAGTGGGCCGGCATCACAGGGGCCGAAACGAACGAGTATCTGGCAAAGTATTCATCCGCGTTTGCTGGAGCTGATTCGCGCACATCAGTCGACGATTTTGTTTGTGAATGCGCGTCGTATTGCTGAGCGGCTGGCTGGTGCGATCAATGAGCTTGCGGGTGAGCCGATTGCGCGCGCTCATCATGGTTCGCTTGCTGCTTCACAGCGCAGTGAGATTGAAGAGTTGTTGAAGGCTGGCGAGATTCGCGCGCTGGTTGCGACGTCTTCGCTTGAGCTTGGCATTGATATGGGTGCGGTGGATCTGGTGATTCAGATTGAAGCGCCGCCTTCGGTTGCGAGCGGTATGCAGCGCATTGGGCGTGCGGGGCACCAGGTGGGCGCGCCTTCGAAGGGCATTATTTTTCCGAAGTATCGTGCGGATCTGATTGCGTGTGCCGCGGTGACTCGCGCGATGCATGAAGGGCATGTGGAGAGTACGCGCTACCAACGCAATGCGCTGGATGTGTTGGCGCAGCAGATGGTGGCGATCATTGCGCATCCGCCGTTGCCTGTTGAGGAAGCCGAGCGCAGGATGAAGCGGTTCCGCAGCGATGAAGAGGATGCTCCGGGTATTGCTTATGACGAGCTGCTGCGCATTGTGCGTTCGTGCAGTGGATATGCGGGTTTGAGCACGCAGGTGTTTGACGGCGTGCTGGACATGCTGGCGGGAAGGTATCCGTCGGATGAGTTTGGCGAACTGCGTCCGCGCATTACGTGGGATAGAACGAAGCAGTGGTTGACGCCTCGGCAGGGTGTGAAGCGCATTGCGATTCTGAATGGCGGCACGATTCCGGATCGCGGTTTGTATGGAGTGTTTCTTTCCGGTGAGCGATCGAAGCCGATTCGCGTGGGCGAGTTGGATGAAGAGATGGTTTTCGAGGCGCGCACAGGGGAGACGTTTGTTCTTGGTGCGAGTACGTGGCGCATTGATGAGATTACGCACGATCGCGTGTTGGTTTCACCTGCGCCGGGTGAGCCGGGGAAGATGCCTTTCTGGCATGGCGATCAAGCGGGGCGGCCGTTGGAGTTTGGACGACGCATTGGAGCGTTGATTCGTGAGTTGCGCGATATGCCTCGTGCTGCTGCTGTGTCGCGATTGACGCGTGAGCATGATCTGGATCAGCTTGCCGCCGAGAATGTGATGCGTTACCTGGCGGATCAGGAGGTGGCAACCGAACAGGTGCCGGATGATCGCACCATTGTTGTGGAACGTGTGCGTGATGAGCTTGGTGACTGGCGCGTGTGCGTGATGACGCCGTTTGGTTCGCGCGTGCATGCGCCGTGGGCGATGGCGGTGCAGGGACGTATTCGTGCTGCAGGTGCAGTGGATGTGGAGACGATGTGGAGCGAGGATGGCTTCGTTGTTCGTTTTCCTGAAGCGGACAATGCGCCAGATACAGAGCCGTTCTTTCCCGAGGCGCAGGAGGCGGTGGAGTCTGTGCAGCGGCAGTTGGGTTCGACTGCGTTGTTTGCTGCGAAGTTTCGTGAGGCGAGTGCGCGTGCGTTGTTGCTGCCGCGTCGTCGTGCGGATGGTCGTACGCCGCTGTGGCAACAACGTAAACGTGCGTATGACTTGTTGGCTGTGGCAGCGCGGTATCCGGAATTTCCGATGTTGCTGGAGGCGTATCGCGAGTGTCTGCGCGATGTGTTTGACATGCCTGCGCTCGCTGAGATTCTTCGGAGTGTGGAGCAGCGACAGATTCGCGTGCACACGGTGGATTCGCGCACGCCTTCGCCGTTTGCTTCAGCGTTGTTGTTTTCTTACGTTGCGAATTACATCTATGACGGCGATGCTCCGTTGGCCGAACGTCGTGCGCAAGCACTGGCGATTGATCAGGATCAGTTGCGTGAGTTGATGGGTGACGCCGATCTGCGTGAGCTGCTGGATCGTAATGCGATTGAAGAGACGGAAGAACAGTTGCAGATGCTGGCGGATGATTATCGTGCGCGCACGATGGATGGCGTGCATGACATGCTGCTGCGGCTGGGTGATCTGAATCGCGCGGAGCTGTTGCGGCGATGTGTTTCGCCCGAGGTGGCGACTACGTTGGATCGCTTGGCGAAGGCGCGTCGTGCGCTGGAGTTGCGCATTGGTGGCGAGAAGCGATGGATTGCGGTGGAGGATGCGGCGCGTTATCGCGATGCGTTGGGGGTTCCGCTGCCACCGGGTTTGCCTACGGCTTTTCTTGAACCTTCTACGGATGCGATTACGGATTTAATTCGGCGTTATGGACGCACGCATGGGCCGTTCACTACGGCGAAGGTTGCCGCGCGATTTGAAGTGCCGATGCAGACCGTTGAGGCTGTGTTGCAGAAGCTGGTGGGCATGGGGCGCGTGGTGGAGGGCGCTTTCTGTCCTGGTGGGCAGGAGCGTGAGTGGTGCGATGTGGAGGTGTTGCGCACCATCCGCAGGAGATCGTTAGCCAAGTTACGCAAAGAAGTGGAGCCGGTTGAACAGCAGACGCTGGCGCGTTTGTTTACGCACTGGCAGGGTGTGTTAACGCCGAGGCGTGGGCTGGATGCGTTGCTGGATGCGATTGAGAATTTGCAAGGTGCGCCGCTGCCTGCGTCGTTGCTGGAGACGGAGATATTGCCTGCGCGTATTGCGAATTATCGACCCGCTGATTTAGATACGTTGATAGCCGCTGGCGAAGTGACGTGGGCTGGGTTTGAGCCGATTGGTGAACGCGATGGGCGTGTGGGTTTGTATCTTGCGGAGAAGTTGCCGCTGCTGTGGCCTGTGAATACACAGCAGGCTGCGAGTGCGATTGAGAGTGGAAGCAATACGCGGGATCGCGAGGAGAGGATCATCGAGTATCTGCGCGCGCATGGTGCTTCGTTCTTTCAGAATGTGCATGACGGCACGGGTGGCGGGTTTGCGAACGAGACGATTGAGGCGCTGTGGAACCTGGTGTGGCGCGGTGCGATTACGAATGATTCGTTGCAGGCGCTTCGGGCTTATACGAATCGTGAGTCGACGAGCGCACGAAAGCCTGCGCGGCGTGTGCACAATCAACAGGCTGCATTTCGTTCGCGCAGAACGACACCGCCTACGGCGCAAGGGCGTTGGGCGTTGCATCCTGCGTCTAACGCGGTCAATCGCAATGCTACCGAGTGGTCACACGCCGAGGCGCAGCAGTTGTTGCAGCGATACGGTGTGGTGTTCCGCGAGACGGCGCATGCGGAGAATCTGCCGGGTGGTTTCTCTGCGGTGTATGACGTGTTGAAGGCGCTGGAAGAGAGTGGCAAGGTGCGTCGCGGATATTTTGCGGCGGAGCTGGGAGCGACGCAGTTTGCTCTGCCTTCTGCATTGGACCTGTTGCGGTCGTTGCGCAATAAGCGACTGGATAGCGATCCGGAGATGGTGGTGCTGGCGGCGACCGATCCTGCGAATCCATACGGTGCTTTGTTGCGTTGGCCTGCGGTGGGTGAGGGCGTCTCGTTGCAGCGGAGTGTGGGCGCGCGTGTTGTTTTAGCGGATGGTGCGCTGGTGGCTTACCTGCGTCGTGGCAATGCGAACATCCAGGTGTTTCTGCCGGAAGAAGAGCCGCAGCGTGGGCAGCTGATGCGTGCGCTGGCTCGTTACTTTGTGGTGATGGCGCAGATGCATGAAAGCGAACGTGCTGCTGCCGGGATGTTTGTGCAGACGATCAATGGGGTTAATGTTGCGGAGCATCCTATGGCTCGGGTGTTGTTGGATGCCGGATTTCAGGCGGCTCCCATGGGATTTAACTTGCGGAGGAATTTGCCTTCGCTTGCCGTAGAGCGGCCGGTGGGCAATGCCTGAAGGGGATACCATCTATCGGTCTGCGCGGGCGCTTGCGAAGGTGCTGGAGGGGAAGCATGTCACGCGGTTTGATACGGGGTATGCGCATCTGGCTGCGGTGCATGATGACCGGCCTTTGGTTGGGCGTTTGATTCAGAAGGTGGAGGCGCGGGGGAAGTGGCTGCTGATCTATCTCTCTGGCGATCTGATTCTTGTGACGCACATGTTGATGAGTGGTTCGTGGCATATCTATCGCACGGGTGAGAAGTGGTGGATGCCGAAGAAAGCGATGCGCGCATTGCTTGAGGTGGATGGATGGCAGGCGGTTGCTTTCAATGTGCCGGTTGCGGAGTTTCATACCGCCGCTTCGCTTGCGCGTAAGTCGAGTGTGCCGAAGCTTGGACCGGATATTTTGTCTGAGGGGTATAACGCGGATGTTGGTTATGCCGCGTTGAAGACGCGTGCGGCTTCGCATCCTGAGGATGAGATTGCAAATGTGTTGTTGAATCAGCGCGTGATTGCCGGCCTGGGGAATGTTTATAAGAGTGAGGTTTGTTTTGCTGCGCGGGTGCATCCGTTTCGTTTGATGAAGACCATCAGCGATGACGAGATGCGGCAGATGGCCGATGTTGCGCAGCGGTACATGAAGGCGAATGTGGCGGATGGTACGGGTGAGGGGATTGTGACCTATACCGGGAAGCGTCGCACGACACACAGCACTCGCAGGGAGGATCGGCTTTGGGTGTATGGGCGGCGTGGGCTGGAGTGTCGACGTTGCGGTGGTGTGATTGAGTATCGCAAGCAGGGGAGTGCGGTGCGGTCTACTTACTGGTGCCCGGAGTGTCAGCCGTGGTTTGGGGATGGGGCTGCTGTGAAGGGATTGGATACGCCTGTGCGGCGGGTGAAGATGAGTTGTTAACTTACTTACGCTTCCAGCGTGGGGTCCAGTGGTCGCGGATGTCGATGTGTTGCATGCCTGCGCGTTTGGCTGCTGTAAGGCCTTCGTTTGAGTCTTCGAGGACGAGGCAGCGGGCGGGTGCGATGTTGAGGAGTTCGGCGGCTTTGAGGTAGATGTCCGGTTCGGGCTTGCCGTGTTTCACGTCTTCAATGCTGACGATGGTGTTGAAGTAACCGATGAGATCGGTGGCGGTGAGTGCGCCGTTGACGGCTACTCGTTGCGCGTTTGTGACGACGGCCATGGGGACTTTGCCCTGCCATGCGCGTGCCACGTCTGCAACGATGGTGACTTCTTCCAATGCGTGTGCTGCTTCGCCGTAGCCCGTGGTGCAGCGGTTGTAGAACTCTTCTCGTGTGATGTTGAGTGCGCCGATGGCGGCCTCGTAGTCGTCCATGAGATCGGCGGGGGATAGACCGAGGCGTGCGAAGTACCAGTCACGCGGCATGGGTGGGGAGTGCGGATGCAGCGCGTTGGTTATGGCGAGATGCCATGCGGGCGCGGATTCCACGAGTGTGCCGTCGCAGTCAAAGAGGATGGCGTCGAAAGCGCCTTCTACAAGATGGATCGGCTTTTCGTACAACGTTTACATCTCCAGTGCGAACTGTGCGGATTCAGCAAAGACGCCGTTGCGCGGTTCGGTAGCGAGGTCGAGGATGAGGCGCTCGAGCACGAGTGTCTTATCGACGGGGCCGCTGCGCAGTTCGATGTCGGCGCGTGCGATGAGACGCATGGCACGTGAGATTTCGCGACGTGATTTGTAGCGGCGTGCCTGTTGAATCAAAACGTCTGCAGCGAAGGGGGGCATGCGGAAACCCTGCCAGAGAACCTGCCAGATGGCGCGTGAGTCGCGCACGTTCTTCTCGTGGATGATGAGCATCTGGCGATAGGTGCGCGCCAGCATGTAGAGATGGCCGATGGCGGAGTCTTCGCCGCCGTCGCTGGCGTGCAGAAGGCCGTGCAGCAGCGAGAGGGCACGTGGGCGGTCGCGTTGCGAGAGGGCGTCGGTCAGTTCGTAGAGCGAACGCTGCTTGGCTGCGAGCACCATCGTTTCAACATCGCCGAGTGTGATGTGGCCGAAGTGTGTTGCGTCGAGATTGTTTTCGCGGACGGGCGCGCTGACGTAGAGCAGCAGCTTTTCGAGTTCGCTGCGGATGATCATCATGTCGACGGCGAGTGCGTCGACGAGTTCGCGGGCGGCTTCGGGATCGCATTTGACGCTGCGTTCTTCCGCGGTGCCGATGACCCAGCGTGCGGCGTCGACCTCTTCTACCTTTTGCAGTTCCACAATGCCGCAGTGGTCGCCGAGCGTTTCCTTGATGCGGTCGTAGCGATCCTTGTCTTCGCGCTCCATGCGACGGAGGTCGGTGGGCAGCGTGAGGTGATCTGCTACGAAGAGAATGAGCGCCTGCGGATTGGGCGACTGGAAGTAGCGGTCGAGTGCTGCGAACTCTTCCTTCTTTGCGCCGCGACCGTAGAGGGTCTTCAAGCCACGCACGAAGATGACCTGGAAGGGCGCCATGAGCGATGGCGTCTGTGCGAGGTCGAGCGCTTCGAAGATGGTGGTCTCGCTGCCGAGTTCGAGGTCGTGCAGGCAGAAGTCGCGAAGGTCCTGCGGGACGAGCTTTTCGAGGACGCCCTGGCGCGCGCGTTCGTAGAGGAAGGTCTCGTCGCCCAGAAGGACGTAGCCCGGCCGCATCTCAGCGGTGCCAAGTTGGGCGAGAAAGCGATCTGTGGATGCAAACGAACGTAACGGCGGCACTGGTTTCTATTTTCGACGAGATTAGGGCTGTTTGTGCTGCGAATCCTGTGCAGGAATCAACGACGCGACGCTGTGGAATACGTGGATAAAACTTAGAAGCTGTTCAGGATGTCGGCGACGATCTCACTGGCCATGTCGCGCGAGAGGCGACGGACGGCGGCGCTGTCCTCCTGAATGAAGGCGCTGAGGTCCTGTGTGGACTGGTATTGCTCGCGGAAACTGAGCTTGTCGTTCTGGTAGAGGACGTGGCCGTCGCGTGCGGTGAGCACGATCTTTGCGGTGACCTGGATTAGGTAGCTTGACGTGGAGCCGGTGCTGGGATCGTAGGTGAGCGGTGCGACCGTTTGTGTGAGGACGGTGCCGGTGAGCGTCGCATCGGCGGTCTCAGGATCGTCGGCCGAGGTGATGCGATATTTCGTGCGGGTGTTTAACTCACGGATGGTCGCGTCGGTCAGGGCGACTTCTGTGCGGTACTGCAGCACATTGGTTTTGAAGATGGGTACAGCCAGCGTGCGGACGTTGGCGGGAACGTGCGTGGCCGAGCCTGCGACGTGGTATCCGCAGCCGGTGAGGCTGGCGGCGCCCACAAAAAGTGTGAACGCCATTGCCGATTTGTGCAGGAAGGGTCGCAGCATCTACTTTCCGCGGTTGGCCAATGCTGCGGCCTTCTTCTGTGCTTCCATGAAGCGACGGAAACGGTCGAGCGAACGCGCCTTGCCGAATACGACCAGCGATTCCAACAGCGGCGGTGATGCTGCGCTGCCGGTCAGGATGGCGCGGAGAAGCATGAAGCCTTCCTTGACGCTCCATTCCTTTGCAGTGAGCGTTCCGCGGACTGCGGCGTCGATGGCTTCGGTCGTCCAGTCGCTGGCTTCCAGAGCGGCAAGCAGATCCGTGGCGAAGGCGAGTGTGTCTTCCAGCGTGCGCTTCTTGGGAACGAACAGTTCCGGCGTGGGCATGATGTTGTCCGCGAAGAAGAAGCCGGTCATATCGCCGAACTGGCCGAGCGTCTCGATGCGCGTCTGCACGAGTGGAGCGATGGCCTTAATGTAGTCGTCGCTGAGAATGGTCTGACGCAGTGCGATGAAGAAATCTTCCGGCGATAGCTTGCGAAGGTATTCGCCGTTCATCCACTTGAGCTTGACCAAGTCGAAGACCGGACCGCCGAGCGAGATGCGCTGGAAGTCGAACTTCTGCTTCATGTCCTCGATGGAGAAGATGTCGGAGAGCTTCATGTCGAGGCCCTTGCTGACGATCTCCTGCTCGGTGGGCTGCGCCATGCCGCCGCCCATGAGGCCGAGGTAGTTGAGCAGGGCCTGTGGCAGGAAGCCAGCCTGGCGATAGTAGATGAGCGAAACGGGGTTCTTGCGCTTGCTGATCTTGCTCTTGTCGATGTTGCGCAGGAGCGGCATGTGCCAGAAGCGCGGCAGCTCCCATCCGAAAGCCTGGTAGAGCAGCACGTGCTTGGGCGTGGAGCTGATCCACTCCTCGGCGCGGATGACGTCGGTGATGCCCATCAGGTGGTCGTCAACAACGTTGGCGAGGTGGTAGGTGGGGTAGCCGTCGGACTTGAGCAGCACCTGGTCGTCCACGTTGTGGTGGTCGAAGGTGATGTCGCCGCGGAGTTCATCACGGAAGGTGGTCGACGAGATACCAGGGCCCTTTTCACCGTTGGGCACGCGGAGGCGCACGGTGTAAGGCTTGCCGAGGGCAATGGCCTCTTCGGCCTGCTCCTTCGTGTAGTAGCGGCTGGGGCCGTTGTACTTGGGCGCGGTCTTGGCGGCCATCTGGGCCTTGCGCTCTTCGTCCAGCTCTTCCGGCGTTTCGAAGGCGCGGTAGGCTGCTCCACTGTCGATCAGCTTCTGGCAGTATGAGCGATAGATTTCGGTGCGTTCGCTCTGGCGATAGGGGCCGACGGGGCCGCCGACATCCGGACCCTCGTCCCACTGGAGACCGACCCAACGCAGGGAGTCGAAGATCATCTGCTCGCTGGTGGAGACGAAGCGGGTGCGGTCGGTGTCCTCAATGCGGAGGATGAATTTGCCACCACGCTGCTGAGCGAAAAGGTAGTTGAGCAGGCCGATGTAGGCTGTGCCGACGTGCGGATCACCCGTGGGTGACGGTGCGATACGGACGCGAACGGGCGCCGTCGCTTTATTGATGAATTCGGAAGTCATGCCACTGTTGATTCTACCGTTTCGGCGGGATCAACCTGATCAGGCTGGCGGGTTAGGGTCCGTTGGTGGTGGTACGTAGGGCGGTTGCTGCGGCGGATAGGCTGGCGGCGCTCCATAGGCCGTGGGTGGAACATAGCCCGGCTGTGGCGGGTATGGCGGCGGATAGGGTGGGTATTCCGGGCCTAACGGGATCACGTTCCAGCGTGAGAAGGCCAGCACGTACAGCATGATGAGATTCACCAGAGGAAGGATCATCAGCAGCGATAAAGCGGGTGTCATGCCGGCTTTTTTGAAGATCTGCCAGAAGGGCACGATGAGGATGGCCCAGACAACGATCATGCCGAAGAAGATGAAGGGGATCATCGCCATCATCATGGCGTGAATCTGTGCTGGATCGGGCGGCGTGTGCTCCATGCGCTTATGGGCCTCCGGGTGATGGCTGCAAGCGTACACCCGGAGCATGGATTTTTCAGCAGGAAACTCTTATGTCAGGTCGTCGGTGTCGAAGGTGGGTTTGCGGCCCAGGCGCGCCATGTTGTGTGGCTCTTCCTCGCCCATCAGGGTGCGGACGACTACGTCGACTTCTGTGGGGTCGTCGATTTCTGCGACGAGTTTCTTGGGCTCGTCTAGTCCTGCGATGGATTCCAGCAGCACCGTGACGTGAGCGACGGCTGTGCCTTCCTGCGGCAGGCCTTCGGGAGTCTTGGCCTTGATGCTGACGTCGCGTTCGGAGACGTGCAGCAGTTCGGCTACGCGGGCGCGCATCTCGCCTGCGATGGGTACGAGCTTGGGACGCATCATGATGAGTACGCAGTCGAGATTGACGATGCGGTAGCCGGCGGTGGCGATTTCTTCTAACGCGGTCTCGAGGAAGATGGTGGAGTCGGCGTTCTTCCAGCGCATATCGCTGGGCGGGAAGAAGGTGCCGATGTCGCCAGCGGAGACGGCACCGAGCAGGGCGTCGGTGATGGCGTGGAGCAGCAGATCGCCGTCTGAATGGCCGGCGAGGCCCTCAGGGTGGTCGATCTTCAAGCCGCCAATCACCAACGGTACGCCTGGCTTGAACGCGTGCGAATCAAAGCCGTACCCAATCCTCATGCCCATCGTGCTGCCTCATGCCCGCGGTGTGCCCACGCGGTTTTCTTGCGAAGTCTGCATTTTAAGCATAAACGCCCGGCTGCTCAGACAGCCGGGCGCGAGAAGAAAGCAGATGCGCTACTTCACGTCCATCCTGGTTGGGGAGACCGCGGTGTTCTGCGCGGCAGCGATGCGCCAAACTCCCGATTCTTCCACCAGGATGTATTTCAGGCGTGTGCGGAAGATGCCAGGCTCTGTTGGTGCGAGGCCCGGCGGCAGCGTGGCAAATCCACGGACTTCACTGGTGATGTCCGCAATGGCGACATGCGGTGCCGGGAATTCAATGGAGTCGATGGAAGCGGAAAGACGTGTGCCTTTATAGGGTCCATTGAAGATGAACGCGTGAATGCTTTCGATCGCGTGACGGCCTTTTACAACATCGCCGCGAACGTTGATGAAGGTCGCTTGCGAGGAATAGTCCGAGGCCCACGATGCGGCGTCGTTACGGTTCCAGGAATCCAACTGACGCGCGACGATCTGCTGGATTTGCTGCGTGGGCGTGAGTGTCGCAGTCTCAGCAGAGGACGAAAGGTAGGCGGGGACCAGCAGCAATGCTGCAGCGGCCAGAATGCTGTTCATAACTTCTCCAGAAAATGAATGAATTGGGGGCGGAATCGCTGCTGGAGGAAAAAAGGTCAGCGTACACGCAGATGTAAGGAGATACGGGAATATCTCGCTGCGGTTCCATCAAAAATGCAGAATTTTACGGATTCTTCGGTGCCAGACGATGGCCGTTTTGTGCGTCATCGCGCCTTAACCGGCTATACTGCACATCCTATGGTTGTTCACGCAATTCTTCCGGCGGCGGGGTTGGGCACGCGTATGGCTGTGCCCGGTGCCAGTGCCAAGCAGTTTCTTTCCCTCGGCGGCGTGCCGATCCTGATCCACAGCGTTCGCGCGTTTGTGGACAAGGCGAATGTATCCACGGTGACGGTCGCTGTGCGGTCGACCGAGATCGACCACGTTCGAGCGCAGCTTGTGCAATACGGCTTTGGCGACAAGGTTCGCGTGGTGACCGGAGGCGAGACACGGCAGGAGTCCGTCGCTTCTGCTCTGTGGTCGCTGGATGCGAATGATGAAGACATTGTGCTGGTGCATGATGCGGTGCGACCGCTGATTGAGCCGGCAACGATCGAGCGCACGATTGAGGCGATCGTCAAGCATGGCGCAGCGATTGTTGGCGTGGGCGCAATCGACACGATCAAGCTGGTGGAACGCACCGCGGATGGCGCAATCATCACGGGTACCGTGCCGCGCGAACGCGTGGTGCAGGCGCAGACGCCGCAGGGTGCTCGCTTTGTCGATCTGTCGCGTGCGTTTGATGAGGCTGAAGTGGATAGCTTCGCGGGCACCGATGAGGCGAGTCTGCTTGAGCGCGCGGGGATCACGGTAGCCGTGGTGCAGGGCGCGGCTTCGAACCTGAAGATCACGCAGCCGGGCGATCTGGAGCTGGCGGAGTTTTATCTCAACGCTCGGAGATAAACGCATCGTCGTATCGCGCGAACATTTGTGGCGCGAATAGCCATGCGTGATTTGCGTGGTGATGTGGCTGGTCGCGATACCATTGCCACGACCCCATGAAGACACTTGCTCTTGCTGCTCTCCTTGTTGCCTCGACTGCGTTTGCGCAAACCGTTCCGCAGGCGAACGATCGCTTGATCTTTCAAACGCAGAATGGCTGGTCGCCGCGTGTGAACGTGGAGGCTGGCTCGGTGATGGTCTACGGCATCAGCGAGAGCATGCCGGATCGCATCAAGTCGTGGAAGGACCATGGCTATCGCGTGACGGTGATGACCGGTGTTGCATGGGGCACGTATGGCGACTATCTGCGTGGCGAATTTGATGGCAAGGAACACTGGGACGAGACGCAGCAGGAATCCAGCGGCAAGCTGATTCTGCATGGCGGTAAAGAGGTGCCGTATGTCGCTCCGTCGGAGAGCTATGGCCAGTATTTGAGCCGTGGTGTTCTGCGTGCCTTGGATGCGGGTGCTGAAGCTATTTATCTTGAGGAGCCAGAGTTCTGGGCTCGTGCTGGTTGGAGTGAATCGTTCAAGCGTGAGTGGGCTGCTTACTATCACGAGCCCTGGATTGCGCCGGATTCTTCGCCGGATGCGCAGTATCGCGCGAGCAAGCTGAAGTACTTCCTGTATCAGCGTGCGCTGGCGCAAGTGTTTGCTGCGGTGCGTGTGTGGGGCAAGGAGCATGGCAAGGTTGTGCCTTGCTATGTGGCGACGCATTCGCTGATCAACTATGCGCAGTGGCAGATTGTTTCGCCGGAGTCTTCGCTGCTGGATGTTGGCGCGGATGGATACATTGCGCAGGTGTGGACGGGCACGAGTCGCGCGGTGAATGTGTATCAGGGCGTGAAGGCCGAGCGTACGTTTGAGACGGCGTTTCTGGAGTACGGTGCGCTGCAGAACATTGCGCGGTCCAGCGGCAAGCGCATCTGGTACCTGAACGATCCCATTGAAGACAATCCCAATCATTCATGGACGGATTACAAACGCAACTGGGAGTCGACGCTGGTGGCTTCGTTGTTGCAGCCGGAGGTGAGCAGCTACGAGATTCTGCCCTGGCCTGATCGTATTTTCGGGCCGAAGGCGTTGCGTCCTTCTACGGAGCCGACAGAGGCAAATCCGAAGCCGCAGCGCACGTTTATTCCGGCGGAGTATGAGACGGAGTTGCAGACCGTGTTTCACGCGTTGGGGCAGATGCAGGGGCAGACGGCGAAGTGGCAGGTGAGTGGCACGCAGAACATTGGTGTGTTGGTTTCGGACACGCTGATGTTTCAACGCGCTAAGCCGCTGCCTTCGGATGCGGATCTGGGCAACTTCTATGGGATGGCGCTGCCGTTGGTGATGCACGGTATTCCTGTCGAACCAGTGCAGATTGAAAGCACGTATCGAGGCAAGGATGCGGCCGATTTTCTGAAGCAGTACAAGGTCCTGTTTCTTACCTATGAGGGACAGAAGCCGCCGTCGCCGAAGTTTCATGATGCGATTGCCGCGTGGGTGAAGGCAGGCGGTGCGCTGGTGGTGATGGATAACGATGGCGATCCATACAACCATGCGCAGGATTGGTGGAATGACAACGGCAAGACGCAGGTGATTCCGCGCGATTTGTTATTTCGTGCGCTTGGGCTGGATGCAGCGAAGGAAGGTATACATCGCGTGGGCAAGGGTGTGGTGATCTTCCGGAAGGTTTCACCGTCTGCCATTGCGCAGGATGTGAAGGGGCCGGATGCGGTGCTTGCTGTGGCGAAGGAAGCTGCGACGCAGGTGAAGCTGCCCTGGCGCGAGTCGTCGGCGTTGGTGTTGCGGCGTGGTCCGTTTGTGATTGCTGCTGGATTCGATCGGCCGGAAGGGACACCGGAGCGTGCGATTACACGTGTTGCGAATAGTGCTGTGGCTTCACTCGATAAGAACAACACCGGCAACGTGACGCTTGACGACACTGTGGTATTGCCGCACACGACCCCTGCTCCTACGGTGTTGCGTGGTGAGTATGTTGATCTGTTCGACGCTCATCTAAAGCTGGTGCAAAACCCGCAGGTGGCAGAGGGAGAGCGGCGTTTGTTGCTTGACCCTTCCGTTGTTGCCAAAGGTAAGGCGCATGTTCTTGCAGCGAGTGCGAAGGTTACGGATGAGCAGGCGAGTGCGAATTCGTTGCGCTTTACGGTATCGAACATTGATGCTCGTGATGAGCATGATGTGACGGCAGTGCGGGTGATGTTGCCGCGCGTAGCAAAGAGCGTGACGGTGGATGGGAAGTCGATTTCGATTGCGAAAGAAGAGCATGGCATGTTGCTGCTGGAGCTTCCTGCAAGCTCCACTACAAAGCAGGTAGTCGTTTCTTTCTAGCGAGATAGATCGTCTCGTTCCGGCTGAATTTCTGAGAAAAATTGCTCAAAAAATATTGGGGAAAAGACTGTTGCAATATATTCCGATATAGGAATATATTCTTCCCATGACACGAAGATCGCATTCTGCGGATGTCTTCAGCGCCATCGCCGAGCCACGGCGGCGAGAGGTTGTCGCGGTGCTTGCGGATGGCCAGGAGTATGCCGTCAATGAGATTGTCGTTCGCATGAAGATGGCTCAACCCGCCGTCTCCAAACATCTGAACGCCCTTCGCAAGGCCGGGGTGGTGACGGTGGTCAAACGTGGACAACATCGCATGTATCGTCTCGATGCTTTGGCTCTTAAGCCGGTGCATGACTGGGTGCGGGTGTTCGAACGTTACTGGACGCACCAGATGGATCAGATCAAGCAGCGTGCCGAACAGAAGGCGCTGGAGAGATTGATTCGTCAGGACAAAGACAAGAAGTAAACCCAAAGGGGGAGCAATGGCAGCCACAGTTATGGAGGGCGTTTTGCATGCCTTCGAAATCGCTAAGGAAGAACGGATCGCTGCACCGATTGAGATCGTCTTCGAGACCATTCTGGAGCAGATGGGACCGCTTAATTCCACTCCGGAAAAGCCGATGCCAATGGTGCTGGAGGCGTGGCCCGGAGGACGGTGGTATCGCGATCTGGGCAATGATTCCGGTCATTTCTGGGGTCATGTGCAGGCCATCAAGGCTCCTGCATTGCTCGAAATCTCGGGGCCTCTGTTCATGTCGAATCCTGCTGTTTCGAATTTGCAGTATCGGCTTACAGAAGAAGATGGCGAAACCGTGATGCGCTTTCGGCATCGGGCGATGGGATGGGTCGGCGATCAGGAACGTGGTGTGGATGCCGGTTGGAGCGACATGCTTGCACGTATTCGTGACGCTGTAACTGAGCGGGCGAGGAAATAGCCATGTGCCCCTTTTGCATTTCGACTGCGGTATGGATTGCGGCGGGTGCTGTATCCGCGGGAGGAGTTTCCGCGTTTGCCGTAAAAATTTGGAACTCAAAGACACACAAACAGGAGGTGAACAGTGACAACGAATGAGCAGATTGCGCAGATGAAGAAGCCTGCAGTGGTTTCTGCAGAAGAGTGGCAGAACGCATGGCAGGAGATGCTGGTGAAAGAGAAGGAACATACTCGTTCACGCGATGCTTTGGCAGCTGCACGGCGTCGGATGCCCTGGTTTGCGGTAGAGAAGGAATATGTCTTTGAAGGGCCGCAGGGTAAGGCTTCGTTGCTGGACCTGTTCGATGGAAGACGGCAGCTTGTGTTGTATCGCGCGTTCTACGACTCGAACGTGTATGGCTGGCCGGAGCATGCCTGCGTTGGTTGTTCGATGGGCGCAGACCAGGTTTCTAACCTGTTACACCTGCACGCACGCGACACCTCGCTGGTGTATGCATCGCGTGGATCGCAGGAGAACATTGCCACGCTGAAGCAGCGCATGGGATGGAATGCGATCCCCTGGTTCACCATTACAGACGACTTCGATAAAGACTTCGGTGTGGATGAGTGGCATGGGCACAACGTGTTCTTTCGCGATGAACACGACAAAATCTTCCGCACATACTGGGTGAATAGTCGTGGCGATGAAGCGATGGGTAATGTGTGGAGTTATCTTGATGTGACTCCGCTGGGACGGCAGGAGCTTTGGGAAGATTCACCCGAGGGCTACCCGCAAACGGAACCGTACAAGTGGTGGCGCTGGCACGATGCTTACGGCAAAGAAGATGCTAAGTGGGAGAACGTTGTCGACAACGCGACGGTGCTTCTTAACCTGTAGGCGTGACTAAGATCGACGCGGGCGACCACGGATGGAGGTTATGTTCGATGTCAGGGAGAACGGCATGAACATACAGGAACAAATTCGGGAGTATATCGCCGCGCAGCCAGAGCCCAAACGCGGCGATATACAACAACTGCATTCCATGATTCTGGCGTTGAAGCCCGCCTGCACATTGCGGTTTCTGGAAGGAAAAGACGAGCAAGGAAAAATCGTCTCAAACCCAAACATTGGTTATGGTTCGCAAGTCATTCCATATGCCAATGGGAAAACCAGAGAGTTCTATCAAGTTGGACTCAGTGCGAATACGACAGGCATTTCCGTCTACATCATGGGCATAAGTGACAAAAACTATCTGGCCCGGACATTTGGTCCAGAACTTGGTAAAGCAAGTATCACGGGATATTGCATTAAGTTCAAAACCCTCTCAGACATAAAAATGGATGTACTAAAAGCCGCGATTCAATATGGCCTGGATCGCGAGTAAGTTATGAGATCGTGAGCGATCTAAACATTGCAACTATGCAACTTAGTTAAAGCTTCAACATCATCTCGTTGGTTTGGGTGAAGCCTGCCTTCTCATAGATGGGTTTGCCGAAGGGCGACGCATGCAGCGTGATGACCTTATAGCCGCGCTCACGGCATAGATCGGTGGCCGCCTGCAGGATGCGCTTCGCGTAACCTTTGCCGCGGGCTTTGTCTGCTGTGTAGAAGTTCAGGAGATAAGGGCGGCCCGCTTCCGTGTGGAGATAGTGTGGCGGGAAGTCGCCGAAGAAGATGCCACCGCTAGCCATCACTTCGCCGCCTTCTTCTTCGAGCAACAAACCCACGTAGCGGCCATCGGCAAGACGTTCGCGCACCCACGGTTCGAAGTTGGCGTCCATTGCGTTCAGTCGCTCTTCTGTTGCGAACTCATTCGCGGTGAACATGGCATGACGATGTTCGGTGATGAGCTTCGTGTCTTCGACCGTGGCCTGGCGGATGGTGGGCATCTGTGTGGTCTCCTTCAGCATTGCAGTGTGCGAAAAGAATGCAGGTAGTTCGGCTTCACTTCGTTTCGCTCAGGATGACGAACTTCGTTCGTATGAGTTCGCTGGCTGACGTAGTTGCGAGAAACTTTGAAGCGTATCGGCTGATTCGCGTGCGTTTGGGATTCTTCGCTTTGCTCAGAATGACAGTCGTTCAAGTTCAAGGTGGAAAGAAGAAGGGCGGCCTGTGGGCCGCCCTTGCTTGGCTTGGTGGGCGGCTTAGCTGCCGCCCGGATTGGGTGACAGCGATTTAGCGGGCTGCTCCTGCGAACTGCTCGGCACCAGCTTTGAGAGCTGCTGCCTTGTCGGTCTTCTCCCAGGTGAAGCCTTCGCCCGTGCGGCCGAAGTGGCCGTAAGCTGCGGTGGCCTGGAACTTGGGCTTGCGCAGGTCGAGGGTTTCGATGATGGCCTTCGGCGTGAGCGAGAAGTTCTCGCGGACGAGCTTGGTGATTTCGCCTTCGGAGATCTTGCCCGTGCCGAAGGTGTCAACCAGAACGCTGACCGGCTCGGCTACGCCGATGGCGTAGGCAAGCTGAACTTCTGCGCGGTCTGCGAGGCCGGCGGCAACGATGTTCTTGGCGATGTAGCGCGCCATGTATGCAGCGGAACGGTCAACCTTGGTGCTGTCCTTACCGGAGAATGCGCCGCCGCCGTGACGGCCCATGCCACCGTAGGTGTCCACGATGATCTTGCGGCCGGTCAGGCCGGAGTCGCCCATGGGGCCACCGACAACGAAACGGCCAGTCGGGTTGATGTGGTACTTGGTGTCTGCGTCGAGAAGCTCGGCAGGGAGAACTGCCTGGATTACATGCTCCAGAATGTCAGCGCGGAGCTGCTCGGTGGTGACAGCTTCGTCATGCTGCGAGGAGATGACGACGGCGTCGATGCGGACGGGCTTGTGGTTCTCGTCGTACTCGACCGTGACCTGGCTCTTGCCGTCGGGACGGAGGTAGGCGAGCTTGCCGTTCTTACGCACTTCCGTGAGGCGTGCGGCCAGCTTGTGCGCCAGCGAGATGGGGGTGGGCATCAGCTCCGGGGTCTCGTTGGTGGCATAGCCGAACATCATGCCCTGATCGCCCGCGCCGCCCGTGTCCACGCCCATGGCGATGTCCGGCGACTGCGAGTTGATGGAGGAGATGACGGCGCAGGTGTTGCTATCGAAACCGTACTCAGAGTGGGTGTAGCCAATGCCTGCAACCGTCTCGCGGACGAGCTTCTGGAAGTCAACGTAGGCCTTGGTGGTGATTTCGCCAGCAACTACGACGAGGCCGGTGCAGGTGAGAGTCTCGCACGCAACGCGGCTATAGGGATCCTGAGCCAGGCAGGCATCGAGGATGGCGTCGGAGATCTGGTCGGCAATCTTATCGGGATGGCCTTCGGTGACGGACTCAGAGGTAAAGAGGAAACGATCGCGAGTGGACAAAAACTGCTCCTTGAGGCGCTTGCAGCGAGGAATAGATATTCGATCCATTTTAACGCGCATGGATGCAGAAAAGGCTGATTTAGGAGGGAACGAGTCCTAGTGCGTCCTGTAAATGGCCGGAACCCACTTCTTTTCCGGCAGATGGACGATGCCGCGATGCACCAGAACCCACAGGACACCAACGGCAAGTGCAAGGACAATGAGCAACATAGCCACTACACCAAGCCAACGCAGGCGGCGGGCCGGCGCGTCAGTGACGCGGCTGCGATGGACGGCTTCGGCGAGTTCACGCCAGTCGTCTTCGTGGCCTTCGGTGTCGAGTCCTTTGGCGTGCATGGCGTCCTGGAAGCGACGGACTGTGTCGTCGACATTGAGACCGCAGAAGTTGGCATAGGAACGAACGATGCCACGATTGAAGACTCCTCCGGGCAGGTCAGAGTAGCGGTCTCCCTCAAGCGCCTGAAGATGGCGCAAGGAGACACGCGTGGAGACTGAGACCTCGTCCAGCGAGATGCCGCGCGATTCGCGCTGCTCCCTGAGTTCCTGACCGAATGGCATGCGTTCCGTTGCTCGTAATGTACTCTGCAGAGTTTGCGACTGACGCTACGCCGTCATGCTACATGTAACCCGTTAAAAACCAAAGATACTGGCAGAGAAAAAGCCTATTACCGAACCCGAAACGGAACCGTTGATATTGCCAGCAGGGTCAAAACACCGTTGCGATATAAGGGTGAGCTAAGAAATTCCGCTCGGAGAATGCTGTGAAAACTTGCCGTCTGTTGTTCGTTTTTCTTGTAGCCGTACTTGTTTCAGTGATTTCGTTGTGCGCCCAGGAACGCTGGTCCGCGGATAAAGCGAAGGACTGGTATGCGAAACAGCAGTGGCTGGTGGGCGCGAATTACGTGCCTTCCGATGCCATTAACCAGCTTGAAATGTTCCAGGCGGCTACGTGGAATCCGGCGTTGAATGACAAGGAACTGGGATGGGCCGAAGGCATTGGCATGAACACCATGCGCGTGTTTCTGCATGACCAGTTGTGGGCACAGGATCCTGAGGGATTCAAGAAGCGGCTGAATGAGTTCCTGGCGATCTGCGCGAAGCACCATATCAAGCCGATGCTGGTGCTGTTTGATTCCGTGTGGGACCCGGAGCCGAAGCTGGGACCGCAGCATCCGCCGATTCCTGGCGTGCACAACTCCGGCTGGGTACAAAGCCCAGGCCGCAAGGGGCTGACTGATCCCGCGTATGAGCCGAAGCTGGAGGCGTATGTGAAGGGCGTCGTCGGTGCGTTTGCGAAGGATGAACGCATCCTGGCTTGGGACATTTGGAATGAGCCGGATAACGACACGCCGCAGTACGGTGTGATTGCAAACAAGACAGCGCGCATTGACTACTACCTGCCCAAAGCATTTGCATGGGCGCGCAGCGAGCATCCTGTGCAGCCGTTGACCAGTGGTGTTTGGCATGACGATTGGAATCGTGCGAAGTTGAAGTCGACCGCGAAGATTCAGATTGAAGAGTCTGACGTGATCAGCTTCCATAACTACGGATGGCCCGAGGAGTTTGAAGCGAAGATCAAGGAGCTTCAGCAGTATGGGCGGCCGATCATCTGTTCGGAGTACATGGCGCGCGGTGCGGGCAGCACGTTCGATAACAGCTTGCCCATCGCGAAGCAGTACCACGTGGGCGCCGTTAACTGGGGGCTTGTGGATGGCAAGACGCAGACGCGTTATCCGTGGGATTCGTGGAAGAAGCCTTATGTGATGGATCAGCCTGTGCTTTGGTTCCATGACGTGTTTCATGCGGACGGCACGCCGTATCGTCAGCACGAGGCAGAGTTGATTCGGCAATTGACTGGACGGGGCATGCAGTAAAGAGCGAAGCACGAACGCCGTGGTTGCATGGAATCTTCTGCGATCACGGCGTTTGTTGTTTACAGAACTTGCAGGGCGTCCAGTGCTAACCTTGGCAGTGACGCATTATCTTTTCACGAGGTTTCACGACACATGGCTACTGCCGTAATCGCACCCGAAGAAGTTCTCCCGTACAAGGTCGCTGACCTTTCGCTGGCAAGCTGGGGCCGCAAGGAAATCGACATCGCTGAGCAGGAGATGCCCGGCCTAATGAGCATCCGCGCGAAGTATGCGGCAGGCAAGCCGCTGGCGGGTGTGCGTGTGACAGGATCGCTGCACATGACCATCCAGACGGCTGTGCTGATTGAGACGTTGAAGGATCTTGGCGCCGACGTTCGCTGGGCAAGCTGCAACATCTTCTCTACGCAGGACCATGCGGCTGCTGCCATTGCAGAGACGGGCACGCCCGTCTTTGCATGGAAGGGCGAGACCCTGGAAGAGTATTGGTGGTGCACGTATCAGGCGCTCAGCTTCCCCGGTGGCCTGGGACCGCAGCTTGTTGTGGATGACGGTGGCGATGTGACGCTGCTGATCCACAAGGGTGTTGAGTTGGAAGATGGAGACCGCAGCTTTGTGGATGCGAAGACTGGCATCAGCGAAGAAGAGGCCGTGATTCAGAAGCTTTTGCTGAAGGTGCTGGCAGAGGATCCGCAGCACTGGCACAAGCTGGCGAAGGAGTGGCGCGGTGTATCGGAAGAGACCACGACCGGTGTGCATCGCCTGTACGAGATGATGCGCAAGGGCACGCTGCTGATCCCGGCCATCAACGTGAATGACTCCGTGACCAAAAGCAAGTTCGACAACCTGTATGGTTGCCGCGAGTCGTTGGCTGATGGCATCAAGCGCGCCACGGACGTAATGATGGGCGGCAAGGTCGCGGTCATCTGCGGCTATGGCGATGTGGGCAAGGGCTCGGCGCATTCGCTGCGTGGCATGGGCGCTCGCGTTGTTGTTACTGAGATCGATCCCATCAATGCGCTGCAGGCTGCGATGGAAGGCTTTGAAGTGACGACGCTGGAAGACACGCTGGGCCGCGGTGACATCTATGTGACCTGCACCGGCAACCTGGACATCATCACGCTGGAGCACATGCAGCAGATGAAGGATCAGGCCATCGTTTGCAACATTGGCCACTTCGACAACGAAATCCAGATGGAGCGCTTGAATAACTCTGGCGCTGAGAAGCTGGAGATCAAGCCGCAGGTACACAAGTACACGTTTGCCAATGGCAACGCGATCTTCATCCTTGCGGAAGGCCGCCTGGTGAACCTGGGTTGCGCTACGGGCCATCCCTCGTTCGTGATGTCGAACAGCTTCAGCAACCAGACGCTGGCCCAGCTTGATCTGTGGAAGAACAAGGACACCTACAAAGTGGGCGTGTATGTTCTGCCGAAGCAGTTGGATGAGGAAGTGGCACGGCTGCACCTGGAGAAGATCGGTGTGAAGCTGACGACTCTGTCGCAGAAGCAGGCTGATTACATCGGCGTGAGCGTGGATGGTCCTTATAAGGCAGAGACCTACCGCTACTAGTTCGTCTGTTGTTTGGAAGGGCGCGGCTTCTGCCGCGCCTTTTTCGTGCCATGAATAATGGCGCATTCAGGCATACCGAGACCTGGTCGCGCGGGATGCCCTGGTCGACAGGGAGGCATCCTAGCCTGCGATGAGGTGAACTGGTATGCGTTTGAGCATCGCGTTATTAGCTTCGAGTTTTCTGGTGGCGGGGGCCGGCATGGCTCAAACGACCATGACTCCCCCGACTGCCGCAACCCCCACACAGCCTGTTGCACCTGCGACTCCGCCGAACGGCAATAGCCGTCCAACGCCGGGTTCGCCCACGTTGCCTACGGCTCCCGGAACATTGCCTGAGCAGCCAGCTCCAGGTGGAGTAGCCCCGACTCCGTCGCAATCCACGCCCTCTACCGCTCCGGGATCAACAACTTCGCCGGGCCTTTCGCCCTCTCCTGGTATGGCACCCACGTCACCTACTCCGGGAATGGCGCCCGCGCCGATGACTCCGCCCTCTGGAGCATCCGTAAACGGAACGACACAGACCACGCCGTCCAGTAGTTCTACCCAGACCCGCGGCAGTGCTGGAACTGGGCGGATGGGGGCCAATTCTTCTACATCCACCACGACGAACACACCGTCCACGACTACGAACACCGCACCGTCTACGACTGTTCCCAGCTCGCAGCCGGGAGCACCGGGAACGAACGTTGCTCCTCATTAATTCGAGGAACATTTCTTAATCAGGCAGGAGGTAAAACCGAATGAAGCACACCACGATGACCACCGCGCTGTTGGCGCTTTCCCTGACATTTGCAGGCAGTCTGGCAGCACAACAGACCAGTGAGCAGGCGCGGCAGGACGCAGCGGCGCAGGCAAATATGGATCAGCACGCCTCGAAGCAACAGAAGAAGGCAGCCAAGGCCCAGGAAAAGGCAGATCAGAAGCGCGAGAAGGCGCTGAATACTGGCGAGGCGAAGGATGCCGCCAAGGCTCAGGACAAGGCGGATAGCCAAGCGGTGAAGGCTGGCGAAACTCCGCGATAAGTCGATTTTCTTCAGAGAAAGGCCCACTCGGAATTGCTTCCGGGTGGGCCTTATTTTTAGTGTTTTGGATTACTTGTGAGCGGCGGCCTTGGTGGCAACGGGTGCGCCCTGTGTCTGACGGAGCGCGCCTTCGACCATGGCAAAGATGCGGTTGGGGTCGTTGGACCCGCTTTCGCTGCCGGAGACAATCTGCCACTTATTCGCGGTAGCCACCACGATGGTGGGGGTGCGCGTGACGTTCAGCTTGAGACCCAGGTTGTAGTCGGCCTGTACTTCCGCTGCGAACTTGGGATCCATCGAGAATGGCATGGACTGGCCGTGTTGCTGCATCCAGCGGCGGGTGAAGTTCTGCAGGTCGTCCTTGCTGTTCAGCGCGGGTTGCTGCTGGAAGACGTCGTCGCGGTACTTGTTCGCGAGGTCAGGGTTCACGCGATCCTGCAGGTAGCGGGCGAAGATGGCCGCATCCTTGCTCCAGACGTGCATCTGGAGGGGGAAATCATACCGAACGAGAGGCACGTGATACTGGGCGGCGGCGCGTTCCACGATGGGGTTGGCGGTCCGGCAGGCCGGGCATTCCAGGTCAAAGAATTCGATAATCGCCACCTTGTGACCGGCGGGCGGCTTCAGCATGGAGGTGTCGCGAAAGGTGGAAGGATCGGGCGTTCCGGCGAACTGCGCGTGGGCAGCGGGGATAACGGCAAGGCCGATGGCAAACAGAGAAGCGGCCACGGTGCGGCGAATCGACATGGGTTTCGGGTCTCCCGGCGCGGGCTCGCGGGCCACACATGCGCCATGTTCTGCATTCTATGACGTATGGCCGGGAAGAAAGTCGCTGGAGCCAAGCTGGCGCACGATAAACTTTCCGCAACCACCGAGCCCTTCCGGGAATCGAATGAAATGTCTGCCCCTTCCGGGGCTCCGAGTTAGAAAGCCTTGAGCGAAAGCGTTTATTCGAAAAAATTGCCGATGTGGGCCGCAGTAGTGTTGGCGGTGCCGATGGTTGCTTCTGCGCAGACCCAACCGGCTGCGTCCGTACAGGAACCCGCCATCCAGACTGGTCCATCGTCACAGAAGCAGCCACCCGTGGCCGATGCGCTAAACCTCCCGGAGGCTCCGGCGCCGCAGGCGGTATCGCAGCCGGTGCAGGCTGCTCTGGCTGCGGCAAAGCCACAGGATCTGGGACATGGTGTGACGACTCCGGTTTCCACGGGACAGCCACTGGCGCTCTCGCTGGACGACGCCGTGCGTATTGCGCTGGAACATAACCTAACCATCTCGGTTGACTTACAGAATCAGCGACAGATCAGCGGATTGCAGAAGACTGCGTTCAGTGCGCTGATTCCGGTGATGACCGCTGTGGGTAAGACGAATACGCAGGAAGTGAACTTGGCGGCGATGGGCTTCAAACCCAGCTCACTATCCGGGTTGCTGCCCCCGGGAACGACCTTCAACACGATCGTGAAATATGACACCGCCGGTGCGCAGTTGAATCTTTCTCAGCAGTTGTTCAACCTGCCCGCGTATGAGGTGTACAAGGCTTCGAAATCCGTGGCCGATGTGGCCAAGTGGCAGCTCTATCTTGATCGCGGCGACGTGGTGAACAAGGTGGCTTCGCAGTACATCCAAGTGCTGTCGGACATGGCTTCCATTGAGAATTCGAAGTCGCAGGTTACCAGTGATTTAGAGCTGGAGCGTCAGTCGCAAGCGCGCAAGGATGCGGGAACGGGAACGAATCTGGACCTGCTCCGTGCACGCGTGGAGCGCCAGAATCGTCAGCAGGAATTGATCGCCTATACGGCCCAGTTTGAGAAAGACAAGGTGCAGTTGAACCGGTTGATGGGACTGGCGGCGGATCAGCTGTTGCAGTTAACCGATGCGGTTCCGTACCACGAGCTGGAAGCCCTGCCGCTGGAGACAGCGAACCAGGTGGCGTTGAAGCGCCGCAAGGATTTGCTGGCTCTGCAGGCACAGATGAAGACTGCCGAGCTGCAGCGTAAGGCTGTGAAGTACGAACGCCTGCCCGCAGTCACGCTGGGCGGTTTCTATGGAGTTCTGGGCCAGACACGCGGTTTGTATCACGGTGTTTTCTCGGCGCAGGGCGGTATCAACTTTCCCATCTTCGAGGAAGCTCGCATTCGCGGCGATCGCGAAGTGGCCGATGCGCGGTTGGTTCATCTGCGCAAGGAAGTGGACAGTCTGAAGGCATACATTGAGGCGCAGATTCGTACGGCCATGCTGGACGTGAATACGTCTGACGAACTGGTGAAGGATGCCTCGAGCAATGTGGACCTCGCTACCGAAGCTTTGGATGAGACGCGGCAACGCTATCGCGCAGGCATTGACGACAACCTGCCGGTAGTACGCGCGCAGGCCACGCTGGCTAATGCACAGGCGCAGCTTGTTAGTGCGCTGTACCAGTTCAACACGGCGAAGCTGCAACTTGCGCGTAACACTGGCGTGGTGGAGTCGCAGTACGACACTTACCTGGGCGACTAAAGTTTCTGTACTCTGCTAACGGCAGACGCAACGGGTGAGTCCTTGCTATGTCACCATAGAAGACAGGGATGCCCGACTCCGCCTATTCCAGTGAAGTGCATCACGGCAAACGTCCGTTAGATTCTGAGGGCAAGGAAGGCGCGGCGTTTTCGTCGCGTAACTTTCGCCGCTATCAACTGGCGCGCATGCTGGCCATCATGGGTGCGGAGGCGCAGTCTGTCGCCGTTGCATGGCAGATTTATCAACTGACACATAATGCATTTCTGCTGGGCTGCACTGGCCTGGCGCTGTTCCTGCCTGGCATCTTCTTTGTGTTGCCTGCGGGCCATGCTGCGGATCGCTACGATCGCCAGCGCATCATTGTTCTCTGCTATGCGATGCAGGCCGTGTGTACGGCGGTGCTGTTGTACATGTCGCTGGTGGGTGTGCGGCATGTGCTGTACATCTACGTGATGCTGTTCTTCATTGGCGCTGGGCGCGCGTTCAGCGGGCCAGCGTCGTCGGCCATTCAGCCGCAGCTTGTGCCCAAGGGCGCGTTCGTCAATGCGATGACGTGGGGTTCGGCGATCTTTCAGATTGCCAATATCAGCGGCCCTGCCATTGGCGGATTGCTTTTCACTTTTCAGTTTTCCGGTGCGATGGCGAAGTGGACCGGCGCGCCTATCGTTTATGCACTGACGATTTGCACCATGCTGACGTTCGTGGTGCTGGTGAGCACGCTGCGGCCGCGCAAGGAACAGGCAGAGAATCGCGCCATGTCGTTGCAGACGATGATGGAAGGTGCACGCTACGTGGGCAAGGCGAAGCTGCTACTGGGATCGATCTCACTGGATATGTTCGCTGTGTTGCTGGGTGGCGCGGTGTCGCTGATGCCCATCTTTGCCCAGGACATTCTTCATGCCGGGCCGCGCGGGCTGGGTATTTTGCGCGCTGCGCCGGCGCTGGGTGCGTTGTGTACTTCGATTACGTTGTCGCTGCGACCCATCCGGCACAGCGCAGGCAAGCTGATGCTGGTGGCTGTCGGCGTGTTTGGCGTGGCGACGGTGGTGTTCGGTTTGTCGAAGTCGTTGCCGCTGTCGTTGGCTGCGCTGTTTGTGCTGGGCGCCAGTGACAACATCTCAGTCATTGTGCGGCAGACGATTCTGCAACTTGGAACGCCGCCTGCGATGCGTGGCCGCGTGTCGGCGATCAACTGGCTGTTCCTTGGCGCTTCGAATGAGTTTGGTGAGTTTGAAAGCGGCTTGACGGCGCAGTGGTTCGGCGCGGTGCGGGCCGTGGTGTTCGGCGGTATCGGGTCGGTCATGGTGACGGTGCTGTGGAGCATATTCTTTCCCAAACTGCGGAATGTGAATTCGCTGAATGCGGAAGAGCTACTGAAGGCGAATGCTGCCTATGCAACGAGTGAACCGGTCGATTAAGGCGGCTTTGTGCTGCTCGTGGTGTATGTGATTCGCGGTCTGAGTTAATCTGCTTGCGATATGGGCATGTTTGATACTCCTGCTTCCAGTGGTTCCGGGAACGATGTTCCTGAGAGCAAAGGGCCTTCCATTAAGAAACTGATTTTGTGGTTCACGCTGCTTCTGGTGGTGGTGGCTGCGGTACGTGTGTTTCTGATCTGGCGCACAAGGCATGAGGCTGCGAAGCCTGTTGCAGCCGTGGAAGAAAGCTACACCGCGGATGAGATGGTGTTGCCACGCCGGTTGCACCAGACTGATCTGAAAGATGCGCGGGAGTTGAATGGCAAGCGTGTTTGGGTGTGGGCTGCGGGGCAGATGAATGCGTATCCTGCTACGGCGGCGCACATAGACTATGCGCACCCCGGGCCGCTGTTGTTGGGCGCGGAGCCGTTGGATGTGGTGAATTTCATTGAGCAGAAGGCGCCTGCGTCGGTTTACAGCCGTGTGCCCAAGGGCGATGCGCAGGTGATCATGCTGTTCCATCGCAAGGATGATCCTGCGAAGCTATGGGGCACCCCGGTGGGAGATCGCGAGGGCAAGTTCTATAACTTCTTCATCGACGAATGCTTCTTCTATGACGATCCGCATGAGTTGTACAAGCACTGGAAGCCCGAGGCGTGGAAGGCGGTGGACGAACACCGCGTGGAGAAGGGCATGAACGAATTGCAGGCCGATCTGGCGCTGGGGCAGGTGAGCAAGCCCGGGCCAGGGGCGGTGGGTGATCGAACCGTGTTGTTCGATAACGACGGCAAGCCGGTGAGTGTGACGTTTGTGAAGAACAAGGCAGTCAGCATCAACTAGCAGCTGTGGTGTGAATGAAAAGGGCAGGCTCTACGCCTGCCTTTTTGTTTTTAGCCGAAGAGGATGGCTTCTCGAACGAAGCGGCCGATTTCCGCGATCATGGCTCCCCGCTTTGTCTCCAGGCCCGGGCATTGTGTGATGTAGCAGGTGACGATGACAGGAGGCCGGTGGATGGGCCACAAAACGGCAATGTCGTTGGTCGTGTGTTCGCCGTTGGAGCCGGTCTTGTCCGCAGCACGCCAGCCTTCCGGCATGTCCTTGCGCAGGCGCTCCAGGCCGGTGAGGCTGTTCTCCATCCACTCGGTAATCTGGCGACGCGATGCAGGCTTGAGGGTATTACCCAGCAGGACGCGTTGCAGATTCTTCGCCATGGCAACGGGCGTGGTGGTGTCGCGCGGATCGCCGTCGATGCTGGTGTTCAGATCCGGTTCGTTGCGGTCGAGGCGTGTGAATTCGTCGCCAATGGAGCGTGCGAATGCCGTGATGGCCGGAGGGCCGCCGATGGCCTCCAGCAGGACGTTGGCGGCGGTGTTGTCGCTCTGGTTGAGGATGGCGTTGCAGAGGGAAGCGATCGGCATGGTTGCGCCTGCATGTGGCTCCGTTAGAGGCGAATGGCCGATCAGCGGCTTGTTCGGAATGGGGAGCGGCCGGTCGAGCGATTGCTTACCGTCGTCCACGCGTTTGAGAACTGCGGCTGCCAGCAGAAATTTGAAGGTGGAACACATGGGGAAGCGTTCGTCTTCGCGATTCCCTGCGGATTTGCCATTGCCGGTGTCCAGTGCGTAGACGCCGATGCGACCGCCTCTGTCTTTTTCCAGCGTGGCCACCTGTTGCGGCAGGCGCTGAAAGATATTTCGCTTTTCCTCCGCATGGGCCTCTGGAAGAGCCAACGAGAGTGCGGTAAGAGTAGACGTGGAGAGAAAGCTGCGGCGCGTGAGCATGTGTCTATTCATGAGGAACTGCGGATGTGGAAACAAGTCCTTTCACGATTGCTTGCACCTCGTTGGTCAAGGGCGCATCCTTTAGGCATGCACCGGGTTTGTTGCATGCAGAGGAGATAAAGCTGGTTCCGACAGACTCAGAGGATATTGACCAGACGACGCGACGCACGAATCGCGCCGCGGAGGCCGTGTTGCAACACGCGCGTTCGGCGCATCGTCATGCCATGGAGATGGGCGCGGGCCTGGGCAACGAGGGCCTTCGCTTCACCGACAAGGTGCGTCTGGCGTACTGGAACGCTTTTCAGCATGACTGCCTGAACACGGCCAAGGCGACGGCGTATTCGGCGATCTTTGCGATCTTTCCGATGATTGCGGTTCTGGCCGCCATGATTGCCTTGGTGCCCTATACGGGGCCGTTACGGTCGCAGATTGAAGTGTTTGCGGTCCGCGTTCTGCCCGAGAGTGTGTGGCCGCTGTTTTCCGGGTTCTTCAACACAACGCATAGCAAGCCGCAGTCGACGACGGTGCTGCTGGCGGCGATTTTTGTTAGCGTCGGCGGTGCGGCCGGTGTGCTGGCCACGCTGATGGAAGGTTTTCGCCGCGCCTATGGTCTAACGGAGAACTGCTGGGGCAGTGGATGGCGCGGACTGTTGCGTCGGCAGTTGCAGTCGTACCTGATGGTGCCGATTGCCGCTTTGCCAATGGCAGTAGCCAGTCTGCTTGTGATCTTCGGGCATTACGGTTTGTTGGGGTTGATGCGGTACTCGCCTACGGGTTGGGATTCGGGGTTGTACTGGACGGCGAATGTTGTTCGGTGGGTGGCTTCGCTGAGCGCGACGGCTGCTGTGTTGGCGGTGATTTATCGCTTCGGAATTCCGGTGCGCCCGAGCTGGCGCGAGGTGATGCCCGGAGCTGCCTTTGCTACGGCAACATGGTTTGTTTCCACTTTGGCATTCGGTTTTTATGTGACGAGATACACGCACTATTCGAAGGTGTATGGATCGCTGGGAACAGGCGTGGTGCTGCTGGTATGGCTCTTTCTGACGTCGTTGACGGTGCTGTGCGGGGCTGAGCTGAACGCGGAGCTTGCGCGCGATGCCGGGCCCACCGTCTTTGATATTTGAGTTATGTGAATTTTTGAACAGTGCGGATATCCCTCCGGAGTGAGCGATATTCGCCCCGGTTTGCCGGAATCCGTTTAGTTACCGATAATGCGAGAGGCCCCCGTGCACAGATTATTTCCCTTCTTCGAGGGGAGAAATTAAGCTGTGCCGACGGGAATTTTCACACGTCCGGTCTGGAGAACGATGAGCGAAGGTAATTTTCTGCAGGGCGGCACGGGCCGCAGCGCCAAGATTGTAGGAACGCTGGGACCGGCGTCGTCTTCGCCTGAGGTCTTTCGGCAGTTGGTGCGCGCAGGCCTGGATGTGGCGCGTTTGAACTTCTCCCACGGCTCGCATGAACAGAAGGCGGAACTGATCCGCATGGTGCGCGAGGTCAGTGCGAGCGAAGGCAAACCGATCTGCCTGCTGGCCGACCTGCAGGGACCGAAGATCCGTACGGGCAAGCTCGTCGACGGCAAGCCGGTGCTGTTGGAAGCTGGTAAGCAGCTCATCATTACGCCGCATGAAATGAAGGGAACCGCCGAGAAGGTGAGCACCGTGTTCCCCACGCTGGCAGAGAACCTGGGACCGGGCGATACGATTCTTCTGTCCGACGGTTTGATTGAGCTGAAGGTCGCGCGCGTCGACGGTCTGGATGTGGTCTGCGACATCGTCAACGGCGGCTACCTGGGCGAGAACAAGGGCATCAACCTGCCGGGTATCCCGGTGAAGGTTCCTGCGTTGACGGAGAAGGACGAGGAAGACCTCGAATTCATCGCCAAGCAGGGTGTGCATGCGCTGGCGTTGTCGTTTGTGCGCACCGCTGAGGACATTCGTTACACGCGTCGTCGTATGAAGGAACTGAACTGCGACGCATGGATTGTGGCGAAGCTGGAAAAGCCTCAGGCGATTGAGAACCTGGAAGAGATTCTGGAAGAGACAGACGCGCTAATGGTGGCGCGTGGCGATCTGGGCGTGGAAGTGCCGCCGGAGAAGGTGCCTGCAATTCAGAAGCACATCATCCGTCGTGCGCTGGCGTATCGCAAGCCTGTGATCACGGCGACGCAGATGCTGGAGAGCATGATCGACAATCCACGTCCAACGCGTGCGGAAGCCAGCGACGTGGCGAATGCCGTGTATGACGGCACCGATGCCGTGATGCTTTCCGCGGAGTCCGCAGCAGGCAAGTATCCGGTGCAGGCCGTGGCCATGATGGCGAAGATCATTGTGGAGACAGAGGCGCAGATGACTCTGGACCCGACGACCGCTCCGCAGCTTCCGATGCACGCCAAGGGCGCGAAGTTGAGCGTGGCAGAGACCATCTGCGAAAGCATGGCGCATTCGGCAGAGGATCTGGATCTGAAGGCGATTGCCGTGTTTACGGAGTCGGGAACGTCGGCACGTTTGCTGTCGAAGTACCGTCCGAATGTACAGATTTATGCACTTTCTACGGAGCTGGATGTCATTGGTAAGTGCATGATGCTGTGGGGCGTGTATCCGCTGCGCGTGGACCGTTTCGGCGGTGGCGATCTGCAGATTGAGATGGCCGAGCAAAAGCTGCGTGAACTGGGACTGGCGAAACCGCGCGAGGTGCTGGGCATTGTGGGCGGCACGGCCAGCCGCATTGGCGGCACGAACTTCATGAAGCTGCATGAGATTCCGGATGCCTAGGCGAAGGATAGCGATCCATGTTTCAGTCCGAAGCGGAGCCCGTAGGCTCCGCTTCGTTTCTTTTGCGGCAGTCCTGCTTTTATGCGGTCCAAAACCTGGCCGTGCTCAGACTGGATTTGATGTAGCGTCGGTGCGGCCAAACAACGGAGAGGGACGGTCTCTGCTTGAAGCGACACCGGGCCGGTTCGCGGCGACGAATATCTCAGTGCAACGGCTTCTGCTGATTGCATATGGCGCTCAGGACTTCCAGATGGTCGGTGCGCCCTCGTGGACGGCTTCCGAACACTACGATGTCACCGCAAAGGCGAGCAGCGACACAACTGTTAACCAGATGGAAGGACCGATGCTCCAGGCTCTGCTGCAGGAGCGCTTTGGATTGAAGGCGCATCGAGAAATCAGGGTTCTGCCGCGTTACGAGTTGCGGGTTGTAGAAGGAACACCCAAGCTTCGTCCCTCCGTTGAGGGAAGCTGCAGGCAATACGTGAAAGACGCGCAACCCAACATGGCTTCGAATGGGAAGCCAACGGTACCCATCTGCGGTTTGCATAGGACTGAAGAAGGCCCGAGCCGAAGACTGGAAGGCAAGGGAGTCACTGTCGCGGATTTGGCCGCAAGCCTTTCCCATAGCTACAACACAGACCTGAATAGCGTGGTTGTGGACGCGACGGGGCTCTCGGGCGGGTTCGATGTGAGCTTGCAATGGACGAACGATGTAGATGTGACAGCTTCGGCGACAGGATTGTCCGCGGCCCCGTCGTTGCCAACCGCTCTGCGTGAACAGCTTGGGCTCAAGCTTGAGCGTTCCAAAGGCGAAGTTGAAGTGCTCGTGATCGATCACATCGACCGGCCAGAAGCCAACTGACGTTTTAGCGGCCTATACGAAGGCGTTTGGCGAGTTTTTCCGGCAGGCCTGCGAGCAGGATGCGGCCTTGTGCGAGGTCGATGTCGTAAGGCACACGATGGAAAGTGATGGTCTTCGCGTCGCTGTCGTAGATGGCATAGGCAGCGCGCGGGTCCAGGTCGCGTGGCTGTCCTACGGAGCCGGGGTTCAATAGATAGCGGCGGCCTTCTTCCATGGCGAGTGTCCAGCGACAGGCACCGGAGCTCCGAAGGTACTTGGGCGAAACTGTGAACCAGTGGCCGTCTTGCCAGCCGAAGCCGCCCTGAATGTGAGTGTGGCCAAAGAAAGTGACCTGCTGCTGCATAACCTGCAGCGGTTGCCAGGCATCGCGGATGTTCAGGATGTAGATGTCTTCATGTACGGGTGAACCGTGTGCAAGGGAGACATCGGCATCATCCGCCTTGATGGGCCCGTGCGGGAGCGCCTTGAGCCATTGGATGGATTCTGAGGTCAGATGATCCCGCGTCCACTCCACGGCTTCGCGTGCGGATGGGTTGAAGGTCTCGGCTGACTCGATGCCACTGGCGACCTTATCGTGATTGCCACGCACATTTTGGGTGGCGCGACGACGCATCTGGTCGACGACTTCGTTGGGGCTGGCGCCGTATCCGACCACGTCCCCAAGGTTCCATAGCGCATCCCACGCGCCTGCGTCTTCCAGCACAGCGTTGAGTGCTTCAAGATTGCCGTGGATGTCGGAGAGAACGAGCGCGCGCATCAGGAAACAGGGTCTGCGCGGACGCGCGAACCTATCCATGCTACAGGAACGTGGCCACAGGACAAGGGTTCAGGCCGCCGTTTGGATTGAAGAGGTGCGGTGATGCGGTGTAAGTCATAGTGGTGACGGTGCTTACCGGTTTTGCTAAACGGCGGCGAGACCACTTCGATCGAATCCGTTTGTCCCCGTTGTGCATCTTATCTCTGGAGCGTATGCTCTGAGAAAGTAGTCGGGAGGTACCTCAAAGTGCATAAAGGCGCAGACATCGTCGGTTAAGCTTTCCACTTCTTTGTCCCGCTTTTAATGGCGGGTCAGACCTTGTGGTGTGTTCACTTCAGGCCTGTAGGTCTCCGCAGGGCTAAAGTTTGCTCTAGTGCTCTCAGCATTTCTTCGGAGACCTCCGCCGGTCCAGAATCACTCCTGTCCATCTCTTTTCCGCCCCTTTTAAACCATTCTTTGAGGTTTTCGAGCAGATCGTGCCATACTCTGTGCCTGTCGTCGGGAAGCGAGGCGATGTCGGCCAGCTTCGGTAGCTCGATGTATTCCACGGGCTTGGGCTTTCGGTACCAATGCTCGTACAGCGGCTCGTCGTATTCGTAACTGGTCGCGGCTTTTAGGATTTCCAAGGCGCATATGAGCAGATTTCGCTTATGGTCATTCGCAGGTGGTAGTACCCAGGCTGCAATGTCGGCATCGTTCTGAATTGCCAGATAGTCGGCAAGCCGTGGAGAAGCACCCGAATAGTCAATGTTCGGATTCGGCGCTGAACCCTTGGTGCGTTCTATAGCCTTATCCGAGAGCTTTCGCAACGCAGGGCGAAATATCTGTTCTCCCCCCAGGTTGGCCACTATCTGTACAAAGATCAGGTCGATCGCATTTCTGTAGACCTCCTCGGCGTTCAGGTCTGTGAAGAAAACCCCGCCTTCCTTTTCCAACAGCCGGGAGTTGTAGAGCAGCAGAGCCAGCAGGTAAAACTTCGCTTCCTCCTCCGCGGCTTTCTCTTCTGCAGGCGTTCCAGAGAACTTGAGATTTGTCACTGCATTCCGCGCATGGCCGACGATGTGCGTGTAGTAGTTCTGGGTCATCGTCTGCATCTTCGCGAACTGACTCCTTCGCACCTCGTTCTCTTCGGTGCGCTGGCTTGTCAGCTTTGAATTTTTCTCTGCCCGCCGGTTTGCCATCCAGGTAAACCAGCCGCCCAATATTGCAACCAGAATGGGGACACCAAGGTCCTTCAGCGTCACTCGCATTCTGCGAGCAGCAGGCCACATCCACCCCAGTTCCGGGTAAGAGTCCTCTACGCGTAAGGGGCCGAGAGCCAAGATCGTCTGATGAAAGCCGAGGCCTGATGTTTTTTTGGAGGTCAAAGCTGTGACCGTGATGGTCATCTTCTCTGTGCCCACATCTTCTCCGGCGCTGACCGGCAAGTTGAGGGTTGTGGATGCGTTTCGGGGTGTCCAATAGATGCATTTTGTCGTTTGCACTGTGTTCGGCAGTTCGGAGCACACTTCCAGATGCATTGGCTTACGGATGTCGGACAGCACCTTAACGTGCAACAGCACGTTCTCGCGCGGCTCCATGCGGTCGCTGTCCAGGCTCGCGACTAAGGTGACATTCTTCTGAGGATGTGAGATTGCGATGGGCTTTCGTTGAACTGCAATCTGCGAGGGAGCGAGGCATAGGACAGCGACGAGAAACAGCAGTGTCAGCAACACGATGCTGCCAGAAATCAAAACAATATTCCGTTGGAACCAGCCGTTCTCCATATCTCCCTCGGGACGATACGTGAAGTCCTGCCGCACGAAATTCCGGGCGGTATTGTGCGGCTAATTCTCTTACAAACGGAGCGTCTCAGCTACAACTATCGCGAACGAATCCCTCGTTCGCTGTGCTGGCTGAGTAAATCGATCTTTGCTTCTCGCACCAAGACGATCTAGAGAGTCGCTAACGGGCGTTCACGGTCGGTGTGCATGGTGGGAACAGCAGCGAGGAGTGCGCGTGTGTAGTTGTCCTGCGGTGCGCGGAAGAGTTCGGCGGCAGTGTTGGTTTCCAGAATGTGGCCGTGACGCATCACGGCCACGCGATCCGCTGTCTGCGCTGTCACGGCGAGGTCGTGCGAGATGAAGAGCATGCTCAGGCCGTGGCGTTCGCGAAGGTCGCGCAGCAGGCGAAGAATCTGCGCCTGCACGGTGACGTCGAGTGCGGTGGTGGGTTCGTCTGCAATGAGCAGTCGCGGCTGGTTTACGACGGCCATCGCAATCATGATGCGTTGACGCTGGCCACCGCTGAACTGGTGCGGGTAATCCTTGCTGCGGCGCGTTGGATCGGGAAGCGCAACACTGTTCAGTGATTCAAGGACGCGGTCTTTCACTTCAGCCCTGGTGAGCTTTGGATGATGCACGCGGACGGCTTCGGCGATCTGTTCTCCAATGTTCATGGCAGGATTCAGTGCCGTCATGGGCTCCTGAAAGATCATGCTGATGTCGCGTCCACGACGCGCACGCATCTGCTTCTCTGAAAGATCCAGAAGGTTATGGCCGTCGAAGTGGATCGCTCCTGTCATCGACGCCGAAGGAGCGAGAAGACGCAGGATCGCAAGCGAAGTAACGGATTTACCGGAACCGGATTCGCCCACCAGTCCTAGCACTTCGCCTTCGTTGATGGAAAACGAGATGCCATCCACGGCGGTGTTCTCTCCGAAGCGGATGTTCAGGTTTTTAATGGAGAGCAGAGCCATGGCGTTAGTGTAGCGGGACTTGAGAAGGCCAGGCGGTGTGACGGCTGATGATGGGCCAATTCCGCAACCGTTTGTGTATGGTGGTTGGAAGTCATGAGCCAGCCACACGCACGCATTCAACCCAAACAGCATTTTGAAATCCTTGATGGTCTTCGCGGCGTAGCGGCCATGATGGTGGTCCTGTTCCACATATGCGAGACATGGAACGGTGGCGACCACGCGAAACAGATCATCAACCACGGCTACCTGGCAGTGGACTTCTTCTTCATGCTCTCTGGTTTTGTGATTGCTTACGCGTATGACAGTCGCTGGAATCCTACAAACAACCAGCCACGCATGACGCTGTGGGACTTCTTCAAGCGCCGCATCATTCGCCTGCAGCCCATGCTCATTATGGGCAATGTACTTGGTGCGTTGCTGTTTTACTTCAGCGCCAGCCCGAAGATTTTCCCCATTGTCGCGACCACATCGGTGTCGCGACTTATTCTGGTCGCGCTGATCGGATGCACGGTGATTCCGATCCCGATTTCAATGGACATTCGCGGCTGGCAGGAGATGCACCCGCTTGCCGGTACGGCGTGGTCGCTGTTCTTTGAATACATCGCGAACATTGCTTATGCGCTGGGTCTGCGCAAGGTATCCAATCGCGTGCTGATGGTGCTCACGGTACTCTCCGCGGCATTGCTCACGCAGTACCTTGTGACCACACCGCGTGGCGACATTACGGGCGGCTGGTCCGTGAATGCGACGGAACTCAAGGTCGGTTTTATTCGCCTGATCTTCCCGTTTCTTGCTGGCATGCTGCTGCAACGCATGCACAAGCGCATCCATGTGCGGAATGCATTCCTATGGTGCAGCCTGTTGCTTGTTGTCACTTTCATTCTGCCGCGCTTCGGCACGACAGCTACGCTCTGGATGAACGGTCTGTATGAGGCGATGGTTATCATCCTTGTGTTCCCGATCATCGTGGCGATGGGCGCAGGTGAGCAGATCAGAGGACGCACGGCCACTCGCTTGTGCCGTTTCTCAGGCGCAATTTCCTATCCGCTCTACATCACGCATTACTCGCTCATTTACATCTACACAGCCAAGGTGTACGACGGAAAGCTGACACCAATGCAGGGCGTGACATGGGGTGCGGCATTGTTCGTTACCGCCGTGGCGATTGCCTATGCCTGCCTCAAACTCGTCGACGAACCGGTACGTCGTTGGCTGAACCGCCGCTTCCTGGTCACCGGCACTACGGCCCTGTAGTTCGAATTACATACATCATCTGCCCACTTCGCAAGACTCATGCGGAGGGCTTGGACACAGGACTAGGTTTCGTCTTAGCGAAATTTTGTTTCGATTGTTGCTTGACTATCCATAACCAAATGGTTATGGTTTTCTTCGTGCCAAACGCTAATGCCAATCTCGTCTTTCGCGCTCTTTCTGACCCGACTCGAAGGGCGATCTTCGAAGAGTTGACTCGGGAAGGGGAACACACGGTGCATGCGCTCACTCGCTTCGCGGGTGTTTCGCAGCCTGCTGTTTCCAAGCATCTGACGGTGCTCAAACAGGCAAAGCTGGTGCGGCATCGTCGTGACGGACGCGAGACACACTATCGCTCTCGCCCGGAGGCGCTGGCGCCGATTGCCGATTGGCTGCGGCATTACAGTGTGTTCTGGCGTGAACGATTCGACAAGCTTGAAGAAGTTCTGGAAAGGATGGAACCATGAGCAATTCTGCAGAAACACGTACTGTTCTGATCGAGAGGAGCTTTTCGCATCCTCCTGAAAAACTTTGGCGCGCGCTGACAGAATCGGCGCTGCTGGCACAGTGGCTTATGAAGAACGACTTCAGTCCTGAAGTGGGCAAATCGTTTCAGCTTCGCGCGGAACCTGTGGCGAATTGGAATGGCGTTATTGATTGCGAAGTGTTGGCGATTGAGCCTCAGCGGAAGCTTTCCTACACATGGGGTTCCATGGGACTTGAGAGTGTGGTTCTCTTTACGCTGACGCCAGAAGAGGGCGGTACGCGCCTTCGCATGGAACAGTCAGGTTTCCGCGAGGATCAGGAAGCTGCGTTCCGTGGCGCGCAGTACGGATGGCAAAAGTTCCTGGGCCAGTTGGAGCAGGTGCTGGCTGGGAGTGTGGCGTAATGGCGTCGAAGCGATGTGCCGTGGGTTTCTGGATCACCACGGCACTCTTCGCCATCCACATGACTTTTACCGCGTATGCGCAGTTGAAGCTGCCTCAAGTGGCTGAGGCATTCATGCATCTTGGCTTTCCGAGCTACTTTCGTATTGAACTCTCGTGGGCCAAGTTTGCGGGTGTCATCGCATTGCTTGTGCCTGCAGTTCCGAGTTGGATCAAGGAATGGGCATATGCAGGCTTTGCTATTACGCTTGTTTCCGCGGTGATTGCGCACCTTGCAGTGGGTGATGGTCCGGCGGCCTGGGGTTGGGCCGTGGGTGCAGGTGTTTTTGCTGGGAATGTCCTATATCTTCTGGTGCTGCAGTCGAAAGGTTTAGACAGGCTGCCTTCACTCGCGGAATCGGGTATCGTTTGAGTCATGCGTATTGTGTTGCATGCGCATGACTTGAGCCCACATGAAAACGATAAGTAAATCCACCAAACTGGCACATGTTCTGTATGACATTCGCGGTCCCATCATGGAACGTGCCAAGCAGATTGAGGACGAAGGCCAGCAGTTAATCAAGTTAAACATCGGCAACCTGGCCGTGTTTGGCTTCAATGCGCCTGAAGAAGTCCAGCAGGACATGATTCGTAATCTGCCGAATTCGGCGGGTTATTCGGATAGCAAGGGCATTTTTGCCGCCCGCAAAGCGGTGATGCACTACACCCAGACGCAGGGTATTCAGGGTGTGACGCTGGAAGATGTCTACCTTGGCAACGGCGCCTCTGATCTGATTGCGATGGCAGTGAATGCGCTGCTGAATGATGGCGATGAGTTGTTGGTCCCTGCACCGGATTATCCGCTGTGGACGGCTGTGACCAGCTTGTCTGGCGGCAAGCCCGTGCATTACCTGTGCGACGAGGCCAACGGCTGGATTCCCCATCTGGAGGACATTCGATCCAAGATCACACCGCGCACCAAGGGAATTGTCGTTATCAATCCGAACAATCCGACGGGTGTGCTTTATCCCGATCACATCCTGCGCGGTATTGTTGCGATTGCTCGCGAGCATGGTCTGGTGATTCTGGCGGACGAAGTCTACGACAAAGTTTTGTATGACGGCGTGACGCACACGGCGATTGCAAGCCTGTCGACGGATGTACTCACGCTGACGTTTAACTCGCTCTCGAAGAGCTATCGTGCCTGCGGCTATCGTGCAGGATGGATGGTGGTTTCCGGCGATAAGCGCGCTGCCAGCGATTACATCGAAGGCCTGAACATGCTCGCCAACATGAAGCTGTGCGCGAACGTGCCGGGGCAATGGGCGATCCAGACTGCGCTGGGTGGCTATCAGAGCATTCATGACCTCGTTGGCGAGGGTGGACGTCTGCGTCGCCAGCGCGACCTGGCGTACGAACTGCTGACGGCGATCCCGGGCGTAACGTGCGTGCGGCCGCAGGCTGCGCTGTATATGTTTCCGCGGCTTGATCCGGAACTGTATCCCATCAAGGACGATCGCCAGTTCCTGCTGCAATTGCTGGAAGCAACACGCGTTCTGTTGGTGCAGGGTACAGGCTTTAACTGGCCGCATCCTGACCACTTCCGCATTGTGTTCCTACCGCACGAACCGGATTTGCGCGAGGCGATTGGACGTATCGCGAAATTCCTGGAGGATTACCGCAGGAAACACGGCAAAGCGTAGACATAAAAAGCAAGATGCCCACTTCTTAAGGTGGGCATCCTACTTTGGTTGCACTTACAAAAATTAAAAGTTCGGCTGCCTGCCGTATGGCACAATGGCTCGTTCCTGCATATCTATCCCCATTGCTCCCAATGCGGTTTGCCGCACAGGCCCATGCACTTTCAACGCATGTTTTGTTGGAGATGATCGAACCATGAGCACGCCTACAGCACCCGTTACTCCTGAACGCATCATGCAATTTGCATGGGGATACGCTCCCACGCTTGCCATAGAAGCCGCCTTGCAACATCGCGTCTTCGACATTCTGGATGAATCACCGAAAACGCTGGCAGAGATCGCTGCTGCTTCAGGAGCGTCGGAACGCGGCCTGCGCGCGATTTTGAATGCACTTGTGGGGCTCGATTTTCTACGGCGCGATGGCGATAAGTACACGCTTGCGCCGGAGAGCGAGGCGTTTCTGGTAAGTACCAAGCCGAGCTTTCAAGGTGGCATGTTCAAACACACCAGTAAGCAGCTATTGCCGAATTGGCTGCAGCTCAATGAAATCGTACGGACGGGCGAACCTGCGCGCTCTGTGAATTCTGAAGATGACGGCTCCGAATTCTTCAAAGCCTTTGTGCATGACATCTTTCCGTTGAGTTATCCGGCAGCACAGGTACTTGCGGCGCAGTTAGCGCTGGGGGATCGCGAAGGCGAGGTACGCGTGCTCGACATCGCCGCTGGTTCCGGCGTGTGGAGCATCGCGTTAACGCAAAGCGCTCGGAACGTACTGGCCACTGCGTTTGATTGGGAGGGTGTGCTGCCCGCCACGCAGGCCATGGTGGAGCGTTTTGGTTTGCTGGAGCGCTACACCTTTCTTCCAGGCGATCTAAACACGACTCCCTTTGGCGATGGCTATGACGTAGCCACGCTGGGACACATCCTGCATAGCGAAGGCCCGGAGAGCAGCAAGGCGTTGTTGAAGAAAACGTTTGAGGCATTGAAGCCGGACGGCACGATTGTGATTGCAGAATTTCTGGTGAACGACGACCGCACCGGCCCTCCGGGCGGTTTGATCTTTGCACTGAACATGCTGGTGAATACGAAAAACGGCGACACGTTCTCGTTCGAGGAAATCGCCGGATGGCTTACGGCAGCAGGATTTGTTGACGTTCGAACACTGGATGCGCCGGGGCCATCGCCGTTGGTGCTGGCAACGAAACCTTAGAGAAATCGAGTTCGTTCAATCGACAAAGAATAGAGAAGAAAACAACGATGTCCACCTGCGAGGTGGACATCGTTGTTTCGTGTATTGCGGGAGCTTATTCGTTGATGGCTGCGAGTGTCTTCTGCAGGCTGTCGCCGTCTTCCACGTTCAGCATCTTCTGTGCTCGATCAATCTGGCGCATCAGGCCGCTGAGGACTTTGCCGGGGCCTACTTCGATGAAAGTGGTGGCGCCGCTGCTCTTCAGTAGTTCCACGCACTCCACCCAGCGAACGGCTCCTGTCACCTGACGGATGAGGCAGTCGCGGACGTCGGCGCGGCGGCTGATCATGCGGGCGTCGACGTTGCTGGCGACGGGAATCTGCGGGTCGAGAATGACGACCCGTTCCAGTTCGGCGGCGAGACGTTCGGCGGCTGGTTCCATCATCTTGCAGTGGAAGGGAGCGGAGACGGGCAGCGGCACCACGCGCTTGGCACCGGCTTCCTTGCAGAGCTCGCCTGCGCGGGTAACGGCGGAGGCTTCGCCGGAGATGACGGTCTGCTCGGGCGCGTTCATGTTCGCGGGGGCAACGACGCAGTCATGCTCGTCGCTGGCCTGCTGGCAGAGTTCGCCGATGCGTCCGGCGTCGAGCCCCAGGATCGCGGACATGCCTCCCCTGCCCTGCGGCACAGCTTCCTGCATGAACTGACCACGCAGGCGGACGGTGCGGACGGCGTCGGCAAAGGTGAGGGTTCCGGCGGCGACGTGGGCGCTGTATTCGCCCAGCGAGTGGCCGGCGGCCATGGTCGCGGTGACGCCGTGGTCGGCCAGGACACGCGCGGCTGCCACGGAGACGGTCAGGATTGCGGGCTGCGTGTATTCCGTGAGCTTGAGCTGGTCTTCCGGGCCTTCGAAGCAGAGTTGGGACAAGCTGTAGCCCAGGGCGTCGTCGGCCTCTTCAAAAACGGCTTTTGCGGCGGGGAATTTTTCTACCAGATCGCGGCCCATGCCGACGCTTTGCGAACCCTGTCCGGGGAAGAGAAATGCGATGCTCATTGTTCGTGTGTCCTTACGTTTTCAAAGAGGAAACCCCACGCTCGCGGTGGAACGTGGGGCTTCGGTTTATCCGGGTGTGTCTAGATGCCGACGCCGAACTCCAGATCCGGCGTCTGATCGCCCGCGTGGGCGTAGTAGTCGTAGGGGGTGCGGCGGTTCATCTTGTAGCGCACACGCAGCTCGCGGCCTGCGAGAAGTCCAAGCGTCAAAACACCCACGCCACCGGCCACCCATGCGGCCGTGACGGCCAGTTTGTGCGACTTTGACCGGGGCAATGCAGCCTCAACAGCCGCAGGAATCTGGGAAAGAGTTTCCTGGATACGCGCTTCAATTTCTTCCAGTTTTTTGCGGCGACTGCGAGACAGCTTCATGCCGAACATCATAACGCACCCCCGTATTCGATGGCAGTGGGTGAGACGCAGGAAAGACAACAGGGTTGGCTGTCGCATATCTGCGTGGCTTTTCTCTGTTCGATATGCGACTCGATCAGGGAAAGCGGGTCTCACTGAACATGGGTTTCGTACGTTCGCTCTCGACCTTTACCGCCGCTGCCATTCTCGCTGCGGGAGTTGTCTGCCTGCCCGCACAGACCGCGCCTCCACCGCCTGTGGTTGCGACGCCGCCCGGCAACTGGGCGCCGAACTTTGGCGATGTCATCAGCAGCAATGCATCGCAGACATCGTTCACCTTCGATCGGAACATGCTGTCGGCGGCGGACCAGTTCTTTGCCAATAGCGATGCGGAGACGCGACGCGTTGTCGCCGGGCTAAACAGCATCACGGTGCGGACCTTCCATGCGAAGGATTTTGCACGGTACGATCCCGGCGCATTGGGCATGATCGACGCGCAGTATCGCGCAGCGGGATGGAAACATCTGGTGAATGCCAATGGGGCAGCGTCCGTGAATATGACGGACATGTGGCTGCACTTTCAGGGAACGAACATCACCGGCGTAACCGTGCTGACGCGCGGCGACCGAAATATGAGTGTGGTCAGTGTGGATTGCATGCTGCGACCGCTGGATCTACTGCACCTGAGCGGACACTTCGGGATTCCGAAGGTAGACGAGAACGCCGTCATGGTGCCGGCACACTAGGCGGTTCTCAGTGTTGAACAAGTAAGGCAGGGTTCAAAAGGTAGGAGTTGCCGGATTTGCGGGTGTCGAAATGCTTATATGGACTCCGACATAGGGCAGGCCGCGGGAGAGAGGGAGTGGAGGTACTTCCCGGTTCTCGCGGCCTGTCTGACCCTGGAACGGGTCTAGGAGTACTTTCAGGCTACTCCTCTCGCAGGCGCTGCGGGCAGAAATCTTTTGCACCGCGCCATTTTGTAACAGGATTTTCACGCCTGGGCCGGTGAGAACGGCGCTCCCGTATCGCTGTTGTTTCTGATCGCTCCTGCGCGAAGTCCCACTCTACGGCGGCATGCAGCGCTTCATTCCCGCGCTTGCATCGCTGCAGGGCGCACGCGTATGTCGCGCTTTTCGTTGCGCTTCGATCTCAGACCCTTTTACCGGGTGTCGATTACCGTTGGCGGCGGGTAGGGCCAAGTGGCTGGCCATTGCAGCGAAGCGGGCGGAGGATTCCGGCGCGACGCCAACCAGCCGGGCAGCCAGCCATGCCTGCGGGGTGATGGTGATTTCTGCCCGGCGCTCCACCGTAGCACGGAAGATGGTGCGGGCTGCGGCGCGCGCGGCGACGGAGATGCCGGGCATCGTGGCTCCCAGCTTGAACCAGCGATATTCCTTTTCCGCGTTGCCAACCAGTTCGACCTGCACATGGGAACCGGTGCGCATCAGGCCGGGGCAAACGGTGAGCACGTGGATACCCTTGTGCCGCAGTTCGGCATGCAGACCCTCGCTCAGACCAACCAGGGCAAACTTGCTGGCGACGTAGGGCAGCAGGTGCGGTACGGCAATCTTGCCGCCGACGCTGGCAATATTCACGATTTGTCCTGCTTTTCGCGCCAGCATCTGCGGCAGAACTGCCTGGATCGCGTAGAGCTGGCCGAAGAAGTTGATGTTCATGGCGTCACGGAAGGCTTCGGTGGGCTGGTCTTCAAATGGGCCCACGGTGATGATCCCAGCGCAGTTGATGAGGATGTCCACCCGGCCGTAGCGTTCGGTGGCGTCGGCAATCATCCTTTCGCAGTCTTCCTTCAGGCTGATGTCGGCGGTGATGGTGTGGGCTGTGCTCCCGTTCGGGATGGCCCCTTCGCGCTTTAATTTGCCGAGGGCTTCGCGAAGTTCCTCATCCTTTCGTGGTGGGCACTGCCCAGACCGAATTGGCGAGCGATTTCCAGCCCCAGACCGCGGCTTCCGCCTGTGACGAGGACGACCTTGCCGCGCACCGCGGCGTCGCGCTTGTGCGTTTTCCACGCTTCACAGGCTGCAACGCCCGCGCCGAGCAGTCCCAGGGCCAGGTTGATCTTCATGCCATGTTTACGCGCCTGTCGTTTTGCAAACCAGATGCCCGCTTTGCCGCCGAGTTTTAACGCTTTGCCGACCATGCAGGGTCAGACGCCGCCGGGTTCATTTGCCGTTGCGTGTGGCGTGGAATATCTATAGTGCGGAAACGGCATCCAAATCAGTAAAATAGGGGCAACTGTCATGGCTACCAAGCGACGTTCCAAAGGCGCCTACATGATCTCCGCAGTCTCGGAGATGTATGCCATCCATCCGCAGACGTTGCGCCTGTATGAGCGCGAAGGCCTGTTGCGCCCCTCGCGTTCGGAGGGAAACACCCGCCTGTACACGGATGAGGATCTTGAGCGGCTGGAGTTCATCCTGAACCTGGCGCGGGATCTGGGTGTGAACATCGCAGGCATTGCCATCATTCTGCAGATGCGTGAACGCATGGAGCAGATGAACAAGGACATGCAGAATTTCGTGAGCTACATGCGCGACGAGATGCTAAGTCGCATGCAGCAGCCGCGCAGCAATGAAGCTGGGCTGGTGCCACTGCGTCGTCCCGTGCTGGTGGGCAAGCCGGTGGTCATGAAGTCTACTTCGACAAAGAAGCGGGGATGAGCTTCGCTTCGCTGTTGCATCTTGCTGGCACTAGTCTTCTTTCGCGCATCTTGTTCTGGATTGCTGCGCTGGGTTCGCTGACAGCGTTGATCTTCTGCGGCTTGGCTGTTGTGGCTGCTCTGCGGTTTGCTGCAAGGCGCAGGCGCGTTTTGCAACGGAAGGAATTGTTCACGCCCCCGCTTAGCGTATTGAAGCCCTTGCACGGCGCAGAGCCGGGGCTGGAACGAAACATTGAAAGCTTCTTTCAGCAGAACTATCCGGCTGCTTACGAGATTCTTTTCTGCGCGCGTCATCAGGACGATGCGGGTCTTCAGATTGCCCGCAAGGTAGCTCAGCGTTATCCCGAACGGCCTGCGCGTTTCATTGCGTGTGGAGAACCGCTCTATCCCAATCCAAAGATGTTTTCGTTGGGTGTGATGGGTGATGCGGCAACGTATCCGCACCTGATCACCTCGGATGCGGATGCGCGTGTGTCGCCCGACGCGTTGTTGCGTTGCGTTCAGTCCCTTGCGCCCGGACACAACGTGAAGGGCAAGCAGGTGGTGCTAGGGTCGTGCTTGTACACGGGCTATGTGGATCGCGGCAGCTTGTTCACATGGCTGGATGCCGTGGGTAAGAGCGTGGAGATGGGCGCGGGCGTGCTGATTGCAGACATGCTGAGCGGTACCGACTTTGCGCTGGGACCGCTACAGATACTTGAGAAGAAAACATTCCTCGACGCTGGCGGATATGAAGACCTGGGCCACTACTGGGCGGAGGATTTTGTGCTTGGCCATCGGCTTGCCGAACAGGGTAAGGGCGTGGAGATGAGCACGCACGTGATCAAGCTAATGGTGGCGGATCAGGGTGTTGCGCGCTCGTTTCGCGATCAGCTTCGATGGATGCAGAGCACGCGCAGATCGCGTCCGGCAGGTCACTTTGGCACGGGTCTAACGTTTGCCATGCCGTTTGGATTGCTCGGGTTTGCGCTGGAGGCTTCGCTCGGCAACTGGTGTGCGGCTGGAGTGTTTCTTGGTATTGCGCTTGTGAATCGTTGGGTGCAGGCATTTACGATGCTCCGCGTGCTGGGTGCGGAGCGGATCGTGTTTCAGACACTGATCTATCCGTTGCGCGATCTACTTGGTTTTGTTGTGTGGTGCTGCAGTTATCTACCCGCGGACACGCGTTATCACGGCACGCAATTTCGCATTATGCCGGATGGTCGTTTGAAGGCAGAAGGCTAAACGCGAAGCAGGCCGCGGAAGCCTCTTGCGCGGTAAAACGATGGCGGCGTGTTGTGATACACGAAGACGCGGCCAAAGCGGCGGTCACCGAATAGTCCTCCGCCAAGCTTCACGAACTCTGCAGGCGCTTTGATCCAGCTTTGTGATTTCAGATCGAATTCACCAAGCTTGTGCAGCGCGAAGTACTGTTCTTCATCCAGCGGTTCAATGCCCATGTCGGCTGCCATGTCCAGAACGCAGCCGATGGGCTGCAATCCTTCTTTCAGGCGCTTCTCGTAGCCCTCGCGGTCGTAGCAGATGTTGCGGCGGCCTTCGGGGCTTTCAGCGGAGCAATCGCAGAAGATGATCTCGCCTGTTTTTTCATCGTGGCCAATGACGTCCGGCTCACCGCCGCTCTCTTCCATCGCGAAAAGGGAATGCAGGGCTGCGTTGTTCTTTTCGAGCTTCGCCGCTACCTCACTCCATGCGAGTTTCGCGTGACGTTTGGCGTTCTTTTCGAAGCGCTCTTGCAGCGTGGAGAGCAGTTGTGTGCGTTGCTGCTTGGAAAGTGCTGCAGGTGCCATGAACGTGAACTCACCGGAACGGCGTGGCTCTGACGCATACGTACATGGCCACACGCTTCCGCATGGAATGGTATCGCAATGGCTTCGCTGCTAACGATTCGTGAGGATCATCTTGCCGCCGGATGTAGCGAAAAGATGGACTGCGCCAAAGTGTTGCAGGTCCGCAATGCGTGACTGCTGATAGGTGAGCAGGTACACGTGTTGTGTTCCGCTCCACGCTTTGTGCAGGCTGTTCTCATCCTCGAAGATAGGCGGAGCGTCGGGCCAGAACGACCCGAACCACGGACCGTTGACGCGACCATTTACAAGTTGCAACGGATGCCGTGTGTAGAAGAGCAGCGTGGAGCCACTGGTGAGTTCACCGTCAAGCATCACGGCATCCTGCGGCTGCACGACCTTCGCAAGCTGCATGGCGATGCCCTTGGATCCAATGATGGGATAGAAGCGGTCAAGACCACCATGCACAGCAAGCAACACGCCACACATGCTGACCGCGAGGACTGCGTTGGCTGCACGCTCTCGATTGGCGATGCGACGATTGCCATGCCGCCGTATCCACCATGCGATGGGGCCGACGCCGAACATGGACACGGCCATGATGGCCAGCGGCGCGCGGAAGTAGCCCATGGCACGTGTCGTCAGGTCATGCAGATGGCCGAGTGCCAGGTTGTACTGATCCGGATTGCTGGTGAGTAGTTCGCTGATGTCCGCACCCGCCCGTGCCGCGGGTGAGATTGCCGCAAGCGTGCCACAAATGCCGGCGATGAGCATGCCCAAGGGCAACAGGAACCACGTGTGTGCACGCAGAATGTTGCGGCGCAGGTGCGGATCGCCGTGTTCGGCTCCGGCAACAACACCGCCAGCCATCAGCGCGAGTGCTGGCAGTGCTGGCAACGAGTAGTATTCCTGTCGCGAGCTGAGCGTGAAGAAGCCAAGGACCATGCCGCTCCACAACAACACCGTCAATGCTGCCTGCTTGCGCTTGGAGCTTTCGATGGGGCGAGCGCGCCACATGCGCGCGTACTGTGTCCACGCAGCGGGCAGGAAAGCGACCCACGGCATGAGCCACAGGAAGAACATCAGCCAGAAGAGCGGGATGGGAACCTGGCCGTAATCATGCGGGATGCGCAGTCCGCGGAAGCGCATGAAGTGTTCGTTGATGATGTAGAACCAGAACCATCCGGCGCGCGCAGGAAGCCCTGTACCGCCAGGCATGGGGATGGCGGGATTACGTAGCGCTGCAAGGATGTGCCACGGCAACGCGACCACCGCAAAGAGTAACAACGAAGTGACCAGCGGCAGTTTCAGCAGTCGTTTGAATTGCTTTGTCAGCAGGGCATAGATCACAACAAAGCCGATGGGGAAGACGATCCCGATGAGCCCCTTGGTCAGCAGATTCAGTCCCATCACGATGCCGAAGGCCCATGTAGCCATGCGTGCGGAGCGCATCTGCCCGTTGCGGATTCCGTCCAGTGCAATCAGAAACAGATGCACGCCCAGCGTCATCCACAACGCATTCATGATGTCGGGAATGTAGAAGCGAGTGAAGAGGTAGGGGCCCAGGCTTGTAGCCATCGCGAGCGCGGCATAAAAGCCGCCGCGTTCTCCAAACAACTTGCGGCCTAACGCGTACACGGAAAGGAAAAGCCCCAACACCATCAACGACAGTGGCAGTCGTGCGGCCCAGTCATGCGGTCCGAAGAGTTTCATGCCGCCCGCGGCCATCCAGTACATGAGTGGCGGTTTATCGAAGAAGCGGACACCGTCCACATACGGCGTGACATAGTCGTGACGCTGCAGCATCTCGCGCGCGACCTCGATGTAAATCGAGTCCACATCGTCCAGCAGTCCTGGCGTGAACAGGCAGCCTAGGTGCAGCACCAGCCAGATGGCTACCAATACAGCAACGGAACGGCGTTTGAGCGCGCCGGCAGATGCCTGCGAATCCGTGGAGGGTGAAGACGGCAGTGGTTCAGACAACGTCACCGATTCATCTTATGGGTAACCGACACCTTATGCCGCAGAAAGGCGAAGGATGCCGCGTTTCGTACGCGTTCGGCGATAATATGAACGGCTATAGTTCGGTCGGACTTTTTGCAAAAAGGCGTTCATGCAGGCACAGCAACGTAGTACTTTGCGGACGGGGCACATTGCTTTTCTCGCAATCCTTTGGTTTCTGACACAGTTCGCTGGCATCTTTGGGCCGCCGCTGCTGGATGATGTGGATTCCATCCACACGGAAGCCGCGCGCGAGATGATTACGCGCCATGACTATGTGACGCTGTACGTGGACGGTATCCGCTATCTGGATAAACCGCCGCTGCCATATTGGTTGGCCGCAGGTGGCGCGCAGATTTTCGGCATGCACGACTGGGCGTTCCGGTTGCCGTTGGCGCTGTCAGTGCTAGTGTTGATTCTTTACGTGTATGGCTTTGGCACGCGGCTGTTTGGAGAGCGATCAGGTTTCTATGCAGGCCTGGCAATGGCTACGTGTATAGGGCCCTACATCTTCACGCGATTCTTCATTCCCGATGTGATGGTGGCCTTGTGGATGACCATGTGTGCAGACCTGATTCTGCGCATGGTGGATTCCATTCGCGCAGAGGGGAGAGCGAAGGCTTGGCATGCGGCAATGTTCGCGCTGGTGTGCACAGCGGGCATGCTGACCAAGGGACTTATCGGCATCGTGTTCCCGCTGGGCTTGCTGGTGCTGTATTTGCTGGTAATTGGTGAACTGAAAATGCTGCTGAAGATGCGCGCAGGCATCTTTACGGCGGTGTTTCTTGTGACCATGTTGCCGTGGCACATTCTTGCGTGGCAGCAGAATGCCCCCAGCGGCGGAGCGAAGGGATGGTTCTGGTTTTACATCGTCAACGACCAGATCAATCGTTATCTGAACAAGCGTATCCCGCGTGATTACGACAAGGTACCGTTGCTGACTTTCTGGGCGCTGCTGGTAGTGTGGCTGATGCCGTGGGGCGTGTTCCTGTTCGGCGCGGCGCGGCGCTGGTGGCAACGCAGAGCGGCATGGCGCAATGGTGGACCCACGGTGATGTTGCTGTTGTGGGCGGCGATGATCTTGTTGTTCTTTAGCTTTTCCACGCGGCAGGAGTACTACACGCTGCCCGCTGTACCAGCGCTGGCATTGCTGGCAGGGCATTATCTTTCCGATGCGGAGTCGCGGGAATCGAAGCGTTCGCGATGGTTTTATGCCGCGCTGTTCTCTGTTGCTGCGATTGCCGCTGTCGTCTGCATTGCGCTTGCGGTTGTGGCAAAGGCTCCTGCGCCGGGCGCAGATTTGTTTGAAGCGTTGCAACAGCATCCCGATGACTACCGGCTTTCGTTCGGTCACCTGTTTGATTTCACAACGAATGCTTTCGGGTTCTTCCGTGTGCCGTTGATTACGATGGCGGCAAGCCTACTGCTGGCAACCGGTGTACCGCTGTTCCTGAAATTGCGTGGCAAGACGTTTGCAGCGAATGTCGTGCTGGCGTTGGGCATGTGTGGCGTGCTGGGTAGCGTGCATGAGGGCCTGCGAATCTTCTATCCCATTCTCGGATCGGAGCCGTTGGCTCGTGTCATTCAGCAGCACTGGGACCCTGCAGCGCGCATCGTGATTGACGGCGAATATTCGAACGGCGATTCGATCAACTTCTACACGGGACAGCCTGTGTACATGCTGAACGGACGCGTGAATAACCTCTGGTATGGCTCGCTGTATGCGGACGCGCCACATCGCTTTGAGGACGACGCTTCGTTCCTGGCATTGTGGAATGGCAGCGCCCCCGTCTTCTTTGTGACGCATGATGCGAAGCGCACGCAGCAGTGGCAAGCCACGCATGGAGGCAAGCTGATTGGATCGTCGGGCGGGAAGTACGTTCTGCTGAACCGCAGCTAGGACTCATCTTCTGGCGGTAACTACAAACGGGCGACTGCTTTCTGCAGTCGCCCGTTTGTCCGTGGTCGGCACTTCTGTTTCGCTACGAGGTAAGGCTTGTTTCGCGATCGTGCCCGCTGATCATGTGGGCGATGCTGTAATCGCTCTTCTGGCCACGTTTGTTCAGCCAAAGCAGCATTTCGCCGATGAGACCGCCCATGAAGCACTGAATGCCTGCCACGATGAGCAGCGCTGCCGCGAGCATCAAGGGGCCATGGTGCAGCATGACGTGGCGGTCGCGGAAGAGCCATTCGTAGATCAGGCCCACTGACATCACTCCGCCACTGCCGATCAGTGCAAGTCCCCACGATCCGAAGAAGCGTAGTGGCTGCTGGAGATAGTTGAGCAGGAAGTGGATGCGCAGTAGATCAAAGAAGACTGGAATGACACGGCCAATACCGTAACGCGATTTGCCGTAACGACGCGGAATGTTGCGGATGGCCAACTGACATACGCGTGCGCCCTGCAGCGATGCAAGCGCGGGAATGAAGCGCTGCATGCCGCCGTAGAGTGGGACTTCGCGCAGGAGCGATGTGCGATACGCCTTGTATCCACCACCAAAATCATCAATCTCTACGCGCGAGAGTTTGCGCATGAAGTAGTTGGCGATCTTAGACGGAATGCGCCGAACCCAAAGGTTATCCACGCGCTTCTCGCGCCATCCACACACAATGTCGTAACCCTCTTCCACGCGTTTGATGAAGCGCGGCAGATCGGCGGGGTCATGTTGTAGATCGCCATCCATGGTGATGGTGATTTCGCCGGTTGCCATCTCAAAACCCGCGGCCAGACCGGCTGTTTTGCCATACGTGCGACGGAACTGGATGACGTTGACCGTTGAATCCATAGAGGCCAGTTCGGTCAGCAGCCGGAAGGTCCGATCGCGGCTGCCATCATCTACGAAGATGATCTCGTAGCTCTTGCCGCTCGAGGCGATCTGTTCCAACTCGCTTTTCAGGCGCGTATACAACTCGGAAATTGCGTCTTCTTCGTTCAGTAAGGGAATGACGATTGAGTAGTCCATGTCGTTCGGGCATCCTGAAGTGCTATGGATTGCGTTTGCGCTTAAGACGGTTAAGAGGCGTTGAGTGATTCAGGTATGGCATGCAATGGCGCAGATCGGCAGGGCACCAGCAAACGATGTATGGTGCATAGGGAAGTCTTACCTCGCTCCTGAAGGACGCCAATGCCAACGTTCGCCGCCATCGACATCGGCTCCAATTCTTGCCGTCTTGCCATCGCCAATGTGGAACAGCACCGGATCAAGGTGTTTCATGAGGATCGCGAAGTCGTGCGTCTGGGCGAGAGCGTATTTGAAACCGGCGAGATATCACCGGATGCGATGGCGAATACCATCCGTGCACTCAAGCGGTTTCAGAAGGCGGTGCAGGCACAGGTAGTGGACCGGGTGCGCGTAGTGGCGACGTCGGCCATGCGCGATGCGCGCAATGCCGCTGCGTTCACCGCGTGGGTGAAATCGGCCACCGGATGGACCGTCGAAGTGGTCTCCGGTCTGGAAGAAGGAAGACTCATCCATCTTGGCGTTGTCTCTGGCGAGCCGGATGCTCGCGGCAAATGCGTGATGATCGACCTGGGCGGTGGCTCGTGCGAGGTGACTTTCAGTGACAACGGACGCATTCAACAGATGGTGTCGTTGCCGCTTGGTTCGGTGCGTTTGCAG
>Ga0206887_10008_pt1 | contig 62771 bp, 62 predicted proteins | sample Alteio_BWOrgHeat_89_FD_153248 | JGI IMG/M metagenome (GOLD analysis project Ga0206887, IMG submission 153248) | Enriched cells from forest soil in Barre Woods Harvard Forest LTER site, Petersham, Massachusetts, United States - Alteio_BWOrgHeat_Nextera3 ...
ACGGCAATGACCGCAAAGAGGCGGAACCGGACAGCCGCCTTCCAGGTCAACCATGCTATGGCGAGGATTTTTTGCATCGAGAATTACTTCCGGTGGGGACGAAAATTATTTTTTGTCCCCGAGCAGCGAGGAGAGCTTTTCATCCACCTTGGATAAATCCACGGGCTTTTGCTCCTGATCGGGCTTCTTCGCGGGCGCGGCGGGTTCCGGGCGGGCCATGGCATCGAGTTTTTTCTCGTCCACTTTTGGTTCGGAAGCCGGAGCGCTTTTTTTGGCTTCGACGACGGTCGCGGCCTGGGGCAGGGCAAGTTTTTCGAGCAGTTTGTCCGCAGCCGGGCGTTCATCCGCACCCGCCCGCAGATACGCGGCCACGCGCGCGCCGGATTGGGCGCCGCTGGTTTCGTGGGCCGCTTCGCGCGCCTTTTGCACGACCTGCAGGAAATAGCTTTCGAGATTTTGCGTGGGGTTATCCACGCGCACTTCACCGGTGGTGATATCTTTGCGGATGATTTCGAGGACGCGTTCCAGGGTGGGGCGCGGCAATACCGGTGTCGTAATCCGGAGTGTGTCCGGCTCGGAGAGAAGCTCTCTCAATGTGCCGGCGGCCTGGATTTTTCCGCCATAGTAAATCACAACGCGATCGCAAACGTCTTCAACGTCCGAGAGCAGATGACTGCTCAGGATGACCGTCTTGCCGCGGCGGGCCAGGGCGATGATCAGGTCCTTCACTTCGCGGCAGCCGATGGGGTCGAGCCCGGCGGTGGGTTCGTCCAGGATGACCAAATCCGGGTCGTTGATCAGCGCCTGCGCCAGGCCGATGCGCCGCTGCATCCCCTTGGAAAACTCGCCGACAGGGCGGGTTTGCGTTTTTCCCAGGCCGACCATCTCCAGCAGTTGGCCGGCGCGGTTCTCACGTTCGCCGGGGCTTAGATGAAAGAGGTTCCCGAAAAAGTCCAGGGTCTCGCGGGAATTGAGGTAGCGATACAAATACGATTCCTCGGGCAAATAGCCGATGCGCGATTTGGTCTGGACGTGGTGCGGCGAATGGCCAAAGACTTCAATGTGCCCGCGCGTGGGATTGAGCAGGCCCAGCAGAAGCTTGACGGTGGTGGACTTGCCGGAACCGTTCGGGCCGAGCAGTCCAAACACTTCGCCGCGGCGGACGTTAAAATCCACATTATCCACGGCGCGAGCCTTGGGACGGTTCCAGAAATCCTTGAAGATTATTTTGACCTATACGTTGAGCGCCGTCACCACGCTGCTTGGCATTTCCACCCTTTGGCTATCCTGCGGGACGCTCGCCCGCGACATCGAGGAATGCCAAATCCAGGTTATCGCCACCAAGCCCATCGCCCGCTGGCAAATCTGGCTCGGCAAATGGCTGGGAATCGCTTCCCTTAATGCCGTCCTGCTCATTTTGGCCGGCGGCTGCATTTACGGCCTGCTTCAATGGCGCGCTTCCAAATTGCCCGCGCAGGAACGGGCCGATCTGCGCACCCAAGTCCTGGTCGCGCGCGGCTCGGCGATGGGCATGATTTTCTAATTTTTTATTTTCCTGGCTTTGAGGCGGAACGAAATAATTCAGCCAAACCAGCTTTATTCAATCGCTTGTTAGCAATGTCAATCATTGCGGAATACAAAGCGTCTTCAGTTGGAGTGGCAGAAACACAGTTTAGTTCAAGAAAAGTTAATGCCGCTGATGCTGCCTTACGCTTATTACCGTCGATAACATACCGCCGTGACGCTCGAGACTGATTTCGTGCAGTCGATCAATCTGTTCGCGAGTTAAAAAAAGAAGCTGTCGCTCATTGCGCCAAACGGCGAAAGAGATCATCGTTTTCACGAAAGACTTTCTCGGCAGCCTTTTCAAAATCAGCATCAACGGCGTATTTTACGCCCTCAGCGGATTGGCAGGGACGCAACTTCGCTTCCAAAAAATTCAGTATCTGCTCCTGCTCAGCGGCAGAAAGTTCCTGAACTTCGTTGATAACTTCATTTGCGCTCATACTTTAAATTAACCGCATTTTCTCGTCCCGGCAAGCCCGCAAACGGCGCTGTTCATGCCGTCTTCGGCGTCATTTGTCCGGAAGTGCGGCGGGGCGCTTCTTCCATTTCCGCGTGGAAATGCTCCAGTTCCTCGCCTTTGCGGACGAGGCGGGCGCTGTTGAAAATGACGATGAGCGTACCGGTCACATGCAGGATGGCGGCCGTGACAGGACCGATTACCCCGAACGCCGAGGCCGATAATCCTAAAATGATGAAGCAAACACCGAAGGCGAAATTTTGGTTGATGACGGCGCGGGCGCTGCGCGAAAGCTGCACTAAAAACGGCAACCGCCGAAGGTCGTTGTTCATCAGCGCGATGGTGGCGCTGTGAATGGCCACTTCGCTGCCGGCGGCGCCCATGGCAATGCCGATGTCCCCCGCCGCGAGGGCAGGGGCATCGTTCACACCGTCACCCACGACGGCGACACGATAGCCCTTGGCTTTCACGGCGTGGACAAATTCTACTTTATTTTGCGGCAGGCAATCGCCCCTGGCTTCTTCACAACCGATTTCTGCGGCTACGCGCGTGGCGACCGCCTGGCGGTCGCCGGAAATCATGGCGACGCGGCGGACGCCGGCGTCTTTCAGTTCTGCCAGGGCGTCTTTCGCGCCCAAACGGGTCTTGTCCTGCAAACCAACCCAGCCGACGCATTTACCGTCACGAGCGACAAAAATCAGGCTCCAGCCCTCAGCCTCGTTGAGGTCCACGGATTTTTCAAACTGCGAGTCCACGCCGTTGTCCTTGAGCCATTGGGCGCGGCCCACCAAAATTTTTGCGCCGCCGATTTCGGCTTTCACGCCGCGTCCGGCCGTTTCGGAGAAATCCTTGGGGTCGGCCAAAGGCACGCCGGCTTCGCCCGCCAATTGGGCGAGGGCCTTGGCGGTGGGATGGTTGCTGTATTTTTCCGCAGAAGCGGCGAGCAAAAGCAGTTCAGCGGGCTTGATTTCACCAATCGGCGCCAGGCGGCTGACCGCAAGCTGGCCGGTGGTGAGCGTGCCCGTTTTATCGAACACGAAGGCATTGATTTTCGCGGCCGACTCAATGTCCGCGACGTTTTTAATCAAAATTCCCAGGCGCGCGGCGGCGGAAAGGGCGGCGACCATCGCGGTAGGCGTGGCCAAAATAAACGCGCAGGGACAGGAAACCAGGAAAACAGCAATCACACGGTTCAAATCATGCGTGAAGGCCCAGACCAAAATGCCGATGAGGAGCACCAGCGGCGTGTAGTAGCCCATGTACTGGTCCACGATTTTCATGATGGGCAACTTGGTTTTTTCAGCGGCGAGGATGAGTTCGCGCACACGACCTAACGTGGTGTCCTCACCGGCGCGGCTGACTTTCACTTCCAAAACGCCGGTAAGATTTTGGGTCCCGGCGAAGACTTCTTCGCCCGTTTTTTTATCAGCCGGCAGCGATTCGCCGGTGATAGTGGCCTGGTTGAGCGAGCCCTGGCCGCTCATAATCACGCCGTCCGCGGCCACGTTATCGCCGGGGCGGATGCGGATGACATCGCCGATTTTGAGGTCGCTGGCGGGAACTTCTTCTTCATTGCCATCTTTCAAAATGCGGCGCGCTTTTGTGGGCGTGAGTTTGATGAGCGATTCAATGGATTGCCGCGCACCCTCGGCGGTGCGCGTTTCGATGACTTCGCCCATAAGCATCAGAAAAGCAATCAGCCCGGCGGTTTTGTAACCGACACTGGCATCGGGGCTGAACAAACCCTCGCCCTGGCCGTTGATGGAGGCGTACTGGCCATTGACGATGCCAATAGCGCCGGAGGCAAAGGCTGCGAGAACGGCGATGGCGACGAGTTCGTTAATGCTCAGCCGGCCGGCGCGCAAGTCCTTGATGGCCGTTATGACAATGGGGTAAATCAAAATGATGGCCCCGAAAAAGGCGCTGAAACTGGAAACGGTCGTGCCCTCGGGGAACAGCCAATCCACGACAAACGCGTTCAGGACGAGCCCGATGCCCAGGATCGCCTGCCACAGATGGACCGAGGAATGTTCATGGTCGTGACCGCAACCGCACGAGTCATCGTGCTTATGGCCGTGTTCGTGCTGGCTTAAAAGTGACGTTACTTGCATAAAAATTTCCTGCGATTACTGCCCTGCTGGCTGTCCCGGCGCCTGGGGCGGCACGCGATTTAATAATAACCTAAGTTCGTATGGTTTGCTATCGGAACGGACCGGCAAAAACCACTTGTCCTGCACATTCGTGAGCGCCGGGCCAATCATCTGCACAAAGGTCTGCTGCACGTACAGCGAGGAATTCGTCTTATAGTACGGCAGAATGTCGCTGAAGCGTTTTGCCTCGGCGACCAGATTGGTGACGTAGTTGAATTTGGCCGATTGCGCCAGGTTGATGACGTTTGCCGCGACTGCGCTGGCACTATTGGTCATTTGATTCTCGTAATTATGCGCATCGTAGAGCACTTTCGCGCGGTTTTGGCGGGCATCAGTCACCTGGTTAAAAATGTCCGTCAGCTGCCGGGGCGGTGTTTTGTCTATGGTGCACGTGTCAATCGTGATTCCCAAATTGTCCTGCTCGATCAAGTCGGCCATGCGTTCCTGCACGGCTTCCCGATAACGCTCAACGTCGTTGATCAGGATGTCATCCGCATTGAACTGCGCCGCCGAATACAGCACGGCGTTGTCAAGGGCGTTTTGGACGGCGTTCGACGCGTTCACGAAACTGAAAACGTATTGGATGGGGTCGGTGATATGATAGGACAGTGCTGCGCGCACGTGGGCAATACCGTGGTCCGCCGTCAGGACGTAACCGTCCACCGCCGGATTCAGGGACATCCCTGCCGGTAATTCCTCACCGCTCAATTCCATCTCCGGCGTCGTGAAATACCATCCATTGTCCGAAGTGACCGTTTGAATTTGCGTAATGGGGATTTTGACCACCTCGTCAATGGGGTACGGAAGCGACCAATGCAAACCGGGTCCCAACAAGGCTTTTTCTCCTGCTCCAACAGGCTTGCCAAAACGAAGGACGATGGCTCTTTCCTGCGGCCCCACCTGAAAGGCACAAGAGATAATAAACCCAATGACCATGAGCCCCATGACGATTTTTACAATCGTGAAGCTGCTGCCCAGCGCTTCGGCCAATGCCTGGGAACCGGCATCCTGCGTTTCCGGCGCCCCGGGCTTATGGTCGTGTTCGTGATGTTCGTGGCCGTTCATGAATATTATTGGGCAGGCGCGTTCGTGGGCAGGCCGGCGAACAAATCAAAGGGCGCATTGCGCTCGTCCAGAATCAAGGTCGTTTGCTGGTTCAGTGACATGCGCAATGCATCGATGCGCAGCAAATAATTGGCAAGCTCGGGATTCTCCTGGAAAATCGGGAGCACTTTTGCCGCCTCGGCGTCGCCTTCTCCCTGGATATGCCGGGCCGTGGCATTGGCATTGGCAATCGTTTCAGCGGCCGTCCGGTCGGCGTCGGACTTGATAATGGACGCGTCCCTGGCACCCTGGCTGACTACTGCGCTAATGAGTTTTTGGCGCTCCGCTTTCATCCGGTCAAACACCGATTGCGTCACACTCTCGGGCAATTCGATTTTTTTGAAGCCAAGGAATTCCAGTTCGATGCCGTAGTTATTCGTGCTTAATTCCGTCTGGGCCGCGTCCTGGATGGCCTTTTCCATTTCGTCAAACTTCAAATCTTTGGGGTCGGAATTGACAAAATCAGACAAGGTATGTTTGCCGACGACCGAGCTTTGGTCCGTGGCCAGGATTTTTTCCAGCGCCGACTGCGCGGCGGGCACGGAACCGACAAACTTGGGATAAAATTGCGAGGCATCAGAAATTTTCCAACCGACATAGACCGTCAAAATCAGGTTGTTATTGTCCGCGGTGAGGGTCTGGCGCAATTTATCCTCAAAATTCTGGACCCGGCTGTCGAACCGATAGACGCGCTGGATGGGCCACGGCCATTTGAAATACAGGCCCGGCTGCGTGATGGGGGTGGCGCCGGGCTTGCCGAACGTCAGGACCAGCGCGACTTCAGACTGGCGCACCTGGAAGGTGAAGAGCAACAGCAGGAAAACGACGACGAGCGCCGCGCCCACAATGAGGTTTAAGACATTTCTTTTATTCATGGCGAAATCATTCCGGATTCACATTTAACAGGTCAGCGCGAATTTTATCCTGGAGGTCCAGATACAAATTCGGCAGGACATTGGTGACCAGCAAAACATATTTGCGCGATTTGCTGGTGGCTTCAAACATAGTGAAATAAGCCCGTGTGCGATAAACCGATGGCGCGGCCTCGTATGCCACAATTTGGTTGGTGAACAGGTCGGCGCGGCCGTACTGCGCCGATACCAATTGAAAACTGTTCGCCTCGGCGGTATTGGTGGTGGTAACGGCCTGCGCCTGCGACAGCGCAGTGGTCATAATCGCATACGACTGCGCAAGCAGGTTGGTCGCCAGCCGGATTTGTTCCGCGCCCACGACTTTTTCATAATCGCTCGCCACCGGGGTCGGCGGATGGATGTCTTGCAATCCCACAAAGAGCACTTTCACACCCAGGTCATGCGCGTCAGCGTCGTCCTGGATGCGGCCTTGCAATTCCTGAGCCGCTTCAAGGCGGCCCTGGGACAGCACATTTTCAATGTCCTGGCCAACGAGGAAATGGACTACTTCGCGATACGCCAAATCCCCGAGCAGGTTGGTGGCGTCGCTATTGTGGTAGGCCCATTGCATGACGTTGGTGATTTGGAACTGGATGGGAATACTGACGGTAATCAGGCTCACCGGCGGCGCTTTGAGCGCCTGGTCGGAAACTCCCCCTTCTTCCGCCGTATCGCTCGTCACGGTATCGGCCATGTGCGTGGCGACCAGGAAATTCTGTTCTTTGTTGTGGGCCACCGTCCAGAGAATCGTCCTTACTTCATTAGTGTCCGGTTCAAACCCGACGTAAATTGACTGAATCTGCGCGGTGCGATAGCGATAGACTTTATCCACCGGCCACGGCCATTTGAAATGCACGCCCGCAGAGAGGGCATCAACGGGCTTTCCGAAATGTTCCAACACGGCCTGTTCGCCCGCATCCACGAAAACCACACAGGTGGACAGCAGCAAAATCGCCAGTTGCGCGAGTATGAGGACAGGCAGGTTTTCCTTGAGCAGTTTGAAAAACCAGGTTTCGGAAACCTTGAAGCCGAATTGGTAATCCAGCGTTTGCGCGGCGGTGGTAAACAGGCTTTCCGGTTGCGCGAGGATGCCGATCAGGCGGCTGTCGTAGAGGGGACGCGCAATTTTTCCGCGAACGCGGGGACGGTAAATTTCCAGCAGTAACGTCAGCAGAATTTCCCCTGCCATGAACGCCAGCAAAATACAAAAGCCGCGCGCGAGCCAAACATCGGCGCGCAGGGCCCACTGTGTTTTGATGCACACCAGGGCTATTGCCGTAAGAAGACAAATGTAAGCGCTGGCAAGGATGAAACTCGCGCCCGGACGCAGCAGCCGATGGTCCGCCAGCCGCGCCATCGTGACGGAAAACCGGCCAATCAAAAACAATACCACCCCAAAAATGGCTAAAAGCCCAATCGACGGCGTGACGTGCAAGTCAACCACTGAAGAGGTTCCCCTGGCAATCCAGTGCCAGAGCAGCCAGGCGCCGCCGGCTTCGATGATGAACAGCAAAACCGCAAAGCCCGGGACAAAAAACTTCTCAAACTGCTCGCGTGAACGGCGCGCGGGAAATACCTCCCCGTCTTTGGTTTCAAACAGGGATGATTCGCCCCGCGTGCGGGACAGTTCGTCCATTTCCAGTTTTTCCAGCCGCTCATTTTCTTCGAGCCGCATCTGGAACCAGCTCGCGAACGCGATGAGCACGGTAACTAAAAGAAAAATCGAAGCGCCCTGGCCTGCCAGGGAGTTGACAAAGCAGGTGACGGCAAACGTCGCGATGAAAATGAACACCGCGGCGATCAAATTCACCAAACCATTTTTTGGAACATTTTGGTCCACAGGAATTTTATTCAAATCAGCTTAATTCACGTTCTTCAAACAACGCCGCGCCTGCGGCCAGCGCCGCCCCCGCGTAAAAAACCGCGTAGGCCAGCGCCTTGCCGACATACGCCCATTGAAAGGTGTTTTTGCCTGTCTCAATCGCATCGGCGAGCCAGAAAAGTTGCCAGTTTGGAATCACGCTGTAAAGCGTTGATGCCCACCAATGGCCTTGTGCCGCCGGGCGGCCAAAAAAGTAGTCGGACATCAAACCCAGCAAAAATATCGCCGAACAAATCGCCAGGGTGGGAATGGTGTCGAACCGCGTGGAACAGGCCAGCGCGATAGCGGCCAAAATCCAGAGGGCAAATAGAATTAAAATGGCCGCGGGCAGAAGGTTCCAATTGACCTGGCCCACCGTGCCCATGCTCTCCATTTGGGTGGTAAACCGGAAAATGATAAACGCCGCCAGGGTGCAGAACACGACCATGGCAAAAACGGCATCGCTCACGAATGTGCGGCGCAGAAAAAAATTGGTGAAGCCGCCCAGCAAATAGGCCAGGACCACGCCGGCCGTGAAAATGCCCAGGGCGGGCAGGTCGGTCTTGCCGTAAGCATCGAAGGCCATCCGGCTGGCGAGCAAAATCCCTACCGTATTGACGTAGGTCAAAACCGTCAGCGCCGCCGCCAGCCCGGTAAATTTTCCCAGGAGAAATTTTATCCGGCCAACCGGCTTGGACAGCACGGCCAGCGCCGTGCCGCTGCGAATCTCGCGAGCGAGCGATGAGGACGCGCTTAACACGGCCCCAAACAATCCGGACAGGAACATGACGGCCAGCGTGGAATTTTCGACGAGTTTCGGCTCATCGCCAAATGCAAAATAATACGGCACGGCCAGGAACAGCTCGAACAGCACAGAGACTGTCAGCAGTAGTAAAAAAATGGGCTGCCGGACCAATTCCATGAAAGCATTGGCGGCAATGGTAAAAAACTGGCGCATGTATTCAGCCGAGATTACTTCAATGTCTTAATCTAAATCAAATGGTTAAATTCCTGTTAATTCGGTTATACGGGGTTTTGAAAGAAAATTAGGCTTTCTGTTCAAAAAAATCGCCTGATGTGGTGAAATACTCACGCCATCGCCCGGGCAATGGCGTTCCACCAAATATCATGAAGCTCGCTTACCGGCGCCGAAAACTCGCCCGCTGAAGTCTTAATGCTCAATTTGGCGCCACCAACCCGGCCGATTTGCATGGCCGGGACTCCCATTAATTTCGCCCGTTCCACCACCTTTACCGCGTCCAAGGCCGTACATGAAATAACGATGCGGGATTGCGATTCGCCGAAGAGCAGGGCGTTCAGGCGCAACGCCGCCATAGCCTCCTGCTTGAGCGCGCTCAAATCAATTTGCGCGCCTGTTAATCGCGGCGTTTCGCGCCCGATGAGCTGGCTCATGCAACTTTCCGCAAGGCACACGGCCAATCCGCCTTCGCTGCAATCGTGCGCGCTCTTCACGAGGCCGCTGTGAATCAGGCCGAGCAATGTCGTGTGCAGCGTCCTGGCGGTTTCCAAATCGCACGGCGGCGGCGTGCCGGTTTTCTTCCCGTGAACGGCCTGCAAGTACGCGCTGCCGCCCAGGCCCAGCAGGGGGTCTGTCAGATCGGCAATTTCACCCAGCAAAATGATCGCGTCGCCTTCGTCTTTGAACCATTGCGTGGTGACATGCTCGGGCTTTTCAATCAGGCCAACCACGGCGACCGTTGGCGTGGGATCAATCGGCCCCGCGGGGCTTTGGTTGTAGAGCGAGCAATTGCCGCCGGTGACCGGCGCGTTGAAGGCGCGGCACGCTTCGGCCAGACCGCGCACGGATTCTTTAAGCTGCCAGAACAGTTCCGGCTTGAAGGGATTTCCGAAATTCAAATTATCGGTCACGCCCAGCGGTACCGCGCCGGAGCAGGCGAGGTTTCGGCACGCTTCCGTTACGGCAATTTTCCCGCCCTCGAACGGGTCGAGATAAACATACGCGCCGTTGCAATCCACGGTCAGCGCGATGAGCTTTTCCGGGACGGACTGCTCTTTGCCAGTGTCCGCATCCGGCAGTGAATCGGCCTTGATGCGAATGACCGCCGCATCACTTCCCGGGCAGACGACCGAGCCGTCACGGACCATGTGGTCGTACTGGCGATAAACCCAGTTCTTCGATGCGATGCTCGGCCACGCCAGGAGCGCGTTTAAATCTTCCGCGGGCCGAGTGGTATCGGGAACTTCATCGAGCCGGAATGCCCGTACTTCTTTCATATAGGCCGGCTCCTGCGCCTCGCGCTGGTACACCGGTGATTCATCGGCGATTTTTTTTGCCGGAATGTCGGCAACGACGTTTCCATGCTGCTTCACGACCATGCGGCCGGTGTCCGTTACCAAGCCAACCTCTGCCCACGGCAAATCCCATTTGTCGAAAATCCGTTTTACTTCCTCTTCACGGCCCTTATGGACGATGATGAGCATGCGCTCCTGCGATTCGCTGAGCATGATTTCGTAGCTGCTCATGTTCGGCGCGCGTTGCGGGACTTTGTCCAGCTCGATTTCGATTCCCGTGCCGGCGCGCGCGGCGGTTTCGCAGGTGGAACAGGTCAGGCCCGCCGCGCCCATGTCCTGGATGCCCGCGACGGCGCCGGTGGCCAGCAATTCCAGGCACGCTTCGCACACGAGCTTTTCCATGAAGGGATCGCCCACCTGCACCGCACCGCGCTGTTGCTCGGCGGATTCCTCGGTCAAGTCCTGCGAGGCAAACGCCGCGCCGGCCAGGCCGTCGCGTCCCGTGGCCGGGCCGACGTAGAAAACGGGGTTGCCGACGCCCTTGGCCGCGCCGCGGGCAATCTGGCTGTGCCGCAGAACACCAAGGCAAAAGGCGTTTACGAGTGGGTTGCCTTCGTAGGATTTGTCGAAATAAATTTCCCCGGCGATGGTGGGAATCCCAAAACAATTTCCGTAATGCGCAATGCCACTGACGACGCCAGCGAAGAGACGTTTGTTATTGGCAATGGCGGCACCATTCTTCGTAGGAGCCGGGGTAAGGGGGCTCTGATCAACTGGCATCGCCGCGTTACCTGCCCCCGGCAAGCTTGATTCCCGGAGGCTCGCGCCATGCTCCGCAGGAGCCGGGGTAACGAGGCTCTGACTATTTTCCGCTTTTCCATTTCCGCTTTCCGCTTTTGCTTCGGTGATTGGCCCGAAGCGCAGGGAATTAATCGCACATACCGGCCGTGCGCCCATCGTGAAAATATCGCGGATGATGCCGCCGACGCCTGTGGCCGCGCCCTGGAACGGCTCGACGGCGCTGGGATGGTTATGCGATTCGATCTTGAACGCGATGGCCAGGCCGTCGCCGATGTCAATGATGCCGGCGTTTTCCTCGCCTGCCCCGACGAGGATTTTTGGCGATTTCGTGGGGAATGTCTTGAGCAGCGGGCGCGTATTTTTATAACTGCAATGCTCGCTCCACATCACCGAGAAGATTCCCAGCTCGGTATAGCTCGGCGTGCGGCCAAGGATGGTGAGGATTTTTTTATATTCGTCCTCCGTGAGGTTATGCTTGGCTACAAGCTCGGGCGTAATGGGCGGTTCGCTCATGTCAACAGGCCAATGGATTTAACCGTGTTAGGGGCACGTCGTCAATGAAGATGTCCGCTCAACAGAAATTTCCTATCCTTATCCAGATCGTTCCCGAATCTCATCCAACATCTTTATAAAACGGGCCTTAATGTTTTCAGGACCAATTTCCGCTCGGTCTTTGACATATTCTTCAAACAACTCAAAGAACATTCGGAAGGCAGCTCCGTCATCGTCCCCGCACTGCCTCCAAAGATGCCCCGACCAATCCATCGACCCATCAGAAACACGTTTGCGCAGACAAACCCAAAAGGTGAATACATCAAGAATATCATCACCCTCCTGATCCGCGCCCGTGCCAATTCTTCCTGACTGAAAGCCGTCAATAAAAGTTTTAAGATCCCAAATTGACACACGATTTTGAGGACGGTAGCCGAGATACATCATCGGCCGTTTTTTCATCGCCCGGAGTAGTTCGAGCAGATTAACGGGTGTCTTTGCTTTGGGACTGGGAGTCTCTTTCATGCCCTGATTTGGTCGCGTACATTTCAATCAATGTGCTTCTCAATAATTTTCTCTGCCAGGGATTGCCACGACGATTCAGCATTCACGTCAAAGACAAACGGATTTAAGGCCGTTCCCGGCATGTCGTCAATGATGTCCGGCTTGGCCGAGAAACCCTCGAATAATTCGTCCAGGCCGTTAATTCGGGCAACCTTTCTCGAATAATCAGCGCCATTGGTTGACCAAAGGAAAAGATGACAACCTTTATCTTTTAATTGAGTCAATGCCTCCGCTGCGCCCAGCCGGATTTTCCCGTTTGCGTCGATTAACGTAAGGTCAACATCCACGAAAATATTGGCATTTTTCATTTACTAAATGAAAAGGCGCGTACTGTAGATGTCAATGCAAGCTTTCCATCCCAAACCCGCAAATAAAATCCACATTTTCGGGGTTCCCAAAATCCGTGTTTATCCGTGTCCATCCGTGGTTAAATATTGGAATTCAATTAGTTACAAAAACAGCACATCGTAAATCTTCAATAAAAAATAGCGGTAGTCACTACCTTCCTTTTTCATCGGCGTTCATGGTAAAATGCCCCTTAGTTCTTTGACATAACTTTTGTAGCTTGCGCAGCAAGCCGATCGAAAGCCCCGTGAGGGGCGGCGGAGATTAGCCCCGGGTTTCAACCCGGAGGCCAAAACCTGTCCGCCGTAGTCCCGCTCTGCGGGACGAAGGCGGAAGCGGGCGAGTTGGTGGCCCTCCGCGAGGAGCGAGCGTATCGGAGAAGAGGTCCCGGCGACGGGTTTAGGCATTGCAAACCTTTGCAAACCATTGCAAGCACTCTTTTAAGAATCATTTTTCCTTTGGCTCGTGCCAGGAGGGCCTTCAACCTGAACCCTGCTGCCTTCAACCAGCAATCCACTCACCGTTTTGGAAGCCTTTGGAAGGCTACGGAAGCCTACGGAAGACCCCCAGGGGGGTATTTGCATTGCCGAAGCGTTTTTGCCAGCTTATGCCAGCTACCCCCCGCCGCGCCGACTTGTCCGCCGAAGCCTCGGCGGAGGCGGGTTGTCCCCGAAAAAACAAATTGGTCCACGGCAAGCATCCCAAGGCTTCCCAAGCCTTTTGAAGCCTTCCCAAGGCTAAAAATAAGAATCATTTTTTTCTTTTGAGGAGCGGCATCGCGATTTTGGAAGCCCGCGGAAGGCCATTGTAGCCTAATGTAGGCTAAGGAAGCCCCCGGGGGGGAGGGGTTTTACGCCGCCTTGGCCACGCGCTTGGCTTCCAGCGCCGCAATGACGCTTTCAAAAATCCATTTGCCGTCCTCGCAGCCGAGGAGGCTTTCGCTGGCGTTTTCCGGGTGGGGCATCAGGCCGGCGACGTTGCCGTGTTCGTTGGAAATGCCGGCGATATTGAGCAGGGAACCGTTCGGGTTCGCTTTATCGGTGAGATTTCCGTCGGCGTCGCAGTATTGCCAGAGAATTTGGTTGTTCGCTTTCAGCTTCGCCAGCGTGGCGTCATCGGCGAAATAACAGCCTTCGCCATGCGCGATGGGCACGCGGAGGATTTTCCCCGGGGGCGTCTTGTTGGTGAACGGTGTGTTCGTGTTGGCCGTTTTGAGGAAGATATTCTCGCAATGAAATTGCAAATCGCGGTTGCGAATGAGCGCGCCGGGCAACAGGCCGGCTTCCGTGAGCACCTGGAAACCGTTGCAGATGCCCAGAACGAGACCGCCATTGTCGGCAAATTGTTTTACGACCTGCATGATGGGACTGAACCGGGCGATTGCGCCGCAACGCAGATAATCGCCGTAGCTAAAACCGCCGGGAACAATGACGGCGTCGGCATCGCCAAGCGAGGCGTCTTTATGCCAGACATAGCCGGCGGTGTGGCCGAAATAACGGATGATGTGGACGGCATCCTGGTCACGGTTCGAGGCGGGAAACTGGAGAACGGCGAATTTCATTTAAATATGTGTAAAAATCATTCTGTTTCTTATTTGATGGCGCGCTGCCGTAGACACGCTGTCCGCGAACCGTCACCCTCGCCCCCACCGGGGGAGAGGGTAGGGGTGAGGGGGTGCGTGTCGCAATTTGCGGGTCCCGCTATATCTTTTTTTGCGGCCATAGCGTTATTCAGATCTCTAAGCGTCACGATGGACGGTTTGAGGCGAAAAGGCCGGGATGCAAATGGCGACGTACTCCGCGCCCTCCGGCTCAGGCGTGCTGTATTGCACCCACTCGCCGCGATGGGCGATGACGGCCTGGCCGGCGCGGACGTCCAGCGTGCCGTTGCGCGACGTGACACGCAGCAGGCCCTTGAGCACGACGGTAAATTCATCGAACTCGGGTGTTTGCCCCGGCTCGACCCAGCCGCCCGGGCTTTTCATTTTGGCGACGCTGGCCATTTCGGTTTTCGAATTGACGCGCCCAACATATTCCTCGATGAGCTTGGGCTTGTTGCCGGCGGATTGAATGACCGTCGGATTGGAAATCAAGGTGGGCATATCAATTCAATCGACAATCTCCAGTTTGTAATCCTCGATCACCGGATTGCTCAAAAATTTATGGCAGGCTTCATCCAGCGATTTGCGGAGCGTTTCCTTATCGCCGCCGTCCAGTTCCACTTCGAGATATTTGCCGACGTGCACGGCTTTGATACCGCGATAGCCCATGTGTTCGAGGGCGTTCTGGACGGTTTTGCCCTGGGGATCCACGACGGCCTTCTTTGGGGTAACGATGATTTTTGCTTTCATGCTCGCGCCGGGACATTGTGGAAAATTTCGCCTGGAGAGGCGAGAAGATTTTGTCTTCAATCCGGTTGAAATTTCCCGGCACTTGCGCCATTGTGTGCGAATGGAAGTTAAACCAGTTGACGGCCAAGGCAATAACACCGGGATGGAGCGCAAATCAATCGAGCCATGTTCCATCGTCATTTTCGGCGCCAGCGGCGATTTAACGGCACGCAAGCTCATCCCCGCCTTTTATCACCTGTGCAAGGACAAGCTCATGCCGCCCTCGTTTCGCGTCATCGGTTTTGCCCGGCGCGAAAAAACGGATGAATCGTGGCGCAAGGAACTGCGCACCGCCCTGGACCAATTCTCCCGCAGCAAGCCGGTGGACGACAAAGTTTGGAATGAATTTGCCGCGAATGTTTCTTATTGCATGGGCGACCTCACCGACCCGGCGGCTTACGCGAAGCTGGAACAAAAGTTAAGCTCGTTCAACAGCCCGCCGCTCCGGCATAATTTGCTTTTTTATTTGGCGACACAGCCCAGCCAGTTCGGCGGGATCGTGGAACAATTATACAACGCGAAGCTGATCCACAAGGAGGGTGGCGAAGGCTGGCAGCGATTGGTCATCGAGAAGCCCTTCGGCCATGACCTGGCCACGGCCAAAGCCCTGAACGCCGACTTGACACGCTTTACCAATGAGGAACAGGTTTATCGCATTGACCATTACCTGGGCAAGGAAACCGTCCAGAACATTTTGATGTTCCGTTTTTCCAATTCCATTTTCGAGCGGCTCTGGACCCGCGACTCCGTTGACCACGTGCAAATCACTGTCAGCGAAAAGCTCGGCGTGGGCGACCGCGGCGGTTATTACGAGGAGGCCGGCGCACTGCGCGACATGGTGCAAAATCACATGCTCCAGGTCCTGGCGCTGGCGAGCATGGAGCCACCCTTATCGCTGGAAGCGGAATGCATCCGGGACGAAAAAGTGAAGCTGCTCAAATCCATCCGCCCCCTCACGCCGGAAGACGTGGACAAGCAAATTGTGCGCGGCCAATATTTCGCGGGGCAAGTGGACGGCCAGGCGCGGCCCGGTTACCGGCAGGAACCGAAAGTGAAACCGGATTCCAACGTGGAAACATACGTGGCGCTGAAACTGTTTATTGACAACTGGCGCTGGAGCGGCGTGCCGTTTTATTTGCGGATGGGGAAGAACCTGCCGATGAGCGCGAGCGAAGTGCGCGTCCAATTTCGTCCCACGCCTAATGTCCTGTTTGCCGCCGAGTGCCATAACAAGCTGGACCCAAACGCGCTCACGCTGCGATTGCAGCCGAATGAAGGAATCTCGCTTCGTTTCAACGGCAAAGTGCCCGGAACGAGCCTGGGCGTGCGCCCCGTGCGCATGCATTTCAGCTACGATTCGGAATTCGGCGCGTACACGCCCGAGGCATATGAACGACTGCTGCTGGAGGCCATCGCCGGCGACGCCACACTCTTCATCCGCCGCGATGAAGTGGAGACGGCCTGGGAAATTGTGGATTCCATCCGCGCCGGCTGGGAAAACAAGCCGCTGACGAACCGAGAATTTTACGCCGCCGGAACGTGGGGCCCGATTGCCGCCGACGATCTGCTGGCGCAAAGCGGCCATGCCTGGCGCGAGCCGCTGGTGATAAAATAACAGGGGTTGAAGCGTTGGAGCCACGTAAAACGTGGTAAACGTTGAAGCGTTTGACAAAAATGCTACACTATTGATTTATGTCTGACTATAAAGCAACCATCAAATGGACGCGAAACTCACCTGATTTTCTCAAGGGCAAATATTCGCGCGAACATATCTGGACCTTCGACGGCGGCGTTACCGTGCCGGCCACTTCGTCGCAGCACGTGGTACCGGTGCCGTATTCCAACCCGGCCAACGTGGACCCGGAAGAGGCGTTCGTAGCGTCGCTTTCGAGCTGCCACATGCTGACGTTTCTTTTTTTGGCGCAGAAGCAGGGCTTTCAAATTGACTCATACGAAGACGAAGCCGTGGGCGTGGTGACCAAAAACGAAGCGAACAAAATGTGGGTGAGCGCCGTCACGCTCAGCCCGAAGATCGCGTTCAGCGGCGAGAAACTGCCGTCTGCGGAAGACCAGGAACGCCTGCATCATCTGGCGCATGAAAATTGTTTCATCGCGAACTCGGTCAAAACCGCTGTCACCGTCAACTATTAATCGTTGTCATGCAAAACGTCGAATTGCTCCAGTTTGCGGATCCCGATGTACTGGCCGCCGCAGCCGCCAGCGCGTGGCTGGATGAAATTGAATCTATCAGCCGCTCGGGCAAACCTTATTGTGTCGCGCTGTCGGGAGGGCGGATCACGCAAAAATTTTTTCTTTTAACGGCGGAAAAGGCACTGGCCCGAAGGACGCCCTTCAAGCACGTGCATTTTTTCTGGGCGGACGAGCGTTGCGTCCCGCCGGACGATCCCGAAAGCAATTTCAAATTGGCGGACGATCTTCTTTTTCAACCACTGGGCATTTCGAAGTCGCAGATACACCGGCTTCGCGGAGAGCTTGCGCCAGAAGCCGGCGTTGCCCAGGCCAACGAGGAAATTTCGCTCATAGCCCCAAAAGAAAATGGCCAGCCTATTCTGGATCTGGTTCATCTTGGCATGGGGGAGGACGGCCATGTGGCCTCACTCTTTCAAAATGCACGACCGGAACCGGAAAAAAGTGCGAATTGCAATGAGCCATTTATCTTCGTGCCAAACTCGCCCAAGCCGCCTCCGCACAGAATATCCTTAAATTTCGAGGCGATTGCTGCGGCCAGGCGCGTTTGGGTTCTGGTTTCCGGGACGGGCAAAGAAGCTGCTTTACGAAGTTCGCTAAGTGCGGAAGGCAAAACGTCATTGGGTCAGGTTATCAAATCCCGCACGAGCACAAAAATTTTTGTGGACATCCGGGTCTAAATTTAGTAACTATTTGGTTATTAAGGCGGACGTCCCCAAAGCCGGCTGATGAAATAGGTAAATTTTTTGTGATTGGAAGATATTTGTTTTTTTGAACCAGTAGGGATGTCACAGTGTCTAATTAAGTAGCGGGATTATTGATGATGAATTGAATTTTAAATTTCGCTGTCCGTTTAGGGTTGGCAGAGAGGTTTTGCTCGCGGTGCGGCTCGGACAGCGACCCCCAAGTTAGCCGTGCCGCCCTTCTGAGCGCCGTAGTGACGGCGTATAAACCTCATCACTATGAGAGGCCGGACGAAAGTCCGGCCTTTCGATTTTACCTTCAAAATATGGCTAAAAATTACCTAAAAAATAATTTGCTTTTTTTTGAACCCGGTGGAAGGTTCCAACGTCTGATAAAGACAGCAGATTTCGCTGTCCGTTTAGGGTTGGCATAGAGGTTTTGCTCGCGGTGCGGCTCGGACAGCGACCCCAAGTTGGTCGCGCCGCCCTTCTGAGCGCCGTAGTGACGGCGTGTAAACCTCGTCACTATAAGTGGCCGGACGAAAGTCCGGCCCTTTTTTTGTCATCCATCGGATTACGCATTGCCTGAAGGTTAAAAATCAGTTACAGATTCATTGTATGAAACATCAGCTCGATTTCGAGAAACCGATCATCGAACTGCAACACAAGTTGGAGGATCTTCGCCAGCACCCGGAAAAACATTCCCTGGGCATCAGTTTTGAAGAGGAAATCCAGCTCATCGAAAAAAAAATCGAGGAGACGCGCCGTCATATCTTTTCCAACCTGTCGCCCTGGCAGCGCGTGCAATTGGCGCGGCACCCCCACCGGCCTTACACGCTGGATTATCTCAAGACCATTTTCATCGGGTTCACGGAATTGCATGGCGACCGTTTGTTCGCCGAGGACCATGCCATGGTCGGCGGATTTGCCCAACTGGGCGAACATCGCGTCGTCGTGATTGGCATCCAGAAAGGCCGGGACACCAAGGAAAATATCCTGCGCAATTTCGGCATGGCGCATCCGGAAGGCTATCGCAAAGCACTGCGCCTGATGCGGCTGGCCAATAAATTCAATCTGCCTATCATTTCGTTCATTGATACGCCGGGCGCCTATCCCGGGGTTGCCGCGGAGGAACGGCATATCTCCGAAGCCATCGCCGTCAATCTCCGTGAAATGACTTTGCTCGAAGTACCCATTATCGCCGCCGTCATTGGCGAAGGTGGCAGCGGGGGAGCACTGGGCATCGGCGTAGCCGACCGCGTTCTTATCATGGAAAACGCATATTACTCGGTCATCAGCCCCGAAGGTTGCGCGGCCATTTTGTGGAAGGACCGTGCGGCGGCGTCCAAGGCCGCAGCGGCGCTCAAAATCACGGCCAAAGATTTGTTTGAACTCAAGCTGGTGGACGAAATCGTTCCCGAACCGCTGGGTGGCGCGCATACGGATGCCCGGGTCACCGCCGAAAATTTAAAGGCGCGCCTGCTCAAACACCTCGAAGAAGTGCTGGCGCTGCCAGTGCCGGTTCGATTGAAAAAACGCTACGAAAAATTGCGCGCTCACGGGCGTTTTATTGAAAAGTTGAATGCGGAAGCCGACGCGGTGCCGCAGGCCGCTGTCGCCAGATAAAGTGCTTTATCCCCTCGTTTTTCATCCTCTTTTCAAAGAGCGCGTCTGGGGCGGACGCGAACTCGAAGCACTTTTTGGAAAAAAGCTTCCGCCGGGCAAACCTATCGGTGAATCCTGGGAAATTTCCGACCGCCCCAACGATGAAAGCGTGATCGCCAATGGCAAATTCGCCGGGGAAACCCTGCACCAGCTCATGGAAAAATACCGGCACGAAATCCTGGGCGACGCCCGCCCCGCCGCCGGAAACCGTTTTCCCATTCTCTGCAAAATCCTCGATGCGCGGGAAAAGCTTTCGCTGCAGGTCCATCCGCCCACTCACAAAGCTGCCGAACTTAAAGGCGAACCCAAAACCGAGATGTGGTATATCGCCGACGCCGCGCCCGGGGCGGAATTGTATGTGGGACTGAAGCGAGGGATGAAGCGTTCTGAATTTGAAAAACGGATTGCCGATGGCAGCGTGGCGGGATGCTTTCATCGCGTGGCGGTGCATGCCGGTGACACAATGTTTCTGCCGAGCGGACGTGTCCATGCCATTGGCGCCGGCCTGGTGATTTTTGAGATTCAACAAAATTCCGACACCACCTACCGCGTGTTTGATTGGAATCGTGTGGGTCTGGACGGCAAGCTTCGCGAATTGCACGTGCCGCAATCTCTCGCCAGCATTGATTTTGAGGATTTTGAGCCGACCCTGGTCCAAACGAAATTTTCCGGCGATGAACATCATAAGTCGCGCTCGTTGGTGCGCTATGACTTGTTCCATGTTGATTATGCCGAATTGAAAAATGCGGCGCGCAGCCAGTTGAAACCGAATAAATTACAAATCATCGCTGTCGTACGCGGCAAAATTGAAATTCAAAGCGGGGCGGATACGGTAAATCTGAAGGCAGGACAATTTTGTTTAATTCCCGCCGAGTTGAAAGAGACAGAAATGACCGCCAAATCGGACGCCACCATTCTGAGCGTCAAGGCAAATTGAAATTGTACTGCGCAAATAAACGTTTGCGCATTCCAAAAGGCAGGTGAACTCCCCCCTTAACGGGGGATTGTCTCATAAATGATTTACCGCACAATATTTGGGCATCACCTATGAACGCTCCCGGCCAACTTCCGCGTTATATCATCAGCGCGACCCCCAACCCTGCGTCAAATCGCGCACCGTGGTATAAGAATACCGCGCCAACTTACGCCGGCATTTTTTTATGGTTTGTGTTTTGGCAGGATGCAGCCAAAGCCGGTGCGCCCGGGGGAATGCTTGCGCCGGGATTATCCTGGGCACTGCTCAGTCTCGCTGTGTCCGCCGCGGTTTGTTATGCATTTTTTTACATGGTGCCCGCCGTCTTTGGGATGCGCACCGGCCTCCCGCTTTATATCGTTGGCACATCCACCTTTGGCGCTGCAGGGGGATTTCTTATGCCCGGCTTTCTTATGGGTCTGCTTCAATTCGGCTGGCTGGGAGTGAATTGCTATTTCTCCTCACTGGCGCTGAGCGCGGTCATCCCCGTAAACGCGAAAATTATCATGGTAGTTTGGGGCGCATCCGCGGTCTTTGTCGCGCTTAAAGGTATCCAATATGTTGCCAAAGTGGCCACCTATCTGCCCTTGGTCCCGTTTGTGATATTGATTTGGCTAACCGCCAAGACTGTTGGCAACCTCGGTAAATTCGATGGCCCAACCTTTGTGGCCGCACAGCAAACTGCAACAGGAACCATAACCGCGCCACTGGGACAATTCGGTGTGCTGGCCGCAATGCTCACGTATGTGGTGGGATTTTTTGCCACAGCCGGCGCTGCTGGCGTCGATTTCGGCGCGAACAATCGCAATAGCACGGACGTAAAAATGGGCGGTCTCATCGGAATTGCTCTGGCCATTTTTGTGACCGCCGGGCTTTCCCTCGTTATTGTGGCAGGCGCCTCGAACGGTGCGAGCCTCAGTTCATTCGATTTAATCCCAGCCATCCTCGGCCCGCCTACCGCGAAATGGGTCATGTTCCTGCTCGCGGTCACTGCTTTTCCGCCAGCATGTTTTTCTTCATTCATCGCCGCAAATAGTTTTAAAACCACGCTACCGGATGTTAATCCGTTCGTTTCCGTCGGCATTGGCGCGGCTGTCAGCATCATCCTCGCGGTAACCGGCCTGGTCGCCAAAGTCATCAGCGTTTTTGTCATCATTGGCGCCAGCTTCGGCCCCGTCTGCGGCGCGATGTTTGTGGATTATTTCCTCAGCAAAGGGCAATGGACCGGTCCGCGCGCGGGATTCAATCCCGCCGGTTGGGCGGCATGGGCAATCGGTTTTACCGTCGGCATTTTGCCAAATCTTGGGATTAACGTTCCCGCCGCCCCCGTGGCAGCGTTCATAGCCGGCGCCGTGGTGTACCTTCTCTGCGCTAAAATGGGCCTGCAGTCTCCTATCATCCCTCTGCCGAAAAAAACTGACTGATTCATTTCAACGGAACATAATCCGATTAAATACAATTTTGAGCTATGCCACGTCCCCTCACTCTTTTTACCGGCCAATGGGCGGACTTGCCGCTCGTAGAACTCGCCCCCAAAGTCAAAGCGATGGGTTATGACGGCGTGGAACTCGCCTGTTGGGGCGACCATTTTGAAGTGGATAAAGCGCTGGCCGAACCCGATTACCTCAAAAAGAAATGGGCGTTGCTTTCCAAACATGGCCTTGCCTGCCATGCGATTTCCAATCACCTGGTCGGGCAGGCCGTGTGCGATTTGATTGATGAACGCCACAAGGCCATCCTGCCCGCCGATGTCTGGGGCGATGGCAAACCCGAAGGCGTTCGCCAGCGCGCCGCCGAAAAAATGAAAGCCACTGCCCGCGCCGCGCGAAAATTCTTTAACGTCCGGCCCAAAAGTAGTGGCGACTTTCCAGCTGTCGTCAATGGCTTCACCGGCTCTTCCATCTGGCATGCGGTCTATTCTTTTCCGCCGACGAGCCAGGATTATTTGAACAAAGGTTTTGCTGATTTCGCCAAACGCTGGCTGCCCATCCTGGATGTCTTTGAAAAGGAGAAAGTCAATTTTGCGCTCGAAGTGCATCCGACGGAAATTGCGTTTGACATTGCCTCTGCTAAACGCGCTCTAGAAGCGGTGAAATACCACAAACGATTTGGATTCAATTATGACCCCTCACACCTCGGGTATCAGGGCGTTGATTACGTCAAGTTCATCCGTGAATTCGGCGACCGCATTTACCACGCACACATGAAGGACGTCTGGTGGGGACATGGCGACGGCACGGTGGGCGTTTTCGGCGGACACACCGACTTCGCTGACGCCCGGCGCTTCTGGGATTTTCGCTCGCTCGGTCGCGGCGATATTCAGTTTGAGGAAATTATTGTCGCCCTCAACGACATTGGCTATCGCGGCCCGCTTTCTGTGGAATGGGAAGACGGGCGCATGGATCGGGTTCACGGAGCGACGGAAAGCTGCGCGTTTCTTCGCAAATTGGACTTCCCCACGAATACGTCGGCTTTCGACGCGGCATTTGCGCGAAGGAAATAATTCAGAATCATATGCCAAACAAACCTCTCAATGCAGGCCTTGTCGGCGGTGGCAAGGGCGGTTTTATCGTCCACGCCCATGACCGGGCAATTCATTTTGACGGCACCCGCCGCGTGGTGGCCACGGCACTTTCCTCCAATCCAAAGATTGCGTTTACCGAAGCCGCCAAGTGGCCTTACCCGGTTCGTGGTTATGCATCCTATGATGAGATGATTGCGGCGAACGCAACACTGCCGCCGGACGAGAAGCTGGATTATATCATCATTGTCACGCCGAACGACGCCCATTATGACCCGGCCATGAAGGCCATGAAAGCCGGCATCGCCGTGTTTTGCGAAAAGCCGCTCTGCCTGAATCTTGCGGAAGCGAACGATTTGGTGAAGACCGCGCACAAGCTGAATGTTCCCTTCGGTGTCGCGCATAGCTATATCGGACATTGGATGAGCCGCTTGAGCCGTTACATTGTCCAGAGCGGCCAGCTTGGTGAGATTCGGTGGGTGGACAGCCATTATATCCAGGGCTGGCTGGCAACCCGCCTTGAAACCACGGGTAATAAAGGGGCTGTTTGGCGGTTAAATCGCGCGCGCACCGGGGTGTCCAATTGCGGAGGCGATATCGGCACGCACGCGCTCATGCAATTGCGCTACGTCACCGGCCTGGAAATTACCGCACTCTCCGCGCAGTTGGAACGATTGGTCAAAGGCCGTGCGCTCGACGACCATTTTACCGCGTACTGCAAGCTTAATAATGGCGCGCGCGCCCTGGTACGTGCCTCACAAATTTGCATTGGCCATAAGAACGGCCTGGGTATCAGCATTGCCGGTTCCAAAGGCACGCTCGAATGGCAGCAGGAAGATCCCGAACGTCTGACGATTTATCTGCCGAACCAGCCGGATCGCGTTTATTGGCGCGGGACCGTCACACCTGGCGATGGGTTCCTGCCGAAAAATCTTCCGACCGATTTGATGGCAGAGTCCACTCTCCCAAGCGGCCATCCGGAGGGATTCCACGATGCGTTTGCGCGGTTGCATCGCTGTTTTGAAGCGGACGTTCGCAAATGGAAAGCCGGCAGGAGGTTCAATTGCGACGGCAGCAAATATGCCAATGTTGAAGATGGACGCGCCGGCATCGCCTTCCTGGAAACTGCGGTGAAATCCGCAGCGGCTAATGGGAGATGGGTGAAACTTCCAAGCTAAGACTACCAAAGCGCGTGTAGCGACGGCTTATGGTTTTTCTGCCGGTAGTATTCGTCTAATATCCGTTGATAAATTCCTGCTTTCTGGTGCGGTGCTGCCGAAGCAAGTTCTTTGGCGTATTTTTTCTCGAAGGATTCCAGCGTCAATTCCTTTTGGCCTTTTTGAAGCCGGTCATAACCGTCGTCAATGATGCCGTTTTCCATATCAATTCCACGATAAATTTTCCGGCATTTGTGAAAGCAATTTATTTTTCCAGCCGCCCTTGGCCTGCAAAATTTTGCGCCAAAGCTGTTCCGACGGCGTTTCAAAAACCAGGTCCAGCGTCGCGGGAAAGGTAATCCACGATTTCCGCTTCATTTCGTCCTCGAGCTGGCCGGGCGACCATCCGGCATATCCGGCGAACATTTTGACTTTCTTTCCCACCGAAAACGATTCGCCGATTTCCATCAAATCGTCGAGCGAATGGCCCAGGTTCAGGTTGGGAAAAACGTTCGCATCCGGAATGAAATTGTCCGAGTGCAGGAAACTCAACGCGGCTGGCTGCACCGGACCGCCGAGATAAAGTTGCGCTTCTTTAAGCATCTCCGGCAAATCCGCGACGATGACATCGCCGACTTTGTTTCCGGTTGAGCGGTTCAGTACCAGGCCGAACGCGCCTTCCGGGTCATGCTGGCAAATCAGTACGACCGTGCGCTGGAAAAATGACCCAACCAATTGCCCGCTATCCAGCAGCAATTGGCCTTTCAGGCACTTTGTTTTTGGCGAGTCAGCCATAGTCTGCGCTTCAATCTTGCTCAATTCCGCTGTTTTGGCAACTGTAGCCGGAAAATCACTTCCCGGACAGACGCAACTCCTGTTCTTTTCCGCTGTCCACGTACTTAATTTGAACCGTATTTTTCGCAATATTAACGCAGCGAATCATTACTTTAGCCTGGCCTACGGATACCTTGGCTTCATCGCCCGTAAAAAATGAATGCCCATTGATAATGGCCGAGGGCATGCCACCCCACATAATGCCTTGAAGCTGGATGGTGGCCGGCGTCGCCGGCGGCACTGATGCCCTAGCTATGAAGGCAGCCGGGCGCGGCGTACTATTACCATTGGATGCCGGCATTTTTATGTCGCGTATTTCGTCCAAATGCCCCTCTTCCAGCCGGCCTGTCACGCCGTATTGCATCCAGTCCAGGATTTCGTCGAAGCCGTATTGCTGTTCCGCCTCGATGAACAGTTGCACCTGGCCGCGCGTGTAAGCGTTTGCCAGGACGCGCTTTTTTTCCTCTTCGTTTCCTTTCGAGTCCACATAAAGAAAGCCCATCATCTCGCAAAAGCCTTCCTCGGTATCGCGCTCGATCTGCGCATGACGTTCCGGTGAGACATTTTCGCCCACCCATGCGTGCGATAATTCGTGCGCGCATACTTCCTCGAGCTGTCCCTGGCTTTGACCGGTCAGCAGCCCGATTGCATAGCGTTTCCGGCCGCTCTCCAGCTTGGGCTGCGTTAAACCAAGCACGTCCGAGTTTTCGACCGAGCCGTTGCCGCTACCCATCACGGAGTCCACGTTAATCTGGTCAATTACAGAAACATCCACGTTGGTAGGAAACGAAGTGTAACGGGAAAACATTTTATCCAAATCATCCTGGACGACACTGAAGGTTTGCTGGATATCGTCCGGGTTCAGCATGGCGGTCTTTGCATCACGCGCGCAAAGCCAACGGCCATCCGGCAACTGCGTGCCGTCCTTGACCGGCAGCCCGCAAATATAACAACGCGGCAATTGCATACAGTTGGAGCAGACCTCCGCCTGTTGGCCGGTTTCTTTGTCCGTTATAAAATAAGCGGTGCCATGAATTTCCTGGCCGCAAATGGCGCAAACATCCGCCGGCGCCGCAAATGTGACGCAGGTGAACAATATTGCCAAAACGATTGTCAAAGCATGTTGCATAACCGATTTAAATTTGCCATGAGGAAAGCCTATCCCGTGCCAAAACTGCCCGATTTCTTGTAGAAAATTGGCGAGATTAAGGCAAGCGGCCTGCTACCCGGTGAATTAGAATCTTTTTTGCAGCGGTTTGTAACAATATGAAGTTCAGCCGGCGAAAATTTATCATTACGGGGTTGCTCGCGACGCCATGCGCGATTGCCGCCGACGCCCGGGTGCTTGAGCCCCAATGGGTAAAGATTACCCGGCTACATTTGGCTGATGGCGCACCGGCGCACCGATTTGTTCACTTCAGCGATTTGCACCATAAAGGCGACCGCGCGCATACCCGTTCCGTTGTCGAAATGATCAATTCATTATCGCCCGATTTTGTTTGCTTCACCGGCGACTTGATGGAGCAGGCGAAATTTTTGCCGGAAACTCTCGAACTTCTTTCCGGTATCAAATCTCCGTTGTACGGCGTTCCCGGGAACCATGACTATGCCAGCGGCGTTTCCTTTGCTGACATCGCCCAGTGCTTTGCCGCCACTGGCGGCGCCTGGCTTGTGGATGAACAAATGGCCATCGCCAGCGGAAAAATAAATCTTATCGGTGTCGCGCGCATGAGTCCCAGGCATCCGCCGCCCTTTGCCACCCCGGACGTTAAAAACCTCATGATGTTTCATTATCCGGCGTGGGCCAAAAGGCTCGGCGACCAGCAATTTGATTTAATGCTGGCGGGGCATTCGCATGGTTGCCAGGTGCGCATTCCTTTTTACGGACCGGTATTCACTCCGTTTGGAGTGGACGAATACAACCTTGGACTGTTCCACACAAAATCCGGTCCGCTTTATGTGACTTCCGGCATTGGATGGTTTCCGCTCCCCGTACGATTCAATTGCCGGCCGGAGATTGCGGTTATCGAAGTTTAGCAAGCAAAAACCGGCCAGGTCTTTCGACCCAGCCGGTTTTCTTGTAAAATCTCTGACGCTTTAAAGCGATTTGACCTTCTTGACGATGCCCGCGGCATCAATACCAAACCATGCGAGCAATTCCTCCGGCTTGCCGGAGCGCGCCAAATGAGTTACGGCCAGCTTGTGGACCTTGATTCCCTCCACGCTCAGTTCGCCGGCCACCGCGTCGCCCAATCCGCCCTCAGTGTAATGGTCTTCCACTGTGATAACGGTGTTGTTCGTCTTTTGCGCGGCGGCGAGGATTTCCTTTTTGCCCAGCGGCTTGATGCTGTAAGCGTCAATGACGGTGATACCGATGCCTTCGTTCTTCAACTGGTCGGCGGCCTTCAACGCTTCGTATAGCGTCACGCCCGCGGCTACCACGGTGACTTTGTCACCGGAATTTTGCCGCAACACCTTCGCGCCGCCAATGGGGAACGATTCATCATTGTTGTAAATGACCGCCGTTTTCGGACGGGACGTGCGCAAATAAAATATGCCTTTGGTCAACGCCATTTGCTCGACGAGCCTTTCGGCGCAAACCGCGTCCGCCGGATAAAGCACCGTGGCGCCCACCACCGCGCGCATCATCGCTAAATCCTCCAGGCCCATTTGCGACGGGCCGTCTTCGCCGATGCTCACACCCACGTGCGAGCCTGTGATTTTCACATTGGACTGGGAAATGCCCGCCACACGGATATGATCGTAAGCGCGTGAGAAAAAGCATGCGAAGGTCGAAGCGAAAGGCACCTTGCCCCGCGCGGAGAAACCCATGGAAACGCCTACCATGTTCTGCTCTGCAATGAAACATTCGAAGCCGCGTTCAGGGTCTTTCTTGATAAATTTTTCAGCAAACGTGGAATTTTTCGTGTCGCCATCCAGCGCGACCACCCGCTTGTCCGCATCGCCAATCCGCAACAGCGCATTGCCATAGGCCTCGCGCGTCGCTACGGAATCGCCAATCTTATAATTAATCGGCGGATAACTCGCCGGCGCGACATTTTGGGGTTCCGGCAAAGACGTTGGCTTGGCGATGTCAACGCCGATTCCCGATTTTGTATTGGGTTGCAGTTCGGCGATAGCTTTGGCGGCTTCTTCCTTGTTCAACGGCTTGCCGTGCCAGCCTTCCTTGTCCTGCAGGAAGGAAACGCCCGCGCCTTTGTAGGTTTTTGCAATGATGGCCAGTGGCTTGTCGTCCAGACCCACGCCACTCAGCACTTCGAGGATTTCCTCGATGTCATGCCCGTCAATGTCTTCCACGCGCCAGCCGAAGGCTTCAAAACGATCGCGGTAAACACCGATGTTATGCCCAAAAGCTGTCTCCTGGCTTTGGCCGAGGCGATTGGCATCCACAATCGCAATCAAATTGTTCAGCTTATAATATCCCGCCAGCGACGCGGCTTCCCAAACGGAGCCTTCGGCGATTTCGCCGTCACCCATCAGCACGTATGTATTGTAGTCCAGTTTATCGAGACGGCCGGCCAAGGCCATGCCCACGCCCGCGCCCAGGCCCTGCCCGAGTGAACCAGTGGCGATGTCGGCGAATGCCAACCGCGGCGTCGGGTGGCCTTCCAGCTCACTGGTAAATTGGCGGAGCGTGTTTAATTCACTCACCGGGACAAAGCCGTTTTCCGCCCAGGCGGCATAAAGCAGCGGCGCGGCGTGTCCCTTGGAAAGGATGAAGCGGTCGTTATTATAATAGTGCGGGTTCTTCGGGTCATACTTCATGTGCGCGAAAAACAAAGCGGCGACGACGTCGGCCGCTGAACAGCATGAAGTGGGATGCCCGCTGCCCGCCGCGGTGGTGGCGTTTATGGAGTGAATTCGCAACTGGTTTGCGATGCCCTTTAAAAGTTCTGTATCTATCTCAATCATGGAGCGCATAACTTATGCGAGAAATCCAGAAAGCCAAATCAAAAATGATGTTTAAATGTCCTGCAATCCCCCAAAAAAGTGAACATGTGAATAACTTGCAGGCAGGCAATAGGCGGGCAATGCCTGCCATGGCCTACTGCGGCGGAAGGACGTGGCCGCTAATTGAGCAGGTGGGCAACTGTCCAACCGCCCCTATCGTATAGGTGCCGCCCGCCGGGCAAACCGGGAAAATGTTGCCCTTCAAATACGGCAACAAATCCTGTTCCGCGGGCACGTCAGAGTCTGTTTTATTCTTTTCCAGAGCCCACGCCTGTTTCGCGGCATAAATCAGCCGGAGATTTGAGATGCAGGTATTTCGTTCCTGGGTTTCCGTTTGTGTCACGGCCTGTTCCACCGCCTGCGCCTGGGCCTGCTGGTTTTGCATGTCCTGCGCGCTCTGCATCTGTATCTCCTGCAATTGCTCCTGCCGCTGCCCCAGCGCCTCCCGAGCGGTGTTCAATTCCTGCAGCAGCTTGGTATTGTCCGCTTGCAGTTGCTCGATCTGGCTCCGCAACCGTGGCAAATCTTTATTTTCCGCACGCGCCCGGATCAACTCCTCACTCTCATTGGCGATGATGGAATTGGTAAATTGGATGAATTCTGTTTCCAAATCGGAGACCTCACGTTGGGCCTCGATTAGTTTTGCCTGCGCGACGCTTTTTTGATGGTTCGCTGAGAAAAGGAAAGCCTCGCTGATGATCAACAGCACCACGCAGATGACTGGAAACACGTCTTTGAATTTCACGCCTGCCCCATTTCTCGCGCTTTTGCCAGCCCGCGTCAAACATAAAGCGTTTGTACTTATCATATTTAGTCACCCGGCGGGAGGGGAACCATGCGGTCTTTGTGGCCCCGGGCGTGAATAACTTGGGGTCAAGTTTCTCTTGGTGAATGCGGCCGACTGTTGGATATTCGAGCCGTGCACGAGCCAACGCAGAAATCAAGGAGGCTCCAGCCGATCTTGACGCCTTCAAATCCGAAAAGCGGGACGCACTGAGAGAATTAAAATTGATTCGAAGTGCAAAAAAATTTGCAAAGCATCGTGCGGTTCACATAACATCCGCGTCCGCGGGTGATCTGCCCGCGAAGGGACAGAACTATGAATGAGGTGGGAACATCACTGCCGCAACGTGTGCTGGCGCTTGAGGCCCGTGTCCTGGCGCTGGAAAAAAAAGCCGGGGATTTGCCGGAAAAATCCCGGCAGGTAAAATCGTGGGCCAAAGATGTGTCGGAATCGCATCTCAATTTCCACATGGATTTGCTTTCCCTCATTGAAGACCACATCGAAGTCCTCAAATTGATCCACAGCACGGTTGGCCCCATTGACCGCAAAAAGAACAAACTGGTGCACGGTTACATCCGCCGCGCGGAGTTTAAATTCGGCCAGTTCCAGGAGCGATTTGCGCAACTGGAGGAAATGCAGAAGCGTTTCGAAAACGGCGCTCCAAAAAGTTCTTCTTCCTTGCCTGCCAAACCGCGCGAAGTTTCCCTGCCCAAACCTTCCGCCCTGAACCGCCTGCTGCGCACCGCCTCCTGGTGGAATATGTAAACGCAGCATCTCGCGTTTAAAAAACACAGGACATCGCTCCCGGGGGTTGAAATCTAAAACCCGCTACTCCCTCTTATTGCGTTGGGGAGCAGTTTTGAGGCGATCCACCACCGGCGGTTTGCAACATTAAAGTGTCAGACGCCGTGGGGAGCAACTTTTTCGTGCGGTCATTGTTTAACACAAGAATACGAAATATCTCATACCACGAATCGCGTTCGCATTGCTGGCATTGGCATTCTCCGGCTGTTCAAAGCATTCGTCAGCGGCGGGAGCATCGCGCCTCGAAAATATAGATTTAGTGTCGCTCACAAACGCGATGACAGCCGAAACCGGCGAGCCTGTTATTGGCGTTGAGAAGCTGGATGGTAAATATCTTAGCTTCCTTATAGCTACCGGTTCCCCTTCAGAGCCACACCACTACGTTGCGACATGGGCTCGCTCCAAATCCAAATGGGGCATAAGCCGGGTGGTCAAATGACCATCCTGCCGCCCAATACCGCCTGAATCAAAAACCATCGCCCCTTGAGTTTTGATTTGAGTGATGAAATCCAGGAGTTCAGATTGGAAGCGAGAGACAGCCGCCGGCGGCCGTGGCTCGTCTTTGGAACGTTAGGTGGCATTACACCACACACAAATATGAAAACACAAACCAGCACCTCGAAATCCGAACACTTCGCTAAATGGCAAGCCGTCCACAAGCAGTTACTCCAGGATGATGCGCAGTATCGGAAGCGTCACACTTCATTTCTTATCACCATCGCTTGTCTTTCGTGCGTCATGTTGCCATTTTATCTGCCATTTTTTGGCGTTCGCCTTTTTGGACCTATGGCAGATATTTCAATCATTGTTTGCGTGGCTGTCATGATTGTATGTTTGGCCTTACGGCAGTTGTTGTTTCAGAATCAGAGAATTCAGAGCTATTTGGAATCATGTCATGACGCCTAACGAATCACCGGAGCCAACACCCAACGCCCCTTGAGATTTTGATTGAGTGATGAAATTTGAGAGTCCAGATTGGTTTCGAGAGCCAGCCGAACGTGACTGTGGTTCGGATTTGGAAAGCTGGAAAGGTTGAAGTTTGATGATAACCGTACGCATCCTTCTTATTAGCACGTTCATCGCCTTGATTTCATTCACGGCCTTTGGACGCCCCATCCAAATAATCGACCCAAAAACGCTGATTGCGGAATCGAAGCTTGTTTTTGTGGGAAAGGTACAATCAGTAACAAATTCAGGCATCACAACGCACCTTAGTTATCCCACTTGGGAGCGGACTTCGTTTCCGTGGCTTAAAGTAGAGGTTGAGGTGCTTGTACCGATTAAGGGCGTTCACAAGGGCGATATCGTGCAAACCATGCTGTTGTCTATTGACACAAACAATGAACTTCCGATGTATTCCCCTCCCGAGGTTCTCGAACCCGACAACCGAGACATATTCTTTGTTTGTCTTGGTCCAACACCGTTAACAAATACGTTTGCGGCTCTTACTGGTCCATGTGATGAAAACCTGTCAGTAGTCCCGTTACTTCGAAGCCACGAAACAAGCAATGGCAGCCTGAGGGACGAGGGAAAGCAATTACTTATTAATGACAAAAGATTCGCTCTCATCTGGAAACTCGTCAGCCCAGAAGGGAAAATTCTCCCTGAAGGTGTGGCGAAATTACGTCGCACATATGCAGCGGAAATCTCAAAAGTTCCGACGAACGACCTGGTTTATTTGGAATGGGAAGCCTATACCAACGAGCATGGTTGGTGGACGGATGTTCCGAAGGGCTTTTCCCCAACGAACTCGAATGTTCAAAAAAAGAAATAATTCGGAAGTTTCCTTTTAAGATGAACATGGTCGAGCCATCGCTTAAATAGTGTAGTCCTGTTGCGCCTGACCGTCATGGGCGCATTTTTGACCCTAAAACCGTGTCAACCCACCAAAGCCGTCAAACCCACGCCAGACACCCCAACCCACAGAAACGCAAAGTCAGACCATCAGAATCCAAATTCCCTTCATCCCTCCATCACTTGCTCTGGTTCCTGTTCTGGTTGGACGGTGGTTTGACCCCGTAAATTTTTGTTCCTTGATTTTGGCGCGGTTGGGGAGCAGGTTGAAACGCCTTGTGAATATTCAGACACAACCAACAATTCTCTCGCCAGAAGATTCCGCCTTCTGGCGGAACCCACCCCTAACGTAGAACGCAACGCCAAACCAGCGAAATCCCCATTTTTATCAGTCCAGTTCGCTTGTTCTGGTTCCTGTTCTGGTTTGACGGTCATTTAACCCATCAATTTTTGTTCCTTGATTTTGGAGCGGTTGGGGAGCAGTTTTGAGTTAATAGGTACACAGGCGGTTCAGAAATTTCGACCAAGCATGTTTTGCAAAATTATATGCCTAATAAATCAACTCCATCCGGTTCGCCGAATGATAAATTCGAAAAGGGAGCGGCTCAAATTGGCAAGAGGCATGATGACGCAGGAAAACATGATTTTTCGCCTGATAGTAAAGCAGCAGAGAAAGCCAATCATATTTTAATTTTTTTAGGAGTACTAAATGCTGGTGGCCTCGTTTTGTTTTGGGCATTTGCCGATTTTTTTGAAAGTCATAATTCACCAATATTGTCACATGTTTCTTTTTTTGCTTTACGGGTGCCGACCTTGCTTTAATCGCTGATTTCTTATGCCAGAAAAATGATTATAAAAAAACTATTTGGGTTATTTGTTTTCTATTGTGGTTATTTTCTGGGTGTGTTATTTATGCATATTACTCAAAGTCCTTGATAGTCGCTAAACCATCTTCGCCGGAAGAAAGTAGCCCTTCTCAACCGTCCCCTGCGCAAGTAAGTAGCTCGTCTCAACTACCCTCTACGCCATGGGTTGGGAAATTGTCTTTTCAACTTCCGGCTGCAACCGCTTGGTTTGACACTGGAATTAACTTATCAGCGGGCCAGAAAGTAACAATAATTGCCGGTGGGAGCGTTTATATAGGTGCAGAGTCCGACCCACGTTTGGACAACCAAACGCCAGTGGGCGACCCCAACATAAGCACAAGTGACTCCCAGTTTATTCTGCCATTTGCTGCACCGGGCTTGACCCCCTGGTCTCTTGTTGGCCGGATTGGAGGCGGACTCGGCATTGGCGCAGCCAGCTACCGTGCGCTTTGTGTCTGGCCACGGCCAAGCTTTCTGGGTCACTAACAACACCGATAAGGCATTGTCCATCACCATCACCAAGATTGAGATTCACGTTGGAACAGAGTGGCAGGTGTTTTCACAGCCGACAGAGCCAGGCCCAGGTTCACTATATTTTAAGCACCCAGACATCAATCGGGGCTGGCTTACACCACACGAAGCTGGTTATGGCAGATTACTAGCGCAGAATATCTCGTTGCCAAAAGATGGTGTTTGGAGGGCTAGAGTTATCGTACAAGAGCAGTTGACTGGCCAAGAGCAGGTCGAAGCAGCCGCCAAGCTACAGTCCGCTCTTGAGGCGGCTGCCAAGAGTGGGCATAATACTCAAGAGAGCGCAAAGATTCCATCGGTTCCTTACGCTTCAGACGTTCCGACATATTGGGGACATTCACAGGAGATTTATAGCGAAGAGGTGAGGCCATTGTGAGATTAGAGTTCACGCAGTTGCCGCCTAACAAGTCGCCGGAGCCAACGCCGACTGTCCCTTGAGATTTGGATTGAGCCATGAAATTTGAGAGTCCAGATTGGAAGCGAGAGACAGCAGGACACGGCTGTGGTTTGGATTTGGAATGTTAGACCGATTTTGCCCGTTATGGCATTTACAAACGTCAGTAAAAAACCAGCAGAGGATGGAAGTTTGTATCGTTGCCATTGCTGTGATTGTCGGACGCTCGGCGAGCGAGGTGGGTATGAGATTTGTCCAGTTTGTTTTTGGGAAGACGATGGGCAAGATAGCCACGACGCCGACGAGGTTCGTGGCGGCCCGAATGGTTCGTTGAGTTTAACACAAGCACGCCAGAATTTTAGAAATTTCGGAGCTTGTGACCGCAAGGCATCGGCGCATGTTCGAAAACCAAGGCCAGATGAGTTATAGCAATTATAGAGTGCGATGATAAATAGCCCAGCTAAACATCATGTGCATATATGAGTTTAGAAAATTGCCAATCATTTAGACGGCTATGAAGTTCACTCGAAAAATCGGCATTGCCGTTTCGATAGTTTTTCTATTGATGGTTGGTTGCGCCACAAATCCACAGCAATCTAAAAATTATGATGTTGTCGTGGCGGTTTATAAAATGACTAACGTTGCTATCACCCCCGATGCTGTCGCTGGTGATGCTGTCGCCAAACAAGCATTAAGCACTTTGCGTCAGCAGGATATAGAAGTAGGTGTTGCTGGTAATGCTGGATGGGGCAACATCGAGGTTCCTGCGAGCCAAGCGGAGCACGCACGTAAAATTTTGCACAAGATGATGTCTGGATTAGGTTCTGAAGCAGCATCAACATCTTTCCGCGTGATTGACCAATGAAGTCGTCTTACAAGTCGCCAGAGTCAACAACCACTGCGTCTCGAATTTTGATTGACCATCCTTCAGAATGGGCTCGTCCTGTTGCGCCACACCCCTCTGGCCCCGTCTCCACCCCTGAAACCGTATCAATTCACCCCAACCCACAGAAACGCAAAGTCAGACCATCAGAATCCTAATTCCCTTCATCCCTCCATCAGTTGTTCTGGTTCCTGTTCTGGTTGGACGGTGGTTTAACCCATTTTGAGACGACAGTGAAGAAGCCCGATGAGAAACGTGATTTAGCACCGACCCTTTGATTCCATTCAATGTTTTCAAAGCGAACCCGAATTTTGAAGTGGTGCGCGCGGCGGGAGTTGAACCCACAACCTTTGGCTCCGGAGGCCGACGCTCTATCCAGTTGAGCTACGCGCGCAAGGCAAGGGACATCATACCGCATCCCGCCGCTGGCTCAAATCAATTTGTCCGGGGCATCCGCGCGTGAAAAAATCTTGGCATTCTGCCATTCCCTTTCAAAATCCCCGCCGTGAACGTTGTCCCATCCCGCCGGTGGCGGATCCTTGTGTGCGCGTTTCTGGTCATTGCCACGCTGGCCGTCTATTGGCCGGCGCGTCATTACCAATTCGTGGCGTATGACGATGACGATTACGTTTATCAAAATCCCGTCGTCCTCCAGGGTCTGACGTGGCAGGGCCTGGAATGGTCGTTTGTGGACCGGCAGGCGAACAACTGGCATCCGCTTACGTGGCTTTCGCACATGGCCGATTGCCAGGTCTTCGGCCTGGACGCCGGCGGCCCGCACATGGTGAACGTCGCCCTTCACTGCGCCAACGCTGTCCTCCTCTTTCTACTGCTGGAAACGCTCATGAGGCGCCGCGCGGAGAAATCGCCACAGACCTGCTTTTTCTGGCGAAATCTTTTCGTCGCCGCGCTTTTCGTGTTGCATCCCTTGCGCGTGGAATCCGTCGCCTGGATTGCCGAGCGCAAGGACGTCCTGAGCGGCTTCTTTGGCCTGCTCGCGCTATTGTGTTATGCCAAATACGCAAGCACGGATGACAAACCTAAAATATCCTGGCCTTACCGTCTGTCCGTCCTCTTCTTCGCCTGCAGCCTGCTCGCCAAGCCCATGCTCGTCACGCTGCCATTTGTTATGCTGCTGTTTGATTATTGGCCGCTGCAACGTCTCAACGTTACAACGCTTAAACCACTGCTCAAGGAGAAATTGCCGTTCTTTTCCATCGCCGTCGCGTTCGCCATTATCACACTCTTTGCCCAGCGACCCGGTTTGCCGGCGCAAAACACGGGCTTCTTCGACCATATCGAAAGCATCGCCGTCAATTACTTTGACTACGTCGGAAAGCTTCTTTGGCCGCAAAATCTTTCCTTTCTCTATTTGCGTCCGGAAACGATTCCAGTCGGACAATTCCTGCTCGCCGTGATCGTGCTGCTTGGGATTTCCGGACTGGCGTATGCCTGCTGGCGCCGCTGTCCCGCCGTGACTGTGGGTTGGCTGTGGTTTTTAATTGTTCTTTTTCCCGTGAGCGGCATTGTCTCACTCGGGCGCCTGTCAATCGCCGACCGCTACACGTATCTTGCCAGCATCGGATTTTATTTGATGGTGACGTGGGCACTGGCGGATTTGGCCGGCAACGTCCTTCCAGCGAAGGTGAAGCAAATATTATTGGGAGCCGCCGCCGCGATTGTGCTGGCCGCTTGCGCCATGGTTTCGCGCCAGCAACTTGCTTACTGGCAAAATAGCCAAACCCTCTTCGAACATGCGCTCAAAGTGGATCCCAACAACTACGTGGCCAAACAGAACTTCCACATTTATTTGTTCGAAAAAGTAAATCCGAACACCCGCAAACCGCCGCCGGAATGAACACGCGCGACACACGCGTGTGTCAAATCTGGAAATCCACAGTGGTCTTTTTGTCCGCCTTGTTCAGCACCCGCATGTCCAGGCCGTCGTAAATCACCAGTGAATTCGGGGCGACGCTGTCCATGATAAACACGTTGCCGCCAATGGTGCTGCCCGCGCCAATGACGGTCTCGCCGCCCAAAATCGTCGCGCCCGGATAAATCGTTACCCGGTCTTCAATCGTCGGATGCCGCTTCTTCCCGCGCAATGCCTGGCCGCCGCTCGTGGATTTCGCCCCCAGCGTCACGCCATGGTACATCTTTACGCTATTGCCGATGATGGCTGTTTCGCCGATGACTGTTCCCGTGCAATGGTCCACGAAAAAGTGCGAGCCGATCTTTGCGCCCGGATGAATTTCCATGCCTGAACGCGAATGCGCCCACTCCGCCATGATGCGTGGAATCAGCCCCACATCCTTCAAATACAACTCGTGTGCCAGCCGCTGCACCGCGATGGCTTCGACGAATGGATACGAGACAATGATCTCGTCCCGGCTGGCCGCCGCGGGATCTCCGTTGAACGCGGCGTTCACGTCCGTGCACAGGATTTCGCGAATGGCCGGCAACTTGCCCAGAAACTCAATGGTCAGTGCATGTGCGGCTTTCGGGATGTCCTTTTTTGGCAAATCCTTTGGAGTGATGTATTCGAAGCTCTTCCGGATTTCGTCCTCCAGCCGGCCAAAAATCGAGTCCAACAACGCCGCCGTCTCAACCTTGATTTCTGATGAATGGATCGGCTTCTCGTCAAAAAATCCGGGGAACAGCAGCCGTAACAGGTCCTGTGTAATGGCCACGATGGCGCGCTTGGACGGCAGGTTTTTGCCATCCAAATGGTTGATGCCGCCTACCTGCGCGTAGGAGGCCACCAGTTCATTCGTTAATTTTGTGACCGTTTCCACCCGTAAGGCTTAGCAAAATTTGCTGAAACGTTAAAGCGTTAAAGTTTGCCGGCTTCAGCCACTGCCTTAACCACACGCTCAACCGCAATCCCGTTCATACAACGGAAATCAATCGGGCATTCACGCAGAAAACAGGGCGAGCATGGCGCGTCTGAAGTCAAAATGTGATGGCGCAAGTCGCCGGAAGAAACCGGCCCGGTCAGTACCGGCGAGGTGCTGCCAAAAATGGCCACGACCGGCACGCCCAGCGCAGCGGCCACATGCATCGGCCCGGTATCATTGGTCAAAAACACGCGGCAGAGATTCAAGAGCGCCATCAACTCGCGCAACGACGTCTTGCCGGCCAGGTTGTGAATGCCCGGGCCACTGCCGAGGGCCGACTGGATTTGATTCGTCAATCCTGCGTCATTTTTCCCGCCGAACAAAATCCACGTGCCATTTGTGCTCTGCTGGATTTCTTTGGCCGCGGCGACAAATTTTTCGATCGGCCAGCGTTTGGCGGGGCCATATTCCGCGCCCGGATTCAACCCAAAAATTGGCCCCGCGCTCCGTTCCAGCCCAAATTTTTTCCCGGTGACTTCCACTTCTTCCAGCGTGACAAATAACCTGGGCGACAGTGCTTCCGAATTCGCGCCCATCGCCGCGGCTAGATGCAGGTATTCGTAACTTTGATGAGCTGACTTTAGGGATTCGGGTTTCCGGTTTCCGGCTTCCGGTTTCTGCGCAATAAGCTCTTTGATTTCCACGACTGTCCGCTTGCGCATTTTCACCGCGTCGGCGGGCGGCGCGACGATCCGCGTCAGAAAAAAATTCCGCCACGGACGCGTATACCCGATCCGTTCCGGAATTCCTGCCAGAAACGTTTCAATCGCCGATCGCGGCGAATTGGGCAGCACCACTGCCCTATCAAATTTTCCCGCGCGCAATTTTTTTGCGACGGCAAAAATACTTTCGCCCGGCGAAAACGAAATGACTTCATTTATCGCCGGATGATTTTGCCAAAGTTGCTGCAATTTTTCCGGTGTCAGCAGTGCAATGTGTGATTCGGGAAATTTTTCGCGTAATCGCAACAATGCTGGCGTCGTCATCACCGCATCGCCGAGCCAATTCGACCCCCGCACTAAAATGCGGGGGTCGCGGCTTAATTCATGGGATCCCATGTCAGGCCTCGGGTTCCGCTTTCGCCGGCGCGTTTTCCCCTTTCCACCGCCGGTGCACCCAGAACCAATTGGCCGGGTCGCGGAGTACCGCTTTTTCGAACGAGCGATTCACGTCGCGCATGATGTCCTCGCTCGAGCGAGGCGCGCCGTTCTCGTGCGTCTCAATTTTATCGCCCAGGTCGAGCTGCCATTTCGCCAGGCTCAGGCGAAAACAAAATGCCGTGTAAAGCTCACAATTATAGCGCAGGGCAAATATCGCCGGCGCCAGGCCGGTATCGCAATCGCGCCCGAGGAACGGCCCGCGCAGCCCGCGCTGGCTCTGGTCCGCCAGCAGGCCCAAAATAATATTGGAACTATGCATGGCCGCGCGAAGAAGGGGGCCGTCGGTGCGGCGTTCAAAAAACAGGCAGCCCGATTTTTCGCGCAACGATTGCATAAGCTGGTTCAACTCCGGCTGTTTCAGCGCGCGATACGTGGTGGCGCACTGGTAGCCGGACGAAAAATTCTGAAACCGCGCATACAGTTCGAAATTCCCGAAATGTCCGATGGCCATGACCAGGCGGCGCGGTGGCTGGATGCGTTCGGACCTGACAAATTCGACATATCGCTTCAACTCTTCCGCGCTCATGCCGGCCGTTTTTATGGCGCAACAATAATTTTCCCCGATGCGACGAAAATTTTCTTTGGCCAGCGCCAGGATTTCCGCCTCTGATTTCTTGCTACCAAAACATTTTTGCAAATTGTCCAGTGTCACGCGCCGGTGCCGCGCGTCCAGCCGGAAAGCCAGCGCGCCGCCGAACCGTCCAAGGCGCGCCACCGCCGGCAGCGGCAGCCACTGGAGCAGCGCAATCAGTCCGCGGGCAAAATAGTAAACAATAAACATTTCAATGTGTTAATGGCGTCACCTTCCTCGCCACTATTTATTTAAAACAAATCTTCCGGACGCAATCCTGAAAGTCGTTGGCGCCGCTCACAATTTTAATTTCCACGCGCATGAAATAAATCGGCAGGTCGCGGCGGTCAATTTTCGGAAACCGCACGGCGTCCTTTTGCGTCGTAATGATGACTTGCGCCTGCCGTTTTTTTCCGCGGTTGATGGTGTTCAAAACTTCCTGCTGCGTAAACCGGTGATGGTCTGCAAAGCGTTTGCTGTAAACCAGTTCCGCCCCGAGCGAAACCAGGCTGTGCTCAAAGCTCTCCGGCTGCGCGATGCCGCTCAAGGACGCCACTTTTTTCCCGCGCAAAATATCCAGGTCTTTCCGTTCTCCGGTGAAAATGTCCTCGAGATAGAGCGGATGATGAATGCATTCAATGATGGCCGCCTCGGAATTAAACTTCGCAATGCGCTCACGCAATTCCGCCGTTTTGCCGTCGCTTTTGGTGATGAAAATCGTTTGCGCGCGCGCCAAATGCGAAGGCGGTTCGCGCAGCGTCCCGCGCGGGAGCAGATGCTCGTTGCCAAATGGCTGCTGGCGGTCAATTAAAACGACATCATGGCGCCGGCCCTGCAAGTCCCAATACTGAAAACCATCGTCGAGCACCAGCGTATCGCAGCCAAATTTCTCAATGGCATAGCGCCCGCTTTTCACGCGGTCTTTATCCACCAGCACAACAACGTCGCGCAGGTTGGACGCCAGCATGTACGGCTCATCGCCCGCCATCTGGGAATCCAGCAGCAGCGATTTGCCGTCTGACACCACACGCGGGGGCGTCTGGTCTTCCCGAAAGAAAATTTTATTAAAAAACCATTCGCTAAACGGCTTCGGTTTGGAACGATAACCGCGCGATAGAATGGCGACATTGCGCCCCGCATCGCGCAATTCGCGAGCGAACTTCTCCACTACCGGCGTTTTTCCCGTCCCGCCCACGGTTAAATTCCCAATCGCAATGACCTGTACCCCCAGCGTCTTGTCCCGGAGAATGCGCATGTTGTAGAGCCATCGGCGGACGTTAACGCCCGCATGGAAGAGCTTTGAACCGATAAACAGCAGGACGCGCGTGACCCTGGCCTTAAAGTCATGGCGCTCTTCAAAAATGACTTCGAGGGCAAAGGTTTCGAGATTTTCCGCCCATGCCTGGAATTTTTCACGCATCGCCCCGTGATTGTGCCAAGCGGTATTAACCGGGGCAATTTAACATTTAACCCAGGATGCGGATATTACAGGGGCGTCGACGAATGATGATGCCGGTATTAAACAATTTCGAGCTTACCGGCAGGAGGACGCTTGCGATGCCGGCCCAAAAGCCGTGAGGCTTTCCCCAAATAATCTCGAGCCAATACGTTTCCATACCTGCGGCCACTGTCGGAAATTTCTTTAGCATTGAATAGATTGTCTCAGTAATTTTCACTTCTGCAATTTAACATTTTTTTCGTGCCATCCGCCGCGTTCGCGGTTACAAAGTCCACGTGGCAAAACATCGCATCGGCATCATCGGCGGCACCGGCCTGTATAACATCGAAGGTTTCGCCAGCCGGAAATGGGTCAAAGTCAAAACGCCCTTCGGTGCGCCCTCGGACGATTTTCTCTCTGGCAAACTCGCCGGGCGCGACGTCGTTTTTCTCGCCCGCCATGGGCGCGGCCACCGCATCCTGCCCGGCGAGCTTAACCATCGCGCCAACATTTGGGCGATGAAGAAGCTCGGCGTGCAATGGATTCTCAGCGTCAGCGCTGTGGGTTCTCTCCAGGAAAAATATAAACCGTGCGACATCGTCCTGATTAACCAGTTTTTCGACCGCACCAAACAATCTCTCAATCACACGTTTTTCGGGCGCGGCATTGTTGCCCACGTGGCGTTCGCCCAGCCGATTTGCGAAGAGCTGCGCAAAATTCTCCTGCGAACCGCGCGCGACTGCGGCGCCAGGGCGCATGACGGCGGCACGTACGTTTGCATGGAAGGCCCCGCCTTCAGCACCCGCGCCGAGTCCCTCACCAATCACGGCGCCAGCTACGACGTCATCGGCATGACCAACCTCGGCGAGGCCAAATGCGCCCGGGAAGCGGAAATCGCCTACGCCACGCTCGCCATGTCCACCGACTACGATTGCTGGAAGGAAGACGAACACGTCACGCTGGAAATGATTATCGGCAATCTCCATCGCAACGCCGACATGAGCAAAAAAATCGTCACCGCCGCCATCTCTAAAATCCCCGCCGTTCCCAATTGGCCCTGCCATACCGCATTGAAACACGCCATCATGACCGATAAAAAATTCTGGCCGAAGAAAACCGCGGCCGATTTGAAGCCACTCATCGGGAAGTATCTTTGAAGCCGGGGGAAGCCCGGCTACCGTACAATCGCCGTCAAATCCCAGTTCCTAAAACTCACGGTATCCAGCCCATGGACCCGTATTTGCGATCCATTCGTATCCGGCAGCGATAATACATCTGCCGTCGGCAGCACGAGAATAAAAGGCGGCGAATTGGTTAAAAAATTCTTCGCATTCTTCTCGTCGCCCAGCACGACCGTGTTGGTGATGACGCCACGGAATTTCCAAACCAGGCTGGGTTCGGTGTAACCGAAGCAGCCAACTTTCGTTTCCGGGCGTACCTGCGGCTGCGCCGCCTGCCAGAGATTTTCCGTAATCAGATGACTTCTGGCAAAACTCGTAAATCCCAACATCATCACCAGGATAATCACGACCATGGCGGCCAGGCGCCGTTGAAACCACGCGAAAACGTTCGCTTCGGAACGCAGTTGCAGCGCCAGCCATAGCGCGATGCACGGAAACGCCGGCATCGTGTAATGCGGCAGCTTGGTTTTGACGAGCGAAAATACGACGAAAACAATCAGCGCCTGCACCAGCAAATACCAGCCCAAAACGTCGCGGCGTCGCTCCGGCCACCAGCGCCAGATTTTCAACGGAATATATAAAACGAAAAAAAGCACCCGCAGGACCGGCACTAATAACTTCCACAACAGTCCTTTTTGCTTTTGCCTCTGCAGCCATGGCTCTGCCTCATCGAGTCTGTGGGTGGTCCAGGGCAGAAAACTGATGAGGAACGTCAAAAAATAAAGCGGCAGTAAAAGCACAAAACCGCCCCAGCCTTTCACCCCATGGCTGTCCATCACTCCAAGGGAACGATGAATGACATGCTCACCCATCCCAACCTCCCAATAATGGCCTTGTGTTTGTTTAAGTGCGGGAATCCCCCAGCACGCCACCAGCGCGACCGTCACAACAAGGCCTGCGATCGTTTCGAGCCATGTCAGGCGAAATACATCCTTTCGCATCGCGCGGCCCAGTACCACGCCGGCGATCGGCAGCCAGGCCACCGGCCCTTTAGCCAAAAATCCCAGCGCGAGCGCCATGTAAAAAATCATCCACCACTTCGCGCGGGAAGAATTTTCCGGCCGCGTCAGCTCCCAACCGCTCCACACCGTGAGTGTGACAAAGAAAACCATCGCCATGTCCGCCGTGGCCACGCGTCCGATGACCGCGACGTGCAGCCCCGTGATAAACATGGCGCCGGCGATAAAGGCCGTTTCCTTATCTGCGACTTTTCGCCCCCAGCGCGCGAGCACCAGCGCCGTCCCAATGGTGAACAACGCCGACGGCAAACGCGCGGCGAAATCGTTTATTCCAAAGAGCCGGTAACTGGCGCTTTGGCACCAGTAAATCAGGATGGGCTTGTCAAAACGCCATTGGCCGTTGAACCACGGCACCACGTAATCGCCGCGCTGAAGCATTTCCCGCGACGCCTCGGAAAAACGCACTTCGTCGCGGTCCGTCAGCGGCATAATCCAGTTTCCGGCCAGCAACAAAATGAGGCCCAAAACGATGATCGAACGTTCCGGCCTGGCGGCAAGCTTCCGAAGGATGGATTCCATTTGTCTTGTTCAGAATGCAGGAGACGATGGCGTGAGTCTCTCATTTTTTGCGGGAAGATAACGATTTCGGAACCAGATTGAATTTGTTATTACTTTCATGGCTCTTAGACTTGTATATGGTCATGGCTCGAAAAGAGCTCGTCTATCTCCTTCTTTGGCTGGTGGCCGCGTCACTGGCGGTTGTCCTGTCATTTTTGCTGGACGGCCCGGTGGACTACGCGCTCAACCTCCGCGGTCACCCGGTGCAGGGTGCGTTTGCCCAATGCTTTTCTGAATTCGGCGAGGGATGGTTTGTGGCGCTGGTGGGAATTCTCCTCGCGGTTTTGTTTATGCGGCGGCATCGCCTTGATGTGGCCGTAAAAATATTCTTTGTCATCTTCGCGGGTGAACTCGCCGGCATGGCTGCCATTATCGTGCGTCTGTTCGCGGGCCGCACCCGTCCTTCCGCTCACGTGCCACAGGGTTTTTACGGCATCTGGCATGATGGCCATTGGATCATCGGCCAGTTTAATTTCAGCTCGTTTCCTTCCGGCCATGCGGCCATAACGACGGGGCTGGCAACGGCCGCATGGTTGTTGCACCGCCGCTCAGGCGTGGTGCTTGCGCTCTTCGCCCTGGCCGTTTCATGGTCGCGCATCGCGTTTCAATCGCATCACTTCTCGGATGTCGTGGCGTCCGTCGTGCTGACCATTCCTCTAACAGTGATATTGAAGAAAACACTTTTGCCATGCCTGGAACTTCGATTTGCAAAATTCGACCGTCCGGGAAAAAAAGAAAAAGCGTTCGTTTCTGCTGATCCGCAAAACGGCCATGCCCGATAAGTCTGCCCCGGCTGTCTATCCTATTTCTCCAAATTAATGCCACGAACGACTTGCGCCCTTTTTTGGCCGTTATATAGTCAATAAAGAACATAAGCCAAAGAGTGGAAACGTCCGACACCAACATCAAAACACCGGAAGTGTCCCATGTGGTCGAGCACCTTTTCCGGCATGAAGCCGGAAAAATGGTCGCCATCCTGACGGGCATTTTTGGCCTGGACCATCTCACCCTCGCCGAAGATGTCGTGCAGGAGTCTTTGGCGCGGGCGCTGCAAACCTGGCCCTTTTACGGCGTCCCGGACAATCCGTCGGCGTGGATCATGCGCACGTCCCGGAACCTGGCACTTGACGTTGTCCGCCGCGAAAAGGTTTTCCGTGAGAAGGAACCTGAAATTATCCGGCTGATTGAGGGCGACACCCGGGACACGGAATTTTCTGAACAGGAAATCGCCGATGACCGGTTGCGCATGATGTTCGTTTGCTGCCATCCCGCCATTCCGTCCGAAGCGCAAGTGGCGCTCGCTTTGAAAACGTTGGGCGGTTTTAGCCCCAGGGAAATCGGCAGCGCCTTTCTTACCTCGGAAGCCGCCGTCGCGAAGCGGTTGACCCGCGCAAAACAAAAAATACGCGAAGCCAAAGTCCCCTTTGAAATTCCTGCCGGCCCGCAATTGGCGCAGCGCCTGGACGGCGTCCTGCAATCGCTCTACCTGCTTTTTAACGAAGGCTACAAGGCTTCCAGTGGTGATAAATTAGTTCGGGAAGACGTTTGTGCCGAGGCTATCCGCCTGGCGGGATTGCTGGCGCAACATCCCGCCGGGAATCAGCCCAAAACTCACGCGTTGCTGGCCCTGATGCTTCTGAACGCCGCCCGCATTCCTGCGCGCCTGGATAACGAAGGCAATCTTCTCCGCCTCCAGGAACAGGACCGTTCACAATGGCATCAGCCGATGATCGCGCAAGGCATGCTTCACTTCGCAAAATCAGCGGCGGGCAATGAAATTACCGAATACCATCTGCAGGCCGGTATTTCCGCATGCCATTGTACCGCAAAAAATTATGCGGCCACCGATTGGCGGCAAATCCTGGCTCTCTATGATCGTCTCACAGAATTTGATGATTCACCCGTCGTCGCCTTAAACCGCGCTGTTGCCCTGGCCGAAGTCCAGGGACCCCAGGCGGGTATTGAAGCCGTCCAGACCATCAAGAACCTTTCATCGCTGGAATCCTACCATCTGCTCCATGCAGTGCTCGGCGAATTTGAATTCCGGCTAAATCACGCGCCGGCCGCCGCCACACATTTCCAAAAAGCGCTGGAATTGGCCGAAATTAAGTCCGAACAGGCCTTTCTCTCCAAAAGACTCCAGGCCTGCGAACAAAATCGTGAAAAATCTTCTTACGCTGTCCCGAAACAGCCGGCTCGTTCGTCTTATCCATGAACGAACGGAAATTAACATAACAATCAACACCGATAAAATATGAGCAAAGTTAAGAAAGCACCACCCGGCATCGTCTGGTTTGAAATCCCGGCCGATGACACCGCCCGCGCCAAAAACTTCTACAACAAGCTGTTTGGCTGGAAGATCAATCCCCTGCCGCATATGGAGGAGTATCTCCACATGGACACCGGAGGCGCCGATGCTGCCCCGGACGGCGCCATCCTGAAACGCATGCACCCCGGCCATACCATTACCAGCTATGTCAGCGTTCCTTCCGTGGCCAAATATCTGGCCAAAATTGAGAAGCTCGGCGGCAGCGTCTGCAAGCCCAAAACCGCCGTGCCTGGGATGGGCTATTTCGCCATCGTCAACGACACCGAAAAAAATACCTTTGCCATCTGGGAGATGAATCAAAAGGCAAAATAAATGTCCTGAACACGCCAAATCATTCGTCATACAATCGAAAGACCGAAATAAAAACCATTAACCAAAAAAGCTATGAATACTCAAAATACCCAGGATAAAAACCAATATCTCTTCCTCTTTCGCGGCACCGACTGGTCCAAGCGCCTGTCCCCGGAAGATATGCAAAATGTCGCCAGCCAATGGATGGCCTGGTTCAAACAGCTCTCCGAACAGGGCAAAGTCATCGGCGGCAGCCCCCTGGACACTGAAGGCAGGGTCGTTTCCGGCAAAAACGGCCGCACCATCTCTGACGGCCCATTCGCCGAGTCCAAGGAAGCCGTCGGCGGTTATTTCCTGCTGCAGGTGGACACCATAGAGGAAGCCGTCGCCATTGCCCAGCAATGCCCCGGCCTGCCTCACGGCGCCAGGGTAGAAGTCCGCCATATTATTGGCCAGTGCACCCTGTCCGGAGAACCTGTTCCCAAAATTGAATTAACAACAGTCCATGCTTAATTAACCATATAGTTAAATATAAACGCGAGCGCTAAGCAAAGTTTAACCATTTAGTTTAATATTATGCAAACACCCAATAATAACAGCCTTATCCAGCCCTACCTCTTTTTCGAAGGGCGCTGCGAAGAAGCCATCGAATTCTACAAAAAAGCCCTCGGCGCTGAGGTCCAGCTATTAATGCGTTTTAAAGACAGCCCTGTTGGGCCACCCCCGGGCGTGCCTCCCGGCAGTGAGAACAAAATCATGCACGCCCAGCTTCGCATCGGCCAAACCGTCCTGATGATGGGCGATGCCCGTAACTCGGGAAACCCCAATTTCCAGGGCTTTCACCTCTCCCTGTCGGTGTCCTCTCCCGCGGAAGTGGACAAGGCGTTTAACGCCCTGGCCGACGGCGGGCAGGTGCACATGCCGCTCGAAAAAACCTTCTTCTCGCCCCGCTTCGGCATGTTGATGGACCGTTTTGGTGTGGGATGGATGGTTCTTGTTCACCAGGAACCGCCCCAAAAATAGCCCGGCACTTCGCCAGCAAAAAAATCCAAATTCTTTAAAGCCTATGAGCACATTTCTTCCACCGATTGAAAAACCAAGGGGGCTGATAAAGAAGCTGGCGTATTATTTCACCCGCAGGCAGTTCGGCAAGGTTCTCACGCCGGTTAAAGTGCACAGCGCGAGGCTGCCGGCCGCCTTTGGCCTTTTTATGGGAAGATTGGCCAGCTCGACAAAAAACTGGAACTGCCCCGGGAGATGATCTTCCTCGTTCGCGAACAGGTGGCGCGCATCAACATCTGCCTGTTTTGCATGGACATCGGCCGTTCGTTCGTCATCAAGTCAACGATGAACGAAGCCAAATTCGATGCGCTCGAGGAATACCGTACGAACAGCCTCTTTACCGGGGCGGAACGGGCCGCAATCGATTATGTCACTGAGTTGACCCGGGACAAAAAGGTCAATCCGGACACGTTTAACCGCATGACCCGCCATTATTCCGAGCGCCAGATTTGTGAAATCGTGTGGCTTGTAGCCAGCGAGCACCTTTACAACCTGACGAATATCGGCCTGAACATTCATTCCGATATGCTCTGCGATATCAGCAGGAAGAACAAATCGGCTCCGACTTCATCGAAAAATTAATTATGCCAAAAATCACTACCTTCCTTTGGTTCAACAATAAAGCCGAAGAAGCCGCAAAGTTTTACATCTCCATTTTCAGGAAATCGAAAATCCTGAAAGTGGCCCGTTACCCGGAGGAGGCGGCCAAACAAACCGGCCGGCCGGCAGGCTCGGTCATGACCGTTGAGTTTGAACTCGACGGGCAAAGATTCGTTGCCTTCAACGGCGGCCCTGCGTTCAAATTCGCGGAAGCAGTCTCATTCGTCGTGAACTGTAAAAATCAAGCCGAGCTGGACCGGTTTTGGAACGCGCTCTCCGCCGGCGGCGAGGAAAGGCCCTGCGGCTGGCTCAGGGACAAGTATGGTCTTTCCTGGCAAATTGTTCCGTCTGCCATCGGCGAATGGTTGAGCAGCAAAGATGCGGCCCGGTCACAACGTGTCATGGAAGCCGTGCTCCAGATGAGCAAACTCGACATCAAAACGCTGAAAAAAGCTTACGGAAAATCCCGGCCGTAATTGCTTCTGCTTCAAATCACTGCGTCGCCCCGTGACGTCTTTCATTGTAATCCAGTCCCATCCGGTAATTTGGCTGTAAACTCTTGAGATTAAGTGCTCTTTGAGGCGCAAAATGCCGCTCGCCGCCGGCTAGTGTTTTGGATAAGATATCTGGTAACTCACAATGAGTGGACTCAATGTCAATCTGGATTTGGTAAAGAAATATAACGTGCCAGGACCGCGTTATACCAGCTATCCGCCGGCGACCAAATTCACCAAAGCGCTGACCTGGCCCGAGCTGTTCGAGAAGATCTCCGTAAATAACCGGTCGGGCAGGGGACTGTCGCTTTATTTTCATATTCCGTTCTGCGAAACGCTTTGCTGGTTTTGCGGCTGTACCACCGTCATCACCACCAACCACGGGCAGGCCGGGGGATATCTGGACCGTCTCGAAAAGGAAGTCGCGCGCATGGCCGCGCTTTTGGACCCCAAACGCGAAGTCGTACAACTGCACTGGGGCGGCGGCTCGCCCACATTTTTGCATCCGGACGAAATCCGTCAGCTCGGCAGTATCATCCGGAAACATTTCAAATTCTCGGGGGACGTCGAAGCCGGCGTGGAAATTGACCCGCGGCGGCTGTCCCGCGACCATCTCCTGGCGCTGAGCGAAATTGGCTTCAATCGCGCGTCGCTGGGCGTGCAGGACTTTGAACCCAAAGTGCAGGAGGCGATTCACCGCCTCCAGCCGCGCGACATGACACAGCGGGTCCTGGACTGGGCGCGCGAACTGGGCTTTGGCTCGGTAAACTTCGATTTGATTTACGGCCTGCCGTACCAGACGATTGATTCGTTTAATCGCACCTTGGATTCCGTTTTGGAAATGGAGCCGGACCGCCTGGCCGTTTTCAGCTACGCCCACGTGCCGTGGATTAAGCCGGCGCAAAAAATTCTCGAACAAAAAATCCTGCCGACGCCGGAAGTAAAACTGGAATTGCTGAAAATCGTCATCGAACGGCTCACCGAAAACAATCGTTACGTTTATATCGGTATGGACCATTTTGCGCGGCCCACGGACGAGCTTGTGACGGCCCAGGGCAACAAGACGTTGCAACGGAATTTCCAGGGCTACAGCACGCGCGGCAATGCGGACATTTTTGCCTTTGGCATGAGCGCGATTTCGCAGATTCCGGATGTGTACTGGCAGAATGAAAAGGAACTGCCGTCCTATTACGCCTCGCTGGACCAGGGCAACACCCCTTTCCCGCGCAGCTACATCCTGACGGATGAAGACAAAATCCGCCGGGAAACGATTATGCGCGTCATGTGCAACCTCTCGTTGGATTACGCGGCCATGTCGCAAAAGCTCGGCATCAACTTCGAGGAACACTTTGCGGACGAACTGGACGCGCTCGCGCCGTTCGAAGCCGACGGCCTGGTCCGGCGTTTTCCCGGCGGCCTCGAAGTGACCTGCACCGGGCGATTATTTATCCGCAATATCGCTATGTGCTTCGACAACACGCTGGCGCCGGCAAGCGAACGGAGATTTTCGCGGACGATATAAACCAAATTTAGCACCGCGCGGCGGCAATGTTAGGCCCGCCTGGATCGGGCAGATGAACTCGTTGAAGGAGGCGGATTTTGCAGGTCAACTTCATGCAGGCGCGACAGTAAAAGTTCGCTGTAGCCGTCCTTGCGAAGCTGTTCGTAATCCACGCAGCCGAATCGTTTTTGCAGATCGCGCTTGAGCCCTTGCACCATTTTTCTGATGGCGGGCTCCAGTAATTCGGTTTCAGTTTGCGCTTGGTAGTTTGTGCGGCCTTGCACGACCTGATGATATACAAAGAAACATGGCGAATACAAGGAAAATCCACGTTTTCTTGCAGCGCGCTCGACAATTTAAAGCCGTCGTTTAACTTTCCGGAATCTGAATGAAATCCGTTGCCATCATCGGCGCCGGTATTACCGGGTTGACCACCGCTTTCTCCCTGAAACGCAATGGGATACCCGCTACCGTCTATGAAGCCACTGGACGGGCAGGCGGCGTTATCCAATCCGTGCGCCGGGACGGTTTCCTGGCTGAGTCGGGTCCCAATACCCTCCTGGCGACCGCGCCGGAAATCTCCCAACTCATCCGTGATTTGAATTTGGAAGCGCGCCGGCAGAATACCAATCCCGATGCCGAAGCCCGGTTTGTCGTGCGTGGTAAACGCCCCGTGGCCATGCCGTCATCGCAACTGGGAATCTTTACTTCGGAACTTTTGAGCATGGGCGCCAAGTTCGCCCTGCTGCGCGAACCGTTTCTTCCTCCAAGGCGCGACGGCCGGGAAGAGAGCGTGGCGGACTTTGTCTCGCGGCGGCTCAACCGTGAATTTCTCGACCGCCTCGTGGACGCACTCGTAGCCGGAATTTACGCGGGCGACCCGCACAAGCTTTCCGTGCAGCACGCGTTGCCGAGGCTCGCACAGCTCGAAACGAAATATGGCTCGCTCATTAAAGGCCAGATCCGCGGCGCGCGGGAACGAAAGAAAACCGGCCAGGTCGCCAAAGACCGCGCGCCAAAACTTTCCTTCGACGACGGCCTCCAGGTTTTGCCCGACACTCTCGCGTCGCAAGTGGACGTCAAATTCAACATGCCCGTAACTCGACTGGCCAAAAGCGGCGACACATGGCGGGTCACGACTCCCGCAGGCCAGGCGGAGCATGCCGCGGTCGTTTATTGCGGCACGGCGTACCGGCTCGCCGAGTTGCCGATCGCGACGGACAAGCCCGTGGACGTTTCGTTATTTTCCGAAATCCGTTATGCGCCGGTGGCGAGCGTCGTCCTTGGTTTCCGGCGCGAGGACGTGGCGCATTCGTGCCAGGGCTTCGGAATGCTGATTCCAAAAATCGAAGGCTTCAAAATTCTCGGGACAATTTTTACTTCCGCGTTGTTCCCCAGCCGCGCGCCGACGGGCCATATTTTGTTGTCGAGTTATGTCGGTGGCGAGCGCTATCCCGAACTCGCAGGTCTCGCGATCGATGACCTGGTCAAGGTGACCTGCGACGACTTAACCGCCCTGCTCGGCGTGAAAGGCCGGCCTGTGTTCGTGCACACCGCGCTTTATCCCCGCGCGATTCCCCAATACAATCTCGGCTACGGCAAGTTTAAAGACCGGATGAACGAAATCGAATCGAACGCGCCCAGCCTGTTTTTCGCCGGTCATTTCCGCGACGGCGTTTCGCTGGGCGATTCGATCGTGTCCGGCTTTAACGTGGCCGCGCGTTTGAAAAACTTTTTGTCATGACCAAAGGCATCCTGCTGGTAAACCTCGGTTCGCCCGATTCCACGTCTGTGGAGGACGTTCGAAAATATCTGCGCGAATTTCTGATGGACGGGCGCGTGCTGGACGCCCCGTGGCCGGTGCGTTTTTGCGTGGTCCATTTTGCCATCCTGCCGTCGCGCCCGAAGGAATCCGCCCACGCCTACCAAAAAATTTGGACGCCCGAAGGCTCGCCGCTCGTCGTCACCAGCCGCCACGTCCAAAAGAAATTGCAGCCGCGTCTCAACGTTCCCGTGGAACTGGCCATGCGCTACCAAAACCCGTCCATCGAAAGCGCCATCGCAAAATTGCGCGACTCCAGTGTGGATGATTTGCTTTTAATCCCGCTCTTTCCGCACTACGCCATGTCCAGCTATGAAACCGCCGTCGTGCGGGTGCAGGAAATCGCCGCCCAAATCGCGCCGCAAATGAAAGTGACCGTGCAGCCGCCGTATTTCGACGTACCCGATTACATTGCCGCGCTCGCGGCCAGCGCGCAGGATTCGTTGCAGTCCGGCTACGATCATTTGCTCTTCAGCTTTCACGGGATCCCGGAACGGCATTTGAAAAAATCCGATCCGACCGGCTGCCACTGTCTCGCAAAAGAAAACTGCTGCGAGGTCTCCAGCCCGGCACATGCGACGTGTTATCGCGCCCAGTGTTTTAAGACCGTCGCCACCTTCGTCGCCAAAGCAAACGTGCCCAAAAACAAATACTCCGTTTCCTTCCAATCACGCCTGGGCAAAGATCCGTGGCTGAAGCCGTACACGGATTTTGAACTGGCCGAACTCCCCAAACGCGGCGTCAAAAAAATCCTGGTGATTTGTCCCGCCTTCGTCTCCGATTGCCTGGAAACCATCGAGGAAATCGGGATGCGCGGCAAAGAAACCTTCCTCGAGGCGGGTGGAAAAGAGTTGGTCCAAATCCCGTGCATGAACGAGCATCCGCTCTGGATTGACGCCCTCGAAAAAATGGCACGAAGCTTTCTTTCCCGGTAAACGCTCGCAGATCGTTTAACCCACCGCTGCCGTCGCTACGTGCCTGTCAATTTCCGCCCGCGCTTCCTTGAAACAGCCGGGGCAGATTCCGTGGCTGAAAACCGCCTCGGAATGGTCCGTAATATAAGCCTCCATCTGGTGCCAGTCACCCTGGTCGTCCCGGATACTCTTGCAGCAGGAACAAATCGGAATCAAGCCCGAAAGTATTTTGGCCTCGTTCAAGGCTTCTGTGAGGTCCCCAATTAATTTTGTCCGCTCGATTTCATTCCGTTTGCGGAAGGTAATGTCACGCGCGATGACCGATCCCCCCGCGACTTTTCCATCCACAGTCATCATGGGCGAAATTGTGACCGACACGGGAATCTCCCGCCCGCCTTTGCGCACGCGCGCCGTTTCAAAACAGCCCATGTGGTCGCCCCGTTTGATGTGCTCAATCGTATCCACCAGTTCCTCCAGGCGTTCATCGGAGTATAACAGTGAGATATTGCGGCCGATAATTTCGCCCGCGCGATAACCGTAAACGCGCTCGGCCGCTTTGTTCCAACTGCTGACCGTGCCGTCCGGCTTGAAACCAAAAATCGCGTCGTCGCTCGATTCCACTATCGCCGCGAAATGCTGCGTCATCACTTCCGCCTGGGTGCGGGCGCGCCGCACTAATGCGGCTCTTATTTCGCTCTCCATCGCCGGGACCAGCAGCGAGAGTTTGTTCCTCACGATAAAATCATTGGCGCCCTCCTTGATCATCCGCACCGCACCTTCTTCACCGGGTACGTCAGAAATAACGATAAAAGGGACATTCGCGTCTTTGTTACGGACCTGCTTGAGGGCCTCAAGCCCGCTGAGCCGGGGCAGAAGATAGTCCGACAGGACGACATCCCACGTGTGGCGGCTTAAGGCCAGGGACAATTCCTCCGCTGTTTGCACCCGCTCGGACATCGGCTCGTAGCCGCCGCGTCGCAATTCTTCCAGTGACCGTTCCGCGCCTTGCGTTGAACCCTCTACCAACAAAACATGAATTAGCTTAAACATAATTACACCCCAACTGTTGCATTTTGCAGCAATTCCCCGCTGCTCGCGTTACTTTAGCAAAAAATGTTCCTTCGAATCTTCTGTCCCATTTTCGAATTTTTCTGTCCTGTTTTTTGGCAAAGACGTTTGAAGTTTTTTCCCGGCCCGTTACACTGCGTCATGGAAATTTCCGAGACCATGGCTTGCCCGTTTTGCGGGCAATTCAACGAAATCATGGTGGATACGAGCATCGCGAACCAAAAGTTCGTGACGGATTGCGTCGTCTGCTGCCGGCCCTTCGAGGTCATTGCAGAATGCGAAGGCGGCGAGATTCTGAACTTGGAGACCATTGCAAATTGAGAGATACTTTGCATGATGCAATTCGAGAACATCGTCTTCTGGTCCTACATCGTCCTGCTGCTTGCCGGCGGCTTGCTTGGATTTTTCCGCGCGCACAGCAAAGTTTCTCTCATCACCGCCGCTGTCGCCGCGGCTATTCTCGTTTTGACGCGTGTGCCCGGACTTTTTGATCGTACGTTTGCGCGTGATGTTGAAGAAGTCACCATGGCTGTGCTGCTCGTGGCCTTTGCCATCCGCCTGGCCAAAACCAAAAAATTTATCCCCAGCGGCCTGCTGCTCCTCCTCACGGCGGTGGTGCTCGCCCTGTTGAATATCAAGAGACACGCCTGACCATGCCCAAACGTACTGACATCCATTCCGTCCTCATCATCGGCGCCGGGCCCATCATCATCGGCCAGGCGTGCGAATTCGATTACTCCGGCACCCAGGCCTGCAAAGCCCTCAAGGAAGAAGGCTACCGCGTCATCCTCGTCAATTCCAACCCGGCCACCATCATGACCGACCCGGAATTTGCCGACCGCACCTACATCGAGCCCATCACGCCCGAAGCCATCGAGAAAATCATCTCACGCGAAATGGACGAGATGAAAAAATTGATTGCCGGGGGTGATAAAAATACCGGGACCAAACTCGTTTTGCTTCCCACGCTCGGCGGCCAAACTGCGCTAAATACCGCCATGGCGCTGCACCGTTCCGGTATCCTCGAAAAATATGGTGTCGAAATGATCGGCGCCAAGCCCGAGGCCATCCACAAGGGCGAAGACCGTGAAGCCTTCAAACAATTGATGCTCACCATCGGCCTCGATGTGCCCATTTCCGGCACCTCGCATAACATGGAGGAAGCGCGTGCCGTGGCTGAAAAAATCGGCCGTTTTCCGCTGATTATCCGCCCCGCGTTTACCCTCGGCGGCACGGGCGGCGGTATCGCCTATAATCGCGATGAGTTCGAAGAAATCGCCCGGCGTGGCATGGATCTCTCGCCCGTTTCGGAAATCCTCGTCGAGGAATCGCTCCTCGGCTGGAAGGAATACGAAATGGAAGTCATGCGCGACAAGGCGGACAACTGCGTCATCATCTGCAGCATCGAAAATTTCGACCCTATGGGCGTCCACACCGGCGATAGCATCACCGTCGCGCCCATCCAAACGCTCTCGGACAAGGAATATCAAATCATGCGCGACCAAAGCTTCGCCGTAATTCGCGCCGTCGGCGTCGAGACCGGCGGCTCAAACATCCAGTTCGGCGTCAACCCGGACAACGGCCGCATGGTTATCATCGAAATGAACCCGCGCGTTTCGCGCAGTTCCGCCCTCGCCAGCAAGGCCACCGGCTTTCCCATCGCCAAAATCGCCGCCAAACTGGCCGTCGGTTATTTGCTCGACGAAATCAAAAACGACATCACCCGCGAAACGCCCGCCAGCTTTGAGCCGACCATTGATTACGTCGTCACCAAAGTCCCGCGCTTCGCTTTTGAGAAATTTCCCCAGGCCGACCCCACGCTCACCACCCAAATGAAAAGCGTCGGCGAAGCCATGGCCATTGGACGCACTTTCAAGGAAAGCCTGCAAAAATGCCTGCGCTCACTCGAAATCGGCCGCAGCGGTTTGGGCGGCGACGGCAAACCCTGGCGCATTGGCACCGAAGTGTATGGCGACCGCGACATCCTCCCGCGCGACGTCATCTCGCGCAAGCTCACCATCCCCAACGCCGAACGCATTTTTTTCATCCGCCACGCCCTCCGCGCCGGCTTCACCATCAATGAAATTTTTAACCTCACCAAAATCGACCGCTGGTTCCTCGTGCAAATAAAAGAAATTGTCGATTTTGAAGAAGAGTTGGCCGGGGCGAAGAATTGAGGTGAATGGACTGGAAATGGCCGTCGCAATTACCATTTTTAATGTCGAATTATGAATTTAGCTCAAGCAGTTGAAAAAATACGGCCGACGATTTTAAAGGAGCAAAAGATAAAAGTACCAGTGTAAAAACTATTCCGGGCGGAGCGTTTGAAACAAAACGCCGAAAGTTTTAAGGCCTATATTTATACAATTCCAAATAATTGGAGCAAGTACAACTTTCCCTGGCCGGACATCATGAGCTTCTAAGAGATTAAACAGAACACGTTGCTGTAGCGGCGGTCTATGACCGCCGAATCAAACATGTCCTCGTGCCTGAAGCGGATAAATCTCCCCTTGAAATGGCCAATCTTCGACTCGTGCTGCCAAATTTTTCCGCACGGGATTTTCCGCTACGTAAAGCCATTTTTGGGAATACGATTCTTCAGAGCGCATAACATGATCGAAAAATCTTTCTGCCAATGTGGAGTGGGAACTTTCATTTGGCGCAAGGTTTTTGAAAGAGTGTTTTTGAAACTTTTCATCCATTCAGAAAGGAAGAGAAGACGGCGGTCATAGACCGCCGCTACAGCAGTGCGTTCCGTCCGATTTCTCTTTGACCGATAGCGTTCGGCCGAGGCCGATTGATATTCTATTCCAAAGGTCACAAACAAATGCACATGATCCGGCATCAGGACATATTTTCCGACGAAGACGCCGCGTAATAAACCATTCTCGCAAAATCTTCGGAAATCATCGTGGATTTTGTGGTTGGCAAGAATCGGTTTGCGATTATCTGTACAGGCCGTGACGAAATAGATTGGATACGTTTTATAAAGCCGGTCGAAACGTTTAAGTCTTTGAGACGGCTCTTCCAAGCGCATGGCGAAATTTTAGCGATCATTCATGGCTATCGAAAGAAATTTGAGTGCCAGATTCGGCGGTCATAGACCGCCGCTACAGAAGCCGGCGTCAATCGTAAATTACCTTGCATAGACCTTCAAACCATCAAATTCAACCACCGCACCCGGCGTTTTGCTTTGCGCATAGACGCCAATCTTGTCCAGTACTGTGTTGCCGGTCCTAACGGCCCACGTTCCCATGTAATGCCCATCCAGGTAATAACTGAACATGGCACGCTGGCCATCGGCGGAATCAAAACGGACTCCCAACGTGTGCGTCTTGTTCCAATTAAACGCCACCGGCTGGCCATGCTCATCGAAGCTCACGGCGACCCAGGTAATGCCGTTCCATGCTTTCAGCGGCGATAAGCCGGGCGTCAGGTCGCCGCCCACCCGCAACTGGTCCGAGTCAAACAACTCCATGCCCAGGCTTCCTTCCCGGCTCAGGCGGCGCATGGTGATTTCAAAATAATCGCCCGGTTGCAGGCCGTAGCCAAGAATGGCGGGGTCGGCCAGGTCCAGCGTAGCCGAGCCCTAGAGGGCCGAACTCCAGGGGATGTCCTTGCCGTCAGGAATCTCAAATCGCAAATGATGATGTTCGATTCGCCGGTTCACCGCACCATAATGCGCCGCTTCGGTCCATGCCGTGCCCAGGTTCGTCCCATCTGGACGCTTGAAATCGTCCGTAAAAACCAGAGTCAACCTGGACTTAATCGCCCTGGCATCCGGATGGCCGGTGTCAGCCGCCTGGCATTGCATGGCAAAAATAATAATGAACAATGAATAAAAAATGATTTTCATAGAATTAACCCGGCTTTCCCTTTGTAGACCCATTAGACGGCAATATCTTATGTCAATATTGGCCCATCCGCCAGCAGGTTTTTGGGTATTTCCCCATGAATATGACCGGAACTATTGCCAGCCATCGGCCCCGCTATTCCCCCTCCCCTGGGGGAGACGGCCGGGGTGAGGGTGAGCTAAACCTTCAAGGACACCAGTCCGTTCTGATTAAAATTCCGGATCCTGAGTTGAGCCGCTTTGGGGGCGGCGAAAAATATGTTCGCAGAAGCGGTTCCGCGACGATTTACCTGGCGTCGCCGGATCGGTTCATCAAAAAGACTTTGAACTGGGCCAGTTGCTCGTCGTAGAAGTCAACGGAGTTGGGCGTGGTGGAGACAGTGGAATCGAAGTTTACCAGCGTGACCATGGTGCTGTACGTGGCGATGTCGTGGACCGGCAGCACGGCGCGAATGCCGCCTTCCGGCCCGAGTCGGGAATAACAGTCCTGCTCATGGATCTGTTTCACCAGTACCAGGCGATAGCCGAGTTTGTCCAGAAAGTTGCGGTAGGAACCCGTGGTCGTAATCGCTCCATGCATCGCCAAAACCTCCCGGCCCAGGCCATTGAACAGGGCCTTCAACGGCTTGAACTCGTCGCGCGCGAGGATGCGATCAAAACGCTGCGTTTCGGTTTCTTCAACCGGAGGTGGGCTGGCGACTGCTGGTTTTTTGGTCATAAATTTTGGGGCCGGAAATGGCTTCAGTGGTCCGGCCTTGCAGGCGGGAATCAGCTAGTATCGTCCACGGCGGCGGGAATGTCCATGCCTGATTTGTGCGTCCGGTCACTTTGTCACCGGATTGTAATCGGCCCACAACCACTCCAGCGCTTCCGCCAGCGTTTGCTGTTTCACGCGACGGTCCGTGTGCCCCGCGTTGCGCGCAAACACAAACTGATAATGATATCCCTTCGCCGCCAGCACCCTCGCCATATTTTCATTCGCCACCACCCAATCGTGCATGCCGTCGCGCATCACATTCGGGTTATAATTGTCACGGTCGCCCACTTCCATCCAGATGCGGATAGGTTTGGCCGGGCTGTCCGGGATGAGATGCTCATGGAATTCCCACGCGCCGTGTGGCGTCGCCGGGTTCGAGGGCCATTGCTGGTTCACGTACGTGCCCGAATACGTCAGCACGCGGTGATACCACTCCGGATGGTACCACGCCATGATGAGCGCGCACGAACCGCCCGAACTCCCGCCCATCGTCGCCCGCCCATCCGGGTCCTTCGTCAGTGTCACATGGCATTTCTGCTCCACCATTGGCAGCACTTCCGTTTCCACGAACTCTGCGTACCGCCCCGACATCGTGTCGTATTCCAGCCCGCGCTCGCTTCCCTGCGCGTCGCCGCTGCCGTTTCCGATGGAAATGGCAATCATCGGCGGGATCTTCTTCTCCGCTATCAAATTATCCAGCGTCGCGAACAGCATCGTGTCCGGCCCGTCCGCCCCGACGATGAACGGCGCAACCGTGCCCGGGACATATTGTTTGGGCACATAAACCGAAAGGCGGCGGCTGTAAGGCGCCGGATGGCTTGTCGTCACAATCAACCTAGCCGGGTCATTCGGGTCCGGCGTGCCAAACGTTCCCTGGTCGCGCTTGATGCCCGGATAAATTTTGCTGTCCGCCGAGCTCATCGTGAATTGGTACACGTTCCCCTGCGGCACACCGGGTTGCATTCTCAGCTCCGGCGCGGCCGTGTGTGTCGGACCGATGATAAAATTCCCGTCGGCGTCCGCCGGCGGCACGCTGCCATCGGCCAATTCCGTGGCCGTGACATAACCGGAAGTGTGCGGATCGCGCGTGGGCGGCGTCGGCCGCGCAGGCCGGTTCGTGGTTTGCGCGAGCGCCGGATTCAGGCCAATGAAAATCGCGCTGAGAAAGGAAAGCATGATAACACGTTTCATAGTTCGCCGGAATTTGATGGCCGAAGCGTATACATCCCCGGTTGCTTCAGGCGAGACAAAATCGGTCAGCCTTTGGCCAGGTTACAATTGGGTGGCAGTCTTGACGCCGCACGCCTTCGAGACTTAACATCCGGATATACAAGATCGGAAATTAACCCTAACACGATATGTTAAAAGTATTTAAAATCACCCTGCCGCTGCTCATACCCGTTATTGGCCTAGCGTTGTTGCCGCTTTGTGGATGTGATAAAATCAAGACTGCCATTGAGACCAGCGAAATTGACTTCGGCACCATCACCAATTCGGTCTACCAAAATAATTATTTCGGCCTGAGCGTGACGTTCCCGCAGGACTGGAGCATCCAGGACCAGGCCGAACAGCGGCGCCTGGCGGCGACCGGCGGAAAGATGATGTATGGCGACGACCAGAACAAACAGGCCGTCCTGAAAGCATCCGAATTGCGGACTGTAAACATGTTTGCGGTTTTCAAATATCCCGTTGGTTCGCCTGTTCAATCCAATCCGTGCATTTTGTCCATGGCGGAAAATGTCAGTGAATACCCCGGCATCAAAAATGGCAGCGATTACCTTTACCACGTCAAAAGCCAGTTAACCTCCGGCCGGATGGAAGTCACCTTTCCCAAAGATATTTACACCACACAACTGGGCGGAAAGGATTTTTCTGTGATGGAAACGTCCATTACGCTTGGCGAAAAGACCGTGCGGCAAAAATACTACGTCAGCGTCATGAAAGGCTATGCCCTGGCTTTCATCGCGTCCTATGCCACGGATGAAGACGCCGCGACCCTGCAAAAAATTTTGGACAGCATCACGTTCAAATAGAACGCCCGCCGTTTTGCTTGAGGCAGCGCGTCATGACCGGCCGGCATTGTTCCGGCCAGGCCCGGAAAATGGGGATCATTTGGTCCATCAAATGTTTTGCCGCCGGCAGCCGGTCGTTTTTTGACAAAAGCAGTTCCCGCGGCACGGACTCGCCCAGCTTAATGGTAAAACGCCAGCAGCCTTCGTCAACCATGCTGCAGGGAATCAACTCAGCGTTGTGACGCATGGCCAACCGCACCGCAGCGGCGGCCATCTGGAAAGTCCAGCCCTCACAAAACGGCACGTCAATCTGCCTGGGAACGGGCGCATCAATAGGCACCAGCAATGGATTCCCAGTGGCGATAAATTCGTCGGCCGCGCGCAATTGGTCGCCGTAAAAGGCAATCGGAACCTCGGGAAACGGAGAAAATTTGTCCTTCAACTGCATCAAAGGACCGCGTTGTTCTGATTCTCCGCCGAGCAACGTCGCCGCTGGAATGCCATGGGCCCGCAACCAAAACCGCAACAAAAAAAATGGCCCAAAATGGCTGAAGGCCAGCACTGCCGGGCGTTGGTTCCGGCGCGCAGATTGCAAATGTTCCAGTCCCTCGACGCGGCAATTTTGAATCCATTTTTTCCCGGACAGCCGGTCTGGGAAAAATTCGAGGATATGGTTTAGATAATCGTTCATTCGTTGCTGCCTCTCGGCCGGGGCGGGCTCCGGAACGCGCAGAAAATCCGGCCGCGGTTCGGCATAGGCTTGTTTCCGAAAGGCGCAATTAACCGTGGCGCGCACAAGGAAAAATGGCTTTAAAATGGAGTACAATGCCGGTGGCGAAAACCGGCGTTCCGCCCGGCGCCAGGTGGAAAAGGACCAGCGCCCCACCAGGTCTTTATATCCTATTTTAAACGTTTCCGAATATGACACCGTCTCTGAAGAATAATTGGGAGAAAGAAAGGTTCAACCATCAATCTTTGAGGGAACTACCGGTACTGCTCGTTGTGCGCCTTGCCTTGCGCCAGCGTCTTAAGGGCTTTCTCCACGCGGCGCGCGCGGGTCTCTTCGAATTTCGCCGAAGCAATCCACTCGACGTACTCGCGTTTGTGGCTCGGGCTGAAATTTTCAAACGCCGCCCGCGCCTTTGGATTTTTCCCGAGCGCGGCCCTAAAGTAATCCGGCACGACCACGGGCTTTTTCTTTGTCCGGCGCACGGGCGCTTTGACTCCCGCCTCGTTGAGTTCAACGGCCTTTCGGAGATGGCCCAGCAGGATTTTGTCCGCCGGCAAATCGGCCAGCGCCGTCAGCCGGCGGAGTTTCGCCCTTTCCCTGCCCAAAATGAGTTTGCCCTTCCAGAAAATCAGCGCGCAATGCCGCTTGAACGCCGGCATCGCCACCAAAATCCCCTGGTGCATGAAAAACGGCGCATTCCATTTGATGGTCTCCTCCACTTCCGGGCACGCGGCGTGAACGAGCTTGCGAATGCGATTCAAAATCGGCTTCGCGAAATCGGCGGCCCCGGCAATATAGGCGTCAACGCGCGGGTCTTTTTTGGCCATGGCGAAAGGTTGAATAATTTCTCCGCCAATTTCAATGCGGATTGTAACTTGTTCACGTTGCCGGTTCTGTTCTACATTGCCGCAACAATTTTCAGCGCCATGCGGTGTGATTTGAAATTTCCGGAAAATTTTCTGTGGGGCACGGCCACATCGCCGACCCAGATAGAAGGCCATATCATCAATGAATGGACCGATTACGTCGCCTCTGACGGTGGCCATTGCCGCGTGGCGTGCAACCATTACCATCTCTATGAGCAGGACATCGGCCTCATGGCGGGCCTGGGCGTGAACGCCTATCGCATGGGCATCGAATGGTCGCGGCTGCAATCCGCGCCGTTCGCGCCGCTCAATCAAAAGGAACTGGACCGCTACATCCACCTCATTGATTGCCTCAAAGCGGCCAGCATCACGCCCATGATCGTGTTGCATCACTTTTCGAACCCGCTTTGGGTCACAACCTCAGGCGCCTGGCTGAACCCGGCCACCATCCCCGCGTTCGTGGACTTTGTGAAAAAGATCGTCGCGGCGCTCAAGGACCGCGTTTACCTGTGGAACACGTTCAACGAACCGGACACGTACGCCTCGCTCACATATATCCTTGGCGGCTTTCCGCCGTTTCAAAAATGGAAGCTCGGCTCCTACCGAAAGGTGATTAAGAACATGGCCCAGGCACATGTTCTCGCCAGCGAAGCCATCCGGAGCGA
>Ga0206887_10002_pt3 | contig 61537 bp, 50 predicted proteins | sample Alteio_BWOrgHeat_89_FD_153248 | JGI IMG/M metagenome (GOLD analysis project Ga0206887, IMG submission 153248) | Enriched cells from forest soil in Barre Woods Harvard Forest LTER site, Petersham, Massachusetts, United States - Alteio_BWOrgHeat_Nextera3 ...
ATGTGGACCGATATGTATCCTGTTGACTTTCCGTTCACAATTACTCCCCAGGCACAGGCAGATGTGAAATCAGGAGCCGGACAAGCGATTGTGTTAGAAAATTATCCAAATCCTGTCAGCGGGCGAACGACCGTTCATTTCTCGTTGCCACAACGAGCATCTGTCAGCGTAAAGATATTTGATGCACTTGGTAGAGTGGTTCGCACTGTGACACAATCAGTTGTGAATGCAGGTGATCAGCAATATCAAGTAAAGGGACTTGCAGTTGGTGAGTATACACTCGAACTCCTTGCTCCGGAGCTTAGCATAAGTGAGCATAGAAAAATGATTGTTGTTGAGTAGAACATTGTATTGTAAGATCAAAGCGTAGTAATGCAGATTCTTCGCATTGCTACGCTTTGTTTGGTAGTGGGTAACTTGTTCTATTACAGGACATAAATAAATTATGCATCCATCCACACGACCCCCAATTCGCCGCATTTTTGTGGCTTTAATCATTGCCATATGCTCTCTCTCATTCGCACCCCTCAGATTATATTCACAGGTGTGCGGAGGCTATGGTATTCCGGGAACTGTTACTAATCTTGGCACAGAATTCCTATTGTGCTTCATTGAGAATGAGGCACCTGGTTCAGATCAAACAGGCAATGCCTATCAAGATATCTATCTTGCTTCTGCAGGTGATACATCTACTGTTGTAATTAGCTGTAAAGCCTTCCCTAAATTGCATAAGGTTATATTCTTACAAAAAAATGAAGCTATCGTATATCGCATCTCTGATGATTTAAATGTCTCGGGTAGAGATGTACAATTAGAAACAGACGAGATTGTTGATAAGACTATTATTAGTGTTCTTGCTACTACACCTATTGCTTGTTATGGGTTAAACAACAAGCAGTTCACAGCTGATGCATTTCTTGCACTCCCAAGATCTGTTGCATCAACCGAATACTGCGTTATGGCTTATTACAACTCTCTTCAAGGCGGTCCAGAAAACATGTCGTCGGAATTTGCCGTTGCTGCCTTCGAGGATAGTACACAAGTGACGATTACTCCTTCAGCTTTGACAAAGAATGGTAACGATGCATCTAAGCCGTTGACTTTTATATTAAATGCTGGAGAAGGGGTACAGATTCAGGCTTTTCCAGATACTCCTCTTCTTGATATGACTGGTTCTACAGTTGAATCAAGTAAGCCTGTTGTTGTTTTTGGCGGATCGGAAAGAACCGAAATCCCGAGCGGGTACTCCTACAATGAGTCTGGAAATGGACGAATGAGTCGCGATCATCTCTGTGAAGAAATACCTCCAACCAGCGCGTGGGGTTTTTCATTTGTAACAAAAAATTTTGGAAGAGATCATGGTGATATAATGCGGGTTCTTGCTTGGAAAAACAATACAATTGTGAAGATTAATGGTAAAGTTTGGGGTGCTCCCTTAATGAAAAATACTTCCCGTGACTATGTATTTGATTTTAGTAATTTAGCGGATAGTAATGTCATTTCCGTCGAGTCAGATTCGGAGCATACGATACTTGTAGGGATGTTTGCCCACAGTGCAGTTGACCAACCTGGAACAGGAGATCCTTTTTTGGCTATTGTTCCATCTGTAAATCAGACTTTTAATGATTATACATATTTTATTACTAAAGACACTATTAATTATGATCCAACTAAACAATTTTTAATTGTATGTGCTGAGCAGAGTGTAATTCTAAACAAGATTTCTATTGATGGTTCACCTCTCCCAGCAATTGCTTTTACTCCTGTTCCTGTTACACAAAATGGGGGAAAACATTATGTGGCTGCAACGATTAACCAGCCTGTAGGAGGACTTCATCGTATCACGACAGGTGATCCCGCAGGTTTTACGATACTTGCTTATGGATGGGGTAATGTAGTATCTTATGGTTATACAGCCGGAGGGATATATAAACCAATAAATGGTATTATGCCTAAAAATCAACCTGATCCTGGCATTGTTCCGGGACCTGGAGGTAGTACCCCTGAACTTCCACCACCAGGCATCACGGTACGAAATATCATTATGGAAAAAGTATATTTCGATAGTGCTCGTATCAGATACGATCAGAACCCGCATAATATTTCGGTTCGATTAAAGAAAGATATTTCTTCAGACATCGGCACTATCGAGTCAGCTCAAGAAAAAACACTTGAGCTGACAACATCCGAATCAGTTCAAGATGTGATCAAGGGAACGGTCAGAATATGGTATCATTCCAGGATGTGGACCGATATGTATCCTGTTGACTTTCCGTTCACAATTACTCCCCAGGCACAGGCAGATGTGAAATCAGGAGCCGGACAAGCGATTGTGTTAGAAAATTATCCAAATCCTGTCAGCGGGCGAACGACCGTTCATTTCTCGTTGTCACAACGAGCATCTGTCAGCGTAAAGATATTTGATGCACTTGGACGAATGGTTTATTGTGTTGTGCAATCGGCTGTTAACTCAGGCGATCATGAATATCCGGTGAACACAAAGGGATTTACAACTGGCGAATACACGTTAGAACTTTTAGCTCCGGAACTAGGGGTAATCGAACATCGGAAGATGATTGTGATTGAGTAGTAAATTTGACCCTAAAGTCAATCTTAATTTTATGAATCTGGGGAATTACTATGCTTTGTTCAGTTAGTTTCAAGGTTATTTTTTAATGTCAATAAGAAAGAAATATCATGTGATTCCGAAAAAATACACGCATAGTACAATACGTGCTCTTTTCGGTTTTCTGGTCATGTTTATTGGCGTTCTTTCTGCACATTCTCAATTGGTTCTCAGGTCTGAGCCTACCGAACCTCTCCATACAAAAATTATCGATTGGAAAACGGCGACTGACCCTTTCTCACGCCAAGTTCCATCTTCACGAAAAATACAAATTCCGCAAGGGGTTAAACCCGTATATAAAACTTCAGGGAAAGAATTCTATTTGATGTTCCTTGCTTCGGTTGGAAGCCAGTCGCAATCAGATGTTTCGTTAAGAAGGGTATACATTTCAGCCAGGTCGCATGTTCATGGAAAAATAAGTCTTGCCGGAGGCGGTTGGGAGCAGACATTCATTACAAGCGCAAAAGGTCTGATAGCAATTGATCTACCTGCGTGGGCGGAGATGACGAGTGATGAGACTGAAGTCATTTTGCCAAAAGTTTTTAAGGTCGAAGCTGAAGACGAGATTGCTGTTTATGGACTTTCTCATAAGTGGCTTTCTACCGATGGATTTCTTGTACTTCCGGTCGAAGCATTGGGAATGAATTATTCCGTTGCCAGTATTCGTAATGCACTTGATTATAACGGAGGCACAGTTGCTCCAAAGACAGTGGGCGATATTAATCCTCGCAGCGAATTTGGTATAGCAGCAATTTCGGATAATACAACGATCACTATAAATCTGACAGCAGATTCATACAATAAAAAATTTCTACGCGGCGTCCCCTACACATTTACTATGAATAAGGGCGAAGCATTGCAAATAATGGCCCATGACACAGGTCAGCAAGCAATGTTTTTCGGAGCGTTGAGTTGGGTTAGTCCGCTTGCAAGCGGAATTGATTGCGATTTGACCGGATCACAAGTTGTTTCAGATAAACAGATCGCTGTTTTTAGCGGACATGAACGAGCTGCGATTCCGGATTCGTTGGAATATGTCTATCTGAATCATCCTAATGTTTCTCGAGATCATATTATTGAGCAAATGCCCCCGGAGGAAAATTGGGGAAAGCATTTCATCATTGTTCCATCAGGTCAGGATACCTATCGGATGAGACCGACAACAGGCGACATCATTCGTGTAATAGCTGCAAATGACTCAACCGTTATTCTCGTAAACGGGAAGCTGCAGTCAATAATTAATAAAGGCGCTTATTCACAATTTGCAGCAACAAAGATTTCATATATTGAAACCTCTCAGCCAGCTCTTGTTGTAAAATATCTGCGTACCACTTTGCGCGACTCGTTAGGTCCCGGTGACCCGGATCTTACCATTGTTCCGCCAACTGAAAACATGAGTACCTTTTATTCTATACCGACATTTGCTGACGGTAATGATTTCACCGATCACTTTGTGACTATCATTGCAGATACATTGGCACTAAGCACTACGACGTTAAACGGTTTTGTATTGCCTGCATCGTTGTACACTCGTGTCTCTGGTTCACGATATTATGCAGTTACACAAAAAACATTTGCCGGATATCAAAGAATTGAAAGCCCTTTACCTTGTTATGCCGAAACATACGGGTATGGAGTATTTGATTCCTATTCATTCACCGGTGGGGGAAGCTTTAAATATCTCCACGATCTTGTTGCAAAGGATCTTGATTTCGGAGTCGTAGCAACAGATCAGGTCCGAGATTCTGTAACCCGTGTGCAATCAGTTTCTGTACCAATGCCGCTCGGTGATTCAATCACAATCTACAGTTATTCGTGGGTGAGTGGTGATACAAATGTTTTTGATCTTCTTGATACGATCAAACATCCATTTTCTCTGGCGCCCGGAGATAATCTTCGTATAAATTTCAAATTTCATCCCATAGCAGAGGGCACTTTCAAGGCGAAACTTCATGTCTGGTCCTCAAATGCCGAGGACGTATTTATTAATGTTTCAGGGCAATCTGCAAAAAAAATATTGGTTGTTAAAAAGCCGGAGATCAATGTCATACCTCTCTTTAAAGATTTTGGAAGACTTCGTATTGGAAAAATAAAAGATACAATTCTCACTATTCAAAGTACAGGTGATCTGCCTTTGCAACTTTATTACCCATATTATGACTCAGATTTAATTGGAACCGGGTTTATCGCTGAACATTTTAAACAAAATCCCACAGTGGATCCGGGAAGTTCAAGAACTGATTCTTTATACTTTGCTCCCAAAAGCGTTCAATATTTTGACGGCACTGTAAAAATTCGAAATAATACTGAGGATTCGCTAATACTTGTTCATCTTCATGGCAGAGGAGTGAATTTTGACATTTCCACTCAAGGATATTCCTTCGGAAAAATTAGACTAGGCAAGCAATCAATTGTCGTTAATGTTCCTGTTGTGAATAATGGTGATGATACGACATCTATAGTTTCGATCTCGCTTGTTCCAAATTTTGGAAGGCCGAGGGATTTTAATCTCGAGGTAAACACATTACCCGCATTTGCAAACTGGGAACTTGATACGCTATTGAGTCTTAAGAACTCCAACTCATTTGGTGTGAGTTTCTCACCGGTTTTCGATCCGGTTAATAATGTAATAGATACCGGATTTGATTCTACGATCGTGAAGATCATAACAACGGATGGAAATATCTATTATGATACATTAATCGGTATTGGTGCTGAACCATGGTTGATCGCTAAAATCCCGATTCTTGATTTTGGTACGATCACGAATCCGCTTATTTCATCCCCGGCATTTATTACCTTGAACGATTCACTTGTTAATCGCGGCACGATGGATGGAATCCTGGATTCTTTGAGAAATTTCCGCACTGATTATTTCACAGTTCATGCAGTAACCCAAGCTATTTCTGATAATACTCCTCTTGTAGAAAATCAGACCCTGCCATTTGCCGTTGATTTTAATATTAAGCAAATTGGAGATTTTCTGGATACGGTATTTGCGAATAACGATTCACGCAATAAGCCACTTGTGATCCTAAAAGCAAAAGTTAGAGCAGGAATTGCTCCGATACCTCCTGATTTTTTGGGAGTAATTTCAAATTGCCTTCCGGTGGATACGACGATTGTAATTCAAAACCCATATCGGGTAAATGTGTCAATTAGTAATTTTAGATTCGAAGGAGATACGGCGGGATTTGAATTGCCCGATACAAGTTCATTGCATCTTCCTGTCTTTATCGACGGAGGTAAATACTTTAATTTACACATCAGGTATCGCTTTCCCGCCGATTCTTTGAATGGATCTCAAACAGTGAAGGTCATCATTGATCTCCCGACAGGGGGAGATGATTTATCTCTTTTTTCTGATACGGTACTTGTTACACTGACTCGAAAGACAATTCTCCTGAACTTAAAAGCAGTAATGCCTTCATATAGTCCTAGCGCAGGTGATGCACCATTTCGATTACCGATCCATCTCGTAGGTGATCGCTTCGGGAAACAAGAACTGGATAATGATACAATACGCTTGGTCTTTTCCAATAAGTTGATTAAACCTGTGGGTGTTGATCGGTCGAAATCTTTAACGGAATCGACTCCGTTAAATGGCATTCCACCTCAACCGAATCCAACTTGGGATGAGGCAACATCGACATATTCCATACCATGTGTGGGACTGAATTTATCAAGCGATATCACTAAGAATACATTGCTTATAACATTGCTATGTAGTACGTATTTGACTAAGGATACTATTATTACAGTTACTCCATTTGTTGGTTATGTTGATCAGCCGTGTGCGTATAGGCTCTCGAAGGATTCGATCGCATTACCTTATGCAAATGAATGTGGCGATCAAACCATCAGGGGATTGCTGCTATCGTCGAGTGCTCCGATCCACATCAATGCTCCGGTGCCTAATCCTGTAATATCACAATACACACAATCTGTTTCCTGTAGCTACTTTGCAGGCAAAGATTTGATAATGTCATGGAAGCTTTATGATGCTACCGGGGTGATGATAGCCCAAGCACCGGAATCGAAGATAAATTCCGGTGGTGGTGCATTTACCATTCCCCTGAAACAAACAATGGCTTCCGGCACTCATTATGTTGAAGTTGCAGTCCGGGATCCCGAGACAGGAACACGTAGTACCGTTTCTTCGAAATTTTCGATCATAAAATAGTTTGATGTGGTGGTGTATTTGGCTATTTGCCGGATAGATTTACCGTTTGCAGTCTTTTATCTGGTCAAACTTGAAATAAGGGTCTAAAGTACACCTTATTTTATGACATTTTTTTACTTTTTTTTAGTAACTTCCGACCCTCGAAACTGTTGTATATAAGAGTCACATGCATCGATAATAAGCTGGATAACTATGAAGTACCCCCTCGTATCATATAAATGCACTCTAATCGCACTTCTACTGCTGGTAATCCTCCCGGCTTTTGGTTTTGCTCAGAAGAAAGATAATCTCGGAAAAGAATTCTACATAGCCTTTGCCGAAAACCAAGGCGGGCAGATAGGCTCTGAAGAAACAGAGAACTTCATGGCTTTGTATATTACAAGTAAAGTTGCCACTTCAGGAACAGTAGAAGTGACAGCGCTTAGTTTCTCGAAGAATTTTACCACAACTCCCGGTACAATCACGACAATAGAACTTCCTGACGGACAGCAATTTGGTGCTCAGTCTGTTGAGATCACTACAGATGAACAAGTTGTTCAGGGAATGGCTGTTCATGTAACCTCCAATGACGAGATTGCTGTGTATGGTATTAATTCAAAGCTTTTTTCCACCGATGCATGGATGGCACTGCCTGTAGATGTTCTCGGTACTGAGTATAGGACTATGAATTACAGAACTTCGACAAGAGGAGATACGCCTGGGCAGTTCTGGATCGTTGGTACTCAAGACTCGACGAATGTGACCATTACCCCTAAAGCTACAACAGCGAATGGGACTCCTGCAGGAACGCCTATTAAAACACTACTCTATAAAGGAGATGTATTTCTTGTACAAGGCTATGTTGGCTTCAATGACCCAGACCATTTGAATGATCTCACCGGTTCACTTATTGAATCCGATCAACCCATTGCAGTGCTTTCCGGACATGTTCGTACAGAGATCCCTTATAATGCAAAGAATCAGGACAACGGGCAGCCAAGTCGTAATCACCTTGTTGAGCAGTTGCCACCTGTTAGTGCATGGGGTGATTCTGCATTAGTAATTCCATATTCTTCTGCTTCGCTTCCGGATCTTGTGCGTATTGTCTCCTCAGAAGATGGAAACAAGATCACAGTAAACGGTACTCTTGTCAAGACACTTAATGCCGGTGATTTTTATGAAATAACTACTCTACAAGGACCTACTTCTATCCAAGGGACTAACCCCATCTTAGTTGGACAGTTCTTGCACACGAGTCAATTTGGTACAACAGGCAATAGATCGTATGGTGATCCTGCGTATGCATTAGTCTTTCCAGTTGAGCAGTTCGATCAATCCTACACATTCATTGAAGCTGAACGTGATCTGTTTCACCGTAACTTCGTCAATGTCGTTGCTGACCCTGCCGGTATCGCAACCTTGACCATCACAGGACCGACAGGATCAGGCGTATCAGGACTTGTAAGTTCGATCGCTACATTCAAGACAATTCCCGGTTCGAACTATCAGTACGCACAAGTTGAGTTACCACAAAATGCAAAGGGACAAGGATCATACACAATGTCCGGAACGAAGCCTTTCGGTATTACAGTCTATGCCCTTGGACCTGCTGATGCGTATTCCTATACCGGAGGTTCGCTGCTCAAGACGATCACCCCGTTCAAGACCGTTAATGTTGTTATTGATTTTGGCGACAGAGTACTCACTCCCCCAACACCTCCTGCAATCAAGTATAATACAGATCCTACAAAGAATTTTTGGGATACAACGGTTTATTTACAAAATATTTCCAGTGACCCTTATAAAATAAATAGTTTTGCTACTCAAGGTGGCAATGGAGGGACCGAATTCTCAGTTCCTGGGGTATATCCTAAAAATATTGGACCGAGCGCATTTGATTCGATAACTATTCGCTTTTCTCCTGAGTTAGCGGATTTACGTTATCACACAAAACTTCAAGCTCAGACCGAGCATTTGCAGGCTTACGTCGTTGATGTCTATGGCAGAGGCATACTTGAGAATGCGCAAGTCTTCAGTGACTCGACATTGACGATGCATGTTGATACACTTGACTTCGGTGTGCTTGATGCAAGTACTGACCCGCCAAAGGATTCATTTATGTATGTGTTTAATAAGGGACCAGTACCGCTTGCGATCAAGGGATATACGATCACACCATCAACTCCACTTACGATGCCGACGGATTTCGATATTCAATCGACGATGTTACCGGCAGGTAATGTCACTCCTCCGTACACGCTTCCGGGGTTTAACAATCTTCTGAATATCAATCAGGATACTGCTGCTAAAGTGATCGTACGCTTCAATACTACCCCCGGCATGCCAAACGGTCAGCGCGTTGCTGAACTTGACATTCTCAATGCAGGTATTCCGCAAAAGGTGATCTTGTTAGCGCAGGTTCGCACTATCCTTAAGAGTACTGTCCTGAATGCATCCTTCGATACGGCATACATTTGTCAGGAACAAGGGCGAAGTGTCTTCGTCGATAACCCCAATGACTTTGCCATCTCCGTCGATAGTGTGACACTCGGAGGTTTGAACCCTACCGACTTCAATCTTATTACCGGAATGCCGCTCGTAATTCCGCCATCAAGCAGAGGCGAGATTCAATTGCGCTACTCCCCGAATGCTGTCGGCGGAAGCAGTGCAACTGCAATCGTTAACTTCGATCTGCCGAAGGGTTTTGCTGATACATTAAAGTTCGCGGCGTACGGAGATCAACTCACCTCAAAATTTTGGGCACGCAATAACATTCACATTCTGCCTGATGAAGAGACACTCTTTCCGATCTATGCGCGCAGCCCGATGCAAAACCTCGGATCATCAAGTTTCGTCCTGACAATAAGCTATGACCCGACCTATCTCGAAGATTATGATTATGTGCAGGATAACACTCTGACAGCTACTGGTGCATATACCGTCAATTATGATACGGCAGGTTTCAGGCAGCTCTTTTACCAGACGCTTGATGGAAGTGTGATCACCGGAGGATCGGATACTGAGGCTATGCCGCTTGTATATATCAAGTTCAGATCCCATCTAAATGGAGGAGACAAAGCGACCTTCCATCAGGATATTGATATTAATTACAACGTTGCATTTGATAAAGCAATTGTCCAATCCGGATGTATAGCCTCGCTTGCACCGGTAGGACGGATATCCCTGGACTCCTCATGCCAGATAGTCTCACTCCTGCATGATACTCTGCTCTACCCCCAGGAAAGCTTTATCGAACCCGTCAGGCCTAATCCCGTAACAACGGGAAGAGCGAAGTTCGTATTCGATGTACCTAAGGAGGATATCGTCACCCTTGACCTCGTCGATGCCCTTGGTAATAAGGCTGCTACTATTATGAGCGAAACGAAAAAGCCGGGTACCTATGAAGTCCAGTGGTATGCAGGTAACGTTAAGGAAGGTATGTACTACGTCAGGCTCACTACAGCCGGGCAGACAAAGCTAAGGAAAATGGTGGTGGTTAAGTGAGGTGCAAAGGGATACTCAAAAAAAGGTAAATTCCCCATATCGCCCGGCACTTACGTGCTTTCTTTTCTGCGCATTTGGCATTGCTCTTGCAAAGATCTTTGCCGCCGATTCACACACTGTAGTTTTAGTATCTGTTTTTCTTGTTATTCTTTTTTGCATCCTCGCATTTAGCTTTAGATCAAGATTTGAAGTATTATCGAGGATTTCTGCAATTATTGCAATTTCTTCCTTTGGTTTTTTGCTTTTTAGTTCTGAAGAATATCATTTCGAAAACTCTGAACTAAATCGTGCGACAACTATCTATTCAGGGGATGCAATTATTTTTGGAAAAGTCCTAAGTTCGCCCGGTATTTCTTCATCATCGGCATCATTTTATTTAGAAACAGACTCCGTCTTTGTCGACTCCTTAGTAATTTATTCTAAGGAGAAAATATTTGTTAATATATCAGGGGTAGAAAAAGCCAAAGAGAATTTTTTACTACAAATCGGACAAGAAGTAAAACTCTTTGCAGATTTAGATCACATAGAAGAAAAGAAAAATCCTTATGAGATTTCATACGACATTGCTTTAAAAGAAAAGGAGGGGATTCGAGCGCGAGCTTATCTTCATTCTCCGTTCGATCTTTATATTATCAATTCTTCTCAGGATCTCGCCATTACTCAAAAATCCATTCAATTCTTTCAAACCCTCTTTGATAAAGCAAAACGCATTATTTCGAATTCAATTGACGATAGTTTAACGAAAGGATTTGTCAGTGCGGTAGTCTTAGGTGATAAGAGCGGACTAACAGCACAAACGTTAGATGATTTTCAAAGATCAGGTCTTACTCATCTTCTTGTCGTCAGCGGATTTAACGTGAGTATTGTTGCAGTACTTGTTTTTTATTTGCTGCGGCTTACTGGTCTTTCATTCCGGCGGCTTCGTATAGGTCTTTCGATGCTTGCCGTTTTATTTTATTGTTTGGTTGTTGGATTAGAACCGAGTGTTGTACGAGCGCTCATCGTTATTGAATTTATTTTCTTTGCCCGACTTCTTGAACGCAAACCTGATATTGGCAATCTTACTGCAGCGGCAGCACTCGTAACGATCCTGCTGCGACCTTATGATCTATTTGATATTGGCTTTCAGCTTTCGTATGGTGCAGTATTTTCACTGGTGTTTTTATATCCGACATTTGAAAAATTATTTATTTCAGAGAATATCCGTGAAGGAAAGTCCTTGCATCTACGATGGGCACATAGTTCGCTTCAGGGATTTTTTGGTTCGCTTGCAGTCTTCCTTGGATTGCTGCCTGTTTTTCTGTATCACTTTCATCGCCTTTCAGTCATTGGACTGGCAATTAACATCTTAGGTATTCCTCTTGCTGCAATTATTACGATACTTGGCTTCCTTCTTTTACCGATCTCATTTCTTAGCGGATGGCTTGCCTCGGTTTATGGTGAAGGAAGTTTGTGGATCACAAAGACCATTACTTCGATTGCCCATTTCTCCGGAAGTTTTGAATGGTCAGTTGTTCAGTTGCCGCGTCCGCAGACTATTCTAATTGTGTTTTATTTTGCAGTGCTTTTCTATATTATCCGTGCCGATAAGCGTTCTAATTTCTTTGGAAGATCAATCCTCGCTGCATCTGTGGCTCTTATCCTGTTATTAGCAAAAGTACCATTTGCTTCTTCACTTGTCCGGTCACCCGATAAAATTTCATTGTTATTCTTTGATGTGGGTCAAGGAGATGCGATGCTTCTCAGAGCGCCCAATAACAAAACATATCTCGTTGATTTTGGTGGAATCACAAAAAGTTATTCTGCAATAGCTGATCGAACACTCCTTCCATTCTTTAAAGCAGAAGGTATAACTGAGATCAACGGCGGATTTATTACGCACATGCACATAGATCATTATGGCGGGACAGTTTCAGTGCTGCAAAACCTTCATTGTGATGCTCTTTACACATCTGGTGAACAGACACAAGGCTATGCGGCTTATAGACTTGATAGTATTTCACAAGCACTGCATATTCCGGTGATCCGTGTCCATCAAGGGGATGCTCTGCTCGTTGATAAAGATCTGCATATTTACATCCTCAATCCTGAAAGTACAACAAATGAAGTTACACAGCCGCTTTCATCTGAAGGAATGAATCATCATTCGCTTGCATTGAAAGTTACATATAAAAATTCCAGTGCATTGCTTCTCGGAGATATTGAAGCTGCCGATGAAGAGCGTTTAGTCAATAGATATGGAAATTTTCTGCATTGCGATATTGTCAAAGTTGCCCATCATGGAAGCAGAACGAGTTCATCGCAGGCATTTATCAAAGCAGCAAAACCAAAATTTGCAGTGATCTCTGTCGGCAAGAATAATAGCTTCGGTCATCCAACTCCGGAAGTGATAAAGCAGTGGATCAGATCGGGTGCTTCAGTATTGCGAACCGATAAAGAAGGAGCAATGATCTTTCAAAGTGACGGAAGCAATTTCCAAAAAGTAGAATGGAGATGATCTATTTCACTACCCCTAACTTTTTTCCTATTTTAATAAAGGCATTGATTGCCTTATCAAGATGCTCTGTTTCATGAGCTGCCGATATTTGTACACGAATCCTTGCCTGTCCTTTTGCCACAACAGGGTAGAAGAAGCCGATCACATAAATGCCTTCATCCAATAACTCTTTTGCAAATGCCTGAGCCAGAGGTGCATCATACAGCATAATGGGGCAGATAGGATGTACACCGGGTTTAATATCAAATCCCGCCACCGTCATTTTTTCACGAAAGTATTTGGTGTTTGCTTCGAGCTTATCGCGCAGAGCAGTCGTCTCACCAAGCATGCGTATGACTTCCAACGCAGCACCTGCAATAGCCGGCGGTAGTGAATTGCTGAATAGGTAGGGGCGAGAGCGTTGGCGGAGCATATCGATAATCTCCTTTCTACCGGAAGTAAATCCTCCCGCCGCACCACCCAATGCTTTGCCAAGCGTTGAAGTGATAATATCAACTCTTCCCATCACATTTTCGTATTCAATTGAACCGCGTCCGGTCTTCCCGATAAATCCGGATGCATGACTATCGTCAACCATGACAAGCGCATCGTATTTTTCAGCAAGATCGCAAATAGCTCCGAGCTTTGCAATGGTGCCATCCATGGAAAATACACCATCAGTAACGATAATTCTTCTACGAAGCGGTTGAGTTTCCTTCAAAATATTTTCCAACTCTTCCATGTTAGAATTCTTGTAACGAAAACGCTGTGCTTTTGAAAGCCTTACTCCGTCAATGATAGATGCGTGGTTCAGCTCATCGCTGATGATGACGTCATTTTCCGCAAAGAAGGGCTCGAACACTCCGCCATTAGCATCGAAACAGGCAACGTAGAGGATTGTATCATCGGTTTGCAGAAAGCCGGAGATCTCACGTTCAAGATCTTTATGCAGATCTTCAGTACCGCAGATAAAACGCACGCTGGACATACCGTAACCATGCTTATCAAGTGCATCGTGTGCGGCTTTGATGACTCTGGTATGGGATGAAAGCCCAAGATAATTATTCGCACAGAAATTCAGGAACGTACCGGATTTTCCTTCAACAGATATTTCCACACCTTGCGGAGAAGTGATAATGCGTTCGTCTTTATAAAGCCCTGCATCTTTGATCTGTTGTAGCTCTGCCTGAAGTTCTTCTTTGATTTTTCCGTACATCGGGTAGTAGTTAGTTTTTAGTTGTTAGTCGTTAGCATAAGAATTTACTTAACGATTAATATAAATCATAAATTCTTTAGCATTGTCTTTAGTATTCCTAAAGAATAATGGCTGACAATATTTTTTACGAAGTTTGGGAAATCGTGGATAGCATTTGCATCGGCTTTATCGGAGATCGCACGTATGACGACAAAGGGAGTCAGGTGTTCATGGCATACTTGTGCAACAGCCGCACCTTCCATCTCAATGCATTGCAAGCTGCTTATCGCATTTCGTAATTCACCGATCTTCGCTATATCCGCGATGAACTGATCACCGGTAGCGATAGTCCCAATGACCACCTTAGGATGGTGAATGTTGTATTCCTCAAGAGCTTGAATGGGTATGTCCTCCGATTCGATTGTTGCGAGATACTCTCTCGCTGCTTCGGCGGCGATCCTATTTAATTCAGTATCAGCTTTGAAATGGGTTATGCCAAGCAGTGGTATCTCGAATCGTTTGAATGCAGATATTGCGCTTGCATCCATATCATGTTGGATGAGTTCGCTGCTTATTACGACATCACCTATATCAAGTGATGGGTCAGCCCCACCTGCTACTCCCGTAAAGATCACTTTCTGTGCACCGAATTTGGATATAAGGGTTGTTGCTGTCTGCGCAGCAGCAACCTTGCCCCATCGCGAGAAGACTGCGACCACTTTTGTCCCTTCAAGCTTACCGCTGATATACTCACGATTACCGATGCTCTCGATTTTTTTATTCGTAATGTTTGAGGAGATTAGGTATATCTCTTCAAGCATCGCACTCATGATTCCTATCGTCATTTCTTATCCGTATATCTTTTTTACTGCTGCTGCAAGCTGTTCGTATTCAGACATTTGATTATAGACTTGAGCGGAAATGCGGATATATGTTGTGCCGTCTAAGACAATGACGGGAAGTTCGCAGTGGAATTCATCTCGCAGTCTGTCATGCAATGTTGCAGTATGCTTATCATGCTCACTCGGGTTGCCGGGTAGTGCTATCGTAGCAAGCATACCGATCATATCTTCAGGCGCAAGAATATGAGAGCCGAATGCATTGGTGAGCATCTTTCGTGCATCTATTGCAAGGTTGTGTCCATAGCTTCTCATCTTATCTGCACCTATCTCATTCACAAATGCAAGTGCAGCGGATACCGAAAGCCAAGCCGTAGGATCATGCGTGCCTACCCAATCGAATTCAGATTTGAATGATGTTAAGTAGTTATGCGAGATATTGGTAGGATGGATATTCTTCTGATGCTTCGGATCAACATATAGGAACGCTGAGCCTTTCGGAGCATAAAGCCATTTATGGCAATTACCTGTATAGAAATCCGCACCGTATCTTTCCATATTAATATCAAGCATACCAAGAGCATGTGCTCCGTCGATCATAACAGGAATGCCTCGCTCTTTAAAGAGTGGTATAATTCGCTCGATCGGATAGACTAATGCTGTTGGTGAAGTGACGTGATCAATAATAGCGAATTTCGTTTTATCGGTAATGCCCTTCTTAACAACTTCGACAACTTGATCTGCGCTTTGAATAGGGAAGGGGATAACTCCCTCGACGACCTTTGCTCCGGTAACATCGGCAGCGTAATGCAGCGTCTTGCGCATTGCGCCATAGACGTGTGTTGTGGTATATAGCTCGTCACCGGGCTTGAATGTCGGCATTAGCGAACGGACGACAGCATTTACTGCAGTTGTTGCATTATCAACAAAGACGATATCCTGCTCTTTTGCACTGATGAAAGCTCCAAGCTTGGTCAAAGACTCTTTCATGGCAACCGGTGCTTCAACGGTAATGAAGTAGACAAGCTGGCGTTCCATTTTCGTCCGCCATTCACTTTGTGCTACAAGGACATCGCGTGGACAGGCACCGAACGAACCGTGATTCAGAAAGGCTACATCTTCATCGAGTAACCAACGGCTGCGTATCTCTTTACCGAAATTCTGCATGGGGTTTTTCAGAGAAATTTGAATCTTCTTGGAACAACGTTTACTCATAAAGAGTTATGAAGTCCGCGAATCACCAGTTTTTAGAATTTTAAAGGAGAAATACCCTAAAATGCCTAATAACGAACGATGAGCACCTATCCCGGAGGGCTCGCATAATGGTATTGCAGCAGTCTTGAAAACTGCCAGCCGCAAGGCTATGAGAGTTCGACTCCCTCGCCCTCCGCGTTAAGAAAGGCAAGCCAATGGCTTGCCTTTTTAGAATTTATAACTCTGAATAGCAGCTGTATCGATGAATCTTCAGCGAAATAAAGAAAAGCTTGTCGAGGTCAATGATAAGATGCAACAGGATTATAGCTACTATCTAACCGAGCCTATTGGTGAGAACTTTGATCCTCGCTTCAAGCCCGAGCTTACTCCTGAAAAGATGCTTGCCTTAGGTGTCTTCGGTGGGAAGTATATGACTGACTGTAAAGCAGAATTTCCTTCCTCATGGTTTAGTAAAGCAAAACTCAGTCCTGAAAAGTATGATCCGAAGATTAATTACTTCGGTGTAAGAGCAAGCCAGCCGCTATCTGTATGGATTGAAAAAGGTTGGATATATAAAGACGACCCAAGAGGCTGGTTTCAATGGTATTGCAGATATTTTATGGGGCGGAGAATTCCGGCGGAAGATGACCGTCAGATAAAAAGATGGCTTGCTATTACAAGACACATTACACAGATAAAAAAAAATTGTAAGGAAAGAGATCTTGATTGCCGCAAAAGACAAAGGCAGGCTATTTTGCATTGGGCATACGATAGCAGGTATATTTAAAATAATAAAGCTCGCTAATTGCGAGCTTTATTATTTTAAATATTTGATTCTTTAGGAACCGGATTTATTTGTTCAGTTGGGGTTGGCGCAGGCGGCGGAATCGATGTTGAAGGTAGTGGAGTAGGGGCAGGGTTCGCCATATTCTGAAAAGCCCGAGCTGTCTCTTGTATTGGCTTTTGTGCTTCTGTTAAGTGCTGATCGAACTGAGCTTTTGCTGCTTGCAGAGCCTCAACAGGCTCTTTCATAGCAGTTTTTAACTGATCTTCAAGTCCTTCTTTAGCATCGCGAAACTTGCGCATACCTTTTCCTAAACTTGTCGCAAGCTCAGGTATCTTCTTCGGTCCGAAGAAGATCAGAATGACTAAAAAAATGACGAGCATTTCTGCTCCGCCTAAGTTCTCAAACATGAAACGTATTCCTTATTTGATCTGAGTTGGCTGACTCGGAGGAACAGGGGTTTCATCATCACTGTGTCCACCCTCTGATGCTTTCTTGAACTCATGCATACCTTTGCCTAGACCGCGCATAAGTTCGGGGATTTTCTTTCCGCCGAAAAGCAGTACCACAATAGCAACGATTATCAGTAATTCGAAAGCGCCTAAATTTTTAAACATGATATTTTCCTATTATATAAACTTGTCTGGTACTATAGTACAGTGGCAAAACTTCGTAAAAGCCGAGAAGGTTCGTTAAAAAGAATTCACTTCTTTTGAAACCATGAAGTCCGGTATTTGCCTTTGCGGGGGCGATGGGCGTTCTTCACTGCACCAATGAGGATGGAGCCAAGAGCAATAAGTGCTAAAACTAACAATCCGGCTTGTAAATACTGCATGATATTGAACAATAATATGCCTCAGTAATTAATTAATTTTAATGAAGTTAGCCGATTTTATAAAACTTCCTTTGCTTCGCGGGCAAATTCAAAGTGACGCTTCAGGGATGAGAAAACCTTTAATCCGTCAGCGCTTCCAAGTATAGCTTCGCAGGCGCGTTCGGGGTGAGGCATCATGCCAAGTACATTCCCTTCCTTATTAATGATCCCTGCAATATTATTTATTGATCCGTTTGGATTTGCTTCCGGCAATATCTCGCCGGTTTCTGTAGAATACCGGAAAATAATTTGCTTATTGCCCTCAAGATTTTCTATCACTTCTTGATCTGCCATATATAAACCTTCGCCATGAGCGATAGGGACCTTGATCACTTCACCGGGAAGTAAGGAATTCGTAAATCTGGTATCAGTATTCTCCGAGCGAAGATTTACCCATTTACAACGAAATTTTAGAGCTTCGTTACGGATCAAAACTCCGGGTAGCAAACCGCTTTCGCAGAGAACTTGGAATCCGTTGCAGATGCCTATAACTGTGCCGCCATCATTTGCGAAGCGGATCACATCTTTCATCACCGGTGAGAACCTTGCGATTGCACCGGTACGGAGATAATCACCGTACGAAAATCCTCCCGGCAGAATAACGAGATCAACAGCTTTTCCAATACTTTCCTCTTTATGCCAGACAAATTCCGTATCCGGATTGTTAGCAACATCCTTTACGGCATGCATAGCATCATGATCGCAATTGGAGCCGGGGAAAACTATAATGCGTGTTCTCATTTTGCTGATACTTCCTTGATGTCAACAACGCGGAAAGTTTCCATAATAGGATTGGCAAGCAATTTACGGCTTGATTCTTCAGCTATAGCCTGTGCCTTTTCTTTTGAATCAGCGTTTACTGCAAGTCGAATAAATTTTCCTATGCGGACATCAGCAACTTCTTGCATTCCCAGTGAACCAAGTGCATGATGCGTTGCTTTGCCCTGTGGATCAAGAATAGCTTCTTTTCGCTCTGTGGCGATGTAGACGTGATAGTTCATACCAATACAACAAAAGAAAACACGAGTCCGTCACAAAAAAGAGAAGGGAATAAAAAGCGTCAAATTTTCATAAACATACGCCTAACACTTCCTTAATTAAAAGGAAACTCTCAAAATCCAAAAAAACTAATTGCGTATATTTGCATGATATTATTCAATATATTTAATGCAATCGGAAAATCCATCTGTTACCATTGGCAATCTCAAACTTGAACTTCGTCAGGGCAATATCGCGCTTATTGATGCCGATGCAATTGTTAATGCAGCCAATGAATACTTGAATCTTGGCTTAGGTGTTGCAGGTGCTATCCGTGAAATTGGCGGAGACAGCATCCAAAATGAATGTAATGAGATCGGTTTTTGTCCTGTCGGCTCTGCAGTAATTACCGGGGCAGGAAACCTCAAAGCAAAATATGTGATCCATGCAGTCGGCCCTATGTTCGGCGAAGGTAACGAAAAAGAAAAACTTCAGTCCGCTGTTAGTTCAGCAATAAAATTGGCCGAGGAAAAGGGAATCTCTTCAATGGCTTTCCCTGCAATCAGTGCAGGATATTTTCATTTTCCTTTGGAAGATTCTGTCAGTTCGATAGTTTCAACCATTAGGTCATCGGCTCCTACCCTTAAAAGTGTGAATCATATTATTCTTTGCCTTAGTACAGATCGAAATATTAATGCTGTCAAAGATATGTTTCTGCCTTAACAACTCCCTTTATTTTGATAAGTAAGCGGTTTGTGTCAATTGATCATTTGAAACCGGCATGAAAGGAGGTTCGTATCGTCTTTCAAAGATCAATTTATGGTTACACCGCATCCGAGACCAATTACTGCAAATCCTGACCCCACAATACTCCGGGTGTTTCGCGGAATATTCTGGAACCGTATCAGGCTTCTTGAACGATTACAAAGTTGGCATCCTGATATTGTAATTACCCGGTTTGGTAAGCGTGGACTTATTCTTGTCAATCGCCCGGAATATGTGCATGAAGTATTGGTCGAACAATCCGAAAAATTTCATAAAGGAAAAGAATTCACTCTTTATACCCGGCCTCTTCTTGGGAATGGGCTTCTTCTTTCTGAAGATGAAGACCATAAAAGAAATCGCAAATTGGTTGCTCCCGCATTTGTTCATCGCCGCATTCGGGAATATGCGAAGGTCATGTCTGACTATACCATTCGTGCAATGAATGAATGGAATGATGGTGATGTGATCGACATCTCCCGCGAAATGATGCGCATTACATTAGGTATCACCGGGAAAACATTATTTAATGCTGATCTTGCAGATGAGGCAGATGATGTAAAAAAGCGTTTAACATATCTGATGCACTATGCTGAGCAGCAGCTTCGGATACCTCTTCATATTCCATTTGAATGGAGAACGCCACGCAATAATAGAGTTCGCAAAGCTATTGGAGGACTTGATAAAATTATTTACGGGATGATCGCCGAGCGACGTAGTTCCGATAAAGATGTTGGCGACTTACTCTCAATGTTGCTCATGGCGCGTGATGAAGATGACGGATCAGGAATGACCGATAAACAGGTGCGTGATGAAGCGATGACGATTTTTCTTGCCGGACATGAGACTACAGCAAATGCAACAGCATGGATGTGGTATTTACTTGCAAAGAATCCGGATGTCTTTCAGAAATTACGTGATGAAGTCTCAGTATTGAATGGAAATACCCCGACGCTAGATGATCTGCAGAGACTTCCTTATACCTTACAGATATTCAAAGAAGCAATGCGGCTTTATCCCCCGGCATATATCATGGTTCGTACTGCACTTGAAAATTGTAGCTTTGATGGGTATATGATCGAAAAAAATGCAGCTGTGATGATAAGCCCGTATTTGTTGCACCGAAAATCCGAATACTTCCCTGATCCCGAAAAATTCGACCCCGACCGTTTTTCACCTGAACGCGAACGCTTGCTTCCCCGCAATGCCTACCTTCCATTTGGTGCAGGACCTCGTGTATGTATCGGTAATCAATTTGCACTCATTGAAGGGCATTTAATGACAGCAACAATAGCACAGAAGTTTTCCTTCGAACTACTCGATAAGACTCCAGTCGAAACAGAACCTCTGATTACATTACGTCCCAAAGGTGGAATAAAAGTGAAAATAAATAAGCTCTGAGTTCAAAACTCGTATTTTTGAACACAAGATTTCATTATTTATTCTATGTTATGATCACCGGACTACATACCATTATTTATTCAAGAGATGCAGAAAAAGACCGCGTTTTTTTTTCGTGATGTGCTTGGTTTCAAAGGAATAGATATTGGTCATGGCTGGCTGATCTTTAAAATGCCTCCGGCTGAACTTGCCTTTCATCCCGCTGAAGAAGAAGAGATACATGAAGTATATTTAATTTGTGATGACATCAACAAAACGATTACTGAATTACAAGAGAAAAAAGTAAAATGCAGTCCGATTCAGGAAGCACGCTGGGGCCGGGTCATTTCCATAGCTCTTCCCGGAGGCGGGAAACTTGGTGTTTATGAGGCGAAACATGAGTTAGCGATAAGTATAACATAAGCATCAGAACTATTATCGACGAGTTATTAGAACGGCAGCATAGTTTACTATTCGAATCTTATACTTTTTTTATCGACGTATCACTATGAAAAGAATTTTAGCCTGCCTCGCAATTTCGGTTTTAATGCTTTTATGTTTTACTATAAGTGCTGTTGCACAATGGACACACACATCCGGTGATTTTGGCGGTGAAGTTCAGTGCTTTGCCGAAAGCGGTCCGAATCTTTTCTGCGGAAGTAATGGAGGCGGTGTATTTGTTTCGACTGATAACGGAAGCCATTGGAACCCGGTCGCAGGTTTAGGCATGAGTGATAAACATGTGCATGCGCTTCTTGTCAGTAATCCATATCTTCTTGCCGGTACTAACACCGGTGTTTTGCTCTCTACAAATGGCGGAGCAAATTGGTTGTCGCTATCTGTCGGACTAACAGATACAGTACATGCACTCTATCCTGACGGAACCTCGCTCTTTGCCGGAACGTCTCACGGTGTTTATCGGGGAGAAGTGCTTTCAAATTGGGTGCGTCTTGATACCGGGTTTACGGATGATTACTATGCGAATACTTTTATTCAAAGTGATTCGAATCTCCTGGTCGGTACATTCGGCTTTGGCGTCTGGCGCTCGGTTGATAGTGCTTTGCATTGGGATCAATCTAATAACGGACTGACAAAATCTTATATGCACTCTTTTGTGCGAAACGGGAATGACCTCTATGTCGGAACAGATGTTGGTGAAATTTTTCTTTCAAATGATCACGGACATAACTGGTCGCAGATCTCTACAAGTTTTACGGCTAATACGGTTTTTAGTTTGATCCTTAGCGGTACGAATCTTATTGCCGGAACTGATATTGGAATTTTCAGAACCTCAAATGGTGGTACGGATTGGGTTGACGTTTCCGATGGGTTATCTTCACATAATGCACGCCTTCTTCAAATAAGCGGTTCATACATTCTTGCTTCTATTGGCGATGGTACCGTATGGCGCCGTCCACTATCTGAAGTCATTGCGAAGAGCTCAGTCAGTAATGTTGGTAGAGAAGAAATTTCAACAAAAAATTACCCTAACCCTTTTTCTGAGAAAACAAATATTCAGTTTTCCTCTTCAACTTCAGGTATTGCAAAGGTTAGTATTCTCAATCTCCTTGGAGTCGAAGTTGCTTCTTTGTATTCGGGCAAGTTGGAGGCTGGTCAACATTCGTATAATTGGAATGCAGCGGGAATGCCGGATGGAATGTACACTTGTATTATTCGCTTGAATGGAAAAAGCCGGGAAATACAGATGATCCTAAGCAGGTAAAGATCAAAACCTAATATAGATTGGGAGAGTCTTATTCCGTTTTGAAGCTGAAGCAGAAAGGGTTTGACTTTCCCCTGAATTATTTCCTTCGTTGAGGCATTGATAGTAATATGAAATACATCATCATCTTCCTTTTCATTATTGCTTCGAACGTTCTCTATGCCCAACCATTTGTCCAATGGCAAAGATGCTATGGCGGAACGCAAAACGATGCGCCGGGCGGATTGATCGAAACCTCTGATGGCGGATATATCATGGCGGGGCAGACGCAATCAATTGATGGCGACGTAAAATTCAATCATGGGAATAAAGATCTCTGGGTGGTGAAGTTCAATGCAAAGGATTCTATTGAGTGGCAAAGAACTTATGGCGGCTCACAGGAAGACGATGCAGGCGGAATACTCCCTACTTCAGACGGTGGATATATAATTGCAACGACAACATATTCTATTGATGGCGATTTAAAAGGATTAAAGACTGATTCGACACAAGCTGATATATGGGTTCTGAAAATCGATAGCAACGGGAATATAAAATGGCAGAAAACTTTTGGCGGCTCGAAAGATGAGTATGCTCTATCACTTGTTCCGGGCAGCGAAGGAAAATATCTGATCTCGGCTTTAACGAATTCCACAGACGGAGACGTACATGGATTCCATGGCGGAGCGGGATTTGATACCTGGCTCTTTGAAGTGAGCGAAGGCGGAGTGCTCGGATGGCAGAAGACCTTGGGCGGCACAAAAGACGATGAGGAATATGCACTCATCCAAACCCGCGACGCCGGATACGCCGTTGCAGGATATACAATGTCTGTTGACGGGGATATAACCGGAAGAGTCCGCGATACAACAGGTGAAGTATGGGTCGTCAAGTTAAATTCGGTCGGAGATATTCAGTGGCAGAAAACCTATGGCGGTTCGAAATTCGAAGAAGCGTATGCGATCATTCAAACTCTTGACCATGGCTATGCAATTGCCGGAATAACAAATTCAAATGATGGTGATGTTTCCGCACTTCATCAGTCTTCGTCTGCTTCTTTTTCGGATTGCTGGGTGATCAAACTCGATAGTACTGGTACAATCGAATGGCAAAAAACATACGGAGGTTCGCAAGGCGATCAGGCAACTTCGATCATCCAAACCCCTGATTCAGGATATGTTGTTGCTGGCAGTACATCTTCTGATGACGGTGACGTAAAGGGATTTCACGGACAATCCGATTGCTGGGTATTTGCGATCAATCCGACCGGACAAATGATCACGCAGAAAACTTTTGGCGGTTCATGGACTGATGCAAATATCGGAGCGGGGATCATGCAGACAAAAGACAACGGATTTCTCGTCGCAACAGTCGCGTCATCATACGATGGTGATGTGATCGGACATCATGGAGATAGTACGAAATCAGATATTTGGCTGATAAAACTTTCGCCGCTTAAGAACGGAGTAAAAAATATTTCGAAAATTTTCGGTGATGGCGTGACTATCTTCCCAAATCCGAGTCTGGGCAAAGGTACCGTTTCTTATGCTCTTACAAACTCATCCCAAACGAAAATCGAAATCTTCAATCCACTCGGAGAGAAACTTCGCACTATAATAAATACCAAGGAAGAAGCCGGAAGCCATGACCACTCATTTGATATTTCAAATCTTCCATCCGGCAGCTATTTTTTAAGGACTGAGATAGAAGGAAAGATGGTTGTGAGAACTATCGAATTGCTACATTGACTTACTCTTGGTGAAAAGATACTTAATAATTTTACTTTTTGTCGCTATGCCTTGTATTTTGCATGGGCAAGTATTAGGTAAGGAAAATATTACTAAAGATTCTGTTTCTCAAAAAATCAGATTCTTCACCTTTTACGCAATGATCGGTAATCCCCTTGGTTATGGTCTGGAAGTATGCCTTCGTCCTCATGATCGGATAAGTTTTTTATTGTCAATAGGAGGGAGATTTCCAAGCCCATTCTTAGTGCCCTATGGTGACCCGCTAAATTTTGGTATTAGTGGAATGATAATCCGGGATAATTCGGGATTTGAACATGCCCTTACCGCATGGTTTACGTATTTAAGGGGTGAATTACCTGTTCCGTTATATTATACGGTTGCACTGATGTATGGCTCTATGCCTTCATCATATCAAAGAGTACAATGGGGAATAGGCGCATTTGGTCTATACTCAAAAAAATTATTTAAAGAGAAGCCAAACCAAATATGGCCTGCATTTAAAATTGCAGTTGGAATATTTTAGTTTGCTAATTACTTCAGTATGCAAAGCATGGCAAAATGTTTATCAACACAAATACACTCTGATGTTTAGATTCCATTTAATACGATCAATTTCGGTTTTTGTACTTCTCGCCCAATTAGGCTGTAAGAGTAATCCCTCTACTACGTCAAGCAATACCGCCATCCAGGATATTTTTCCGCTTAAGGTTGGCAATAGTTGGACATACCTTCAGACATACTATGATACTGGTGATACTATTTCCGGAACATTAAGCGTTACAGGAGAGGAAACCTATCATGGTTTTCACGCATATTTTTATTCACTTAGTGGCCCTGTTTATAACATTGATTATTATTCAGGGCCTAACGTCTATAGTGTGGCTGCTACAGATAAGATACACAATCCACACATCTCTCTTCACTATCCAATGAATATCGGAGAGACATTTCTTCTTGATTCGGCAAGTTGGGATCCGCCTTATACAGAAACATTGAAGCTTATTCAAAATTCAGAACTTATATCTACTCCAGCAGGGGTTTTCAATTGTGTCCATTTTCAATTATTTAGCGGAAACGTACTTCAGTCTACAACTGATTCTACTGCGATTCGGGATGATTACTATGCGCCTGGTATCGGTCTTGTACGTTTTAGGGATTATAATATGTATAATGGTAAGCGCTATATTTATAGTACTGTAGAACTTATAAGTTATGTTGTGAAATAAAATCTCTATTTCTTTCTTTAGGATATATTTATCATCCCTGAACTTTCTCACTCAAGTTCGCTTTTTACTAAGCGATTGGAGTTGTTAATCTTGCATAGATCCACAGGGAAATTTTTTCTTCTTGCATTTTTCATATTACTGGCACCGCAATACCTCTTTGCGCAGCCGGTGATCTCGTATGTTATTCCCGATATCGGAACGCCCGGAATGAATACGTATATGGAGATCATTGCCCCGCATGATAGCGTCGGGGATTTCGGAGTTGATGGATTTTATCTTGGCAATCGCAGTGATATTATTCAGGTCGTCTGTGCTAATCCATCGGATACGCAGTTCGTGAGGTTCGGTCCGTGCATCGTCAGTTGGAATGGCAGGATGATCTCAACTCAGGTATTTGTACTTCCCTGGGTTCAGCCGACTTCATCCAATTGGCAGAACGGAATTAAGATTCCTATCAAAGTTCTCTTCGATGGCGATCTTTCCAATGCCGATACTTTTTATATTATCAAGCCGCAAAATCTTGACCCGGCTTCGACTTTTACATTGCCGGGCACCATTGGCTCCGGCGGAGTATGGGGAACGAGGTCTCGTCGAGGTTCGATGATCGTAGATAGTCTTATCCTTGCAGCATCGGGAACATATAATTTCAGCACTGACGATTGTGATCCTTTTACTGAAGGTAATCAAGGCTACTTGCCGTTCATACTTATCAGCAAAGGAAAAATATCCGTAGCAAGCAGTACGGTTTTAGATGCAAGTGCGAATAAGATCGATGGAGGTCCCAGCGGCGGCGGCGGCGGTGACGGATTAGTCTGCGGTACAAAAGGCGGGGACGGTTTTACCGGCGGCGGCGGCAATGCCCACTGGTATAATTCCTGTACTGATGCACCACCGGCAGGTGATGGATCAGGCATTAATGAAAATGGACTTAACGGAGTTTTGGGAGGAGAGTCCAGCTCGCAAAATGAAGGCGGCGGCGGCGGAACGGGACATCCGTTCGGAATCGGCGGCAATGCCGGGTATTTTCAATCCGGCAATAGCAGCCCCCCGGGAAGCTATGGCGGCGGTCAGGGCGGACCGAATTGCTGCGATCCTCAAGAAGGCGGCGGCGGTGGCGGCGGTTTTGCGATCAAAGGTTTTGATGGCGGGGTACTGCTAAATCATTTTAGCGGCGGAAACCCTATTGGTAATTCTGAACTTGTTCCAATGGCAGGCGGCTCAGGCGGCGGCGGCGGAAATGTTAATGCCGGTGATGTCTCCGGCACCGGGGCAGGAACTGCAGGCGGCGGCGGGGGAGCGATCATGCTTTATGGAAAAACTGCAAAATACATTGGCCGCATTCAGGCGATCGGAGCCGACGGACAAAATTCCTCGAATGAAGACGGAGCAGGCGGCGGCGGTTCCGGCGGAGCTATTGTCTGCGGTGCGAAACTTTCACTTAGTATTGCAAAAGTTGATGTATCAGGCGGAATCGGTGGTGTAGGTCAGCCGCTAAACTCCGGGCAAGATGGCGGCGCCGGAAGTCCCGGAAGAGTCCGCTTCGATGGACCGATCAGTGCAACTCCTTCGGTTACAGCCCGAGCCACTAAATTTACCGGACCTACGACAGATGCTTCCGATACCGTTGCTCAGACATTTACTCTGACCGGATCAGGCAACGGCAATGACATTCAAATTCTTGCAAAACCTTTGCATGGTCAATGGTCTCAGGTGCAAGTCGTCAGCAATTATACAAAATCCGGAAATTTATGGAAGACGACAGTTACACTTCCCGGCAATGACTCTGTTTATCTTCTCGCTGCTGCAGAAAAAATTCCGAATCCTTCTACAAAACCATTTCTTAATGAACCGTCGTGGGTTCTTTCGCAATCAGCAGCAAATATTTTATTTGTTAAATGTCCCGTCAAAGGTATCATTGCAAGTGATACAGTCATTAATTTTGGTACGATCTCTCTTTGCGCCGCTGTCACCGATACGATCATTATCTCAAATATCGGATGTGAAGCAAGCGGACTCCGTGATAGTATTTCAAATCCGCTTCTCGGATTGAGCGCAACAGGAGCGAAGGCTTTGCTTCCGATTCAAACAAAAGATACACTCATCCTTCATTTGCATCCTACTTCTGTAGGTCCTTCATCGACAACTCTTTTTATATTGACTGCGCTTGGAAATATTTCTATTCCAGTTACCTGGATCGGCGATGCCGCCGCCTCAAGTATTGCAGTCACACCTTCTGTCATGAATTTAGGCAGTATTTCAAAATGTTCTGAAGCATTTGATACGATCGTCATTCAGAATCTCGGCTGCGATTCGGTTTCTGTATCCGATAGTCTTTCAAATTCAGCGTTTGGACTTTCGATCTTGCGAGGAGTCCGTTCATCATTACATGTTTCGGAAAGCGATACGATCATCGTTCATCTTCAGCCGAATGCAATCGGTGCTGTTGCATCCAGACTTCATATTCATTTCGGCAATCGAGATACCGTTATTGCAATCAGCGGTGACGTGATTCCCGGAACAGAGACTGTTTCATTCAGTCCTTCTGCTATAAACTTCGGGCAGCGTGCCCGCTGTGTTGTCGTTTATGACACTGTGTATTTTACTAATACGGGATGCGATTCATTGCATCTTTCTGCAAACATTGATGACATTACTGCAGGAGCTCAGGTCGTTCGCTCGCCAAAATCATCACTTGCAAAAGGTCTGCATGATACCCTTATCATTGCATTCCGTCCGCATAGAACTGGTGCTATAACTGCGAATATACTTTTGCATTATCAGGGTAATGACTCTACGATTGCGATCTCAGCTTTCGGAGTCAATGATTCGACTCCGATAGCGCTAAGTATTACTCCGGCTATCCAATCATTTCAATGTGATACGAAAAAATTTGCGATCACTGTTTCAAATCCGACTTGCGATTCGTTAACATTTACTTCCTATAATATCTCAGGAAATAATAATTCTGATTTTACCATCTCTTCAAAAACTCCGATAGGACTTGCGTCGGGAAGTAATACTTCTATCAACGGAATTTTTGATCCGCAAGATTCAGGAAATAGAAATGCTGTGATCACTCTGCATCTTCTTCGTGGCGACGGGACGACGATTGATACATCCATTGCATTGCAAGCTGTTGGCGTTTTGCAGCATGTTCATGTCACACTTCCGCCATCACTTCCATCGGTGCAGACATTACAGAAAGTTACAATTCCAATTCTCTCCACTGATTCAAGTCAGGTAGCGATGAATATTTTTGATTTTGCTCTTTGCATTCATACCGATCTTCTCACACCAACGGGTGTCGAACCGTCGGCAGGACTTTTCGCTGGAGCTGCTGTTGATAGATTTACTGTCTATCATGATAGTGTTTCCGTCAGATTGCGACTTGCATCCCCAGTCAGAATTATGCCCGGCACACTTTGCGCAATTAATTGCCTGACGTATGTTGCCGATACACTCTCAACCGTTGTGGCATTACAGCGTACAAGTTTCGGAGATCTTTCCTCAACTGCTCAGTGCCTTGCAACGACGAATGTTGATAGTGTTTCTTTCACTCTCGATCCGCAATGCGGCGATCCAACGGTGTCGCATTTCTTGGCGGGCAGACTTCCGAATATCACGAACATTACACCCAATCCCGGAAGCGGAGAGGAAAAAATAAGTTATACAATTCCAATTTCAACGAACGTAAGAATCGAAATTTTTAACCAGCTTGGGCAAAAACTTCGCACACTTTATAATGCAAATGAAGTGGCTGGCACACACACAAAAGAATTTGATGTGAGCGATCTTCCCTCAGCTAGTTATTATCTAAGAATTCAAACCGACGGAAAATCCCAAATGAAGTCCTTAGAACTTCTAAAATAAGTACCTTCCTAAACCCATAAATTGATCTAAACTACCACATTTTCCGCTAAAATCCTCAATTTCTGCCCTTTCTGGCTGTAACTATCACCCTCGGCAGGTGTTTATATTATTGAATGCAAGCAGTTACTGTACTTCCTCAGGCTCATTCCGGGCATCAAGGGGAGAAAGTTGCTAACTTTTCCGCGCGAACTAATGGTGCGGTAAAATCTGCTCGTCCCTCAGCAAATACATCTGCATCGAAGAAAAACGTGCGCAGCGATCTCGAACTTCTGACTGCATTCCGCAATGGCGATGAACGCGCCTTTGCGGAATTCTACACGCGCTATAAATCCGAAATCTATACGTTTTGTCTGCGTATGCTTGGTGGCGATAGCGCCGAAGCAGGTGATGCATTCCAGGAGACGTTCATCAAAGTGTATGAGAAGATCGATACATTCCGTTACGGCGAGAATGTCCGAGGCTGGCTCTATATGATCGCGCGAAATGTCGCACTCAATGTCTATCGTTCGAAGCGCCCCGAAGAGACCATAGAATTTCATCAGGATCTGCAATCAAATGAACGCAGACTTTCCCCTGAATTTAACGGAGAGCAGAATTCATTACGCGAAGCACTTGAAGCAGCAATAGCAAAATTGCCGATAGAATTCCGTGAGCCATTTATTTTGCGTGAGTTCGATGGCTTAAGTTATCCGGAGATCGCAGAGATCACAAGCACGAGCATGACGATCACGAAGGTGCGTATCCACCGCGCCAAGCAGCGTTTACGCAAAATGCTTGCTCCGATCATTACCGATGAAGTGTATCGCGGAGAACAATTTGAATTACGGGAATCAGAAGGAGAAGAGATATGAAAACTGAAGAGACGATTTTAAATTATATGGACGGCACACTTTCTGAAGATGAAAGCGGAGAACTCTTGCATCAGCTATCGGTCAGCCCTGAGAAGCGTGTTGTGCTTGAACAGCACATCAAACTTCGTGAGCTTACTGCAATTGCCCAAAAGCCAACGGCTGTCCCGCAGTTTTTGGAAGCGAATATGGCGGAGCGTTTCCCGGCTATTGCTGCATATAACCGTGAGATAGCAGGCGGCGCAATGCTTATTGAACAAGCAGCACGACCAAGTTATATCGGTAGAATGGCCGCGTCAGTTGCTGCATTCTTTGCGCAGTATCCTGTCAGGACCGGTTTTGCCGTTGCAGCCGCTTCAGTGATCGGGTATTTTGTATTGCATAATTTGTCAGTCGTCGACCGAGGCTCGTCAATCGTCGGAGAGAATAAAATTGCTTCTGTTCCAAGTACTGATAATAACACTTCTCAAAATGGGAATAGTGTTTTAAATAATGCTTCAACTAGTATAAATGGGAAGGTGACTGTTCCAAATATAACTTCTACTTCATCCTCAACGAATTCTTCGATGAAGTATAGTCATAGTGGGACGGACTTTAGTCCGTCAGCCAAAGTTCTCGAACGGACTAAAGTTCGCTTTACTGAGCATTCCCAACATGCTCCTTCCGCTACTTCAAATATCAATAATGCAGATATACCTAAAGAGCAAATGCCAGCTGCTAATGTGAAGATGACGGATGCTCATTCTAATGAGGCAAATATTCCTGTTGAAAAGAAAAAAAGTGATATACCTGTTGCAGATAATTCTGTAAAAGATAACGGAGCACATGATATTGCATCTATCACAACAGTGTCCGATATCCGTGCACAAGGTATAGCACTATCTGATAATAATGTTCATGGAAGCCGCAATGAACAGAATCCATTTAAGGATCGCGAAGAAGTATCATCTGGAATTCCATTTGCGGTACGCCTTTATGGAAATTTGGGGAGCAGTTTTGTTAATGTTCATCAGAATGACCCTACAATTGCAAATCGCACAGAAGGTCCTGCGTTACTTGGCGTAGATTATATATTAGACCCTTATGTTTCTGTTGGTGTTGAATTTGGTAATGCTGCTATCTCACAGCTTATTACCCAATCTGGAATACAATCAAGTGTGAATGGCTTACCTTCGATCTCACATGTAGTTGTAAGTAATGTCGTAACAAGCGGCTCAGAATATTATGGTCGTGTTGTCGGTCATTACACATTCAATCCATTTGATTTGATTCACATTGAAGGCACATTAGGTGTTGGAATGTCATTCGCATCTTCAACCGCTTTGCTTGCCACGGCTGCTCTTTATGCAGGAATTGACCTTTCGGCACAGACAAGTTTCTTTGGTGGTATTGCTTTTGCGGGAGCAAGAACAAGTGCTAATTCCCAAAATGCAGTAGTACAAGCTGTTGCAACTGGGAACGACCCTATCGGCTATGTAACGACGAACCATGCAACAGGGACGCTCTTTACACCTTCTTGCGCACTTCGTGCCGGATTTAAATTCAAGCTTTGAAAAAATTAAACATTTACATATCGTTTATCTTCACCATTGCATTCGGTGCTATCGGATGCAATCCGGGAATTGTTGAGAATCAACCTCCGCCGGTGACGGATGCATCTGCATATTTTTGGACAAAAAGTACATTCCCTGTATCATTCATGGATTCCGTGTATGATCTCAATGGAGCATCCAAACCTAATACCTTTACTATAAGCTATCTTTATGATACATTAGGTGCGTTCGTTATTAAAGAAACGAATGGTACGTATTCTGATAATCTCATCAATGCCCTCGGTGCCGATGCAGTGAGCATCAGCGGACTTTCCGAGCATAGCATTATTCCAATTCCGAGTGGATTTCAGATCAAACCGAAAGTAGTCTTGACTCCGACTTCCTATGCACCCCCTGTAAATCATATCATTGCAATTACAGGCACTCAAAAAGTAATTGCCTCAAGTGAGAATGCAGGTGTTTTTTATTCATCCGATGCCGGAGAGACCTGGCAAGCAAGTAGTAATTCATTAGGGGATCATAATTCTGTTACCGCCTTTGCCGAACTGGGAGGAATGGTCTTTGCAGGGACTTACCAAGGTATTCTTTATTATAGTGCAAACGGCGGTGTAAGTTGGAATCAGGGAGCTACATATAGCCAGGGGAAACCGATTCTTGCAATAGCATCAAATCCTTATTCTAAAGCACTCTATATCAGTGTCGGTGATAGCGTCTTCAGAACCGATAATTTCATTTCCACAACGAAAGGCTCCCCCCTAATTTCTAAGGTTACAAGGTTTATCAATAAACTTGCATTTGTCGTTGTCAATGATTCAGGAAAACAAGTTGAAATACTTTTCGGAGGTACTTCAAATACAAGTGGTGCATCTTTATTTTCTAGGATATGGGACGGTAGTTCTGATTGGCAGCAAGAGCAATTACCAATTCGATCAAACGTCATCAACTCCCTTCTTTCAACTCCGTCTCAGCATGTATTCTGCTCTGCTGATTCTGAGATCTTTTATCATGATTCTGTTTCCTTTGCAAATTGGCAAGTAAATAGCACGGGATTTGGTAGTTCAATTTTTGCCTATGATGAGACAAAAAAAGTTGTCGTTGCTGAATCCGATGGTAATTTTCGGTTAATTTCGGATTATGGTAAAACTGACGGAGGTGCGCCGGCTCAAATTCAACATAAGGTCATCAATGACTTAAGTGCATCGAGTGGTAATTATTATGCCGCTACGGATTCCGGGGTATTTATTTATTCAAAGGGCTCTGCAAACTGGAAGAGCGGACAAGGAATTACCGCAACTCGTTACGACTCCCTTGCAATTCCCGGAGAAGTCATTTTGCTTCGTTCGCGTATTGGCAGCACTGCTCTGGATTCAAGCTGGCAGGCCGATACATTGATCTATGGTAAAGGCGGAACATCAGTATCATTTCCTATTACAGGAAGGATCATCGAACATCTTGATAGTCTTTCAATCAGTGGTAAAACGTATCCCGACGTCATAGCCGTTCGTTATGCGTATGAAAAAACTCTTTTAAATTACACCCAAATTCCATATCTGATGATTTATTATGGAAGGAATGAAGGTCCGTTATTTATTAATCTGATCTCAGGTACAAAGACTCTTAGTAAATCAAGCCGTCAACGCTGAACCTCTTATCTCTCTGATTTCGTTTGGGAGAGATGATCACATTACGAAAATTCTATTTGGCACCTGCGAATGTTCATTCGCTTGTTTTGATTCACGCCTTTCCCTTAACAAGCAGTATGTGGAAAGCAGCCGCATCAGTTATCTCTGAGCATGCTCCATCGTATAATATTATCCTCGTCGATTTTCCAGGATTTGGGAATTCGCCTGTTCTACAAAGTTGGACTATTGCCGAAGGCGTCGTTGAACTCCGTAATACACTTCATCGAGAAGGCATAGTTGAACCTGTCATTGGCGGTCTCTCAATGGGCGGATATGCGGCACTGGCGTATTACAGACTTTATCCGAATGAAGTAAAAGCACTTATTCTTTCGAATACAAAGGCATCGGCAGATGATGACAAAGGAAAATCAGGTAGAGAGGAATTTGCAAAAGATGTTGAAGCAAGAGGGCTCGAAGCAGTGTACGAAAAAAATCTGCCGAAGCTTGTTTCCGAATCATCCAAGAAAAATAACCCTGATCTTATGCCCACCTTAAAAAGCTGGATCGCAGATATTCAGCCATCTTCGATAGCAGCAGGTTCTAGAGCACTTGCTTTGCGTGATGAATCAAGCGATCTGCTTGAGACAATTTCCTGCCCTACACTTCTTATCACCGGAGAAGATGATGTACTTATTAAGGATGAACTTATGCAGGATATGGCAGCAAAGATCAAGGGATCAAAATTTATTTCATTTATGAAATCCGGACATCTTACTGCAGTCGAATATCCTGAGAAATGGGGAAGCGTCGTCAGCTCTTTTCTGAACGTACTATAAAATATTTAGTAAATTATAATTCTAAACGATAGGCACCTATCTTGGAAGAACTGCTTCATAAATATTTTGGCTATACCGAATTTCGTCCTTTGCAGCGCGAGATCATTCAGGGCGTTTTAGATAAAAAGGATTCATTCGTCTTGATGCCGACTGGCGGCGGAAAATCTCTTTGCTTTCAACTTCCGGCTTTAATGATGCCGGGACTGACTATCGTAGTTAGCCCTTTGATTGCTCTGATGAAAGATCAGGTTGACGGACTTATTGCAAGTGGTGTCCCTGCAACATTTATCAATAGCTCGCTCTTTCAAGGAGATATTGAGGAGCGCATGAGGGCTATCAAACGTGGGAAGATCAAACTGCTTTATGTAGCCCCTGAAAGGCTTGTAATGCCTGCATTCTTAGCATTCCTTTCGGAATTAACGATCGCACTTATTGCAATTGATGAAGCACATTGTATTTCAGAATGGGGACATGATTTCCGTTCCGAATACCGCCAGCTTCGAGTGCTTCGCAAAAATTTTCCGGACGTACCCATCATTGCCATGACGGCAACGGCAACGCAGCGTGTACAAGATGATATTCTTGAACAATTAAAATTCGGGAAAACGACACTTCGCTATAAAGCAAGTTTTGACCGCCCAAATTTACGATACTCTGTTCTTCCCAAAGAAAAGCAATTCCCGCGACTTCTCGATTTTCTGAAAGATCATAAAGATGAAGCAGGCATTATTTATTGCTTCAGCAAAAAAAGCACTGATGCTCTTGCCGCCGCACTTTGCGAAAAGGGATTCAGAGCACTAGCCTATCACGCCGGACTTGACAGTGAAAGGCGTTCAAAAAATCAGGAGAAATTCGTCAAGGATGAATGTGATATTATCTGTGCAACGATAGCCTTTGGCATGGGCATTGATAAATCGAACGTCAGGTTCGTTGTGCATTACGATCTGCCGAAATCAATGGCAGGGTATTATCAGGAGACAGGCCGCGCAGGAAGAGACGGACTCGATTCCGATTGCCTCCTTTTCTTCAGCTACGGAGATAAGCGAAAGATCGAATATTTTTTCAGTGAGATACAAAATGAACGCGAACTTCGTGTTGCTCAGGAAGAACTGCAAAATATGCTCAGCTATGCAGAGTCGCGCACATGCAGAAGAAAATTATTACTTAAATATTTTGGCGAAAACTATCCGAAAGAGAATTGCGGAAATTGCGACAACTGTGCTCCGAGCGGCAAACAAGCAAGTGCCGATGCAACCCGCGAAGCCCAGATGTTCCTATCCTGTGTTGCACGCGTAGATCAGAGCTTTGGGATTAAATATGTGATAGATGTGCTTCGCGGCTCTGAAGATCAGCGCATATTAAGTAATCGGCATCATACGCTTTCTACATACGGAATCGGTAAACATGAAAAAGTAAGATACTGGCAATCATTAGCGCATGAACTTATCTCGGGCAAATTTCTGCTTCAGGATACAAATAATTATAACGTGCTTCGTTTAACTCCTCTTGCATGGGAAGTGATGAAAGGCGAGCGGAAAGTGGAGTTGCGGTCATTTGATGAACCGGTAAGTACAGTTAAGCCCAAGGCATCTTCTGGATTGCCTGTCGATCAGGAAAAACTTTTCGAAAGACTTCGTACATTACGAAAAAATATTGCTGATAAAGACGGAGTGCCGCCGTATGTGATCTTCCATGATTCAACGCTTCGGGATATTGTTGCACGTTTACCAAAAACTCGGGAGGAGTTATTGAACGTCCTTGGTGTCGGAGAATCCAAAGCCAAGAAGTACGGAAAACTTTTTGTCGAGGAAGTTCATGGCTTTCTGCGCGAGCATCCTATCCAAAAAATAAATTTACCAAAGGCAACGTACATCACTCCGCCTGAAAGCCCAACCTCACTCATTACGCATCGGCTCTATAAACAGGGGATGCTACCGGAGGATATTGCAAAATCACGAGACATATCAATTACAACTGTCATAGGGCATTTAGAAATTTATATTGCAGCAGGAGAGATTAGTGATATCTCAGGTTTTGTAGCAAATGAAAAAATCCCACTCATCCAAGCTGCTATAGAAAAATATGGTGATGCTGTTCTTTCGCCGGTCATTGAAGCCCTCGGCAAAGAGAGATTTACATATGATGAGTTGAAGGTTGTGAGGGCTTGGGGGTATGCGCAAAAACAGAAGTTTAATCTAAAACTAAAAGTTACAGAACCAGCACAAATAGAGAAAGCTATTGAAGTTCTCTCAAAACCGACTGAGTCTTCAACAAAAAATAATCATTCAAGTTGGCAGGATTTTTTCGATAAAAAGCGTACTGAATCAATTGAAAAACCGATTGAAAGAGAATCTCCATTCGGACCATCACTTACTTCTTATCCAAAAAGGAAAAGCAAGAATTCTAAATCAAAAAGAAAACGCAAAATACCTAAAAGTGAACCTGTAGGTTCAAACCAAGTATTTAAACTTCGAATGTAATAGGAAGAGTGATAACTCCTTTTACCCGTTCACCCTCACCCTATTTTCTTGTATAAGATCATAGACAGTCCCTGAGTTTTGGATCCTTTCAAATTTCATCATTGGCGGTGCGTTCTTACCTCGTCTTGTTGATGAGCTTTCCGAAAGAATTTCTCTTGCAGGGACGCGGAACATGATGGTGCCTCTGTTATTTTCTTTTGGTTTGAGGAGGATGTCTTTTTGACGCTTTAGTTTTGTATATGGTAGAGAAGTGAATCTTCCCGATAATGAATTCAGAAAAATTGCTCGCTGATCTGTGAGTGCATAAACTGCATGTTTCCTTCGCTGGATCTCTGAGCGGTAAAAAAGAAAAAGAATTGCCGGGGCGGCGAATGCCATCATTGCTATCTTAACTTTCAGATCTATATTCCCCGGAATCGTGTAGAGCTTTGCAAAAGTAAAAACGAAATAGATAACAATTCCTGCAACTATGGTGTAAGCGATCCAATCGATTGTCCGTGTCGGGATTTTGCCTTTGAGGGGATGACCGGCCCATTGAATATTTTCACCGTTTTGAAGGGAGTTTTTTAAAGCAAGAGTTTCTTCTGCGGTCAGGGAATTGAATAGCTTACTGTCAGCAGTATCCATGTGGGTGATTTCATAACAGATGAAGATAAGCTAACAAGTTACAAGGAAGAATAGATACCGAAGGTTGAGATTTTTTAGATAGAGAGAATAATGCTTGCGCAAAATGATATATGCGAAAATAATGAAGTTACGAGCTCATTGACGACAGTTCGACCTCAATGAGTCCTTCGGAAATCCTGATTGGATATATTGGGATTCTGGGGCCAGCCCCCGGCCAAGTAAGTGAGCCGTCGCGAAGAGAGAAAACCCAGGAGTGTTCCGGACAGGTTATTTCATCATCGAATACCCAGCCATCTTCCATTGAAACACCTTGGTGCGGGCATATTGCACCGCAACTAAAAACCTCTGAACCGGAGCGCATGACAAGTATTTTTTTGCCTTCGATGGACGTGCAGAGTATCTTGCCCGGTTCGAGTTCGGATTCTTTGAAAGCAGGATGCCACATTTCTTATATTTGCAGTGAGTTGTTTTGCAAAAATACGCAGTAAGTTGGATTGGAATCAGTTCGCTCTTAAAATCCAAAACTATGTAGCTGTTGTATGAATTAAAATTTTTCATTCATCCACCAATTCCCTATGAAAAAATTCTTTAAAATTATCGGCATTATTCTTGGAGTTGTTCTACTCTTGATCGGCGGATTTATCGGTTATCTGAAAATAGCCGGGATGCCAAAATTTAGTGATGTACACCGCCCTAATATCAAAGTTGAAGTGACTCCTGAACGCGTGATCCGGGGCAGGAAAATAGCAAATTTGCTTTGTTACGACTGCCATTTTAATCCTGCAACCAATCGGCTGTCAGGTCACTTCCTTGCCGAAATCCCATCACTATTTGGAAAAATTTACTCTCATAATATTACAGGTGATAAGACAAACGGTATTGGCAACTGGACAGATGGTGAAATCTTATATTTTCTGAGGACCGGAATTCATAAGAATAATGAATATGTCCCACCTTATATGCCGAAATTCCCGAACGTCTCTGAAGAGGATATTCAATCTATCGTTGCATTCCTTCGCTCGGATGACACACTCGTTGCCCCTCATCCTGCAATTGATACCGAAGAAAGCCCATCGATACTTGCTTTCTTCCTTGGACGTTTTGTTTTCAAACCGATCGAATATCCTAAAGCAGCGATCCAACCTCCTCCGGTTAACGACCCTGTCGCAATTGGTAAATATTGGGCAAATGGTGTAATCGGATGCTATCAGTGTCACTCAGCAGATTTTAAATCTAATGATGAGATCTATCCTGAGAAATCTGTCGGCTTTTATGGTGGCGGTAATCAAATGAAGGATGCATCAGGTAAAGAAATATTTACTGCAAATATTACACCCGATGCCTCAACAGGTATCGGAAGTTGGTCGCAATCGGATTTTCTTCATGCTTTGCGAGATGGTTTGCGGCGTGATAACTCAGCGCTTCGATATCCAATGGCTCGTTTTCCAAATCTAAGTGATTCTGAAATAACAGCAATTTACACTTATATGAAGACAATCCCCCCGGTTTCAAATCCTCGAAAAAAATCTGAGGATTATAAGTATGTCGATGCCAATCCGACCAAGGGTGGTGAGATCTACTATAAGTATGGATGCTATGCCTGTCACGGCCAAAATGGGATAGGAGTCTGTGATCTTACGAATGCTTTTCAAAAATATCATTCCGATGAAGATCTGATAAATTGGATAAAAGATCCGTCAAAAATTATTCCGGGTACAAAAATGCCCACCTGGCAAGGGACAATTAAGGAAGAGGAGTTCGCGCCTCTTGCTCAATATGTCAGGCAGTTAGGCCGAAATTCGAAATCGGCACCAACAGCAGAGAAATAATTTTACATTGCAGATAAACGGAGATAACTCTTCAAGATTTTCTCACTGAAATCTCTTCTCGGTTGATTTCGTTTGGCTCGGTAATATGACGAAGAATTTTCCGATAACCGAGCCAATCCTTATTGCAATTGGACAAATCGCAGATGATGCAGGCATTTCAGCCTATGTTGTCGGTGGATTTGTGCGTGATGTTCTTCTTGGCAGGGGTAATGACCGTGATATCGATATTACAGTTATAGGTGACGGAGTAGGTTTTGCAAAACGAGTAGCAAAGGAATTTTCCGGGTCGAGACTTGCTATTTATGAAAAATTTAGGACGGCACTTGTCGAAATAGGAGAGTTGAAAATTGAATTTGTCGGTGCCCGAAAGGAATCCTACCGCTCCGATTCCCGGAATCCCATTACCGAAGAAGGAACACTTGAAGAAGATCTTTCACGTCGTGATTTTACGATCAATGCTTTTGCAGTAAGTCTTAATGCTTCATCTCTCGGTAAGATCGTTGATCTTTTCGACGGATTATCAGATCTTGAATCCCGGATTCTTCGCACCCCTCTTGATCCCGTAGTCACCTTCGAAGATGATCCACTTCGAATGATGAGGGCAGCGAGATTCGCCGCACAACTTGAATTTATGGTCGTGCCGGAAGCTCTTGAGGCAATCTACAAAATGCGAGAGCGAATCTCAATAGTATCACAAGAAAGAATTTCTGATGAGTTTGTTAAAATTATGTCTTCGAGGGTCCCTAGCTTCGGTATTAACATTTTATACGAGACGGAATTGCTCGATATTATTTTTTCGGAAATTGCTTTGCTTGGCGGTGTTGAACTCAGAACGGTCGGTGAGCAGGAATATGCCCATAAGGATGTATTCAAGCATACGATGCGAGTTCTTGACAACATGGCAGAGATGACAGAAAACGTGTGGCTTCGCTTTGCTGCACTCCTGCATGATGTTGCCAAGCCGAAGACAAAGGCATTTCGAGAAGGAATAGGCTGGACATTTTACGGACACGATCATATTGGCTCGAAATGGGTACAGAAGATCTTTCGGAGAATGAAATTGCCGATGGAAGCAGCAAAATATGTGGAAAAGCTCGTTAGACTCCATATGAGGCCAATGGCTCTGGTTGATGAAGGCGTCACGGATTCTGCAGTTCGAAGGGTGCTTTTTGAAGCTGGGGAGGAGATTGATGATCTTCTAACTTTATGTCGTGCAGATATTACTTCGAAAAATCCACGTCTTGTAAAAAAATATCAAGCGAACTATGACCTTGTTGCTGAAAAAATGATAGAGGTTGAAGAAAAAGATAAGATGAGGGCCTTTAACTCTCCTGTAAGAGGTGAAGAGATAATGGCGATTTGTAAATTGCCACCGTCAAAAACAGTTGGAATATTAAAAACTGCAATAGAGGAGGCGATCATTGAAGGAGAAATACCCAATGAATATGAAGCAGCAAAAGAATATCTTTTAAAAATAAAGGATAAAATTATCGCAGAAAACCCTCTTACCGATAGAGAAAAACAAAGGATAATCTCTTAAAAACCATGCAATTCCTGAGGCACTTTTGTTGTTATAGCCCGACTTAAAATTGCTCAAATACCCCGAAATGTTAGCATAATATTAAATCTTGGAATTCCCCTATTTCTTGAAACGAAGTCACTTATTCAGCGTAGATTGCCGATAATGAAAACGATAATTTTATTCTTACTCCTTGGCACTGCACCTGTCGTCTTTTGCCAACAGCGCGTAACTGGTACAAATGCAATCACACTCGATCAGGCAATCAGGCTTGCACTTGATAGCAATTACTCAACTCGCATTGCTTATAATAACCTGACATCGGCACAATATACCAGCACCAAGGCAAGTGATAATTTGCTACCGACTGCTACTGCAACAGGTAATTATGAATACGACCATTACCTGACTGATAGGACAAGTTTTTCCATTAATCCTTTGACGGGGAATATAGTGGGTCTTACGGAAAACCCAAATACCCATAGTTTGCGGTATGGAATTGCTGCCAATGTCAATATCTTTAATGGCGGATTCGATGCGGCGAATATCCGCTCTGCCGGTTATAATCTTGACGCAGCTAAATATAATCTAAAATGGGTAAGGCAACAAGTTGCTTATAATGTTGTTGCAGCTTATGTCAATGCACTCCGGACCAAAGAGTTACAGTCTACAAATGAGAAAACTCTTGTTGAATACCAATCTCAGCTTGATAGACTAAATGGTCTTTTTTCAGCAGGTTCTATTCCTATTGGTCAGGTATACCAACAGGAAGCTGTTGTGGCACAGCAGCAATTACAAGTGATCCAGGCGAGAAATAACTTTCAGAATGCAAAAGCCGATCTGCTTTTTCTTTTGAATGTAGCACCTGATTCCTATCAAAGTTATGATGTATCACTCAGCGGAATAGATACTTCAGTTTCAACTTTACAAAACAGAGGAAGATCGGTTGAACCGACTCCTTCGATCCTGAACTCTCTTATTGATCAACGCGAAGATTTTCTTGCTCAGAAATCTTCTATCTTATCCTCTGAAGAAGCAATCGGTTTGACAAGAGCTGCGTTACTTCCAAGACTCGGAGCAAGTCTCGGTTTAGCAGGGTCGGGTTCAAATTCGCAATTATCGAACATTCAATTGTTTCATTATCTGAATGGCGGATTGAATCTCAGTATACCGATCTATGATGCAGCCCAGAATCGCTTGCAGATAGATATTGAAGAAGTTCAACTTGAGACGAGCAAGGTACAATTAGACCAGGCCGAACAACAATTCCGCAGTGATGTAGCAAAAGCACAAAATAATCTAATTGCATCTGAACAAGCTGTTGAGGCTACGGCAACAGAAATCAAGTCTGCTGAAGAAAGTCTTCGTTCTGCAGAAGAAAGACTCCGGGTTGGAGCAGGCATTCAGGTCGATGTTATTGTTGCTGAAGCACAAATACAGACGGCACGTACTGACAGAGTGAACGCCGTGTATAATTTTCTACTCGCTACAAGACAACTTGAATATCTTTTAGGTAAGACAAATTATTAATTTTTTTGAGTTAGGTAAAAGCATTTAAATTCCTATGGATACACCGATTTCCCCCGTACAAAAAACGGCGACAACAAAGAATGTTGTCGATAAAATTAAGAAGAAAAAAAAGCGTAACAGAATTATCTGGATATCCCTGATCGGACTCCTTGTACTTATTGTCGTTCTTATTGTTGTCAAGAGTGGAAAAGAAAAACCGATCACTGTACAGACTGAAAAGGTATCTACTCGTACAATCACTGAAATTGTGCAAGCTACAGGGAAGATTCAACCTGAGACATCTGTGAAAATTTCACCTGAAGTATCGGGTGAAATTATCCAACTTCCTTTTAAGGAAGGTGCAATGGTTAAAAAAGGCCAACTTCTGGCTGAGATCAAGCCTACTGCAATCAAAGCGCAGTACGAAGCCGGGGTTGCTCAGTTAGAGGGTTCAAAAGCACAAGCGGAACAAGCTAAAGCTCAGAAACTTCAGGCAGAACTCAGCCTTAATCGAACCAAGCAATTACATGGGAAAGCTCTTTCATCAGATGCTGATCTTGAAGTTGCCCAACAGCAATATGATGTGGCTATGGCGAACCTAAATGCTGCCCAGCACAATGTCGGATATTATGCAAATAACCTGACTCTTTTTTCTGAAAGTCTTCGAAAAACTTCCGTGCTGTCTCCGATGGATGGTTACATAACTCAGCTTATTTCACAGCTTGGTGAAAAAGTAGTTGGTACAAGTCAGTTTGCAGGTACAGAAATGATGGCAGTGAGCGATCTATCTGTTATGAACTGCATGGTGGATGTTGATGAGAATGATGTCGTCAATGTAAAACTCGGAGATACCGCTCGCGTCAGTATCGATGCATTTCCTGATCGGACATTCATTGGTGTAGTGATAGAAGTTGCAAATAGCGCTGAACTAAAAGGTACAGGGACCCAAGACCAGTCAACAAATTTTCAGGTAAAAATACGGGTTCAAGGATTTGAGACCGGTGAGCTAAGACCTGGTATGAGTTGCACTGCAAAAATCGAGACGCGGACAAAATCAAACATTATGTGTGTGCCAATCATGGCCGTTACACGTCGCACTGTTGAGAGCAAGAAGGCGACAACGACTGACGAAACATCTGAGCTTAGCAAAAAACAAAATGCAGGGAACGAAGAAGACCGGTCACCGACCATTGTCTTTGTCATTGACGGAACACGGGCTAAATCAGTTCAAGTAAAGACGGGAATTTCAGATAATTCTTACGTTGAAGTCATCGAAGGCTTGAAAGGCGGAGAAGAAGTCGTCAAAGGAAACTACAGTGCCGTATCAAAAGATCTTGAAGATAAAAAACTCATCAAGATTGATAATGGTGTGAACACTGCATCGGATAAGAAAAAGTAATCACTGATGCAGAGATGCATTGTGCTAATGAATTTTTGGGCGTATAGCGACAAAAGATATGGATCAACATACAGCTGCGAACTCAGTTATTTATCTCGAGGATATTTTCCGTGTCTATGACATGGGTTTTGAGCATGTTTATGCTTTACGTGGAGTCACTGTAGGTGTTGCTCGTAATGAATATGTAGCGATTATGGGTCCATCAGGTTCCGGGAAATCTACACTTATGAATCTGATCGGTTGCTTAGATACCCCGAGCTCCGGAAATTATTTTTTTAACGGGACTAACGTAGCCGGCTTGGATGACAATGAACTTGCCGAGATTCGAAACAAAGAGATCGGATTCGTCTTTCAGACATTTAACCTGCTTCCAAGAAGTGATGCATTACATAATGTTGAACTTCCGCTCATCTATGCAGGAGTAAAAAAAGAAGAGCGCTTAGAAAGAGCTTATGCTGCACTTGAATCTGTCGGACTTTCTGATCGTGCCACTCACAAGCCCAATGAACTTTCCGGCGGTCAGCGTCAACGTGTAGCAATTGCGCGTGCGTTGGTTACTCGCCCTTCAATCCTTCTTGCCGATGAGCCTACAGGAAATCTTGATTCGAAGACCGGTGAGGATATCATGCGTTTTTTCCAAGAACTTCATGATAAAGGCAACACTATCATCCTCGTTACACATGAAGAAGATATTGCTCATCATGCTCATCGCATTGTCCGAATAAGAGATGGAGTTGTTGAACGTGACGAGAAGATCAAGTAATATCCGATGCGACTTATTACCGATACTCGAGAAGGTTTAGCAATTGCTCTAACAGCTGTCAGAGCAAATCCTCTGCGTTCGACTTTGACGATGCTCGGTATTATCATTGGTATCTTTACAGTCACTCTGATGGGTGCATTCCTTAATGGGATGGATTCCCTCCTCCGTAAAACGGCAAGCAGTATGATGACTGACGTCTATTATATTGATAAGTGGAGCTGGGGTGGCGGTGACTGGCGCTTAATGCGAAATCGTCCTGACGTGCAAGAAGAAAACCTCGCACAATTAAAAGCAAAAATGACGACCGCTTCAGCGTTCAGTATTTCTGTGGGGAAATGGGGACAGCAGGCAAAATATAAGAATCGCAGCGTTGAATTTATGAATGTCAGCGGTGTGGATGAAGGGTATATCCTCACCCAATCGATGGAAATTGAAAACGGTCGATTCTTTACAACCTCTGAGTTATCCAGTGCCCGCCCTGTGTGTGTGATCGGCTACGAAGTTGCAACAAAGCTTTTCCCGAATTCTTCTCCTATCGGTGAAGTGATTAGAGTGGGAGGTTATCCTCTTGAAGTTATTGGGATAGCAAAGCGAGTCGGTGGATTGTTTTCGGTGTTCACGATTGATAATACAGTTGTGATGCCATACCGCACCTTGCAAAGTGCTTATGGTGAAAAACATCAAAGTGTTACAATTGCGGTCCGCGCAAAATCCATTGAGCACAAACTTGATACCAAAGGAGAGATCGAGTTTTATATGCGTCAGATCAGGCATTTGAAGCCCGATGATGCGCTGAATTTTGGCATTAATAATCAGGATATTTTCAATCAACAGATTGACGGTCTCACCAGTATTCTTTCTATCGTTGGTTTTATGATAACCGGATTATCCCTACTTGTCGGCGGTATCGGCATAATGAATATTATGTATGTCAGTGTGAAAGAACGTACGCGCGAGATAGGAATTCGTAAAGCTATTGGTGCAACGAAACGCTCTCTTGTTTCACAATTCCTTTTTGAAGCAACAATACTTTCACTTGTTGCCGGGACGATAGCATTATGTCTTGCATATCCGGTTACGGTGCTTGTTAATAATTTATTTTTGACTGATTCAGATCTTCAGATAGCATTTCCGATGTTTTATGCCGGACTTGGTTTAGGACTTTCTCTTGCAACGGGCATAGTATTTGGAATTGCTCCTGCACTTAAAGCATCTCGTCTTGATCCAATTGACGCACTTCGTTACGAATAATGTCATTACTAAAGGAAAATACAAAGATGGCTTTGGCGTCGCTTCGCTCGAATAAGCTTCGCGCGTTTCTGACAATGCTTTCTATAGTCGTCGGAGTGTTCTCGATCATTGGTGCTATGACAGCCCTTGGCATCCTGACTACGGGTATCAGTAATTCACTTTCACAGCTTGGAAGCGAGACGTTCACCGTCAAGAAAATGCCTACCATTCAGGTCGGTGGAATGGCATGGATGAAATATATGCACCGCAAGACCATTACTTATGATCAGGTAAAGTTTGTTCGGTCTTTTACAAAACTACCTCTTGCCGTTAGTGCAGAAAATACTCTTGCACCCTTGACGATAGCTTATAGAGATCAAAAGAGCGATCCGCAATTTAGCCTTACAGGTAGTGATGATAATTTTGCCCTTAATCATAATTACACTATCTCTGAAGGAAGAATGCTCACACGCGAAGATGTAGAATATTCGCGTGACGTATGCGTACTGACAACAGATCTTATTGACCGGGTATTTAAAAACGGTGAAAAGCCGCTTGGTAAAACCGTACAACTCAATAGCCGCCCTTACTTAGTAGTAGGGACTTTTGAAAAGAAAGGTGGGGGAAGCGGGGCATCACAGGATAATTTTGCACTTATCCCAGTGACGAACATGCTAAAGTATTTCATTGATAAAGATTTGAAATCACTGACGATGACTGTTCGTGCTTCATCCGATGCCCAGATGAGTGCGACGATAGATGAAGTAATAGGAGCAATGCGTTCTGCGCGAGGTGTCAAGCCCGGTGCAGATAATGATTTTGAAGTCGAAGATAATTCAAGCTTGAATTTACAATTTCAAAGCTTCACTGATTATATCGTTTATGCAGGAGCTGGTATCAGCGCAATTGCTTTACTTGCGGCATCTATCGGCATTATGAATATTATGCTTGTTTCAGTAACAGAGCGTACAAAAGAAATTGGAATCCGTAAAGCTCTTGGAGCGACAAGGGCGAGTATCATTTCACAATTCCTTACCGAATCAACAGTGCTCTGCCTCATTGGTGGTATCATCGGGATTATCCTCGGAATTGCTCTCGGAAATATTCTTGCTCTTGTCATGCATGCTCCTGTTTATATTCCTTACCTTTGGGTGGTGATCGGATTAGTCGTATGCATGTTCGTCGGAATCGTCTTTGGCCTATACCCTGCAGTTAAAGCTGCCAAGATGGATCCGATCGATGCGCTGAGATTTGATTAGAATATCACATTCCTCCCGTAACTTTGCCAAATATGCAAAGCACATCTAAAACCAAAACAAGGTTTCTTCTCCTACTATCAGGTATTCTGCTTGGCTTGTCATTTCCGCCATTCGGAATATGCGGCGGCTTCTGCGCATTCTTTGCTCTTGTACCGCTTCTAATCGCTCTGGAGGATACTTCTCGGCTTCGTAATGCTTTCACTCGTGGATATTTGGCAATGTTCGTACTGACTTTGATAAGTACTTATTGGGTTGGGGGTTGGAAAGGGGAGGGAAGTGTGGATCCATTTCTGATGATAGCAGGTCTTGCTCTTGATTTTGTTCATCCGGTATTTCTCATTGTCCCTATCTTACTTTATGATATAACCCGCCGTCGTTTCGGCAGGGTTGCAGCATTGATCGCATTGCCTGTTTATTGGATCGGCTTCGAATACTTACATTCAACAGGTGATTTTTCATTCCCTTGGTTATCACTTTATAATACACAGACCTACAATAGAATATTTATTCAGTTCATAGAACTTACAGGGAGTTACGGAATTTCTCTTGTTGTACTTCTAAGTAATATTCTTTTCTATTCAATTATACGATTTAATTTCATTGCTGGAAAAAAGTTCGGGGCAGTAGATTCGGTAACAGGAATAAAAAAATATGCAAGAGCGAAATTAATTGCGGCAGTTATTGCTCTTTTTATTATTCCATACACGTATGGTATTTTAGAAGATAATTTTTTTCATTATGGCGGCAAAACACTTGCTATTACGATAGTTCAGCCAAATATCAATCCTTGGGATAAATGGTCAGCCGGCACTGAGTCAATTACGGATTCTATGGAGCGAGCAACAAGAACAGCGATCAAAGCAAGCACAATAAATGCCGATCTTGTTCTTTGGCCCGAGACTGCAATCACCTATCCAATAACATTGCCTTGGAAGCAGAATGATCTCCGAAATCTTTACCGGTTTATTGATGAAATCGGAAAACCTATTCTGACGGGCATTCCTGACCGTGAAGAATATCTGCAAGGGAAAGATCAAATACCTTCCGATGCAAAGAAAACAAGTAATCCTCAGCTTTTCCATCGTGATTGGAATTCAGCAGTGCTCTTTGGGAAAGACTTTTCAGGACGACCGTATTTTGAACGTTACCATAAGCAAAAACTCGTTCCATTCGGTGAGAAAGTGCCATTAGTGGATGATTTGCCATTCCTCGATAATTTCTTTCAGTGGGGAGTCGGTATAAGCAGTTGGAATACCGGCGAAGGTTATCCTCTGTTCAGATTTGCCTATAAAGGACAATCAATAACTGCTCCTGACAGTGCAAGACTTTGTACGATGATCTGTTACGAGTCTGTATATCCATCGTATGTTCGTGCGTTTGTAAAACAAGGTGCAGAACTGATTACGATTATAACGAACGATGGTTGGTACGGAAAAAGCTCTGGTCCAATTCAGCATAATCAATACGCTGTTCTCCGTGCGATAGAAAACAGAAGATGCGTCGTACGCTCAGCAAATACAGGAATTTCTTCTGTGATAGATACAAGGGGCAGGATCATCGATGAAAAACCCCTTTTTGAGAGTACGTCAATTACTGCACGGGTTCCGTTATTATCAGAGCAAACCCTTTATACAAAACATGGAGATTATATCGCGATACCTTGTGAATGGGTAAGCGGAGCAATGCTGCTGTTTTTCTTAGTAACCTGGATTCTCCGAAAATCAAAATCAAAAATGAAAGGTCAGGATGAGACTATTGCAAATTGATCTGAGTATTCTCTACTTTTTCAATGTTACTCTTTCAACCACTTGGCTTGATTCGGTGATGATCTTTTTGACGAATCTTCAACATTGGATGCCAGTCTATCTGCTTAGCTTTGCTTTTATGATTTGGAAGTTCAAATGGCGGGGTGTAAGGATGGTCATAGCCTGTCTTTTGCTTATCGGTACGGCGGATTTGTTTACGAATAAGATTATTAAAGAAGTTGTAGCCAGGCCTCGTCCTTGTTCGTTCATCAATGATCCAAGCGGTGCTTATTCTTGGTTGAAAACACCCGATGGGGCGAGATTGGGTTATAGCTTCCCATCATCTCATGCAGTGAATAATTTTGCAGGAGTTGTATTTTTTCTTCTGCTGTTCCCTAAGAACAGAAAATTACTCTGGCTGTTTGTGCCGGTAACGATCATCGCTCTTACACGGCCTTATCTCGGATTGCATTATCCTTCTGATGTGCTGGGGGGAATGCTGATCGGAGCTGTAATGGGTTGGGGTTTTTCTGCTCTGTATAAAATAGTTGAACGAAAGTATTTCTTGAAAACAACAATATAGGAAAGAAACAACGATGAAAAATGCAATGAAAGTAGTATTCTGTTTGGCAGTTTTCTCCTCACTCAGTATTGCCAAAACTCCTGCGACAAAATCATGGTCGGGTTATCTTATGGATAAGATGTGCTCAAAGCGCATGGTTGGGAATCACGATAAGATAACAGGCCATACGAAGACTTGCCTGACTGAGGACGGCTGCGCAAACAGTGGATATGGTTTGATGACGGATAAGAAATTTATTCCTTTCGATGCAAAAGGAAATGAACTGGCAGCAAATTACATCAAAAACTCATCCAAAGAGAAAGATTTCCAGATCGAAGTTAAAGGTGTTATGAAAAAAAATAAAATAGCTGTTTCAGAGTTGAATTAAATAAAGTAGCTAATCTATTTATAGCCTGTCACTATGCTGACGGAGTATGCTGGTAATTCCTGAACTGCAAGGATCTTTCGGGTTTTTGTATCTATAACTACATATGATGATGGGGGAGATCCACCTGTTTCATGGTGATGAACTCCTCCTGAAGCAAATTCACAGCCGATATACGCAAACGCTCCATCCGGTGTAAAAGTAATTACCTGAGGATCAAGGCTAACACTATCAATTTCGGCAGTAAGCAGGTTTGTTGAAGTATTTGATATAAATATTTTATTTGTCCCCGTTGCAACAGTCCAAAGCTCACTTTCGTCAGGGGTTACTGCCGCACCTGATGGAAAATATGGGACAGGAATTCTTCCAATAATTGAATCTTTTGTCAGATCGAATGCTACAACCTCGGAAGTATTGACGCACGTAACAAACATTTTTTTTGAATCAGAAGAAATAACAATTTTTTCCGGAAGATACTTGCTGCTATAAGATGAAGTTACGGGCATTTCTACATCGGGTCCAAGAAGCAAACACCCCATTACCGAATCATTACGTGTATCGATGCGAAGAATGTTATCAGATCTGCGGCCGCAGATATAAGCGTATTTTCCGTCAGGTGAGATTGTAACACCATGCGGTTCAATAATTAGTTGGGAGGTAAGCGTCTTTTGTAATTTCATAGAAATAGGGTCGAATACCCCAAACTTATTTCCCTGAGTTTGTTCATCAGAAGCCATATACCCTTTGCTTCCGTCGGGAGTAATTGCTATTTCGTAAGGATTAAGATTCGATTCAAATTCACCGAGAGTGTGGTAATCTGTAACATCGTATTTTCTTGTTATGCCATTCGAGCCTGCCATGGCAACGATAAATGATTTTAGATCAGGCATCATAGCAATTGATTTTGGTACTAATCCAGAGCCTACATAAATAATTCGTATTAATCGCTGTGTGGGCGCATCAATTACACTTACCATATCTTCGTTCTGATTAACGACAAAAATTTTCTGAGTTGACTCACTATAGGGAATTTTACCACTGTTACTTTTTGCTCCTTGGATGATCCAATTGAAAAGAGTCAACTGGTCGGTTGTTGAAAGGGGATCTCTGGCAAGAGGCATTCCGGGACTAATGACGGGCGCCAAATTTGAATTTGTATTCACATGCCCGAAAAAATGACTCTTGACAGCATTGAATGGGATAATCTCGTTAAAAAATTGGCTTCCTTTTGTCATTGCTTCCCAAGTTGACAGGTCAAATTGGGTATTTAGAGTTGTGGCGCCGCTATGGCAGCTGCCTCCAAGGCAGTTTGCCTGTATGATGCTGCTGACATTTGGAGGATAATCTCCGATCGATTCGGGAGCAGTCGTTGAAACGCATGAGTTCAGTGCGCTGCAAAGAAGAGTAATGGCAAATAATCGGTATATCAACGGTAAAGCGATATTCGAACAGTTTGAAAGAAAGCACGTGGGGGATATATTTTTATCAGTATAGTATAAACGATATTGAATCTGAAATAGTCACTATTGCAAAAGACACTTTTTTTGCCTCAGAAATGACAAACGCGGCCACTTAAGCCGCGTTTTCCACATTTTGTGGACCCTAGGAGAGTCGAACTCCTTACCTACTGAATGCAAATCAGTCGCTCTACCAGATGAGCTAAGGGCCCTCATTTCAACTTTAAGCTTAAATTTGTACTTTCAAGCTTGTTTCGTGGGCCTAAGTGGAGTTGAACCACTGACCTCCCGCTTATCAGGCGGACGCTCTAACCAACTGAGCTATAGGCCCCACTTACGACTCACTGCCGAATTTGGAAGTGCAAAAACGGACAATAAGGCGGTACTGTTCCCGTTAAGCAATCTTAATGCAAAAAGATAAAACTTTAAATTACGATAGAATAAGGATTTTCTCTCAATTTTTGTTACAAATAGCACTTCTTTGCGAATAATACACCATAATAAATACCGGAATTATGAATTCGATTATAATCCTTCTCGCATCGCTTTTTATTACTACAAGTTGTACAAGTAAAAAAAATGTTGAGCCCAGAGCTACTGTGGATCTTCAGGAAACAACAGAGCTATCAGCAGCAAAGATCAAGGTATTCTCAGCTGAAAAGAACGCTTATATTTTAGTTGAAAAGGTCTCTAAACCGGATGAAGAATGGAAAAAGCAACTTGAACAACTTTCATTCGAAGTGACCCGTCAAAAAGGAACGGAGCGAGCTTTTACCGGAAAATACTGGGATAACCATAAAGACGGAATTTATTCCTGCATCTGCTGCGGAAATGATCTATTCACTTCTGAAACGAAATTTGAATCAGGAACAGGTTGGCCAAGCTTTTTTCAGCCTATTGCAAAGGAGAATGTTCGCACAAATTCTGATAACGAATTGGGATACGAACGTACAGAAGTTGTCTGCGCACGTTGTGATGCACACTTAGGACATGTTTTTGATGATGGCCCCAAACCTACTGGGTTACGATATTGTATGAATTCAGTCTCGCTGTCATTCAAACCTAAAAGCAATTGATAAGTATATCCTCGATTATTGAATAATAACCGAGGATATCTGTTCAATCAGAATACGGAGTATGTTAAACCAAGCGCCAAACCCTCCTTGATCTGTGTGCGCAAGGTTACAACCGGATCTTGTATAGCTAAAAATCCGAAATTTACATTGATATACTTACTCACTTTGGCAACGATCGAATTATCCCATCGAGCTGTCATGACCGTAAAAGTTTTGAATGGTGCAAAAACTTCAAGCTTTGATTTATAAAGGATATTGTCGTCCAATTGTATCTCGGCTTCTGTGACCCATTCAACGCCACCCTCGACTTTTGTTTTCTCAACAGCAGGTGTAGCCGGGTCGTCCGAATAAATATTATATTGATTTGTGAATGTTTCTTTTAGCGCCAAACCAACTCGTGTCTTAAGTTGCTTTATCGGTTGAAATCCTAATCCGACTGCTTCGACTAAGTACCCAGGATCCATAAATGCTGAAACTGCTGTACGAGTATTGGCAGAGTCATTATTGTATTTATACCCAGGCCCGAATTGAGATTTAAATGAGATGCTTCCATACGGATTGATGTACTGCTCTAATTTATAGGTAAATACGGTTTGGATATCAATGTAGTCATCAGTCTTTCGTACCCCTTTATCACTTAATTCGGCTTCACCATAAGCGAATTTATAGTTGGTTGCCCAATTTGTTGTTCGTTGATCATTAATTGAGCTTCCGATGATTCCAAATGCAAAGGCAAGTGAGTTGTCGCCGCCTTGTTGCCAGTTAATAAATGAAACCTGTGTAAGGTTTAGCCCCGAAACCAGGGAATGAGTCCACCCATACTTAACCGTATCTGTCTGAGCCTGTCCTTTTTCAATGATGAAAAAAAAGATTACAAGCATCATTGAAAAAAAATATTTTTTAATCATAATTTTATATGTAAAAAATGAGATAATTATTTTGCGCGTAATGCATCTCTGATCTCTGTTAAAAGAACTTCTTCCTTTGAAGGAGCTGCCGGAGGAGGAGGCGTTGCAGCTTCTTTCTTCCTCATAATATTAACTGCTTTGACAAGTATAAAAATACAGAATGCAACAATAAGGAATGTCAATACGACATTGATAAATTGGCCATATTTAATGAGAACAGCAGGTTTGTCACCGGCGGCTTCTTTTAGCGTAATAGCCATTTTACTAAAATCAACACCACCAAGCACCATGCCAATAGGAGGCATGACAATATCATCGACAAGGGATGAAACAATCTTTCCAAATGCAGCTCCAATAATGACGCCGACGGCTAAATCAACGACATTCCCTTTACTTACGAATTCTTTGAATTCTTTTACCATCGACATAGTATGTTGCTCCTTGCTTTAGTAATAATAAATGATCAGTGACAAAAATACATAATAATAATTCTTTCTACAAAAAAACTATTTCATTCTCACAATTTCGATACGCTCATTTTTTTTCTTGTTCTCAGGTGTTGTATTTGGTACAAGAGGATTATGAGGTCCGTAGGCCTGGGTAGAAATGCGAGAAGCAGAAATTCCCCGGGATACAAGCCAGACTTTAATCGTTTCCACCCGATCTTGCGTTAGTGCCATACTTGTGTAAAAATCAAACGAATTATCTACATAAGATCTAAGCTCAACTTCAAAGTCTGAATGATTATTCAGCGTACTCAGAATTTGTCCTAATATCGGTTCTGAATCGCTTTTTAGTTTGGCACTCGCACTATCGAATGTTACAGTTGCCAATATACGGGTAGTACCTCTCGGACCGAAATCGAACTCATCGACAGCCTCTGATGAGGAGCTGGTTCCGAAAGTATACGTTATTCCGATCGTGAATCCCCAAAGTCCATCATTACGTCCATCATGGACAGGATTAAGATCATCAGAAAAAGTAGGGTGATCTCCAACTGCAATATCAATAGACCACTTCTTATCAATGGGGTGATATAATCCTATCCCTATAGGGAGAAATGTTGTTGTTCCGCTCAGATTGGCAACTGATGAAACATTTTGAGGAGATGAGTTCACGGAATAGCCCAGTAAGCCAAAGCCGGCATAAAGATAGGGCTGCCAGTCGGGATTATCTAATGGAGCAAACTTAACTTTTAGATCAATAGGCACAATATGGGTAGAATACTGCGAATATCCTCCAAGGTTTGGGCTTGAGATGGTGCCGGAGCCAATGCCTAATTCAGCACTCCAATGTGGAGCTATTCCATTAAGCCAGAGTGTATTAATAGAGAATTGAAAACCAAGTGTTTGTTGTACCGATTCATTGATACCCGACACTCCTCCTATTGAAGCACCAAGATTCCATGAAGGCTCCCATTGGGAATAGGAATTCTTAGCAGAAAGAATCAAGATGAAGAAAATTATGCAGTAGAATCTCTTATTCATTATCCCGTGACGATACTTCTTTTCGAGGTGATCCGAATTTTCAGGTGATATCTTTAACAAAAATACGGAAAATAAAAGAACAGCTGCCAAGTACTTGATTGAAAAAATAAAGGGCAGGGTGTTTCCACTCTGCCCTTTATGTAAAGTAATGAAGAACTACTTCGTTCTTGCGAACTCGATACGGCGGTTTTTTTGCTTGTTTTCCGGAGTATCATTAGGTGCGACAGGGCTATCAGGTCCGAAGCCTTTTGTTGTCATACGTGTTCCGGAAATACCGTGTTCGATAAGCCATTTCCTAACTGACTCGGCACGATCAAGTGAAAGCTTTACATTTTTCTCACGCTTGCCTGAGTTATCAGTATGACCACGAATTTCAACTTCAAGTTCAGGATGATTGGTCATTGTCTTTAATGCTTTCTGTAATGAAGTTTCAGAAGTTGAACGGATAGTTGCTTTAGCAACGTCGAATTCAATTCCTTCGAGAGCAATTGCGCCGCCGCCGACTGAGCCAAGATCAAGTTCATCTTTAGGTTTTACTTTCTCAATGTCATCACTTCCATCAAGAGGATTGGTCCCGCGTTTTACTTCCACTCCATCAAATACTCCTCCGCCATCGGTGTCCGTATTAAGCGGGTTGGTATGGTATTTGAGAACTTCATCACCATCGCTTAGCTGATCCCCGTCAGTATCTATTGTCAGAGGATTTGTCTTATATTTCAAGACTTCATCGCCATCGGATAAGCCGTCACCGTCAGTATCTACTTTTAATGGGTCTGTATGATGCTTGAGTACTTCGTCGCCATCAGATAGGTCGTCACCATCTGTATCGGTTTTCAATGGGTCGGTCTTGTATTTAAGAACTTCATCGCCATCTGTAAGACCATCACCATCTGTATCTGCTTTCACAGGGTCTGTATGATATGTTTTTACTTCTTGCCCGTCTTTCAATCCATCTCCATCAGTATCAGCATTGAGGGGGTTTGTCTTATACTTATTGACTTCCTCGCCGTCTGTGAGCCCATCACCATCGCTGTCAGGGTTGTGTGGATCAGTACCAAGAATACGTTCTTGCTCATCGGTTAATCCATCTCCATCGGAATCGAGATTGCCATTGTAAAAATGATAAACGATTCCGATCAAGCCTTCCCACCAGCCATCATTTCTACCATCATGGACAGGATTGAGATCGTCGCTTATTGAAGGGGAAGCACCAGCATGAGTCTCAATTCCCCAATTATCACTTAATTTGTGATAGAGACCGATACCAAGTGGTATGTAAGGTGTCGTTCCACTCGTCTTTCCATCAGCAGCAACATTTGGCGGTACAGTGCCGACGTTAAAACTTGCAATACCAATACCAGCATATAAATAAGGCTGCCAATCCTCTGAAGAAAGAGGAGCCCAGCGCAGGCGAAAATCGATCGGGATCAGTGTTGTCACGTAATCGGAAAACCCCCCGACTTTACCACTTGCCAGCTTTGTGAATCCGAGACCAAGCTCACCACTAAGGTGCGGAGCAATTCCATTGAGCCATAAGGCATAGATTCGGGCCTGCATATTCAACGGACGATCAACTGCTTCGTTAATACCGAATGCAGCACCGCCGCCGATGCCAATTCCCCATTTGGAATCCCACTGTGCAAGAGTTTTACCCGTGGAAAATAGAACAATAAATAATAGGAATAGATAGATTTTTATTTTCATTGCGTAGATATATTAAGTAAGAATAATAAAGTTGTCGGATAAAATCGATGAGAGATCGATGTCACATAATGTTTTCCCGTGGCAGGGAAATTTTAGAACGCGTACAATGAATTTTTGGGAGATATAGTTCCGTGTAATTATTTGATTATTAAGCACTTATAGGATGTATATACCGGAATATTCCTAGCCATATAATTTTGCAAAAATACAAATGTGGAATGAGATTTCTCAAGTTTATTTTTATGAAAATCTTAGTCATTCTTGTTAGGAGGAAATAAAAAACGGTCGGACAATTTGATTGTCCGACCGTTTTATTGAAAACTAAAATTTACCGCTTGCGACCTGGGTCGACTTCTTCAAGCCATGCGACCTTCGCTTCAAGTTGTTCCTTTGGCTCAACCCAATTCGGATCAGGCAGACAGCAATCAACCGGACAAACTGCTGCGCATTGAGGCTCATCATGAAAGCCTACGCATTCGGTACATTTATCGGGTACGATATAGAAATAATCATTAGAATGGAAACCGACAGCACCGCTTGGGCTTGGATCAGTTGGACCATAGGTCTGTCCCGCAAGACTCCAATTTGCACCGCCTTCATAGATGGCAGTATTCGGACATTCCGGTTCGCAGGCTCCGCAGTTAATACATTCGGTAGTGATTAAGATTGCCATAAATTCTCCTCTAAAATTGTAGCTTGTTAAATTCGGTGCAAAGTTACGAATGAATTCTCTGAAGTTCAGGAAAAAAGGAATTATCGACTTCGTACACCGCACCCTTAGAATTCATTAAACACGCGCCGTCAAAACATCGTTCTATTTCTTTGCGAAAACTCTTCATGTCAAGCTCCAAATAATCATCCGGATATTTTTTTAGCTTATCAAGTGATTTCATATACTGGCTTATCGCGCCGGAAGTATTGCCATTTGAAAGATGGTGACAGCCAACAGCGGCTTGAATCAATCCTTGCAAGAAGAGTCTTCCGTCGCTGCGGTCTTCCTGCCATAACTCTTCAAATGCGTCATGGCATTCAAAAAAATCTTTTGCATTGAAAAGATCGACTCCGCGCCAAAAAATTTTATCAAATTGTGATTGAGTCTCGACATTCATGTGTATTGAAAACGCAAAATCAAACCTTAAAGTTAATCAGAGTTATGGACTCTCTTCTGAGAAAAATTGTTAGTAGGGGAGCAAATTTTCTTCATAAAAATGAACTTGACGATAGGACCATATAAACTTACCTCAATTGAAACCGGAACATTCGCTTTAGATGGCGGTGCGATGTTTGGTGTCGTTCCGAAAAATCTTTGGAGCAAGACAAATGAGCCGGATGAATCCAACCGCATTCCGATGGCTCTTCGTGCGTTGCTTGTTCAAGGAAATGGGAAGAATATTCTCATTGATTCAGGTATGGGTGAAAAATATGATGAGAAAACCCGCAAAATCTATAAGCTTGATAATACTAAGTTTACCTTACTTTCATCTCTTGCAAATGTTGGCTTAAAGCCCGAGGACATTACCGACGTTATTCAAACACATTTGCATTTCGATCATTGCGGAGGTTCAGTTTCGCAAAATGCAGAGGGAAAACTCTATCCAACATTCCCGAATGCAAAACACTGCGTACAGAAAGAAAATCTTGCCTGGGCAAGAAAGCCTACAGATAAAGACCGGGCAAGCTATCTGAAAAATGATTGGGAACCGCTCGTCGCCGAAGGAATGCTTGAAGAGATCGACGGTCCGGGGGAGATATTTCCCGGAATACATCTGCATATTTTTAACGGGCATACAAGAGCACAACAACTTCCGCAGATCACAGACGGAATAACAAGTCTCTTCTATTGTGCCGACCTTGTTCCGACAAAAGCGCATATAAATCTTCCTTACATTATGGGATATGATAATTTCCCGCTGACCACACTTGAGGAAAAGAAAAAATATGTGCCGAAATTTTACGAAGAGAGTTGGCAATTATTTTTGGAACATGACCCTGTGGATGCTTTAGTAAAATTAGAACAGACTGAAAGAGGATTCAAGGCTGTTGCCGTCTACTAAATATGAATCGCGGCGAACTTACTACTAAAATTAAACTGGCAGCCCTTAATATCGGCTTCACGAAAGCCGGGATCACCTCCGCAGAGCCTTTTGATGAAGCTGCAGATAGGCTTAGTGCATGGTTGGAAGCAGGTTCTCAGGGGATGATGAGTTATCTGGAGCGGAATCAGGAAAAGAGGCGGAATGTAAAAAATATTTTACCAACCGCAAAAAGTATTCTTTCATTGGCTCTGAATTATTATGATGCTTCTTTTACCTCAGACATAATAAAGCAAAACAATTTAAAAATTTCTCGATATGCCTGGGGTGATGATTATCATGATGTGATCGGAACAATGCTCGAAAAATTACTTTATCAGATAAAGATCATTGCACCTGAAACCGAGGGAAAATACTATGTGGATACAGGTCCACTTCTCGAAAAATCAATTGCTGAACGCGCGGGGATCGGCTGGATAGGGAAGCATACAAACGTTATCACCCGCGAAGTAGGCTCATGGGTTTTTCTTTCTGAGATCATTTTGAATCTCGATCTTGAGTCTGATACTCCTGCCTCAGATCTTTGCGGAACATGCAATGCTTGTATTGAGGCATGTCCAACTGATGCGATTACAGCACCATACCAACTTGATGCAACAAAATGTATTTCGTATCTGACGATTGAGTTGAAGCCTCAGAATGAAATTCCACCTGAACTGGCATCGAATATGGAAGACTGGCTTTATGGTTGTGATATTTGTCAGGATGTTTGCCCATGGAACCGATTTGAGCAGCAAACACCTTTCAGCGCCTTTGCTCCGCGAAGTGAAAATCTTGCTTTGACAAAAGAAAAGATTGAAATGATGGAGCAAGATGAGTTTTCAAAACGTTTTCGGAAGTCGCCAATCAAGCGAACGAAACTTGCAGGATTGAAGAGAAACGTTAAGGCGCTTAATTCGTAATACATAAGATTCTATAAGTATTGGGGGAGAAATCCTTCTCATTGTTCTTTATAAAAATTCATGGAAAAAGTAATCATTATTGGATCAGGACCTGCCGGACTCACTGCTGCACTATATACTGCACGAGCAAATCTCAAACCACTCGTTTTTGAAGGTGAACAGCCAGGTGGTCAGCTCACGATCACAACAGAAGTCGAGAACTACCCCGGCTTTGAGCATGGCATTCAGGGACCCGAGATGATGAATATTTTCAGGAAACAGGCTCAGCGTTTTGGTGCCGATTGTCGTTTCGAAACAGTGACTGGGGTTGACTTTTCAAAGCGTCCATTTAAAGTTATTGTCAGCGGACAAACCTTCGAATCTGAAACGGTGATCATCGCAACCGGCGCAAAGGCAAAATTGCTCGGTTTAGAATCAGAAATGAGCTTCATGGGATACGGAGTCAGTGCTTGCGCAACATGCGACGGCTTCTTCTTTCGTAATCAGGATGTCCTCATCGTCGGCGGTGGAGACACGGCAATGGAAGAAGCGATCTATCTGACAAATTTTTGTAAGACCGTTACTGTCGTTCACCGTTCCGAAAATTTTCGCTCTTCTAAAATTATGCTTGACCGCGCTAAAGCAAATCCAAAGATCAAGTGGATGCTCGATGCTCAAGTAGTTGATGTGCTCGGCAAGACAGATGATCTCGGCAGAAAAACTGTAACCGGTGCTATGATAAAGAATACACGATCAGGGGAGATTACGGAAATTGCAACGAACGGGCTCTTTGTAGCAATTGGTCATCAGCCAAATACAGAGCTATTCAAAGGCAAAATTGATATGAATGATGTTGGTTATCTTGAAACACTCGGAAAGTCATCATATACAAACATCATGGGAGTCTTTGCCTGTGGCGATTGCCAGGATCATGTTTATCGTCAGGCAGTCACAGCAGCAGGCTCCGGCTGTATGGCAGCAATTGATGCCGAAAGATTTTTGAATGCGAATCCGATCTAAAAAAAGTATTATTTCAATTTATTGATCTCTTCGACAGCTTTTGCAGAAAGATATTTTCTTCTTTCTTCTTCTTTGATCCCGATAGATTGGATCTTCACGAGATACTCTTGAAAGTGTTCTTGATCAGTGCTGTTGTTAAAAATAATGCTGCTTTCTTGAACGCTCCACTGACCTTCTCTTTGTTTTAAGAGAGTAAATATCTCTTTCATGGTCGCAACGATCTGAGACTCCATGATCCACAAAGAATCCTTCCCGGGTCCGGCTATTGTAGTTTGGAAATCTTTCATATATGATTTCTTTGCTTCATCACTCATCGTTGAGGTTTGAATTGAGTTTTTCATACCATCAACTACACCATCATATTTTATCCGGTAACTTGCAATGATCTTATTCGCTTGATCTAAGATCATGTTGCTTTTAAGGAAGCCTCTGTCACCCTTGATCCTTTCAATATCTAAAATTTTATCCCAGCCGACGGAATTAAGCTCATTTACATACGCTGCTTGTAATCCTCTCATATCTCCTATTAGATCATTCATTAGTAAAAATGCAGCTTTCTTATCGGGTGCTAAAGTAGAAAGCTTTTTGTCATCGAAACCAACGGTTTGTTGATCTGAATCAAGTGAGACATGTTTTTGAGTTGTATCGGCAGTAGTGGTCAATTTTTCCGGAGAGTTTTTTGCTTTCACAAAAAAGAAATAGAGAAATATCCCGGCTCCAATGACAATTAGGATAGTCCACCAATATTGAGTGATGAAGTTAGAATTCTTTTTATTTTGGATTTCAGTCATTTGATAAAGATTATTCAAGAAAATAAGAGATGCAATGATCAGCTTTCGATTACAAATATACACGTGGAACACCAAGTTGCTTTAGGATGCACCAATATGTTTCAAAACTCACTGGGTCAATAATTTTTCCGAAAATTTGGAGAGCATTGAAAAATGTGTTATCTTTGTACTGAGATTTATGCTGCTTTCAGTGCAAGAAATGACTGTAAGATAAGCAAAATCAGTTTTTTACACACCTTAATAAAACGTTTCGAAACACGACTAATTGATACGGTTTAGTTACTAGTTCAATCTGATAGGGTAAAAATTCCTGACCGCAACGAAAGCCAAGTTCGCGGTACTTTATAAGAAAAGGGGCATTTTTACTTATATCGCACAGAACAAGAATGACACCATTTCAACCAATAACGTCGCTGCCGTTTCGGACTGTGAATAATTTCGCGTCGCATACGTCATCACCGAAGAAAGTACTCTTTCTTACGTACCGCTTTCCGTATCCGCTATCCGGCGGAGACCGTTTGAAAAGCTATCACTTGTTGCGTCATCTATCGGAAATTTCCGAAGTAGATCTCATTTCACTTGATGAATGGGGGACTGCTACGCATGAGAATCTTTCCCACATCAAAAAATTCGC